>Ga0265780_10010369_pt1 | contig 11112 bp, 11 predicted proteins | sample P1T30metagenome_FD_192432 | JGI IMG/M metagenome (GOLD analysis project Ga0265780, IMG submission 192432) | Plant litter microbial communities from East Loma Ridge, Irvine, California - P1 T30 | ecosystem: Environmental > Terrestrial > Plant litter > Unclassified | place: USA: California... | reverse complement strand
TCTTGGTAGTCACGTCCACACGATCCGTCGCTACTCCGCTCAAGCATCTTCCATGGCCTAGGCACAGACTCGTCGCGTTTTCTCTCGTTGGACATCGCGCATCGACCCTACGAACACACGCCTTTTCTTATTTCTAATGTACCTTGCTGCCTCATCGCGCAGGGCTGACACTACCTCCTATCTGGACCCTAATGAGCAGCCCGTTCTTTCAGTTACCGCTGCCTACAGCTCCTTCTACCCTACACCAGGCCCAACGGCAAGATGCTGCTCTTGACGTCCTCAACACATGCACCCTTCCGCAGCTATTGGATCTCGATGACAGGCCCACGTTCGTGCTCAACATGGACGAATATTCGAAGGGGTGCCGAATTCCGATACGACCGATCTTTTGCAATGCAGCACTCCGGGAGCAACACCAGCTTTTGGACAAAGTAATTGGCACTTCACCAAGCGATCGCGACTCAGCGGATGGTGGAGCAACGCATGACGAGTTTCGGATATGGGCCACAATCCTCAGCAGATTCAACGACTCGCGGGATATATTTCCCATCACTATTGAGTTTGAGAGCTTGTTGTGGTTTGGTGTTTCGATCCATCCCAATTGGCGACTGATTAGCGCACACAAGCTGTTCCGGAATAAAGATGTTCCCGAAGGGGATCCGCTGTGTGCATCAGCGCCGCGACTCGAGAAAGAAGGACACAGCGATCTCACTGCCGACGCAGCGGAGCGTTTAGCTTCCGCAGAGGCAATACCGACGCGGGAGATTATTGAAGATGTGCAACAACCCAAGTTCCCGTTTGTTTCCCTCGGCCAGGACCGTGACAAGAATAGCAAGTCGAGCATCTCAGCGATCACTCTGTCTACGCCTGACTCGTCTGTACCTGACTGGACAGTACCGCACCCCAGAGGTGTTCTCTCGGATCATCTACAGTTTATACGGGGCATCGACTGGGCAAATACACCATTAGGAGCTATGAACAGATGGTCGATCCAGTTCCGAGAGATCGTCTGTTTGGTCATGCGCAACCCTCACCCGTCTTCTGTCTTTTGGGGCGAGGACCTGACCATGCTTTACAATGAGGCCTATCGAGACGACGTGACGGGCGATAAACATCCGGCTTTGATGGGAACCGGTTTCTCAGGCCCCTTCGGTGAAATGTGGCATGCGGTTGGTCCTGTGATTCGCGAATGTGCTCGGACAGGCCATGCGCAGCTAAACCACAACCAGCCGCTACCCATCATGCGTTACGGTTACATGGAAGAGTCTTTCTTTACTTGGTCTTTTGTCAGTATTGATGCCATCGTTAGCTACTTGAATGTGTACTGACACATGGGCAGGTTCCAGTCTTTGGTGGAACTGAGCGGGTCTTGGGGTGTAAGTAATGCTGCAAAGCGTTGCCGTACCGCCCATCAGCGAAAGCAAGCGGGTTTGAGCCAAAGATACTGGAAATGCTGACTGAGATGCGAACTGTAGTCTATCTCAATGCTTTTGATACCACGGTTGAGTCGATCAGCAGTAGAAGAATGTGGTTACTGCGATCCCTCGGCGAGCGTATGAACGCCACACGTACTGTCAGTAAGTGAATATGGACAATCCTTCATGTGAGACTGACGCTAACCGCGCACCCACATTTCAGAAGAATTTTGGATAAGAGTGCTGGAAGGCCTGAACCACAACGAATACGACGTACCCTTTGCGCTCCTATATACCGTTACCGAGGCAGACGACATTGAGAATGGTTCCTCACATTCAGATGCAACGCCAACGTCTGTCAAGTCATGCGTGTTCGAAGGATCTATCGGCGTGCCGAGAGGGCATGCAGTGTCTCCCGACAAATTCAGCTTCAAGAACTACGACGGTATCTTGACACCTGCTTTTCGAGCAGCTACGCAGACCCTGGAGCCCAGGATGTTGAGCATCAAAGACCATACGCTTCCACAGCCACTGTTGGACATCATCGAATGGCGCGGCTACAAGGATCCTTGTAGAGAGGCAATAGTTCTACCTCTTCGACCAACCAATGCAGATAACGTGTGTGCCTTATTACTAATAGGCATCAATCCACGAAGGGCTTATGATCATGAGTACAGGTCTTTCATCGCCATGCTCAATAGACAGATCGCCACGTCGTTGGCGTCAGTACTACTTTTCGAAGGTGAAGTGCGGCAAAGCAAAGAAGTCGCGGAGATGGCTACCCTACAAAGAGAACAGATGTCTCGACAGCTCCAACTTCAGACCGGACGAATGCGCCGAATGACCGAACTATCGCCCATGGGCATGTATCTATTCAATCCGGATGGACTTTTATTGGAGGCGAACGAGAAATACTACGAGATGACAGGTGTCTCACCTACAGGAACCAAACTACCTTGGACTATTGAGATGATGGTGGGTGAGAGCAGGCAAGTGGCACAAGACATGTGGAACTGTACGCGATATTGCCATGCCAGTCGCATGTTTCAAGCGCTAACCACGAAGTTTGTCATCCAGATATGATAACTCACCATAAGCCAGCAAGTCGTGAGCTACAATTCGCCAATTCGACATTCCAGCCCCGAGATATCGACGGTTCACTAATCGAATATTGGGTCCTCTCTGCTAGTCAGCCAGAGCTAAGCCCCGATGGTGAGCTGATCAGCATCATGGGCTCGCTCACGGACATTTCACATTTGAAGTGGGCGCAGGGTCTGCAAGAACGAAGACTACGAGAGGCAGAAGAGGCGAAGCGTCAACAAAACGAATTCATCGACATCACGTCGCACGAGATGAGAAGTAGCGATATCCCTCCCTATACAGATTGCATTCGAAATGTCTACTGACGCGTTTATCAATATCTAGACCCGCTTTCCGCGATCTTGATATGTGCCGACGATATCAAAGATACTCTGACGCACTATAAATTCTCATGCACTGGCGATCGAAAGATGGCCCAGGACTGTATCGAGGCTGCTGAAAACATCGCTCTTTGTGTTCAGCATCAAAAGTCGATCGTCGACGATATTCTCACGGTCTCAAAGCTGGACTCAAATCTTCTCCGCATCACGCCAATGCCAGCGCAGCCTATCATCGTTGTACAGCGGTCCATGGCAATGTTGGTAGCCTCTAGTCGAATATATACGGAAGCTGGGCTGACATGATCCTAACAGGTTCCGTCCTGAAATACAAGCGAAGAACATCGACTTCAAGTTCGTTCCGCATCAGAGTATCCGGGACCTCAACATTGACTGGGTCATTCTTGATCCAAGTCGACTCCTTCAAATTATCGTCAACCTTATTACCAATGCCATCAAGTTCACTATGGACTCACCAGTTCGCTCAATCACAGTTCATGTCTGTGCTCATGCGAATTCGCCAGACTTTGGCGTACCAGAAGGATTCCAATGTACGTAGATGCATTGGTCGAATATCCTGAAGGTGAAGCGCTAATTCTATGCGCCCGCCATTAGTTGTTCCGCAAAGACAAATCGTGAACGAATTCGGAAACGGCGAGGATTGGGGTTCAGGTTCATTCGTCTATCTTCGATTTAATGTCCAAGACACTGGATGCGGTTTGTCGCCTCAGCAGATATCGCTGCTATTTGAGAAGTTTGCGCAAGCTGTAAGGAGCGACCAACCCCGAACCACTGCCAAAATCAGGCTGACAGAGTTCTCAATGTGAAGTCTCCACGGACGCATATGCAGTACGGCGGTAGCGGTCTCGGACTCTTCATCTCGCGCCAACTTGCCGAGCTTCACGGCGGTCAAATCGGCGTCTCGTCACAAGCTGGCGTCGGCAGTACTTTCGGGTTCTACTTGAAATGCAAACGCATGATTGCAAAAAAGCCTACGATCTCAACGGACACAGTGAAGCACGCTCTAGACGCCGAACACGCGGCATCTTCGCGCAAAATCAGCGCCGCAGCTGCGAACCAGAACTCCACCGCGCCCGCTGCCACGCCTAAGGAAGTTGAGACCCCGGTACAAGCACAGATTCCCCGGCCCACAAACGACAAGAAAGACGAAGAAGAAGATGACCGACTTCACGTTCTTGTCGTCGAAGACAATCTAGTCAACCAAAAGGTACTAGTGAAACAGCTCACAAAAACTGGCTGTGTCACACATACCGCCGATAACGGCGTCTGGGCATTGAAGCACCTCACGAAAACGAGATTCTGCGTTGCTAATGGCATGCCACTCACCATCATTCTCATGGACTGCGAGATGCCGGAGATGGACGGCCTCACCTGCTGCAGGAAGATACGAGAGATGGAGGAACGGAAAGAGATTACGAAACATGTGCCAATCATCGCGGTCACCGCGAACATTCGGGGAGGACAGATGGATGACGCAAAGGAAGCGGGTATGGATGATGTTGTTGGAAAGCCGTTCAGGATTCCGGATCTCTTGGCGAAGATGAAGGCCTTGTTGGAGAAGCTTGAGGACTGAAATAATGATTTATCTACCCTAATACAAATCCTTGACGTATAAGTGGCCCTGGGCAGTCGAAGTAACTCCTATGACTCATACATTATAAGCTCTTTGATACAGAACGAGGCTGTATGCAGCCAGCGAACCAATACCATCGCTGACGAATTCTCCGTGGCTGTGGTGGTGCTGAGTATGACGACACGCTCAATACTCAGAGTATCTTCACCAGTTGTCGACAAACTTATAACATGTCGAGGCTACATACACCGCCCATGCTTTTCTCGATGTACGACTTCGGTCGAGGCCATCCAAAGATGCTTCACGTTTGCAAATACCCCGAGAGACTCGATCGAGCAGCTGTCATAGCCTCGAATCACACTTCTTTTTAATCTATGTCAACCCAAATTATCGAACACGGGTGTTGGAGACCTCTCGTATACATTTCAAAAGGACAGCCAGGTGAAAATCATGCACCTGAACTCCCCAAACGCCGACACAGCGAACATCATCTTTCAATCTGTCAATTTCGGATACTCAGACCAGACACAGCCATTGCTTCCAACTGCTTAAATTTTCGGTCGACGAACTCACAAGTTTGCCGCCATGAATGAAGAGAAGAAGAAGAGGTTTGAGGACGGGAGAGGAAGTTTATATGCACCCAAGAGCGGCGCTAAGCTGGCGCTAGTCAAACATGATGGTACCGACAAGATGGTATTGACGAGGGGGGCAGGTGATGTAGCAGCGTGACGTTGCAATGGACGTCACCGGCTGATAAGCAGCGTACCTACCCAGTGTTTGTCTAGTACCGAGGAACTGACATGATGACGAAAGGAAAGAAGGGAAATCCAATCAAACGGGGAGGGAAGAAGAAAATACACCGTGACGTTCTAAGACATCCAACACCGACTTACCGTTCCGTCCTGTGAACTAAGACTCACATCCAAAACATCGTTTCATCGAGAGCCTTGGCCCAAGGTCCAGGCCCATCATTTCGTTGACCTTGGAAGTACTGCTTTGCTGCGAGGAGGTATTCACTCTCGAGAAGGTCCTCGGCACCTTTGCGCGACTTGCGTTCCTCATCGACCTGTTCAACCGACTTCCTAGCCCTTCGCCGACCCGCGGGAATTGGTTGTACAGGAAGTCGCGAGATTGTGTTTCTCAAAGCGGTCTTAGCATCGTCCTCAATCGTGACCTTCCGGTTCTGGTAGGCTTTGAAGTGATCGCTCTCATAGTTGGGTGTGAACCAGTCGCGCAGGTAGTTGCGGCCACGTTCGCAGAGCCTGTCCGCATAGTAGGCTGGTGGGGCATAGGAGACGCCCATCGTGGCGCGTACGTAGGTGAAGCAGAGCTTGTGTGTCTAGGCATCAGGTTAGCAATCTTCAGCTCTGTGGGTAGACCCGTAAAACTTACCAGGCGCTGGATTTCCGTGTCGGAGAACTTCAGGCCATTCTCGAGAACAAAGTACTTTGTAGGTATGGCCGTGCCCTGCAAAGCATGGTGAGACTGCAGGTAGAACTCCGAGAAGAAGGGCGATGTGATGCCACTATCAACAAGCGTACCCGCCTTGCAGTTGCCGTTCGCATGAGCTTCTCCAGCCATGGGAAAGAATCGTGTGTTGTGTCGCTTGACCGCAACGACAGCCGTCATTTTAGGAGAGCCGGCTGGTTCGCCGGGGAACACTTTGTTCCATGCTTTCTTGATAGCCTGCAATTCTTCTTTGACGACCTGCTCGTATTGCCTAAAGAATGTTAGTCAAGTTAATCATTCGATTCCCGATTGGCGTGTATATTGTCAAACTTACCCTGTCGAAACACCGTCCCTGTAGTAGAGCACATCAGGAAAAGATTTCTGAGCTACCAACCATGCTCGAAACCTGTCCTCGGCCATGCCCTCTATATCGTCAATCATCTGGTATATGTTAGCGTTTGAATGATCGAAATGGCCTCAAAATGTTTACTTCTTTCTTGCTCTTCTCTTGGAGACGCATAGAACCCAGGAACTTGCCTCCATCCAGGTCGACAGAGCCGACCAAAGCCGCAATGGAGGGACAGCCAACAAGTGAGCTGATACCTGGATGGGTAACATCGGCACCAAGGATCATTACGCTCCTGGCGGGCGCTTTCTTGAAAAGCGAATTGCGGATAGTTCCTTCGCCAGGATTTTCGTCACACGAGGTATGGTTTAGCCCTCCCTGCTTCAGATTGACCTTCATCATGACGTTGGCGAAGTACTGGCTGAGCCCCTTGTCGCCAAGTTGCTTGTTCGAGTTCTTTTCGGCAGTGACGCAGAGTGATTGAAGCCCAGCTATGCGATCAGCGACGTCCTTGAAGGCCGAGTAGACAGGAATGTTGTATCGTTCAAGTACAAGAATGACGAGCTTCCCGTTGGCAGATTGCTCTTTGCATCTTTCGATAGCCTCCTTGATATCGTTCTTGAGTTCTTCGTGGGTTTTGGCCCGCGTTATGTCTGACTCCTGTTCCTTGAGCTCTTCGTCGGTTTCAGACACCGTCTCGTCTGGCTCCTCTTTCTTGATCGTCTTGCGGTAACTGGGTAAGGTGGAAATACCACAGCAGATCGCACTCTTTGCGATGCCATACTGTAAAACACCCGCATTTATGGCTTTCTGGTATGTCTCAGCTACTTTCTCATCAGAGAGGTCGCTGCCGTTTATCATGTAGTATTCAAGCGAGCTACCAGACGTCGGCGTCTTAAAGAACTTGAAGTTGCCGTCGAGATTCCACTGAGCTTTGCCGTCCATGTCTGGCTTCTTGTATTCCGGCTAGCCGGATTCCTTGACGTAAACGGCGTGCACTTGTTCCATTCGAGTAGAGGGTATTTGAAGCATGCGCGGGTCGATGGTCAACACATCGCATTTGTCCTGTGAGCAAGTTAGCTGTGATCAAACCAAGATCAAGATTTACTTACAAATTTCTGCGCTCCATCCTTTTGTATTATGCCAAGACCTTTTAGGCCCTCAGCTTCGATCCTAGCTCGAACGTGGTCGGGAGTTTGACAGGCGAGCCTGAGCATCGAGTCGATGAGTGTATCCGGAAGAAGATTGTTGTAGAGCTGATACGGCAGAATTCGGAGAAACTCCTGTGGATACCAGACTGGTTCATCATCGGAGCCGACGTTGACCGCTTCAAGGTTTTCATCAAATCTATGTGCGTGACCAAAGACTGACTTCATATGGTCGACGACATGTGTATCCTCGTTTGCCTGCTGTAGTTGGCCTCCATTGTTGAACCATTTGCGGAACTTCAACGCGTCGTCTGAACGATTTCCGATGTCTCCACCAAAAGCTTTGACAGTCTTGATGCGATTCTGGGGCCTGTTCAGGTTGTCAACGCGGATCTGTTCCTCAGGATCAGTAACGGCTAGTCGTTCCGGGATGATGTAGACTCGCAATCGCTTGATACGTCGCTCACGCTCGTTCTGATGGAAGGTGTTGTCCTTAAGAAATTCTGCGACCGTGATTGGGCGATAGAAAGCACTCGTTGCGGCGTTGACGTTGAGCAAGACCTTTTCCATAGCTGGCGAAATGGTATAATCGTATCCTCGCATGACACAGAGCGACTTTGATTTACCGAGAACCTCGTGGCTATCCTTGAAGAAGAACTTGTGAGAGGATGTTTGAAATACCTCGTCAGTCAGGTTCTTCGCAATGACCGTGTTTAAATATGCCACTAGAGGGTTGAAGTTGAAGTCGGGCAAAGCTGAGTCGTCGGGTTTGGATCTGGGATTGACATAGTCCTGCAGACGATTAAGGTTCATCTCACCGTGATATTTGAAGTATAGTTGAACGCGACGGTCTCCATCTGCAATTGGGGTTGGAGTCCACATAACCTCTTCCGCGGGTGTGCTCTTGCGAGGGCACTGGATACCCGTATGGAGGTCCGTCCAAGCCACAATAAACTTCAGATAATCCGTGGCAAAGTGAGTTTGGTTGATCCGGAGAAAGTCCCAAGCCTGGATCGCTGTTTTGACGACGGCTTTGGTCTTGCGCTTGTTACCAGCAGGTATATCAGTGATCTCGTATACGAAGAACTTGGTATCATTGTTCCATGACACCTCGAAGTAGTTCGTGAGAACGTGACTGGTGGGCTTGGCGAATTGCTTTCTCAGGGGGAACTTTGCGCTCACAATCGAGAGCTTTTCCGTTGTAGGCTCGTGGACGTGACCCGTTGCTACTTGATCTACAGTGGGTGCGTTGTTGGCTTGACGAAGTACAGTATCCGCTGGCTCGCTCTTGGCTTGATCTTGAATTACCAGAAGCTGAGGGGTCGTCAAACTTGCATGAGGGTCGGTACCGGCAGTGTCGATAACGGAAAATCCAGTTGGGACGATGATAGGCTCGATGTTAGTCGGAACGGTTTGCGGAACGATTTGCGGAACGGTTTGCGGAACGGTCTGCGGAGTGGACACTTGAGCACTTGAGCTCCCGGCTTTCTGTGCAGCAAGTAGTTTTTTAGTGTGGGCGGTCTTTAATGTTGCCAGGTGGGCTTCCGCTCCCGCCACGTCGGTACCCTTGAGATTTCTCCAAACCTCACCATGCAATGGAACCGTGCCTTTATGATTGTACGCACGATGGTCGAGGCCACATTTGATGCAAGGCTTCGTGAGAAACCCTTCATCAATCTCATCTTTGATCTCTTGCGAAAGTGGCATACTGGTGTGACCAAAAGCGATGTAACCAAAGGTTGGAATAGGAGGAGTGTAGGTATGAGCAGAAGACTCGGATGTCTTCAGATGCTGCTGGTGCTCCTTCATACCTGTACGCACGCCTCAACTTATACTTCGTCTTTCAGCAATCCAAGAGCTACAAGCCGCTTGTCTGTCAAGTAGATTGGAATTGTCGTCCTCTGGTCAAACCACGATCTTTAGGCATCCAGTCACGGTTGCGGTTGGTAAAGTTTCCGAAGATTGTGAAACTTGTCGCGCGGATAGCTGGTTAACAACTCCCAAAGGATGTAGCTGTAGACGTAAGACCAGTAAGACGCAATTCTCCTGTGCAAAATACCATGTTCTCCTCGCCAAAAATGACGAGCATCGCCATACAGTTCGACATGCTGCGAGAAATAGCAAAGGCAAGCAATCGTGCCTCCGCAAAGTCAAGCCAGTATATCATCATGCAAGCCAATGGCGCAGACAAACAGCTTGTGAGCTATTCGGAGGCCCCTTCGAATACATCACCCTTCTCTGATTGTTGAGGTCGGAGAGCGATTCGGGGTAGCTTTGGGGACCGAGACAAAGTATCTAGACATGTAAGACGCTCACAAATGTTACAGTAATTCGCGCATCGCCCATAACGGACAAGATAACATACTTACGAATTTCTATACCGTGTCATAGTCGCGCAGTCCCATAAAGGACATTCAGTTAGGTGCTCTCAGGTAGCGATCGCGCATCCTGCCTTTTGCTGACGTGAGGAAAGAATTTAAGAGCACTGGTCCAACTCAATGAAGGCATCGCAAAGAAGAGAACTCCTGGTTTGGATTCATTAGTCTGCCGAGTGTTGATATCGTGGTGAGCTCTCGTCTCATCATGACGCGTCGCTGCCGCCAGCTAAGAAACGATCTGGAGCTCAGGCGCCATCACCTGAGCACGTGCTAGCGCATCACGCTAACCCACGCGACGCGTCAAACCTTCCTTCATCTCCACCTTGCTGTCTTGCCCATACTACACCACAACACGCAGCACCATCTCCGCCTGCCACTCACAACCATCCGGCAGAAGCACAACACATCTATACTGCATTAAGCGCCCACAGATTATCTCCGCAGAAGATCTTTAAAAAGCAAGCTTCACCATGGACCACCCACAAACCCCCCGCATCCTCGCCCCACACCTATCAAACTTCCAACACCGCATCGTGCGCATGCTAGGCAAAGTCGTACAACTGCGCGGCGAGACAGCAGTTATCGATGCAGGAGGCAATGTTGATGTTATTCTGAACAGGGTGAGTAATTTCATCTCCGGTGTCACATCTTTCAAGCTAATATTGATCGAATAGGATTCACACCTAGCCGTCGGTCACGCAGTAGAGATCATCGGCAAAGTAGACCAAAATCTACATGTCAAGGTGCAAGCTGCTACAGACTTTGGGACGAACATCGGTATGTGCCCTCCCTTACGCAGTGGGATTCATGTTAACGCAAGAGCAGACTTCAATGCCGCAAATGCTGTTGTGGATGCTACACATCGGTACAAGGAGATCTTCTACGATGACAACTAGATCCTTGCCTAGCAGAGCTGTTTGAAGATGAAACCAGTAGATCTGTTCGTCGTCGACTGCTCATCATGTATCTTGAAGGAGAAAAGGAGAGTCATGATCAGATGTTATTTATGTAAACCAATTGCAAGAATACAATACACTATGTGTTCTACGCCCCATGTATGGTATCTTCCCGCCACGTAAATTGAGCGCCTCGTGAACGCCTACCGAAACCAGAGAACGCTCGCATATTCATACAGTTACATTAAACATTGCCGTCTCGATCAGGTGCTCAGAGCTTACTTCGCACTCCCTCGAGTCTAAACTTGACGTCCTTGAGCTGTTTCCCAGTTGGCTTCCATGCCTCAAACATGCCCAACAACTTCTCCACTTCATCTCCAAGTTCTTTCTTGACGAAGTCTTCTTCTAGCAAACCCCTCATCGCCCACGGTAAGAAGTAAGGGTTCGGGTTTGTTGTGGTGGCAGTCG
>Ga0265780_10010368_pt1 | contig 11113 bp, 10 predicted proteins | sample P1T30metagenome_FD_192432 | JGI IMG/M metagenome (GOLD analysis project Ga0265780, IMG submission 192432) | Plant litter microbial communities from East Loma Ridge, Irvine, California - P1 T30 | ecosystem: Environmental > Terrestrial > Plant litter > Unclassified | place: USA: California... | reverse complement strand
CAGCGCGTCCGCCCCCAGCATCTCGGCCAGCGCCGCGCGGTAGGGCAGCGGCGGGGCGATCGTCACCAGGGAACCAATGTCGTATCGATCAATCAGCTCGGCCAGAAAAGCTTCATGGACGGGCGCGCGCAGCACCAGCTGGAAGCGCGCGGGCGTCAGACTGCCGTCGGCCAGCAAGGCCGCCAATGCGGCAAACAAGGGGCGCGGGTCGCGCTCGAGCGGATACACGATCCCGCTGTGCAGCATGGTCAGGGGACCGCAGGACGGTTTGACGACGGCGCGCGCATCCGCTTCGGCGGCGTCGAAATCTTCGTCGTCGTAGCCGTTCTCGATCAGGCAGAAGCGCTCCGCCGGCACGTCCTTGAACAGCTGGCGGTAGTGGCGCAGGGCGCCCGGCGTGGTGCAGACCACGCGCGCGGCAGCGCGAATCGTGCGCGCTTCGATCCAGCCGGCCACGCGGCGCGACAGCCGGTCGGCCGGGTAGACCGCGTCCAGCATCGGGTCGCGCAGGTCCGCCACCCACGGCAAGCCGGTCAGCTTGTGCAGCATCAGGGCGATCAGGTGGGCGCTGGCGATCGGATAGGTCGACCAGAGCAGGGCGGGGCGGTATTGCCGGATCATGGACAGGCCGGCCGGTACCGCGCCCAGGCACCAGGTGACCCAGCGGTCGGGCAGCGCCAGCAGGCGCGTGTAGCGGCCTTTGATGGCCAGGTGGCGCGATGTGTCGAGGGCAAAGGCGCGCCGTACCACCAGGCCTTGCGGCAGGCTGCCGGGGAGCAGCGGCGCCGTGTCCGCATGCGCGCGCGGATGCGCGGTCAGCACCAGCGGCTGCCAGCCCGAGGCGGGTAGATATTGCGCGAATTTCAGGGTCCGCTGGATGCCGCTGCTGCCGCGCTGGGGCGGGAAGTGGAAAGCCACCATCAGGACCTTGTTCGCTACCACGCGCGCAGCCAGTCGGCTGTCCATGCGGCGATCTGGTCGTGCCAGTCGCGCCGCGAACAGGTGTGGTCGGCGCCGGGCAGCTCGTGGCGCGTGACGCGCGGATGCGCCATCAGCGTGCGCCAGGCATCGCTGGCGGCGCTGGCGTCCATGAACTCCTGGGCGGTCAGGTCGGCGCCCGACAGCATCACCAGCAGCTTGCCCTTGAACCCGGCCAGTCCCTGATAGACCTGGTCGGGCAGCGAAACGCTGCTGTCCGCAGGCGCCGCGGCGAGCGCGGTTTTTGCCAGGCCGAAGGCCGAGCGCACTGCCGCGCCAGCGTCGAATTTGCCGCTGGCGAGCTTTTGCCAGAACGCCTTGTCGAACAGGCGCGCCCGGTAATAATGCTTGATGGTGGCGCTGGCAGCGCCGGCCTCGGTGCGTACCCAGGGATTGAGCAATGCCAGGCCGGCGATGCGCGGGTCGCGCTGCGCATACAGCGCTGCGGCCGAGGCGCCGTCGCACAGGCCCCACAGCACCACTTCGCGCAGCGCCGGCACCTGCGCCATGAAAGCGCCGATGGCGGCATCGAGGTCGGCGCCGGTGTCGTCGAACGGCCGTGCCGTCCCTTCGCTGTCGCCCATGCCGCGCACGTCGAATCGCAGCGCGGCGATGCCCTGGTCCGCCAGCGCGCGCGCCAGCAACGTGAATTGCCGGTGGCTGCCGGCGCGGTATTGCGGACCACCAACGACGACCACGACGCCGCGTGCCGCCGGCTCTGGCGGTACGCTGGCCACGCCGACCAGGCTGTCGCCTGCGCAATCGAACGACAGGGCGATGTCAGTCATGGCGAGCCTCCTGGAACAGCGCCGTGGTGGCATCCACCAAAGAGGGGCAATCGGTGATTTCCTGGGTCGCCCAGAACGGCAAGCCATGCACGGCGTGCAGGCGCACGGTCACGCCCTGGATACGCCAGTCGGTGACCTGCTTGACGGCTGCCGCGCCGGGCGGGCGCCCCGGCGCCGGCAGCACGTCGAACCAGTCGACGGGAATTTTCACAGGCGGCACGCTCGATGCATCGGCGCGGTCGATTGCCGCGCCCAGTTCCGGCGCCACCAGGTAGCCGCCGATTTCAGTCGGCTCGCCCGCCAGCAGTGCTGCGCGCAGCTGGCTGGTGCCGGTGCGACCGGCGGTCTCGCCGTCGAGCAGCGCGCCGGCCAGGCGCAGGCGCAGCAGCTGGGTCAAAAATGCCGCGCCGCGCACCACCGGTTGCCACAACAGCAGGCGTTCCACCGGCAGCGTGGCCCGGAAGGCGTAATCGAGCGCCAGCAGCGCGCCCAGGCGCAGGCCCCACAGGCCGACGGGCGCGCCGGTTTTCTCACACAGCCAGGCGTGGCCGAGCGCCAGGTCGTCCTGCCACAGCTGCCAGCGCGCGTCGCTGAATTCACCGGCGCTGTCGCCGCAGCCGTACAGGTCCATCTGCAGTACGGCGATGCCCACCCGCGCCAGCGCGCGCGCCTGGCGTGCGGCCAGGCTGCGCGTGCGGTTCATCTCGTCGCCGAAGGGCGCCACATACAGCAGCGCGCCGCGGCAGCGTCCCTGCGGTGCGTGATACAGGCAGAAACGCGCACCGCCGGCGGCGTCGAGAAAAAACGGCTGGGCCGGCGCGGTCATGAGAGCGAAGGCGCGACCCGTGCTTCGACAAAGGCAGCCAGGCTGCCGACGGTTTCGAACGTCGACGCACCGATGTCGTCGTCGTCGATGGCAATGCCGAACTGGTCTTCCAGCGCGGCGATCAGGTTCACCACCGCCATCGAATCGAGTTCGGGCAGGGCGCCCAGCAGCGGCGTATCGGCGTTCATCGCGGCGCCGGCGTCGCCCAGGCTCAGCACATCGGTCAGCAGGGTCTTGATCTGGTCTACATACATGGTCTTACTCCGTCAATGGGGTTACTGCGCGGCGCCTTTGCGCCAGCGCGTGCAGGCGGCGCAGGGCTGCCCAGCGATACAGGTTGACATGGTATAGAGTGCGCACCTCTTCCGTCCAGCGGGTGTGCCACTCCATTACCTTGCCATAGAATTCGATGCGCGCCCGCGGCGGCAGTTCCGTGAACAGCGCGCGCACCGCTTCCTCGCGCATCAGCAGCGCCGGCGAGTACATCTTCGGCACGCTTTCGTCATACGTCGTCTTCAGCACCACGATGCAGTCGCCCTGGCGAATGCAAAGGTCCATCGCCACCAGCTGGTCGCCGAACCAGTAACGATAGACGCTCGCCGCACCGCGCGCGGCGAACGCGGCCAGCATGCGGCTGTAGAAGCGGCCCTGGGCGTTTTCCAGATGGACCGCTGTGCCGGCCTGCGCTTTCCAGCCGGCGCTTTCCAGGCGCCCGAAATCGGCCACCGCGTCGGCCATCCCAGCTGCATCGGTGCTCACCTGCAGGCGCAGCGTGGTTCCCTCCGCCGCCAGTCTGGCGCGCTGCTTTTTGAGGTTGCTGCGCAGGTTTTTGCCGCGCCCCGCCCAGTAGTCGTCGAAGCTGCCGGCCACCGTGATGCGCGCGGTCTGGATGTAGTCGATGGCGCCATCGGGCCGCGGGGCTAGCAGGGGGTCGAGCTGGGTCAGGCCCAGCACCAGTGCGACACCGGGCAGCGCAGGCAGCAGGGCCGCCGTGGCCGCCGCCCGGTCCAGGCCGGGCCGCTCGATCCACAGCCCCAGCGGCGCCTGGGCCGGTTGAAACGTGGCCCAGCTGCCGCGCCCATGTGGCGCGACGATGGCCATGGCAACGGTCTCGCCGGCATCGACGCAGCAGGCCAGCCATTCACCGCCCGTGCCGAATGCGGCCAGCAGCGCCGCGGCGAAATCGGCTTGCAGCATCGGTGCGGCGACATGCGACGCCTGCAGCGCATCCCAGCGCGCCGCGGCGTTGCTGAACTGCGTGGCGGGAGTCAAGGCCCACTTCATGGCTGCAGCGCTGCGCGGATGCGCGCGATCATCCAGGCCAGTTCGGCGGGCGCCAGCTCCTGGTGGCAGGGAAAGGCCAGTACGTGGCGCGACAGGTACACGGCATTGGGGCACACCGCTGCGTCGACGCCCCGCCACAGCGTTTCGGCAAAGCGTGTGATGGGCACGCCTTCGCGATGCAGGCGCGCGAACACGGCGTCGGGATCGTCGACGACCAGCGGGAACATCCAGGGACAGGCGCCGTCCGGCAGCGCCGCATGCAGCGGGCGCGTGCCTGGCAAGGCGCTGCAGGCTGCATGCAGCGCGGCGTAATGGGTACGGCGCAGCGCCACGATGCGCGCATGCGACACGCGCCGCAGCAGGGCGCGCGCAAACCAGGACGAGCGCTTGTCGAGCCAGGCTGTATCGAAGCCTGCTTCGCTGTCGGACGACGCGGGCGCCAGCGCCGGCGTGCTGGCGCTGCCTGCCTTGCGCAGGCGCCACAGCAGGTCCTTGGCGCGCAGCGGCAGCGCCAGCAGCAGGCGCAGGGCCGGCAGGCGGCCGTAGGCAAAGCTGTGTTCGAGCGTGTTCAATGCGACCTTGGCTTCGAAGCCGGCGCCGGCTGAACGCAGCGCGATGGCGCGCAGGTCGTGGCGGCTCGACACCAGGACGCCGCCTTCGTAGGAAGGAAAAAATTTCATGCTGCTGGCGATGGCGTAGTCGCCGTAGGAGCCCACCGGGCGGCCGGCATGCGCGCCGAAAAAGCAGTGGGCGCAGTCTTCCAGCAGCGCGATGCGGTGCGCGTCGCACCAGGCGCGGATGCGCACCAGGTCTTGCGGGAAGCCGAAATAATGGGTGACCACGATGGCTTTGACGGAGGCATCCAGTTTTGTACCGGCGTCCAGCAGATCGGCCCGGGCATCGGGCGTGACGCGGTAAAAGCGGGCTTCTGCGCCACGCCACAGCACCGGTGGAATCATCGACAGGCTGTGATAGGCGGGCATCAGGACGGTATCGCCCGGGCCGATGCCCATGGCGCGCAGGGCCAGGCCAATGGCGATGCGGCCACTGGTGACGAGGCGCAGGTGGCCGGCATCGAGCACGCTCGCCGCGCCAGCCTGCCCCGCGCGCGCGAACGAGGCCCGCGACAGCACGGGAGCGAGCGGAGCCTGGGGACGCATCGGAATCAGGACGCCATCTTGCGGCGCCGGCCGCTGACAATGTCATATCCCAGCTGCACCATGGCCCAGAAGCGGCTCATCTGGCGTTTGCCAAAGCCCAGCTGCAGCAGCGGGTGGACCTGCACGGAATAATGCGATTTGAACGCCGTCTCATGCGACTGGTTGCGGTAGATATTGTAGGTAAGCCCCAGATCGTGCTCGCTGTCGACGATGCGGTGCGGGTACTGCGCCAGGATGCGATGGATGGCGCGCGTGTAGGCGATCGGGCCGGTCACGCGCAGCACGCCGTTCTTGCCGACGCCGTGCAGGCTGGGCGTGTACGTGTCGATATTGGCCAGGACGGTATCGATGACGGCTTTCAGGAAGGGGTGGCCGGGCGCGCAGATGATGTGCCACTGCTGCAGTTCGCCGGCAGCGATATCGCGCAGTTCGTAATGCTTGCCCCAGCCGTTTGCGGTATTGCTTTCGTTCCAGTACGACAGCACAAAGCGGTCGCCGGGACGCAGCACGCTGTCGAACGGGCGCGCGGCGCCGCTCTTGATGTCGAGGTAGACGCCGCCGACCTTGTACATCAACAGGTAGCGGAACAAATCGGCGCGCGCGGCGCCGTAGCGCGCATCAATGCGCAGGAAACGCGCCAGCACGGCTGGAGGATAATTGGCGCGAATGAAGTCGACGATGTCGTCGTCGCCATAAAACCGGTATTCCCAGCCCGGGTTGGCGGCCTTTAGCTGGTCGACATTGTGCTGCAGCTGCGGCGCCAGCGTGCGCTCGTAAAACGTCTGGTGCAGGATGCGCGGAATGGCTGTGCCCATGTCGAGGGCCGCGACATCGGTGCGGTATACCGCGCGATTGAGCGTCGGGAAGATTTTTTCTTTGACTGACATAAGGGCCTTGGCACGTAGCGAAATGCGTGCCCGAGTATACGCGCAGCATGCCTGATCGGTCGAGCGCCTTGTTAGTTAGAAAGCACGGCCCGTGTCCAGGCATGACGCAATGGTAAGATGGCGGGTGACTGCGCCAATGTTCGGACCGCAGGTCGATTTCCATAGCATGCCTTGATGAGCACACTTCTCCACGATTTCATTCTCGACGCGGCAGCCCGCAGCCCTGAGGCCGAAGCGCTGGTGCATGGCCGGCACCGGCTCGACTACGCGGCGCTGGCGCACGAGGTCGCGCTGGCTGCGCAGCGCATTCTTGCCCAGGGCGTGCAGCGTGGCGAACGCGTCGCCATCTACCTCGAAAAGCGCATCGAGAACGTCGCTGCGATGTTCGGCGCGAGCCTTGCCGGGGCGGTGTTCGTCCCCGTCAACCCGCTGCTCAAGGCGGAACAGGTGCAGCACATCCTGGCCGACTGCAACGTGCGCCTGCTGGTGACGTCGCCCGAGCGCCTGCCGGCGCTGGCGCCGCTGCTGGCACGCTGCCCCGACCTGCGCAGCATCATCGTCACCGGCGCCGCGCCTGCCGGCGCCAGCCTCCCTGTCAGCGCATGGGATGCGCTACCCGCGCCCTGCGCGCTGCCCGCACGCGCCATCGACGCCGACGTCGCCGCCATCCTGTACACCTCGGGCAGCACGGGCAAGCCAAAAGGCGTGGTGCTGTCGCACCGGAACATGGTGGCCGGCGCCGTCAGCGTGGCCGGCTATCTGGACATCACGCCCGCCGACCGCATCCTCGCCGTGCTGCCCCTGAGTTTCGATTACGGCCTGTCGCAGCTGACCTGCGCGTTTTACCGGGGCGCCGCGGCCGTGCTGCTGAATCACCTGTTTGCGCGCGATATCGTGCGCGCCGTGGCCGAGGAGGGCGTCACCGGCCTGGCCGCGGTGCCGCCGCTGTGGAACCAGCTGGCGCGCCTGGAGTGGCCGGCCGCCACCACGCTGCGCTATCTGACCAATTCGGGCGGCGCGATGCCCGGCGCCACGCTGGCGCGCCTCCGCGCGGCCTTGCCCGCGGCCGATGTATTCCTGATGTACGGCCTGACCGAAGCATTCCGCTCGACCTATCTGCCGCCGGCCGAGATCGACCGCCGCCCCGGTTCCATGGGCCGCGCCATCCCGAATGCCGAAGTGCTGGTGGTGCGGCCCGACGGCAGCCTGTGCGCCGACGACGAGCCGGGCGAACTGGTGCACCGCGGCGCGCTGGTGGCGCTGGGTTACTGGAACGACCCGGCCAAGACGGCCGAGCGCTTCCGTCCCGCGCCGGGCCAAAGCAGTGCGCTGCCGCTGGTCGAGATGGCGGTGTGGTCGGGCGACACGGTGCGGCGCGATGCCGAAGGCTACCTGTACTACATCGGCCGCGACGATGACCTGATCAAGGTGTCCGGCTACCGTGTCAGCCCGGCGGAGATCGAGGAAGCGCTGCACGCCAGCGGCCTGGTGGACGACGTTGCCGTATTCGGCGTGCCGCATCCGGAACTGGGCCAGGCCATCGTGGTGCTGGCAGTCGCGTCCGAGGAACTGGCCACGGCGGCGCTGCTGAAGGAATGCCAGCGCCGCCTGCCGGCGTACATGGTGCCGGCGCATATCGGCCTGCGCAGCGATGCCTTCCCGCGCAACCCCAACGGCAAGCTCGATCGCAAGGCCCTGCGCGCCGGCTACCTCCACTTGTTCGAAAGCGCCGCATGAGCATCGTCAAACCGGTCCACGCACCGCAAACCGGCTTTGCCGTCATCGGCGACGAATTGCAGGTCGGCGGCGTCAACCTGTCGCTGCTGGCCGAACGCGTCGGCAGCACGCCCTTTTTCGCCTACGATCGCGCGCTGCTGTCGGCACGCGTGGCGGCGGTACGGGCGGCCCTGCCGGACGCCGTGCGCCTGCACTATTCGATCAAGGCCAATCCCATGCCGGCGCTGGTCCAGCACATGGCCGGCATGGTCGACGGCCTGGACGTGGCCTCCGCCGGCGAGCTGAAAATTGCGCTCGACAGCGGCTGCGACCCGGCCGCCATCGCGTTTGCCGGTCCGGGTAAAACCGACGCCGAATTGCGCCAGGCGCTGGCCGCCGGCATCTGCATCAACCTCGAGTCGCTGCGCGAAATCGACACGGTCGCCCGCCTGGCTGCTGAATTGAACGTCGCACCCAGCGTCATCCTGCGCATCAATCCCGACTTCGAACTGAAGTCGTCGGGCATGCGCATGGGTGGCGGCGCCAAGCCTTTCGGCATCGACGCCGAGCAGGCCGTGGCATGCATGGCGCGGCTCGGGCAGCACGGCATCGCGCTGCTGGGCTTTCACATCTTCTGCGGCTCGCAGAGCCTCAAGGCCGATGCCATCATCGAAGCGCATACGCGCAGCGTGGCGCTGGCCCAGCAGCTGGCCGAACACGCCACCGCGCCACTGTCCATGCTGAACCTGGGCGCGGGCTTCGGCATTCCCTATTTTCCCGGCGAGCAGGCGCTGGCGCTGGACGCCATCGGCGAGAATTTGCACGCCTGCGTGGCGAGCCTGCACGGCCAGCTGGCGGGAGCGCGCGTGTCGATCGAAGCGGGCCGCTACCTGGTGGGTGAAGCCGGTGTGTACGTGGCACGCGTGACCGACCGCAAGGTCTCGCGCGGCCAGGTGTTCCTGGTCACCGATGGCGGCATGCACCACCATCTGGCGGCGTCGGGCAACCTGGGGCAGGTCATCCGCAAGAATTATCCTGTCGCGATCGGTAACCGCATGGCCAGCACTCAGCGCGAGGCCGCTTCAGTGGTGGGGCCGCTCTGCACGCCGCTCGATATCCTGGCCGAGCGCATGGACTTGCCGGCTGCCGCACCGGGCGACCTGGTGGTGGTGTTCCAGTCGGGTGCCTACGGCCTGTCGGCCAGCCCGGTGGGGTTTTTGGGCCATCCGGTGGCGAAAGAAGTGCTGGTGGGCGTGGCACCGGCGCTGGACAAATCAGATGCAACCAAGACGAGGAGCAATCGATGAAAGTAACGCCGACGGCCATGCCGGAAGTGCTGGTCCTGGAACCGCGCGTGTATGGCGACGAACGCGGGTTTTTCTACGAAAGCTTCAATTCCCGGACCTTCGAGCAATTGACGGGACAGCGTGTCAACTTTGTCCAGGATAACCATTCGAAGTCAGCGCGCGGTGTGCTGCGTGGACTGCATTACCAGATTCGCCAGCCGCAGGGCAAGCTGGTACGCGTGAGCGCCGGGGCAATCTACGATGTGGTTGTCGACATGCGCCGCAGCTCGCCGTTTTTCGGACGCTGGGTCGGCGTCGAATTGTCGGCCGAGAACCGCCATCAGCTATGGATTCCAATTGGTTTTGCCCACGGCTTTGTCGTCACCAGCGACAGCGCCGAAGTGCAATACAAAACCACGGATTACTGGGCGCCCGAGCATGAGCGCGCGGTGCTGTGGAACGATCCGGCACTGGCGATCGACTGGCGCCTGACCGGCGAGCCTGTGTTGTCGGGCAAGGATAGCCAGGGCAGGCTGCTGGCCGATGCGGAGGCATTTGCATGACGGAGCATTCAAAGACGATACGCATTTTTTTGGACACGCAATACCCATGAATACACTAGCCATGCCACATCCGACGCAGACGGCAATCCGGCCTAAAGTACTCATCAGTATCCTGAATTGGAACCGCGCGCAAAAGACGCTGCATTGCCTCGATTCGATGCGCGAACAGCGCGCGCGCACCCGGTCGGACGTGACTACCCTGGTCATCGATAACGGTTCCCGTCCGGACGATGTAGCACAACTCGAGGCGGGCATGGCCGGCCAGGACGCCGTGCTCAAGCGTTTGCCGGTCAACCTTGGATTTACGGGTGGACACAACGAAGCCATCAAAATCGCGATGAAGGAAGGTTACGACTTCATCTGGCTCCTGAATAACGATGCCGCCGTCATGCCAGGCACGCTCGAGGAACTGGTTAGCGTGATGCAGGCGGCGCCGCGTACCGGTGCGGTTTCGCCGGTGCTGCGTGATATCGAAGATGGCACCACCGTTGTCAGGTGCATCAACACCCACGATTGGAGCAGGCTGAAGGACCGGCGTATTGTTTCGATCGAGGAAGGGCGACGCTTTCAGGCGGAGCATCCCGAGGCGGGCTGGGTCGACGGCACGGCCGTGTTGTTCCGTGTTGCAGCGCTACGTGATACGGGTCCGCTCGATGACGATTTGTTTGCCTATTACGACGATAACGACATCGGCGTGCGGCTGGCGGACAAAGGCTGGTTCAGCCAATGCGCATTTGATGCCACCGTTTTGCATGACGTCAAAACGATGTACGAAGAGTTCCCGCTGTATATGGTTTACCTGTTGCAGCGAAATGAAATGCTGTTCTGGCACAAAAATACACCGGCGCCTTATCGCCGCTTCCTGACATTGCGTCTGCTCGATCGCGCACTGTACGACGCAAACCGGTTATATCGAAATGGCTGGAAAAAGCAGGCGGATACCGCCTTGATTGCCGTGTCCGATTATTTCAACCGCAAATTTGGCGGACCATCGTATGACCGCAAGGTGCCATTGCTGATGCGCGCGGCATGTGCCATGTCGGCGTTGTACTACCGCAAAAAGCTGCCCGCGCAGCGCCCCCAGCGCTGAACCAGGCAGCTTGCCTTCAGCCCTGCAGTTTGGCGGGATCGCGCACGCGGTCGTGCAGGTACTGGGCGATGCTGTAGACGCGGCTCATCAGGCGTTTGAACGGACCCAGTCGCACAATGGAAACGGTTTGTGTCGAGTAATGGCCTTTGAACACAGTCACGTGCTGCATGTTGGACCCATAGACGTTGTATTCCAGCCCGATTTCGTTGCGGCCATCGACGTCGCGATGCGGGTGCTCGGCCATGATGCGCCGGATCGCCAGCGTATAGGCAATCGGTCCGGTAAGCCGTAATACGCCGCGCTTGCCGGTCTGGTGCAGGTAGGGATCGTAAGCATCGATGTTTTCCATCACTGCCTCCAGCACCGCTTTCATGAACGGATGGCCGGGCGCACACAGGATGTGCCATTGCTGGAATTCGCCGCCTGGAATATGACGAAGGTCGTAAATGAAGCCTTCAGAATGCTCATATTCGCCGTTTGGCAGGTACCACTGCGACAGGATGAAACGATCATCCGGTTTCAGAACAGAATCCAA
>Ga0265780_10010367_pt1 | contig 11114 bp, 7 predicted proteins | sample P1T30metagenome_FD_192432 | JGI IMG/M metagenome (GOLD analysis project Ga0265780, IMG submission 192432) | Plant litter microbial communities from East Loma Ridge, Irvine, California - P1 T30 | ecosystem: Environmental > Terrestrial > Plant litter > Unclassified | place: USA: California... | reverse complement strand
CGTGGCGAGGAAGGCGTTCGCGCTGACCTTCACGAGTTCGGCCGTCGCGAGGTCCGTCGTGATGACCGGGGTGCCCTCGCTGATCGGGGCGGCGTAGACCTCGCGGATCACCGCGTCGGCGGCCGCGGACGCCCCGCCCCAGACGAGCCGGTCCGGGTGCAGGGTGTCCTCGACGGCCTTGCCCTCGCGGAGGAACTCCGGGTTCCAGATGAGCTCGGCGTCGATCCCGGGCGGGGTGGAGGCCGCGACGATGCCACGGAGGCGCGCCGCGGTGCCGACGGGCACGGTGGACTTGCCGACGATGAGGCCCGGGTGGGTGAGGTGCTCGGCGACGGCCCGCGTGGCGTTCTCGACGTAGGCGAGGTTCGCCGCGTGGGATCCGGCCTTCTGCGGGGTGCCGACACAGACGAAGTGCACGTCCGCCGCGGCCACGGCCGACGCGATGTCGGCGGTGAAGCGGAGCTTGCCGCTGGCCACGTGCTCCGTGATGAGCTCGGGGAGCCCGGGCTCGAAGAACGGGACCTGCCCGGCCGAGAGCGCGGCGGTCTTCGCCGGGTCGACGTCCACGCCGATGGTCTCGAAGCCCATCTCGGCCATGGCGGCGGCGTGCGTGGCGCCGAGGTAGCCGGTGCCGATGACGCTGATGACGGGTGCGGGGTGCGATGCGCTCACTGCGTGACCTCCTGCAGGTCGTAGTCGGTGTCGGTGCGGGCGATCCCGGCGACGAAGGCCGCGAGGCTGTCCGCCCGGGAGTTGAGGCGCCAGTCGTTCGTGGCGCGGACGCCGTCGACGATGGTCGTGGCGGTCTCGCTGAAGTACGCGAAGCCGATGACGTCCGAGTTCGCCGGGTCGGCGAGGGCGTCGAACAGCGAGGTGATCCACCGCGCCTTCTGCCCGTCGGTGATGGCGGCGCCGCTCTCGGTGGCACCGACCTCGCTGAGGAGGATGTGCTTGTCCGGCGCGATCTGCCGGAGCTGGTCGAGCGTCTTCGTGAACGTCGTCGCGAAGGTCGGCGCCTCGGCGGACTTCCGGTAGTAGCCGCTCATGCCGACCCAGTCGACGTAGTCGCTTCCCGGGTAGTACTCCTGGAGGTAGGCGAGCGTCTGGTACTTCGCGTTGCCCAGGGCGTCGATGCGGGTCGGCGACCAGTTCCAGATGACGTAGTCGTTCGCCCCGGCGCGCTCGAACACGTCGTGCACGTGCTGCCACATCGCGACGAAGGAGCCCGGCGCGTTCTGCTGGGTGGCCCCTTCGGCCCAGTTGTACCAGCTGCCGTTCATCTCGTGGTCGAGCCGGATGACGACGGGCTGCCCGTTGGCCCTGATCGCCTGCGCGTACTCCGTGAGGTAGGCGTCGAAGGACCCGCCGGAGACGTCGGCGTTCGTGTAGCCGGCGACGTACTTCTGGTCGTTGCCGGTCTTCAGCGGGCGGCTCTCCCAGGTGAGCATCGGGACGCGCCCGTTCGTCCAGGAGCGCTGGACGGCGCTGGCGTTGAAGTCCTGGTCGAAGCCCTGGAAGTAGCCGACCATGTTCGTCGCCTTGCCGACCTGCTGGGACACCTGGTCGTACTCGGCCCAGTTGAAGGGCGACTGCGTCGTGTAGAGGCCGTACCAGCGGGACTGCTGTGCCAGGACCTCGGCCTTGGTCGGGACGTCGACCGGCGTCGCGGGGTCCGGGTCGGTCGAGGGACCGCCCTTCCCCGGGACGACGGTCGGGCCGCCGCCCTGGCCGGCGGCACCGCCGTGCCCGGAGCCGCCGGAGCCGCCCGCGGCCGGTGCGCCGTGTCCCGACCCGCCGGAGCCGGAGGCCGACGTGCCGGCGGCGGACGAGCCTCCGGCCCGGGCGGCGGCCACGGACTGCGCGTGCCCGAGCTGCGACCGCAGGTCGGCGATCTGCGCCTGGAGGCGGGAGACCTGGTCGCCCCGGGAGCCCGACTGCGCCGAGCTGCTCTTCAGCTTGCCCTCGAGCGCCCAGATCTGCTGCTGGGCGGCCGTGAGCTTCGCCTGCACCGCATCGACGTCGGGTGCAGCCGGCTGTGCCAGCGGGACGCCGAGCGCCCGGCTGACCGCCGTGGAGACGGGGCCCGCGGGTGAGACCCAGACGGACCAGGTGATGACGGCGAGGGTGGCGACGATCGCCGCCGTCCCGAGCGCGGTGCGCTTGGCGTGCTTGCCGGACGGGGCCCACCAGCTGCCCGTGGAGCGAGGGAGATCAGACAATGAGGAACGCCTCCAGTGCGAGGACGGCGATCCCGATGCAGTAGGGGATGGCCGCGTACGGGTTGAGTCGACGACGGGCGGGCTTCCCGGCGCGCTTCGGCGCCCGGTCCGCTGCGGTGGCGACGTCCCGGCGGGTGGCGAGCACGGTCGTGGTGGAGGCCGTGGCCGCGTCCGGACCGAACAGCTCGTCGAACGCGCGGTCGGCGGCGGCCTGCTCCGGAGCGGCACGGTCGACCGGGCTCGTCGGCGCGGTGGTGGACGCGGGCTCCGGCTGCGCCGGCTCCTCCTCCACCGGTCCCCCGGCGTAGGCACCGGCCCGGGTCCCCCAGCCGGACGCGTGTGCCAGGCGGAAGAAGCCGATGAGCCGGATCGGCATGAGGAAGAACGTCGACACGATGATGAACAGCGGCAGGCGGAGGAAGTCGCTCGGCTTCTCGGCGAGGTGCCGCATCTGCCGGATCGCCATGCTCAGCACGCTCGAGACCACCATGAGCCCGGCGACGTAGACGAAGCCGGTCGAGAAGCCGTACTCGTGCAGGATCCCCTGGTACAGGTTCTGGCCCTGCCCGGTGAGGGCCCGGTAGACCCAGCCGGCGATGACGCCGAAGAGCATGAACGGCAGCAGGATGTCGGTGATGAAGAAGACCGCCAGCACCGGCGCGTGGCCGAGCATCCAGGGCAGCATCCGGAGCGTGTTGTACTGCGACCCGCGGGCCCAGCGGAGCTGCTGCTTGAACAGCTTCTTCACCTGGAGCGGGGCGTCGGTGTAGACCAGCGACGTGTACTGGTAGACGGTCCGGTAGCCCTCCTTCAGCGTGAGGTTCGTGAGGGTCCGGTCGTCGGAGACCTCGAGGAAGACGCCGAGGAACTCCTCGTGCATGAACCGGTCCATGACGCGCTCGAGGATCGTTCGGCGGAAGGCGATCGTCCGCCCGGGCAGGCAGCCGATCTGACCGAGGACGCTCTGCGCGGGCATCGAGTACAGCGCCCGGGAGTTCTCGAGCCAGTCGGCCCAGCGGGTGATCCACGAGCGGGTCGGCTCGAGGATGCGCTGCCGCGTGGTGACCCCGCCGACGGACTCGTCCGCGAAGGGCTTGAGGAGCTCGCTCAGCGTGCCGGGCGTCCACACCGTGTCGGAGTCGACGAGCACGGTGATGTCACCGCGGGACATCTCGGTGCCGACCTTGACGGCGTTGCGCTTGCCCGGGATCGGGGTGTGGGTCCAGCGGACGAGCGGTGCGAACTCGTCGCACACCGCTTCGAGTGCCTCGTTGCGGGCGCCGTTGATGACCACGATGACCTCGCCGGGGCGCTGTTCGACCATGCGGCCGATGACGTCCCGGAAGAGGTCGAGGGGTTCGTCGACGACGGGGACCACGACGCTCGTGGTCCCGGTGTACGTGCCGGTGAAGGGGCGGTACCGGGCGGAGAGGACGACCTTGAGCAGCCAGAGCAACCAGATCACCGCGGAGTACACGGCGAAGAGGTAGAACTCGGGGTGTCCGTCGACGATCTGCCGGATCTGGAGGATGAAGGTGAACATCGATCCCTGCAACGTTCGAAGTGGGTGATTCCGCGCCATCGGGAAATCAGGGGGTCGGTTCGGGTGCGTTCATTCAGGCAGACCTGGGAGGGCTCGGCAAGGCGTCCCCCGGGCGGGGGTGCGACGGTCCCGGCCCGGGGTACGGACGGGTCCGCTCCACGTCGGACAGGGCGTGTCCGCACTGGTGCTGACAGCACTTGCGTGGACCGCTCCGACGCGTGCCGACGGCTCCGACAGGACCGGGACAGGCCGGGAGGCCCGGATCGCGAGCGCAGAGAATCCCCGGTCACGACGTGGTTGCACTGAGACGCGGAGTCGACGACACCGCGGACACAGGGTGCGTTCCGAAACCCTGGTCAGGACCTGAGCGGCCGGGTGTGCGTCCTGACAGCGGGGTACGCGGCATTTCCGGCGGGGGACGTCCAACATCCCGGGAGAGGAATCACTGACGGCTTCTCAACATGCCGTCGCCGCGGACATCCCGGGCGTGTCGCCGCTGGTCAGACGCCGTAGAACTCGCGCTCGAAGACCTGTCGAGCGCGACGGGTGACGCCGAGGTAGTCCTCCTCGAGCTGCGTCGCCGACCCCGGCGGGTACTCGAGCAGCCGCGCGATGCCCTCGAGCTGGATCCGGTCCACGGGCAGCACGTCCGTGGTCCGCCCGGACCAGAGCACGAGGGCGCTGCGGGTCCGGGATGCGAACCGCCACGCCGCGGCCAGGCGCTCCGCGTCGTCGGGCTGCACCCGCCCGCTGGCGGTGGCGGCGGCCAGGGCCTCGAGCGTCGAGGTGGTCCGGAGGCTCTGGTCCGCGCGCCCGTGCTGTAGCTGCAGGAGCTGCACGAACCACTCGACGTCGCTGAGTGAACCGCGGCCGAGCTTGAGGTGCCGGGACGGGTCGGCACCGCGCGGCAGCCGTTCGGACTCGACACGCGCCTTGATGCGCCGGACCTCGCGGACCTCGCGCTCCTCGATCGCGACCGGGTAGCGGGTCCGGTCCGCGAGGCGCTCGAAGTCGCGGAGCAGCGCGGTGTCGCCGACGGCGCCGCGCGCGCGGAGGAGCGCCTGGGCCTCCCAGGTGAGCGACCACCGGGCGTAGTAGGCGCCGTACGAGTCGAGGGACCGGGACACCGGGCCGTTCTTCCCCTCCGGGCGCAGGTCGACGTCGAGGTCGAACGGGTACAGCGCGTCCTCGACGAGCCGGTTGAGCTCGCGCACGATCCCCTGCGCGGCCCGGGCGGCGGCCTCGTTGCCGAGCGTCGCCGAGCGGTGCACGAACAGCACGTCGGCGTCCGACCCGAACCCGAGCTCGCGCCCGCCGTACCGCCCCATCGCGATGACGCCGAACTCGAGGTCCGCCGGGGCGTCGCGCCGGGCGAGGTCGAGCGCGCCGCTCAGCGTGGCCTCGGTCACGTCGGACAGTGCCGGTCCGAGGCCGTCCACGTCGAGGTGCCCGAGGACGGCGGCCATGCCGAGGCGGAGCGTCTCCCGTCGGCGCACCGAGCGCAGGAGGGAGGCGGCGGCATCCGGGTCGTCGCCGTGCCGGGCCGTGGTCGCCCCGGTCTCGGCGAGGAGGGCCGGCAGCGGCCGGGGCCGGAGGAGCGCCTCGGGTTCGTCGAGCCAGGCGACGGCCTCGGGGAACCGCTCGAGGAGGCCCGCGAGGAACGCCGACTCGCTGAGCACCGTCGTCAGGCTGTGTGCGGCCCCGGACGAGTCGCGGAGCATCCGGAGGAACCAGCTCGACTCCCCCAGGGTGTCGCTCAGCCGGCGGAAGGCGAGCAGGGCGCGGTCCGGTGCCGGGCCCTCGGCCATCCAGCGCAGCAGCACCGGGAGCAGGTTCCGCTGGATGGTCGCGCGGCGGGACGTGCCCTGCGTGAGCGACCGGATGTGGGCCGCTGCGCCGTCGGCGTCGACGAACCCGATGGCCGTGAGGCGGTCGCGGACCTGGCCGGTGGTCAGGGTGATCTCGCCGTCGGCCGCGGCGGCCGCCGCGAGCATCGGCCGGTAGAACAGCCGCTCGTGCAGGCCGCGGACCTCGAGCTTCACCGCACGCCAGCGGGTCTCGAGCGCGGCTGCCGAGGAGGCGAAGCCGGTCGACCGGGCGAGGACGCGGAGCTCGTCCTCGTCGGCGGGCATCCGGTGCGTCCGCTGGAGTCGGCGGAGCTGGATGCGGTGCTCGAGCACCCGGAGTGTGGCGTAGTCCGGGCCGAAGCGCGCGGCCTCCGGGCGGCCGACGTACCCGGCGTCCGTCAGGGCCTCCATCGCGTCGAGCGTGGACCGCTGCCGGACGGCCGCGTCGTCCTGCCCGTGCACGAGCTGGAGGAGCTGCACGGTGAACTCGACGTCCCGCAGCCCGCCCGGGCCGAGCTTGAGCTGCCGGTCGACCTGCCCGTCCGGGATGTGCGCGGTCACCCGCTCCCGCATCCGCTGCACCGACTCGACGAACCCGGGCCGCTTCGACGACGACCACACGAACGGGGCGATCGCGGCGACGTAGCGCTCCCCGAGGTCCGCGGAACCGGCGATCGCCCGCGCCTTGAGCAGCGCCTGGAACTCCCACGCCTTCGCCCAGCGGTCGTAGTAGGCCACGTGCGAGTCGAGGGTCCGGACGAGCGCGCCGTCCTTGCCCTCCGGCCGGAGGGCGGCGTCGACCTCCCACAGCGCGGGCTCCGCGGCGAGGTCGGTGATGACGTGCGTGGCGGCGATCGCGATCCGCGTGGCGATGAGCACGGCCCGGTCGGTGCCGACGCCGGTGCCGGTGTCGGGGTCGGCCGTCGGCTCGGTCACGAAGATGACGTCGACGTCGCTGACGTAGTTGAGCTCCCGCGCGCCGGCCTTGCCCATCGCGATGACGGCCAGGGGCGTCGCGGCGACGTCGGCCGCGGGGAACGGCACCTCGGCGCGGGCGACCGTGACCGCCGCGTCGAGCGCCGCACCGGCGAGGTCGGCGAGACCGGCGGCGACGACCGGGAACGCCTCGGTCGGGACGGCGTGCAGGACGTCGTACAGGGCGATCCGGGCCAGGTGCCGGCGGTAGCGCACCCGGAGCCGGACGCGGGCGGCCTCACCGGTGGTGCCGTCCACCGCCTCGAGGAGGGAGGCGGTGTACCGCTCCTGCGACTCCGGCGGCGCGACCGGGTCGAGCACGAGGGCGACCTCCGCGGGGCGCCGCTGCAGGAACTCGCCCAGACCGATGGACGACCCCAGCAGGCGGACGAGCCGCTCGGTCGCGCCGGCGTCCGCGAGGACGCGCTGCATCTGCTCCGGCGCCACGTCGAGGAGCCGCTCGACGGCGCGGAGCGCACCGTCCGGGTCGGCGGTGCGTTCCCACACGGCGGGGGCGTCGGCGACCGGGACCCGCGGGCCGGGGTCGGTCCGGGCCTCCAGGGCGGCGATCCGCTCCAGGGCGTCGGACAGGTCGGCGAAGCCGAGCCGGGCCAGCTCGGAGCGTGACGTCTTCGTCCTGCCGGTCATGCGGTGCGCGTCTCCCTGGTGCTGCGGACCCGGCTCAGAGCATCCCGAGGTTCGTGTCGAGCTCGAACGGGGTCACCTGGTCGCGGTAGCGCTTCCACTCCTGCCGCTTGTTGAGCAGCACGAAGTTGAAGACCTGCTCCCCGAGCGTCTCGGCGACGAGCTCGGAGTCCTCCATGAGGCTGAGCGCGTGGTCGAGGCTCGCCGGCAGCTGGCTGTAGCCGAGGGCCTTGCGCTCGGCGTCGCTGAGGCTCCAGACGTTGTCCTCGGCCTCCGGCGGGAGCTCGTAGCCCTCCTCGATGCCCTTGAGCCCGGCGGCGAGGAGCAGCGAGTACGCCAGGTACGGGTTCGCCGCGGAGTCGATGCCGCGGTACTCGATCCGCGACGACTGCCCCTTGTTCGGCTTGTACAGCGGGACGCGCACGAGAGCCGAGCGGTTGTTGTGGCCCCACGTGACGAACGACGGGGCCTCGTCACCGCCCCAGAGGCGCTTGTACGAGTTGACGAACTGGTTCGTCACCGCGGTGATCTCCGGCGCGTGCCGGAGCACCCCGGCGATGAAGTGCTTCGCCGTCGGCGAGAGCTGGTACTCGCCGCCCGGCTCGTAGAACGCGTTCTGGTCGCCCTCGAAGAGCGAGACGTGCGTGTGCATGCCCGAACCCGGCTGCCCGGAGAGCGGCTTCGGCATGAAGGTCGCGTAGACGCCCTGCTCGATCGCCACCTCCTTCACCACGGTGCGGAAGGTCATGATGTTGTCGGCCATCGTCAGCGCGTCGGCGTAGCGCAGGTCGATCTCGTTCTGCCCCGGGCCGGCCTCGTGGTGGCTGTACTCGACGGAGATGCCGAGGTCCTCGAGCATCCGGACCGAGCGGCGACGGAAGTCGTGCGCGCTGCCGCCGGGGACGTTGTCGAAGTAGCCGGCCTGGTCGACGGGCTTCGGGCCGCCGTCCTGCCAGTCACGGCTCTTCAGCAGGTAGAACTCGATCTCGGGGTGCGTGTAGAACGTGAAGCCCCGCTCGCTCGCCCGCGCCAGGGTGCGCTTGAGCACGTTCCGGGGGTCGGCGACGGCGGGCTGGCCGTCCGGGGTCGTGATGTCGCAGAACATCCGCGCGGTGGGGTCGACCTCGCCGCGCCACGGCAGGATCTGGAACGTCGAGGGGTCCGGGTGCGCCAGCACGTCGGCCTCGTACGACCGGGTCAGGCCCTCGATCGCGGAGCCGTCGAACCCGATGCCCTCGGCGAAGGCGCCCTCGACCTCGGCCGGGGCGATCGCGACGGACTTCAGGGTCCCGATGACGTCGGTGAACCAGAGCCGGATGAACTTGATCCCGCGCTCCTCGATGGTGCGGAGCACGAAGTCCGTCTGCTTGTCCATGCACGACCTTTCCGTGTTCGCCGGGCCGCGTCGCGGTCCGCCGGGGCCGCGTCGCGACCGTCCTGCCAGGGTAGTGCCCGTGCCGCCGGTCGTGCGCGGGGACGCGCGCGGCGGGCGGTGCTCCGCCGGGCTCCTCCGAGGGCTGTCAGTGGTGATGACGAGACTGGTCGCGTACCGATCTCCGAAGGAGCACCGTCATGGCCGTCCTCGACGCCGCCGAAGTCCTCACCCAGTCCCCCATGCCGGCCCCGGAGGCCCGTGGTCCGCTGAGCACCGCCGTCCTCGATGCCCTCCGCGCCGGGACACCCGACGACGCCCTGCGGCAGGCCGCGGTGACCGCGGTCGCACAGGCCGACGACCTCCTGACCGACGACGACGTCCAGGTGGCACTGTTCGTGCTCTACGAGCTCCACTACGGCGGGGTCCACGGGGTCGCCGACGACCTCGAGTGGGACACGGCGCTGCTGGCGGCCCGGGCGGTGCTCGAGCGCGCGCTCGAAGCGGCCGTGCGTGCAGCCGTCCTCGTGCCGGAGTTGCCGGAGCCGACCGCCGAGGCCGTGTCCGCCGCGCTGTTCGCCCTCGCCGCGGCGGACAGCGGGCCGAGCGTGTCGCGCTGGGTGGCGCGGAAGGCCGACCGCGAGCAGATCCGCGAGTTCCTCGTGCAGAAGACCGCGTACACGCTCAAGGAGGCCGACCCGCACAGCTGGGCGATCCCGCGGCTGTCCGGTCGTGCGAAGGCGGCCCTCGTCGAGATCCAGTCGGACGAGTACGGCGGCGGGCGCCCGAAGCGGATGCACTCGGCGATCTTCGCCCGGACGCTCCGGGCCGCGGGGCTCGACGACTCGTACGGGGCCTACGTCGACCACCTGCCGGCGATCACGCTCGCGGCGCTCAACATGATGAGCATGTTCGGCCTGCACCGTCGGCTCCGTGGAGCGATCGTCGGGCACCTCGCGGCGTTCGAGATGACGTCGTCGATCCCGAGCAAGCTCTACGGCGACGGCTTCCGGCGCAACGGCTTCGACGCCGACGCGACCTGGTACTTCGACGAGCACGTCGAGGCCGACGCGGTGCACGAGCAGATCGCCGGTCGCGACCTCGCCGGCGGCCTCGTGGAGGCGGACCCCACCCTGCTCGCCGACGTGCTGTTCGGCGCCGCGGCCTGCCTCACCGTCGAGGGGATGGCCGGCGCCCAGCTGCTGTCGAGCTGGGAGGCCGGACAGAGCTCGCTCCGCCGACCGATCGAGGACGAGCTCGGCCGCACGTCCGCACCGGTGGGAGTCACCCGTGTCGCGTGAGCACGAGGACGAGCCGTCGATCGTCGCCTACCCCGACGGGCCGTTCCTGCTGCGCGGAGACGTCGCCGTGCTCGGCCCCGACGGGCAGGAACTCCCCCGACGACGCCGGACCGTGGCGCTCTGCCGCTGCGGCAAGTCGATGCTGAAGCCGTACTGCGACGGCACGCACAAGGTGATCGGGTTCCGGACCGAGCCGGAGCTGCCCGCCGACGGCACCGGGCCGTCGGCGGACTGAGGGTCAGTCCTCGGCGTCGGCGCGCTCGTTGTTCGCCGCGATGCGGTCGAGGGCGTGCGCGGCCTCGTCGCGGGTGGCGAAGGGGCCGATGTGGTGCCGGTTCGGCGACTGCAGGCCCTGCTCGACCTCGCCGGTCTTGTCGTTGTACCACCACTGGGACTCGATGCGCTCGTCGCTCATGCGGCCGAGCGTACCCGCGAGCCGTGACGGCGGCCGGGCACCGGCACGCGGCTAGAGTGGTCCGCATGCCCCGGGACGAACACGGACACCTGACCGCCGGCCGCATCTCCCCGCAGCGGTCCGTCCCGAAGGACGTCGAACGGCCCGAGTACGTCGGGAAGGTCGAACCGCACGAGCACGGGCTCGGTGACACCTATGCCCCGGACGAGGTCGAACGGATCCGCGTGGCCGGACGGATCGCGTCGCAGGCGATCGACGCCGTCGGAGCAGCCATCCGCCCGGGCGTCACCACGGACGAGCTCGACCGGATCGGCCACGAGTTCGTCGTCTCGCACGGTGCCTACCCCTCGACGCTCGGGTACCGCGGGTTCCCCAAGTCGCTCTGCTCGTCGTTGAACGAGGTCATCTGCCACGGCATCCCGGACGACACCGTGCTGCAGGAGGGCGACCTCGTGAACATCGACATCACCGCCTACAAGGACGGGATGCACGGCGACACGAACCGCACCTTCACCGTGGGCGAGGCCGCTCCGGCTGTGCAGGACCTCGTCACCCGGACGGAGGAGGCCCTCCGACGCGGCATCCGCGCAGTCGCCCCGGGCCGCCAGGTGAACGTCATCGGTCGCGCCATCGAGTCCTACGCCAAGCGCTTCGGCTACGGGGTGGTGCGCGACTACACCGGCCACGGCGTCGGCCGCGCCTTCCACTCCGGGCTCGTCATCCCGCACGTCGACGACCCGCGGTACGACACCGTCATCGAGGCGGGCATGGTCTTCACGATCGAGCCGATGCTGACC
>Ga0265780_10010364_pt1 | contig 11116 bp, 12 predicted proteins | sample P1T30metagenome_FD_192432 | JGI IMG/M metagenome (GOLD analysis project Ga0265780, IMG submission 192432) | Plant litter microbial communities from East Loma Ridge, Irvine, California - P1 T30 | ecosystem: Environmental > Terrestrial > Plant litter > Unclassified | place: USA: California... | reverse complement strand
CACCACATCTCCACTCCACTCGTCATCTAGATCACGCTGACAATCAGACAAAGCATTCAACGTTCTTTGTTCAGAAATGCAGGCTCGGTGGAATCCAGCTCCAGAGAAGAAGAAGACTGGTTGGTTCTCAGGATGGGGTAGCTAGGCTCCTCTCCAATCCGGCCTTCATCCACCTTCGCCAATTGCCAACTTCATCACCTTCTTTGCCCCACCAACAACACATACCGACCATCCTCGTTACCCCTTATCCTACTTGCCGATCAATCTCCATCACCATTCCCGATATTCGCTTTTCGCTATCTAATTACACACTCGTTCAGGCAGTATCACCTCAATGACTCCGATTCCGACTCCAAGTCATGGACACTTTTCTCTTTCCCTTTTCCCGTTCTCATCAACCTGTACTTTACTCCATGAACCAACTATCTACCCTACACCCCGACTTGAACACTAGGTTTAACATAACGCATAGCTGGTTAATGGTAGTTGGTTTTGTATTGTACTAGTAGCTCATTCCTATCCTCAGTATTCCTCTAATTTCGATCATGCCATTCGTATTCTTTTAGTCCATTAGGTAATCTCAGTATCGTTCCATGCAGTTCTCTATCACTCACCCCATCACGCTTACCTGAGAGCACTTGAATTGTCACCTCTGCTTCTGTGCTAAGCTAAGCCTGATAAACGAGCGTCACCCTCGGCACAATAATGTATACATACAACCCTAGACACTACGCCTTGACCTTCCTTCCTCCTAATCTACCTGCTAACTCTGCTCTTAATTTATCTTCATTCGATTTCGCTTCCAATCCCGCTTGAGATCGAAGGTCGTTAATCACGTCCTTAGTCTTCCCGAAGTAGACCGAGGAAAGGAGGTTTCGCATTTTGATTCTGGCTATTAGCTGTCCTTCTCTCTCTTCATCCCATTACAGGTAGGTTTGAAATGGACCTACTCCATATCTTCGACCATTCGTCCGATATTGGGGATATGTCCAGCAGTATTCGTTAGTGGATAGTCAACCTCGGCCTACATATTAGCATCCTCTCGTCACTCAATGGTCGAGACATACCTGTCGAGTCATGGTTCCGCTCAATACCACATCCCCTGATCCTTTGCCGGACTCGTTCTCGGACTTTGATGTCGTCTTGCTCTTCAATACTAGCATTACTGTCGAGGTGAGCTTGTATTTCGCTGATCGACCTCTTTCTTGACATTCGAATACGTGCAGCGAGTCCCATGTACCCGTATGTTCTGCGTCTGTGGGTAACGCTATCATCAGCTTCATACTCCTCTCCACAAATTATAAGATCCGGGTGTTCAAGGACTTACTCTTCTTCAATAGGACGACACCTGCGAAAGCAAGTTCCCTACCCTGCTGTTCCTCAAGATCCCAGAGGTATACACTTGACACTCCTCCTTCAAAGTACATTTCCTTGTACGTCACAAATGCCGAGTTCAACGAGACCTCAAGCTGTCTCAACTTGGAGGAAGGTGTAGGTGCACCAGGGCTCTCCGGGATGTAAGCGTTAGACCAAGGTGATCTACAATTAGCCCGCATCTCGTTTCTGGTATTTGGACATACCTAAATGAGTCTCCGTCTCGGTTGTAATCACAACCCAGGAAGTCTTTGCCGCTCTCCTCATCTTTCAGGAGCTGGAGAGGCTGGTCGACATTACCTAGTAGATCATCCGCTAGGTCCGGCCTGATGTCACAGAGAGTCGAAACGTTCTTCTCGACGTTGGTCGGTGGAAGACGTCGTAGAAGGTCAAGTAGCGCATCGAATGAGTCTACCAGTCAGCTCGTGTAGGTCATGAAACAAGCCGATGAGGTACTTACGGTCCTCTGCCATCTTTGGTTTGATATATGGTTCACTTGACTGCACAGACTGACTGATGCGTCACATCCAAGTGCCTTGACTCTATTCACTCCTACCCTTTAGTGATCCGGAGATTCCGGCACGATCAGTTATTCCGAACTTGTTCCGTTCAGAAAAGATCGAGTCCATCCTGACGTCGAGAGATAGGTTCAAGCTATCATTCACCCAATACTGCAGAGATGTCTACTAAAAGCTGTCAATCAGCTGTCGCACTAGCAAGGACTACGCTCTGTCAAAGCAGGCCATTCAGAATCACCCCGCCACCGACCTATGTGCAAGAACGAACATACTTTACACGTCGCTCTACGTCATTTTACGCGAATTCGTATCCTCAATCGGGCTTGAGTGGGGTCGAGATACCCTACACACCGCCGTCGCCTGCTTCTGATAAGCCGACATCGTCTAGAAATGAGTATGGGGTACATGAAGATGGAAGGCGGAAAGAGAGAAAGGCAAAGTACTTGGAGAGTCTCATGGATAAAGCAGGAGAACTGAGTCTGAGGTGTATATCCATTCTGTTAGTACGAGATTATGGCTAATACTGCAGGCTCAATTATCGACTCAAATGGAGAATGGCGAGCGGAAGAAGGTCGTTACAAAAAGACAGAACTATGTCGCGAACACGATCTAGACGTACGTCCTTACTCCGAAACACAGCTGATAACCTAGCCACGCGATCTTCGTAAACTCGATTCCCTAACTCCCAATCTCGTTCCTCTGATCCTCACGCGAAGGAGCTGTATCCTAGTATCAATGCTACATATCCGAGCTTTAATCAAGCCAGACTGTATTATCGTTTTCGATTCGGCTGGATCTACAGAGAGTGAGATCTCGAGGAAATTCAAATGGCATTTAGAGAAGAATATCAAAGCTGGGATCGCTGCTAGGGAAGATTTGGAACTTGAGTCGGAGGAGGAGATTGGGCTCGTCTATGAGCACAGGTTAGTCGAGAGCGCATGTGTTCATAGTAATGTAGCTGACTTATAGGGCACTAGAATCGATCCTGGTAGCTACCTCCAACGCTCTGGAAGAGGAAATGGGATACACGAGGAACCTCGTCCGAGATTTACTGGCAGATTTGGAAGATGATATCAATCGAGATAACTTGAAGCGACTGCTCCATTACTCCAGGCGAATGGCTGGGTTCCAGAGTAGGGCGAGATATGTGAAGAGAGCAGTCGATGAAGTCTTGGAGTCTGGTATGTTCAATGATATGAAAAGTGGAAGGGACTGATGAGTAGACGAGGATTTGTCCGCGATGTACATCACCGCCAGAGCTAATGGACGACCCCGATCACTACATGACCATGTCCAGCTCGAACTGTTGCTCGAGAGCTTTGTCAAGCAGGTCGAGGAAATTGTCTCCGAGGTCGATACCACTGTCGTACGTCCCTCTTTCCCTTGTTTGGCTTCTCGCTAACTTGGTAGGCAAACATGCAGTCAACGCAAGAGATCGCAGAATTGATGCTTGATTCCGGACGAAACGCTCTTCTGGCATTGGATATCAAAGTCTCGATCGCTACCCTAGGTGTCGGTACCGGAGCTCTAGTAGCTGGGTTCTTCGGAATGAATGTACGTCTCCCTATTCCCTATTAATACCTTATTCAAGCTGACAGTTCAGTTGGCTACTCATCTCGAAACAACGGAATACGCTTTCTTGGGAATAGCAGGCGGAGCATCCGTCCTCGGTATTCTAGTCTTCATCTACGGTTCCCGAATCCTGAGGAAGGTCCGCCGAGTCGCATTATCAGGTCGAGCGCCCCAATCACTTCGGGTATTAGCAATCCCAATGCGTCACCAACCTACCCTCGGACCATCACGACCGTACCTCAAGAAACCAAGTATATGGGCTAGGATGTTCAAACCGAAATCCAAAGATTTCTCTGCGATTGAAACGAGTGATCCGAGGGATCCGATTTGGATTAATGAGAAAGCCGATCGGGCGAGGGCTAGGGATGCTTTTATGGCTGGTTGGACGGGGAAGAGTGCTAATGCGAAAGATTGGGAGGAGATCAATGGACCAAGTGGAGATGAAGGCAAGGCTGGACATATGAGGATCAGGTGGGGAAAGGATTGATCAACCACGCAAAGCATCGAACTCGAGGCTGTCAAATAGGTGGACAGATTGGGAGGGGATCAACGGACCTGGTTTGAAAGAGGGCAAGGCTGGACATGTGAGGATCACGTGAGGAAAGGATTGATCCGCTCGTCAAAGGATCGACTCCGATGCTGTCAGATAGGCGGCTACGAAGCGGTAAGACGCGGGTTGTCGATCAGCGGATTGGAAGTATGCACCTGGCCTACCTTGTTGTCCATGCCTAATCCTCAGGCTGCGAACCTCGGTGTTGAAGTTGGCGTAGGACTATGCTATACCTGTGTCACGGGATATCAGAACCGTCACATAACAAGCTGTAAGGCTGAAGTCCAAAAAGCTCAATATCATATCTCCTCACCAGCGATCTGATCTTGTGATAAAGTCGGACCAAAACATGAGAAGGATGCTGGTGAGAGCGGTGGTGCCACATGCCCCTGTTGAAACCCCCATCAGAGAAATTCGTTTCACGAAAGAAGACTAGATACGCAAGGTCCCAAGCCTGGCGCTCTCCTTTTATTTACAGCTCCACCAGCCGAATAACTGCAAGAGAAGTCTCGGGTATTTTCCACCATTTACATTTACAACTCCAAGCAAGCTGCACTTAACACGTGCTACTAATGATCCGTCGCATTGACTCAACAAAGCTCAAGGATACACAGCTCAACCATGGCCACCTACAACAAGTCGATTCCGAGGGGTTCGGCCCTAATCGAAACTATATATGCGCCAAGCGTCACGCTGGCTTCTACCACCAATCCATACTCGGCAATCCACAACGATTCTGTCGGTGACAGTGACCCTCAGCCCCTCGATCTCCCGGTGTACCGAAAGGGTTTCATTGAGAAAGGAGATTCGAAAATGCTGCACCTTGTCGTCAGCTGGGAAGGCTCTCTGGAGGATGGATTCGCGATCGGGTGTCACATTGGCGCAGGGAAGAATTGTAAAGAGGAACACGCAACCGACACCTTTTCGAAAGCCATCAGAAAGATCTTGCGCGATGAAGGGAGTGAAGAGATCATCAAGAAGTCCTGTCGTCTCGCCTCACTCGTATTCGTGAAACCTCGTAAGCAAGGAGTGAGGTATTCCCCCTGGTCCATCGCAGCCTCAGATGTTGCCACGACGATCAAGGCTCTTTACAAATGGACGGAACACCCTGAACTGAAAACACAGCCCGTATTTCGCGGCTACGGGGGTGCGCTTGTAGCGGCGAGTCCTGATCCGGCCATGTCCCAGCTGCTCGACAATGCGACTCGTAGTGGAAGCCTTCAGGATCAATCCACCTCTATGAACGAGGATACGACATTATTCCGTTACGCAAAGCAGAATTCTTTTCTGGAGGGGCACATGAGAGAAGTGTCAAGTAGCCGCGATTATGCCCTGTATTCATTGCCATGTCCGCTCAAGTGGCGACATGGCGGCGTCGACATTACGATAATCAAGGGGGATCCCGACGCCGAGGCAAAAAACGAGAAGAGCACAGCTGAAAGGGGAACCAATACGAATCGTTTGGGGTATCAGCCAAATAAGGTCAGCTCTCGACCGACATCCTCGTTGACTTCCGCCCATTCGGGTCAAGTCGCTACTCCCGCTCCGCAAGGTCACCAGATGTCAGATATAGCTACATCCACTCAGATCTCTGATGATGCGAACACTTTCGGTGGTCCCCTTCGTGCCAGTCCACTGGATGCGCCAGCGGGGTCGGATACGAACGTCACCGGTCACTCCGCTTCACTCTTCAATGCACAATTGCACTCGAGAACCCCCAGTTTCTACGAATACGATCTTGATGCAAATCAAAGCTGTCCTCTTCCTTATGGCAACTCGCCGAATTTCAGCACTTCTGCGAAAGATCAGTGTTCACCGATCTCTGAGAATTGGGGCCCAGAACAGGTCGACGAATATGTGAGGCAAGTTGCTCTCATGGGTGAATTCTCAACACTTGATCAACGACAATCATTGAGGAGCTCAATCTCTGACGTCCCCGACACGCAAGCAAGCCCCGCAGGCGGATGTTGGACAATGGAGATGATGCCTGCCGCTATGGGAGACGATGAGTCCGAACAAGAAATACAGGATTGCTACGAACAGCGGGCACTGCCCACCGGTGTTGGCGGTCCAGCGGATCTTTACGGTCAAAAATCGCAGGCCAGCCTCTCAGAGGAGAGTGCCGATCTCGCTATCTGGCGGTCCGCGCCCACGGCTGTTCCAGAGCGGCCGATTTACATGCAAAGCGTCCCAAGCCTATATCAGCACCCGCAAACCGCCGACCCTTATGACGATTTTGTGACCAGAGCCATACCTCTAGAGCCGACTCGACAGTATTTCGACACACCTGAAAATCGTCGGATCGGCTCTACTTCGTTCGAGGAATCAGCGGCACTCACTCCAAACATGTATGCTGCCTCACGCACCTGGCAGAACTACGCGACAGCCCAAGCTGCACCGGATCATGGGCAAAACTCGCTTCTCTCACCCGATACAGTCACTCATCAACCGTTTATCATGCAGGGCAACGCCTCATTCGTTAGCTCTACCCTCAATGCCACCGTCTATCCTACCGTCCATCCTGATGGCAGCATGTTTTTGCAGCCGCCCCAATCGCCCACCACCTGTTACGATCCTGGAAGCTTTGATGATGCATCTGCATTGGCGTATGGACATTCACCTCCTCTGAATCGTCATCCGTCCGAGCAAAACCAACCTCTTCTGCCGACATATCCTGATACAGTGTATCCCAGCTTGCAAGATCAAGAGGCTACCACTAGTGATCCATCTTCCCAAACGCCACCTCTCGTCTTTCAGGCGTCACATGCCCTAATGACACCCCTGGCCCGAGCACATCTATCAGAATGGCCTGACGGGAAAGGTAAACTTGGGTCTACACCCAGGAGACCTAGAGGAATAACAGGGGAGTCGGGACGCAAGGATTGGGAGAGACGCGACGGTTAGACCTGATGGTATTGTATCACCCCAATCGTCAATCCTTCTAAGATAAATGTGAATAGATTTCCCGCTGAACAGTGTACATGATCTCCTTTGCGTTCGTCGTCTGATGTATATACAGATTGTGTACGTTCTACCAGTCTTCCGACGTCCAGGACTTGCCTCCACCCGGTTGTTGGCTTCACACCGAAAGAGGTACCTGTCTCTGCTCTCGGGGTATGAGCATTGTCTGCTCAACATGCAATCACTCTTTGGACAGCTAAGGAGACGGTGGTCCAAATTGATGCGCCAATATCTCGCATCGAAAATATGGGTGCTGGCTATGCAAGCCAAACCTCTTATAGTGCGTGCCTTTTGACAAGACTCTGCCATTAAGTTCAGTTTGAGCAGTCGTCATGGCACATATACAGAGCGGACACCTCGGTATAGAATGCGCAGCTCACTACTTAGGCTGCTCTAACCACACACGCTGAATTAGCAGGCATATGGTGCGTACCAGGGCGGAGACGCCGCACAAGCCTGTGACGACACCTGATCAAAGGACATTGCCACTGATCGCGGGCAGACTAAAACGCTCACCAGGCTCCTTGTATCAGCTGTTCTGACTTCCAGCCACAAGAAGGGTCCGACGTGACTTGCTGTCAGAACCGTTACATAACAAGCTGTAACGCTGTAGTCCAACACAAAAGGCTCAATATCAAATCCGCTGACAGGCGATTTGATCTTGTTATAAGGTCGGATCATGACACTTGCACGTTCCACTCATTATACAAGTCGCCCCTGACTCGACCATCAGTGATTCCGTCAAGTTTGATAGGCACTCTCAAGACCAGATAGGCCAGACACCGACTTTCTGGCAGGCTCGATGACGCGCGACGGACGGGGAACCTTTCATGATCATCCTTTCTCAACACCTCCCTTCATTAGGTATGTCCGCTTGGACTTCTATGCGGACTATATGGGTCCTCTATGTGAACCTATATCTCTCTTCTTCTTCTTATCGCTGTCCACTTCAGTACATCAATACATCACACTACTCTGTTATCACTTTGCCACACATAACATATTCCCACACTATGGAATCTCACAACAACCCATCGCTGATTCTCCCAGCCTCTACTTTACAGTACCATCGATACGCTACTTCAGATCAGAGTACCAACACGACCTATCAGAAATCCGACACCACTCGATCAAACACCGATCACGCCAGCCGGATCAAATTTGACCTCGAAAAGTCTGGGACCGATGCATGTGAAGAAACTACTGTTGGAGCGAAGATTCTGTGTTCTCAAAGACTTGATGGAATCTATTTCAGCGGAAAGGTGGTTGGCGGAGCGAGGGTTGCACCCAGTGACGTGGAAGCTTTCCGTGACACATTCGAAAATACCGTCAACGCTTCAACAGTCCTTTCCGATTCAGCGATACAAGTTTCCACCGAATCCCCGACACAAGAGATGTCAATCCAAGACGTCACCCTGGCATCTGCAAACAAGGTAGCCTGGGCTCTTGGCGAAAACTATCGCAAAGCCACAAACGACTCCTTCATACCGCAACCATCGGCTGCAAAAATAAGCCTGTGGGGCGACACTGCTCTGGACAAAACTCTGGCAGGAACTGGAGCGACACACCAGACGGCTGAAGATAATCGTCTGCAGCGAAGCGCGTACACTGAACGGGGCCTGGACGACCTTGCCGATCCCACCGTTGTACGACCCGAAGTTGCTCCCCCTGTCTGGTGGATCAACCCTGATGGTCAATCGCTGTTATTGAAGAAGCACGCTCACCTATCGACCAGACACACAGCCAACATCGATCTGGTCCCGACACCGAAAGACCAGTCATATGATAAGAAAACGCCCAGTCAGAGCGGCGACCGCAAATACGCCACCGCCAAGCACAATGTCCTTGCTGGAAGCCAAGCTTTGACATCCACCCAGTCTATATTGCCGTTGGGACCCTTACACATGGGACAGACTTTGGGTCCCCACGCCAAGTTTTCGGGACGCAAGTGAAGCCTTTCGATCATTTCAAAGCTAAGCAACTCGACCAAACGAAGTACTTTAATCATTGTCTTGAAGACCCGAGTCTTCAAAATATGATAGGTAATCTTCCTCGAGCCCTCGCCACCTCCGATGGGATTATTTCCGCTCGCCAACTCGACCGTGACTCTACCCTCGATGCCTTCGGACGAACTCAGAGGAGACAGCCCAGTACCTCGTTAAACACTGAGCACTCTCATTCTTCCGTCCCTCAGGCAGTCTCACCCACCGCTACCCAGAAATGGCCACGATCTACCGGAGTATGGAGGTCAGCAAATACCGGAACTCTCGATCCTACGACTATCGGGACTTCTACGGCCAAACAAATTGGAGGCAATGGGCTCCAGTGTGATCAATATCGCTCCCGGGTTCCTAGGGCTATAGCTCCCCGCGTTGCAAGCTCAAAGGGCAGTACACCCACGAATCGCCCCCAATCATTGGGAATTCGTATTCCATTACCGCAAGTACCCCTGTTCGCGAAAAGTCAGCCTCCAATTGATCGGTATGGTGGATCTACCTCTGTTTCCGCGTCTTCACGACAAGTGAGGTCGGACGGACGCTCTTGGCCGAATTCGGACGTGTTGCAGCAAGGCAAAGGGAAAGGGAAGAAGCGACGCGTTTGAATTTGGGATTTTTGTCGCATGATGTTTATATATGATACGAATGTGAATGGCGTAGTCTCTCTGCGCCCTGTATATATGCAAGTTACTCAGTTATCTACATATCTGCATGACTCGTCAAAGCGGGATCTTGCCACCATAGCACCACCGCCACATCCTCTTTACCACCTCCACCAACGCGTCTATCTGTGTCAATATTAAAGTCGACTTTATACATAAATTTCATATCAAAGCCGTCATGGGTCAGTATTCGCTTCTCTCAAATATGTAGTGACTGACATATCATAGGTCTTTTGACGATCATACGGAAGAATAAAGCGAAGTCAAAGGAAATGAGGGTTCTTTTCCTGTAAGTCCTCTGCACCACTATCTGCATGTCTTCCCCGATGTCCAACGTGCTCTCGGCGGTCTCATTGAGAGGATTAGTACGCTGATACAATAGTGGACTGGACAATGCTGGAAAGACAACCATCCTCAAGCGTTTAGTAGGGGAGGATATCTCGAGTATTTCACCGACACTTGGATTTAACATTAAAACCCACATCCGCCATGGGTAAGTTTTCCCCTTTCCCATTCTAAAGCTTCACCCATTTCGGTACCTGTTCCATATTCAGGAGCTGAAGAACTAGATACACCCTAAATATCTGGGATGTAGGAGGTCAGCGAACTCTTCGACCGTACTGGCGAAATTACTTTGAATCCACAGACGCAGTAGTCTGGGTCGTGGACTCCTCCGACCGCTTAAGGGTCAAAGACTGCAAGGAAGAATTGAGGAATCTACTCCAAGAAGAGGTCAGCTTCTCCGTTCCCTCTGCGAGCAAGCTGACGAGGTAGAGATTATCAGGAGCTACTTTACTTGTCTTCGCGAATAAACAGGACATCAACGGATCAATGACGTTAGAGGAGATTAGGGATGTAAGCTTTACAGTAACTCCTTCTCGAATGAACAAGCTGATATATAGGGACTCGACCTACCTTCTATCGTGAGCCATAAGTGGGCTATTCATTCTTGTTCGGCTGTTACCGGTGCTGGATTAGATGGGGGGATGGATTGGATGATCAAGGAAGTTGCTGGGCGATTATACTGGAGCGACTCCAATCCTACTACAGCCTCGATACCGACACTACCTACGAATACGACTCTACCCACAGCGACTACTGCATGATGGCTACCTCAAGTACTCATTCTGGAATGTGGTTGGGTCAGGCTAAAGTGGCTGAGTTGGCCAACCAATTCGTACATCAATGACACGAAACAAAGACGCAAACACGAGCACGACCACGGCTCACAGCCTACGACACACGGTCTATGGACGAACAACTACTAAGACGCCCCCAGATCGCATCGATCAAAGCATAAAGCAATATGCCAGAAGACTCCAACATTACAAGTACCCAACCACCATTAGGGTTTGCAATACGACTTAGTTCATCGACTCATGATGCACAGTATGAGACTGGGTCGATATGGACTCGGGGATATCAGCGACATCTATGGGTAGCTAGCCTTCTGAGTTGTCGTGTACGATGCATTGTCGTTAA
>Ga0265780_10010363_pt1 | contig 11117 bp, 6 predicted proteins | sample P1T30metagenome_FD_192432 | JGI IMG/M metagenome (GOLD analysis project Ga0265780, IMG submission 192432) | Plant litter microbial communities from East Loma Ridge, Irvine, California - P1 T30 | ecosystem: Environmental > Terrestrial > Plant litter > Unclassified | place: USA: California... | reverse complement strand
CGCCACTTGGCTGAGTTTGCTAAACTGCAGGCCGAGCAGCAGGATGGCCACGGGCGGCCCCAACACCACCAGGAAGAGAAATAGGACTAAGGCAGTCGCTGGCATAAGCAAAGAAGAAATAAAATGCCGTCAGCACCTACTGGCGGAAACATGAATGATATGGCCCCTTACCCGACGCTAAAAACGCCTGCTTGCTTTTCTACCTGCCGAAGCTGTTTTCGGAGGCAGTACACATGCCGAAACTCCCGGGGCAGCTGCCGGATGCGGGCTTTGCTGCGGTCGTCGTTCTGCCAGCGCACGGGCACTTCCCTGATGCAGAACCCGTGGGCGCGGGCCCGGGTCAGCACTTCCAAGTCGAACGACCAGCCATCGACGGTGCAGGTGGCAAAGGTGTGCGCCGCTGCTGCCGCTGTAAAGGCCTTAAAGCCACAATGCGTGTCGACCACGCCGGGCAGCAGCACGCGCTGCACCACCCGGTTGACGAGCCGGCTCCAGACCCGGCGGAACCACGGCTGGGGCCGCGTAACCCGGGAGGCGGCCAGGTACCGGGAGCCGATGGCGATATCGGCCCCCGCCGCCAGCGCCCGTAGCAGCGGGTCCAGCTCCTCGATGGGGGTGGAGCCGTCGGCATCGGAAAACAGGCGGACTTGGCCCGTAGCCGCCCACATGCCCTGGCGCACCGCGTGGCCCTTTCCCTGATTGGCCGGCGAGCACAGCACGCGCAGGCCGGGTAGCTCGGCGGCCAGGTCCGTGACCAGCGCCACCGTGTCGTCCGTCGAGCCGTCGTCGACCACGATGATTTCGAAGCTGGCGGGGCGCGCCGCCAGAAACCGATGCGCGAGGCGTAGCGTGGGCCCGATGCGCTGCGCTTCGTTGAAGGCCGGGATAATCAGGCTCAGTTCCATCAGGCTCCGGCGTGTTTCTGGCCCCGGAAGCCGTCAAGTCGGCTGCCCAGGTGGGCGTACGCAATAGGGCAGCGAGCCGAGCACGACTTGCCGCAGTCGAACTGGGCGCGGATGTCGGCCACGGAGTACTCGGCCAGCGGCTTGGCCGGCGAGCCGGTTTTGGGCTGGCACAGGTGCACCAGGCCGGCGCCGTCCACCTCGAAGTGGCGGGCCCCGGCCCGGCATTTCCAGGGCTTGCTTTCGCCGCGGGCCAGGGGCAACTGAAAGTTGTCGTTGAGCACTTGCGGCAAGCGGCCTTTCATGGCCCGAATGCGCAGGTAGGCCTGCAGGGCTTCCTCGCTCAGGGGCAGGGCCTGCCCGCGGCTGTCGCGCATCAGCGAGCACTGAAACCCGAAGCCGAAGCCGACTACCACCTTGGCTACTGCCTCCATCTCGGTCGGATTGCCGGACCCCAGCACCCCGTTGACGCGCACCATGAATTGGGCGTGCTGGCGCAGCAGCTCCAGCTTGGGGCGTAGCCGGCGCATGCTTTTCTCGGTCACTTCGTTGTCTTCCAGGCTGTCGCAGCTGAGTTGCATACCGAACAGGCCGGCCTCGTTCAGGCTTTTGATGAGCGGCGCTTTCAGCACGTGTCCGTTGGTGTTTATCATCGGCACCATACCGGCTTCGGCAATGTAGCGCACCAGCTCGGCGATGTGCGGGTGCAGCAGCGGCTCGCCCCCGTTGAGGGTCACGAACACGGCCTTGAGCTTGCGCAAGGCGTCCACCCGCGCTTTCAGCTCGGTCAGGGGCACGGGCTTGGACACCTTGTCGTACTCGTAGCAATAGCCGCAGGCCAGGTTGCAGCGGCGGGTCACCACGATTTGCACCAGCACCGGCCGGTCCCGGTCTAGGGCAGCCTTCGTCATTTTCCACAGGACCCGGGCCCGGGAAATACGCATTGGGTTGTCAAAGGAAGGTCGTTTCATGCGGGACAGGATTTGAGGGTTGGTGGGAGATACAGCACCCAGCTGCTGACTGGATGGGACAAACCTCTGGCACGTTTCTCCCGTCCGGAAGCGTTTTCTGCCGAAGTCGGATTTCGGCGGATTGAATCGGGATTAGAGCCGGGTGAATTGGCAGACCGCATGCGGCTTTTGGCCGGGCGAGCTGGTAGCTTTGTCTTGTTGCTTCAGGGTGGCAATCAGGCTCCTCGCGCGACGAATGGGGCAGTGGCTTCCAATTTCTTCTTTCTGTGACCTTTACCTGGCACAATGCGTCGCCTCAACCCTACCCAATGATTCGAAAAATTGCCTTGGCGGCACTGGCTGCCACCGCGGTCTTCCACGTGGGGGTGTTCATCCAGTATGGCACCTTGTGGGTGGGCGCGCTGGCCAGCTATCAGGAGCTGCTGCTGCTGTTTGCCTTTCTGCTGCCCACTTTCTTGGTCCATGCGCACATTGCCCGCGTCTTTGGGGCCAACCGGCTGCCCACCTTGCCTGCTTCCGTCAAAGCCTTGCTGGAGGGGCAATGCGTGGTGCTCGTCAGCGTGGTTTTTTGGTTGGCGCTCTTCACTTTGCCGCAGCACTACTTGGTACCCACCGCAGAAATTACGCCCCGGGTCCTGCGCCTTTCGCTGGCCGTCAGCGCAGTAATTTCCTTGTTCTTCTACTACTTCGTGGAGCGCGAGCACGTCCGCCAAAACCTGCAGCAGGAAGTGGTGCGGGTGGCGCAGCTGCAGAAAGAAACCTTCCAGGCGCAGCTCGAAGCCCTGAAAAATCAGGTCGACCCACACTTCCTCTTCAACAGCCTCAACGTGCTCGGTTCGCTCATTCACCTCGACCCAGACCGGGCCGTGCAGTTCCTCGGCCAACTCTCGGAGGTCTACCGCTTCTTGCTCGATGCCGGGGCGCACACGTTAGTGCCGCTGCATAGCGAAATGGCGCTGGTGCGCGCCTATGCCCACCTGATGGAAACTCGCTTTGGCGAGGCGTTGCGCGTGGAATGGGACGTTGCTCCGGCGTGGGAGCAGGCCCTGGTGCCCCCCACCGCCGTGCAAATGCTGCTGGAAAACGCCATCAAGCACAACGGCTCTACCATCCGCAAACCCCTGATAATAAAAGTGTATGCCATCGATGGATTGCTGGTGGTCGAAAACAACCGACAGCCCCGCACTGACGCGGTGGCGTCCACCCACACGGGCTTGCAGAACATCCACCGCCGCTACCACCATCTGACGGACCGCCCCGTGGAAATCGTGCCCACGGCGGCCTCTTTCGTCGTCCGCCTTCCGCTCCTGACCGCTCCCGCCGCATGAGAGTTGTCATCATTGAAGACGAGCCGCTGGCTGCCCAGGCGCTAGCCGCCTTGCTCACCCGCCTCCGACCCGCTATGCACATCATGGCATCGCTGGGCTCGGTGGAAGAAGCGGTGGAATGGCTGCACGCGCAGCCGGCCCCCGACCTGCTCTTCTGTGACATCCATTTGTCGGACGGCAACAGCTTCGATATCTTCCGGCAGATGACGGTGAGCGCACCCATCATTTTTACCACCGCTTACGACGCCTACGCCATCCAGGCTTTTCAGGTGAACAGCGTAGACTACCTGCTCAAGCCTCTGCAAGCCGCCGAGGTGGAACGCGCCCTGCAGAAGTATGAAACCCGGCACCCCGCCGCGCAGCCGGCCGCCGTTGCGAACGTGCAACGCCTAGTGCACAGCACGCCCCGCACGCGCTTCCTGGTGAAAGCCGGGCAGGCCCTGAAAGCCGTGTTAGTTGACGACATAGCGTATTTCCTGGCTGAAGAAGGCGTGGTTTTTCTGGTCACCCACCCCGGCAAGCGGTTCATTATTCCCGATACGCTCGACCAACTGGAAGCCCAGTTAGACGCCCGTAACTTCTTTCGTATCAACCGCCAGTTCATCCTGAGCATCGGCGCGGTTCAGGAAATACGGCCGTATTTCAAGGGCCGCCTGGTGCTGCAGGTAGCACCCCCGGTCACGGAGGAGGCCTTAGTCGTCAGCGCCGGTCGCGCGCCTGCCTTTAAGCACTGGCTGGACCACTAATCCCCAATTAGCTTTCTGCCATTCGGACCGTTTGAATGAACGTCAATACAGCTCATGGTCAGTATTCTTCACTCTTTCACCTGTTTCCTGGTTATGAAACCCAACCCCATTTCCCTACTCGGCGTGACACTATTGGCCTTATGCGGTCCTGCTTCCGCCCAAACAATGCCAACTCCTGCACTTAGCACCCCTCTTGGGAAAGGAGACCCTCACCCCAATAGGGCCGTCACTCCACCGCGCACGGCGTCGGCCGTGAAAATAGACACCGCTGCCTTTCGTCGCTCCGGACGCCCCGCTGACAGCATTCTAAACCGCGCCCGGGATATTCCCTCGAAAAATTAGAGGAGGATGTTCGAGCATCCGCTCGTTTTAGCGATTCTGACCGTTGAAGTGAGCTATAAACTGCGGAACCGCACTTGGTCCAGCCCAGGTCCGGTTCCTGTACGACCTCAAAAATAGGTTGTTGCATGCTTGGGCCCAGCAGCGGAAGCGGCGATAGTCGAAATTACACGGTCCAAACCGCTCAGTCAATCCAACGCACCGCGTTCAAAACAGCCGGTTATCGGCCGACGAGCAGCCGGTATCACCGGCTTTGCTCGGTAGCAGCGGCGACAAACGCGCCCGCTTGGCATCTTGGGGTTCATCATATCGCACCCGGTGAATGTTGACAACTGTCCATGATTCTTAAACCCGGTGTGGCTACTCCACTGCCAAGCGGCGGGTAACAGCGAAAGTGCCAGCCTGTATGTGCAGTAAGTACACGCCACTGGGCAGCCCATTCACCGCCAACTCATATTGTAAGCCGCTAGCCGGAACGGTTACGGTCTGCATCCGCACCACACGGCCCAGCGCATCCCGCAAAGCTAGCGAAGCCTTATCGACACCAGGCATGCCTGGCAGTTGGATGTGTACACTGGTATGAGCGGGGTTTGGATATAGCTGCACCAGGCTGGTAGCGGCAGGGGCTACCGCCAGCACCACAGCCTGCCCGAGAGATGGCAGCGAGGAACAGCCAGCGGTCGACGTTACCACTACCGTATATGTGCCCTGCTGCACGGCGCTGCTTACCGTGAGCGTAGCGCCAGTAGCACCGGCCACCGGCTGCCCGTTCAGGTACCATTGGTTGCCGGTGGGGGCGCTGCTGGTCAGCACCATGCCACCGGTGATGGGAGCCGTGCTGATGCTTGGCTGGGGCGGTGCTGGACTGGCCACCACCGTGGCGGCCACGGCTGGCCCCTCGCAACCGGCGGCATTCGTGCCGGTTACGGAATACGTTCCGGCCGCCGTGACGGTAATGCTGGCGGTGGTGGCGCCGGTGCTCCAACGGTACGTGGGAGCACCGCTGGCGGTCAGGGTCAGGCGGTCGCCGGGGCATAAATTCAGGGAGCTGCCGGGCGTTAGTGCCACGGTTGGGCCCGGGTCCAGGGTCACGGTGACCGGCTGGCGCGGACCTTCGCAGGCACTGCTGCCGGAACCCGTGCTGATGGCCAGGTAATACGTGGTGCTTTGGCTCAGGCTGGGCGTTACGAAGGTGGCCCCGTTGGGTCCACTGCCGGGCAAAGGCTGGCCCCCGGTGGCTTGCGGGTACCATAAATAAGCCCCCGGTACCGACAAGCCTGCGCCAGTGAGGGTCACACTTCCGGCACCGCAGCGGCTAACGCCAAGCGCCGTGGCCGCATAGTGCACGCAGAACGAGGCTGCCGAGGCCGCCGTGCCGCCGGCAGTGCTTACCGTGATAGGGCCGGCCACAGCCCCCGCGGGCACTAGGAAGATGAGGGTTGTGCCGCCGTTGCTCACCTGTACCGACTGCGCCGCTACGCCGCCGCTAAAGGTGACTGTAGTGCCGGCTGCCGGAAAGTTGGTACCCGTAAGGGTTACCTGGGTGCCGACGGGCCCGGCGGTGGGGCTAAAGCCGCCAATGCCAGGAGTGGGGGAAATGCCGGTGCCGTCTAGCACCAGTACGTAGGTACCTAGGGCCGAAATAATTTCCAGCTGTCCGCTACGGACGCCCAGCGCCGTTGGGGCGAAGTCCACGCCAACGGCGGCGCTGCCGCCGGCTGGTACACTGACCGGCACCGCACCGCTCAGTGTAAAGTCGCCGCTTGCCCGCACGCTGCTGAGTGAAAGGGGAGCCGTCCCCGCATTGGTTAGCGTAAATCCGACCGGGGCCGACGTGCTGCCGGTGGCCTGCGCCCCGAAGCTATAGCGGGCACCGCTGGCGTAAGGCACGCTGCCGACAAATAATGCTAGCTGGGGAGCCGTCACAATGAAAGAGGTGCTGCTGCTGGCCGTACCGCCCGGAGTGGTTACCGCAACCGGCCCACTGGTAGCACCGGCGGGTACGGTGAAGGTGATGCTGGTGCCGCTGGCATTTACCACAAATCCTGGGACGGGCTGGCCGTTCAGGGTCAGGACTGTAGTACCGCTCAGGTTGGTGCCGGTGAGCGTGATGACGCTGCCAATGAGGCCGCTGCTCGGCGTGAGGGTGGTAAGCACAGGGGGCAGGCTGCTCACGACCAAGACGGTGTTGGTGGTGGTCGCGCAGCCATTTAGGGTGGCCGTGGCCACATAGGTGCCGGGCTGACTGACGCTCAGCGTCGCGCCCGTCTGGCCGCCGGGGCTCCAAGCATACGCCATCCCGGTGCTGATGGGCTCATCGGCCAGGTTGGGTTGGCCATTGGCACTGAGTCGGAAAAAATAGTCCGGCATGGTCAGGCCATTGTAGGTGGTGGGCGCGTAGGCGGCCACCAGGATTTTGCCATCGGCCTGCTGGGCCAGCTCGCCGACGTTGAACGTTGCCACACCCGTGCCGCCGGCATTAAAGGTGGGGTCGTGGGCGCCACCGGCGGCAATGCGCAGGATGGAAGGAATGCGCTGCCCGTTCAACGAGGCAAAAACTACCGAAAGCACGATTTTGCCGTCGGCCTGCTCTACTAGGCCGCGCAGGCCGCTACGTAGCAGCACGCCGCTGCTGGTCAGGGCACTGTTGAACGTTGCGTCGGGTGTACCGTTGGGCAGCAGGCGCAGCAGGTCATTGCTGGTCGCTACCCCGTTGTAAATGCCGTAGGTATCGCCAACGAGAATTTTGCCATCGGCCTGCACCAGCAGGTGGCTCACTGCGCAGGTAAAGCCCGCGCCGCCGGCGTTAAAGGTTTGGTCGCGGGTGCCATCGGTATTCATGCGCATCAAGCATTTGGGCACGGCCAAGCCGTTCCAGGTAGTGAACTTGCCCGCTACTATCACTTTGCCATCGGGCTGCAAGGCCAGCGAATTGACAAGCCACCACCCGCCGCCGGAGCATGTAAGGCCCGTGCCGATGGCCAGGCCCGTGCCACCGATATTGAAGCTGCCATCGAGCAGGCCGCTGGAAGTGAGCTGGATGAGGCTATTGGCGCAGGGCGTCCCATTGTAGTCGCTGAAGCCGCCGCCGGCCAACAGCCGACCATCGGACCGTAACGCCAGCGCCCACACCCCTCGCGCCGCACTGAAACCCGCGCCGCCCGGGTTGAAAGTGGGGTCAATGGAACCGTCGGTATTCAGACGTATCAGGCTTTTGGAGCAGTTCAGGCCATTGTATTGGCTGAAAATGCCGCCGGCCAAGATTTTGCCATCGGGCTGCAAGGCCAGGGCCCACACCCCGAACGTCTGTTCGTTGGGGGCCCCGACGCCTCGGCCAGCCGGATTGAAAGTGGGGTCAAGGCTACCGTCCGGGTTGAGCCGCACGAGAAAATCCGGGCAGTCGAGGCCATTGTACTGCGTGAATGAGCCGGCCACCACTAGCTTACCATCGGGCTGCACCACCGCAGCGGCCACGGAAGCATTAAAGCCACTGCCATTGGCGTTGAAGCCAGGCCGGTACGCCGTGGCCGTGAGCAGTTGCGAGCCACCGGGCGGCAGCAGTAACGGCCCGGCCGGGCTGGCCTGTGCCAGGAAGCCACAGCCCGTGGCGGGCAGCTGCGTGGCCGTGCCGCCCACTACCACCGTGTTGGACGTAGCCGGGCAGCCGCCCACGGTGACCGTCACGGTGTAGGTGCCCGGCTGGGTTACGTATAAACCACGGGTGGTTTCCAAGCCAGGGCTCCAGCGGTAGCTCACCCCCTCGGTTAGCACGCTGCCCTGGTTGTTAAGGGTGCCATTGGACAGCAGCCGTGCAATGCGGCCCACGGGTTGGGCTTGAGTATCGGAAGTGTAACTCTGGAAAGTGCCCCCCGCCAAGATGGTGCCGTCGCCAGCCAGGTCCAGCGCTGCCACGGCGCTGTTGAAGCCGCCGCGGTTGGTTCCGTTGAATAAACCATCTACTACGCCGCTCGCACTCAGGCGCGCCACGCCGCCATTGATGGGCAGGCCGTTGTAGACGCCCAGGGAGCCACCCACCAGCACTTGCCCATCGGGTTGCCGGGCCAAGGCCGACACGTAGCCAACCGAACTGCCCACCTGAAAGCCAAAACCGCCGGTATTGAAGCCGGCCAAGCTGCCGCTGGCACTCACGCGCACCAGCGCATCGGGGCAGTTCACGCCGTTGTAGGTGGTGAAATTGCCGCCCACCAGCATTGTGCCGTTCGGGTCGGCCAGCAGCGCATACACGTCGCCGTTAAAGCCCCGGGTGCCCGTGCCGCTGTTATAGCTAGCATCCAAGGCCCCAGCGGCGCTGAGGCGAGCCAGTCTCTGGGAGCAGCTCGCGCCGTTGTAGGCCGAGAACGCACCGCCCACGGCTAGCTGCCCGCTAGACAAGCGCACGATGGTATACACGCTGCCGTTGAAGCCAGTCGTCGCACCGAAGGTTGCATCCACCGAGCCGTCGGGGTTAAGGCGCAACAGGTTGTCGGGGCAGTCTATAGTGTTATATGATGTGAAGCCGCCGCCCACCACGAGCTTGCCATCGGGCTGCACTACCATGGCACTGGCTACTCCGCCGCTGCCCACGCTGCTGCCAAAGCCCCGGCCGCCGGGGTTAAAGCTGGCGTCCAGGCTGCCGTTGGAGTTGAGGCGGACCAAGCCATCGGGGCAGTTGGACCCGTTGTAGGTGGTGAACAAGCCCCCAACCAGAATTTTGCCGTCGGGCTGCAGGGCCAGGCCCGTCACGCCGAAGTCGAAGCCGCTGCCGCTAGGGTTGAAGGTGGAATCGAACGAACCATCGGCCAGCAAGCGCACCAGGTAAGCCGAGCGAGGCTGGCCGTTGTACGAGTGGAAGCTGCCGCCCACCAGCACGCTCCCATCGGGCTGCCGCAGGATGGCGCTGACGCCGGCATCAAAACCCGCCCCGCCCTGGTTGAACGGCTGCTGCAGGGCCGTGGCCGTCAGCAACTGGCCGCCGGGAGGCAGCACGATTGGGCCGGCGGGGTCCACTACCACCGCCACGGCACAGTTGCCGGGTGGCGTTACGAATACAGCATTCGACTGCGTGGTGCAGCCGTTGGCGGTCACGGCAACCGAGTAAGTGCCGGGCTGCGTGACGGAAATGCTGGCAGTGGTTTGGCCGCTGGGACTCCAGCGGTAGGTGGCCGGTGTGGTGAGGGGGCCGGGCTGGTTGTCGAGACTGCCGTTGGCATTAATGCGCACCAAGCCGTTGGGGGTGACTCCGCCATTGTACTGCCCCAACTGCCCGCCCACCAGCGCCTGGCTGCCTTGCACGGCCACGGTCCGCACGAAGCTGGGAATGTAGGGCGTGTCGTTAAAGCCCGCGCCTCCAGCATTGAACGCGGGGTCCAGCGTGCCGTCGGGGTTCAGGCGAATGAGGTCGTCGGGGGCGGCTGCGTTGCCGTTGTATATAGTGAAGCTGCCACCGGCCAGAATTTTGCCGTCGGGCTGCAGCGCCAGCGACATCACCCCGTAGTTTGGGGCCTGCGTGGGGGGCACGCCGGTGCCGACCAAAAAGCCGGTATCGAGGCTGCCCGTGGCGGTAAGGCGCGCCAGCTGTGCCGGGCTAGTAGTGCCGTTGAAGGTCGTGAACGTGCCGCCCACCACGACCTTGCCGTCGGGTTGCAAGGCCAGGGCCTGTACGTCGCCATTAAAGCCGCTGCCGCCCGGGTTGAACGTGGCATCGAGGGCGCCGCTGGGGAGCAGGCGCACCACGCCATCGGGTACCCGCTGGTTATGGTAGCTGGCCGTGCGGCCGCCCACCAGCAGCTTGCTGTCGGGCTGCAGGACCACTGCCTGAATGGTACCGGTGAACCCCGCGATGTTGGCTGGCACGCCGGCATTGAAGCTGGCATCCAGCGAACCGTTGGCATTCAGGCGGCACAAGTGGTTATTGCATTCGAGGCCAAAATTATTGGCGTCGGTGTTATAGAAATAAAAGTTACCGGCCGCCACGATTTTGCCATCCGGCTGCAGCGCCAGGCTCATGACGTAGGCCGAAGCCGAGGCATTGACGCCGACAAAGCCGAAGCCCCCGCCGTTGAACGTGGCATCGAGCGAGCCGTCAGCATTCAGGCGCGCCAGGCCGTTGGGGCAACTGGCGTTGCCGTTGTACTCAACAATTATGCCCCCAACTAGGATTTTGCCGTCGGGCTGCACCGCCAGCGAATACACCACATTGTTAAAGCCCGTGAATCCGGCCGTAACGCCCCGCGCCACCACGTTGAACGTAGGGTCTAGCACGCCATCGGCCGTGAGCCGAACCAGCCCGTGGGGGCAGTCGATGCCGTTGTAAGTGGTGAAATTGCCGCCTACCAGCAGCTTGCCGTCAGTCTGTTGGGCGGTAACGGTCACCAAGCTATTAAACCCACTGCCGGAGAAGTTGAACCCTCCCGTGCTGATGGTGCTGGTAAGGGTATGCGTGCCGCCCGGTGGCAGCGTGAGCGGCCCGGCTGGGGATACTGCTGCCGTAAAATTGCATTGCGCCTGCGCCAAAGGCGTCAGGGTAAAGAACAACAAGATGACTAGGAATTGTTGTAGTAAAAGGTGCTTCATCCTACTAAGTTACGGCTGCTAAAGTCACGGCAGGAAGTATTTGAGTTAGCAACACCAAATGACTCGTTTTGCCAAACCGGTAGCCAAATCAGCGCCGACTCGGCTACCGGTTCGGCTCCATTCGCTGTTCGGACTGTTTTCCTAAACTTACCCGCTCGCAAGCGGTACCATGGTAGTGCAAAATCCTCGCCCGTTGGCGCCAGTTGTTCCCGCAAGGCTTGCCCGAGCACCTCGAATCCAATGAGGGATACGTGGCCG
>Ga0265780_10010362_pt1 | contig 11117 bp, 9 predicted proteins | sample P1T30metagenome_FD_192432 | JGI IMG/M metagenome (GOLD analysis project Ga0265780, IMG submission 192432) | Plant litter microbial communities from East Loma Ridge, Irvine, California - P1 T30 | ecosystem: Environmental > Terrestrial > Plant litter > Unclassified | place: USA: California... | reverse complement strand
AGTCCTCCGATGACGATCTGAGTGTGGTAACCCACATCGTCCCGGAGGTCTTCGCTCACATCACCCGTTCACAACGTCCCGAGGAACTACACCTAGCGCTTCGACTCGAATTGGCGGAGGCGGTCGCGTCCCGCCGGAGGGCTCTTCGGCGCGTGTCAGAGCTCGCAGACGCTGACGATACCGCCGATGAGTCTGCGCTGCTCGACTGGCTCCGACGGCCCTGAGCGCTGGCGCGACGACGACCGACCGTCCGACCACCGAGCGGCACGACGCGATCGAGCGGGGCGTTGCTCGGTCGAGCAATGCCCCGCACGAACAACGCGCCCCGCGTCTACCGGAGCGCGCTGTTCGTAGCGGGTTGCGGCACCGCGGTCGGCCGGGATCAGCGCGGGGCGGGACCGACGATCGCGGGGGCGTGGAAGGTCCCGCCGAAGACGCGCTCCGACGCTCCGGAACGGTCGAGGTACGGGCTGATGCCGCCGGCCTGGAACGGGTAGCCCGCACCGAGGATCAGTCCGAGGTCGATCTCCTCGACGTGCTGCACGACGCCGTCATCGAGCATGCGGTGCACCTCGTCGGCGAGGGCGTCCTCGAAGCGGCGCTGTATCTCCGCCGCGTCGACGGGCTTCGCGTCCTTCCTCGACGGCGCGACGAGCTTCACGGCCGCCGGGTCGTACCCGGTGACGTTGCCCTTCTTGTCGCGCGTCAGGATCTTCCCGTGCTCGGCGAGCCGCTCCAGCCCGTCGCCCGGGTAGAACCGCTCCGGCCACGCCGCGTGGTGCGAGTCGAGCACGTGCGCCCCGACGGGCAGTCCGACGAGCTCGAGCAGCTCGAACGGCGACATCGGCAGACCGAGCGGAGCCGCGCCCTGCGCGACGGTGTCGAAGGACGTGCCCTCCTCGACACCGCGCATCGCCTCGCCGAGGACGCGGGCGAGCACCCGGTTCACGACGAAGCCGGGCTGGTCCGCCGTGACGATCGCGGTCTTCTTCAGGGTCTTCGCGACGGCGAGCGCGGTGGCGACCGCCTCGTCGGAGGTCCGCGACGCCCTGACCACCTCGAGCAGCGGCATCACGGCGACCGGGTTGAAGAAGTGGAAGCCGACGAGCCGTTCCGGGTTCGTCAGCACCGACGCCATCTCGTCGACGGACAGCGACGACGTGTTGGTCGCGAGGATCGCGTCCGGGGCGACCACCTGCTCGATCTTCCGGAAGACGTCCTGCTTGACGCTCATCTCCTCGAACACCGCCTCGATCACCCAGTCGGCGTCGGCGAACGCGTCGTAGGACACCGAGCCGCTGACCAGTGCACGGATCCGGTTCGCGTCGTCGGGGGAGATGCGGCCCTTCTCGAGCAGCTTCGCCACCTCGCCCGAGATCCGCGACACCCCGGCGTCGACCCGCTCCTGCGACACGTCGGTGATGACGACGGGCACGCCGAGACGACGAGCGAAGAGCAGCGCGAACTGCGAGGCCATGAGTCCGGCGCCGAGGACGCCGACCTTCGTGATCTTCTTCGCCTCGACGCCCTCGGGCGCGCCCACCGGACGCTTCGCCCGCTTCTGCACGAGGTCGAACGCGTACATCGACGCGGCGAACTGGTCGCCCGAGATGAGGTCGGCGAGGGCGTCGTCCTCGTCGGCGAACCGCTCGTCCAACGAACCGCCGCGGGCCGCGGCGACGAGGTCGAGCGCGCGGAACGGCGACTTCGGCACGGTGCCGATCTTCGAGGCGACCTGCGCACGGGCGACCTTGACGACGGTGCCCCACGCGGCCTTCTCGAGCATGCCCGGCTCGTTCTTCCGGACGACCCTGGTGCGGCCGCTGACGACGCCGTCGATCCAGGCCACGGAGGACGGCAGGAACGTCACGGACGGGATGAGGGCGTCGCCGATCCCGAGCTCGACGGCGGCGGGCCCGTCCATCAGCCGGTTGTTCTTCAGCGGGTTCTCGACGATGACGCGGAGCGCCTTCTCGGGGCCGATCAAGCGGGGGAGCAGGGTCGCACCGCCCCAGCCGGGGATGATGCCGAGGAACACCTCGGGCAGTCCGATGCCCTGCGCGGCGGAGGAGAAGACCCGGTACGTGCAGTGCAGGCCGATCTCGAGACCGCCGCCGAGGGCGATGCCGTTGACGAGCGCGAACGACGGGACGCCGAGGTCGGAGAACTTGCGGAGGGTGGCGTGCCCGAGGGCCGCGAGGTCGTGCGCGACCTCGCGGGAGGGCACGGCGGCCGCCTGCGAGAGGTCGGCGCCGGCGGCGAAGCAGTACTCCTTGCCGGTGACGGCCACGGCGGCGATCGCGCCGGCCGACGCCTCGGCGCGCAGCGTGTCGAGCACGTCGGACAGCTCGTGGAGCGTCCGCGGTCCGAGCGTCGACGGGCGCTTGTAGTCCTTGCCGTTGTCGAGGGTGATCAGCGCGAGGGTGCCGCCGGAGGGCAGCGGCACGTGCTTCACGTACGAGTGCGTGACGACCTCGTCCTCGCTCAGGGCGAGCAGGCGGTCGTTGTCGATGGTGGTCATGCTCAGGCCGCCTTCCGCGCCGCGCTCTTGCTGAAGTTCGGGTTCTCCCAGATGACGGTGCCGCCCTGGCCGAGGCCGATGCACATCGTCGTGATGCCGTAGCGGACGTCGGGACGCTCGGCGAACTGCGCCGCGAGCTGGTTCATCAGCCGGACCCCGCTGGAGGCGAGCGGGTGCCCGACGGCGATCGCACCGCCCCACGCGTTCACGTCCGGCGAGTCCTGCGCGATGCCGTAGTTGTCGAGGAACGCCAGCACCTGCACCGCGAACGCCTCGTTGATCTCGAACAGCCCGATGTCGTCGATCGACAGGCCGGCCTTGGCGAGGGCCTTGTCCGTCGCCGGGACCGGCCCGATGCCCATGACCTCCGGGTCGACGCCCGCGAACGCGAACGAGACCATCCGCATCTTCGTCGGCAGTCCGTGCTGCTTCGCCGCGTCGGCCGACGCGATGAGGCTCATGGTGGCGCCGTCGTTCAGGCCCGCCGCGTTGCCGGCGGTGATCCGTCCGTGCGGCCGGAACGGCGTCTTCAGGGCGGCCAGCGCCTCCAGGGTGGTGCCCGGACGCGGCGGCTCGTCCTTCGTGACGATGTCCCAGCCCTCGCCGGTGTTCACCTCGACCGGCACAACGTCCGGCTGCAGCTTGCCGGCGGCCCACGCGGCGGCGTAGCGCTGCTGCGACTGGACGGCGAAGGCGTCCGTGCGGTCCTTCGTGATCGCGGGGAAGCGGTCGTGCAGGCGCTCGGCGGTCTTGCCCATCACGAGGGCGTCGCCGTTCACCATGCGCTCCGCGACGAAGCGGGGGTTCGGGTCGGCGTTGAAGCCCATCGGGTGCCGGCCCATGTGCTCGACGCCGCCGGCGATGGCGACGTCCGCGGCACCGAACGCGATCGCGCCCGCGAGGGTGGTGACGCTCGTCATCGCGCCGGCGCACATGCGGTCGATGGCGTAGCCGGGGACCGACTTCGGCAGGCCGGCGAGCATCCCGACGGTGCGACCGAGGGTCAGTCCCTGGTCGCCCTGCTGCGTGGTCGCCGCGACCGCCACGTCGTCCACCGCGGCGCCGTCGAGCGAGGCGTTCCGGTCGAGCAGGCCGCGCATCGCGTGCACCGCGAGGTCGTCGGCGCGGGTCCGCCAGAACACCCCCTTCTCGCCGGCTCGTCCGAACGGTGTCCGAACGCCGTCCACGAAGACGACGTCTGCTGCCTTTGGCAATCTGGGCCTCCAGATCCTCATCGATCGAGCCGGGGCACGTTCCGCCCCGACCGGCCGGGGTCCACCCGGCGTACGGTTCCGACGCTATGCCCGCAGCCTGTGCGGACGCATGCCCGTTGGGGCGTTCCTACGACCCCGTGTTGCTCTCGGCAGCAGGGTCCTGTGCAGCAGCGACAAAGGCGTGCGCGATCGCCGACGCGGTCTCCTCGACCTGCCACGGACGGGCGTCGTGCGCGGCGAGCGCGGCACCGACGGTCTCCGTGGCGATCGGCTGCGGCGGGTCCCACGAGACGACGCGGAGCGTCTCCGGGGTGAGGAGGTTCTCGACGGGCAGGTCGAGCTCCTCCGCGCGTGCGACGACGGCGGCCCGGGCCGCCCGGTAGCGGCGGTCGGCGTCCGGGTTCCGGTCCGCCCAGGCGCGGGGCGGCGGCAGCGTGGCCTCGCCGGTGCCGCGGAGCCTCGGCAGGTCCTCGGTCGTGCGGCCCTCGGCGACGGCGGCCCACCAGCGGTCGAGCTCGGAGCGGCTCGCGCGGCCGGTGAAGGCCTTGACCGCGCCGAGCTCCGCCTTCGAGGCCGGGTTGGCAGCGGCCGCCGCGACGATCGCCGAGTCCGGGATGGTGCGGCCGGGAGCGACGTCGACCTCGCGCGCGTACGCGTCGCGCGCGAGCCAGAGCGACCGTGCGATCGCGAGCGCCCGGCCCCCGCGGAGCGCGTGCATCCCGGAGAGGCGGCGCCACGGCTCGGCGCGGGGCGGCTTCGGCGCACGGGTGAGCACGGCGGCGAACTCCTCGGCGGCGATGCGGCCCTTGCCGGCGGCGTCCAGCTGGGCGGCGAGGGCGTCGCGGAGGTCCGGCAGCAGCTCCACGTCGAGGGAGGCGTACACGAGCCAGGACTGGGGCAGCGGACGCGTCGACCAGTCCGCCGCGGAGTGCGCCTTCGCCAGGGTGATGCCGAGCAGCTGCTCGACGACGGCGCCGAGGCCGACCCGCGGGAACCCGGCGATGCGCGCGCCGAGCTCGGTGTCGAAGATCCGCGTCGGCACGAGACCGACCTCCTGCAGGCACGGCAGGTCCTGCGAGGCGGCGTGGAACAGCCACTCCTCGTCGACGATGGCGTCCTGCAGCTCGGCGAAGTCGCCGATCGTGACTGGGTCGAAGAGGAAGGCGCCGGCACCGCGGCGGAACACCTGGATGAGGTAGGCGCGCTGCGAGTAGCGGTAGCCGCTCGCGCGTTCCGCGTCCACCGCGACGGGCCCGTGGCCGGCCGCGATCGCGTCGACGGCGGCCAGGTAGTCCTCGCGCGACTCGATGACGTGCACGGCGTCGTGCGACGCCTCGAAGGGGGACGCGGCCTGGGCAGCGGGGTCAGTCACGTGCGAGCCTCCTCGGGGCCAACAGGGTCACGCCGTCCGACGCCGGGGGCAGACCGGCGAGCATCGCCACGATCTCCTCCCACGCCTCGACGTGTGCGGTGAGGTCGTCACCCCGCGGCGTCCACGAGGCCCGGAGCTCCAGCTGTGCGCCGTCGCCCTGCGCCGCGAGGTCACCGTACCCGCGCGAGATGATCTTGGTCGCCGTCCCCGAGGCGTGGTCGTACGTCGCGCCGTGCGCGGCGAGGGCGTCCACCAGCCAGCTCCACGTGACGTCGGCGACGAACTCGTCGACGCCGATCTCCGGCTCGAGGGGCGCCTGCGCGAACGTGACGATGCGGTAGGCGCCGCCCCACCCCTCCGGCTCCGAGGGGTCGTACAGGGCGATGAAGCGGCCGGTCCCGAGGTCGGAGTCGATGCCGTGCGCCGCGCCCGACACGTCCGCCGCGAGCGCGATCGAGAACGGCGCGATCCGCGACGGCGAGGGGATCTCGGTGACGGTGGTCTCGGAGCGGGTCCCGCCCGACGACGCGAACGCGCGGAGGCGCGTGAAGGCGTCGGGCTCACCGGTTTCGGACACGAATGCAGACTAGGCTCCGGACCATGTCCCGATCCGCGCGACCCGCCGAGGACGCCGTCCAGGAGGCCGCACGATCGGCCGGCTTCGTGGCGCTCGGAGCGGGCATCGCCGCGGCCGCCGTCACGACCGCGGTCATCGGCGGCTTCGTCGCCGCCGTCGCACGCGCGGTGGTCACGCCGGACCGGAAGCGCGCCGAGCGCGTGCCCATCCACGCCGTCGACCCGGTCCGCGGGACGGTCACGCTCGAACGGACCGCCGACACCGAGCTGCAGGGCCGGTACAGCCTCTGGTTCGGCGGCGGCACCGGGCACATGCGCGTCGGCGAGGTCCTCGGGGTCACCGACACCACGGTCACCCGGCGGGTCATCGCGATCGACGCCGGGGACCCCACCGGCGCCCGTCGGGGCCGGTGGGGCGGCTGGTTCTACCTCACCCCGCAGGAGCTCGACGTGCCGGTCGAGGACGTCGACGTGCCCACGCCGAACGGCCCGGCACCGGCGTGGGTCGTGCGCGCCGACGACCCGGACGCGCCGTGGGCCGTGCTCGTGCACGGCCGGGGGGTCACCCGGGCGGAGACGATCCGCGCTGTCCCGGTCTTCCGGGCCGCCGGGTACTCGGTGGTGCTCGCGTCGTGGCGCAACGACGGCGTCGCACCGCGCAGCGTCGACGGTCGGTACGGGCTCGGCAGCACCGAGTGGGAGGACATCGACGCGGTGCTCCGCTGGCTCGCGGGCGAGGGCGCCGGGAGCGTCGTCCTGATGGGCTGGTCGATGGGCGGCGCCGTCGTGCTGCAGACCCTCGTCCGGTCCGGGTTCGCCGGGCTCGTCGACGGTGTCGTCCTCGAGTCGCCGGTCGTGGACTGGCACGCGGTCCTGAAGTCCCAGAGCCAGCTGCTCCGCCTGCCGCGCCCGGTCCGGAAGGTCGCGCAGCGTCTGCTCCGCACCCCCGTGCTGCACCGGCTCACCGGCCTGCGGCAGCCCGTCGACCTCCGGGAGCTCGACATGGTGGCGCGTGCGGACGAGTTCGCCGTGCCGGTCCTCATCCTGCACAGCGACGACGACGGGTTCGTCCCGTCCTCGGCGTCGCACCGGCTCGCGGCGGCCCGGCCGGACCTGGTCCGGCTCGAGGTCCAGACGACGGCGCGGCACACCAAGCTGTGGAACCACGACGCCGACTGGTTCGACGCCCGCATCCTCGCGTGGCTCACCGAGGTGGTGCAGCGGCGCGGGGCGGCCAGCGCCCGGTAGTCGCGACCGTCCGACGGTCTGGAGGCGCGGCGCGGGCGCGCCCCGCGCCTCCCGTCCGTCATTCGGACGGCCCGCCGTCCGTCGCGTGAGCAGCGATCGCCGGGTCGCCACCGCGCACCCGATGCTCCCTGCTCACCGGAGGGTGCCGGCCGCCCCGACCAGCGCGCGGACCTGCCGCTGCACCCGGCCGAGCATGCCGACCATGCCGCGGATGCGCAGCGGACTGACCGCCTCGTTCAGGCCGAGCGTGAGCGGGTAGTCCGCCGGGACGGCGAGCACCTCGGTGGCGGTCAGCCCGGAGAGTCCCTGCGCCAGGATCGACGCGAACCCGCGCGTCGTCGGCGCCTCCCGCGGGGCGGTCGCGTGCATCCGGACGACGTCGGGTGCGTCGCCGTCCTGGCCCACGGTGACCGTGATGAACACGGGGGACTGGCACTCCTCGACGCGTTCGAGCTCGTCCTCGTGCCCCCGGAGGGCGTCGGGCAGGGCGGGCAGCTCGTCGGAGAACTCGAGGAGCAGCTGCAGGCGGTCCTGCTGGGACAGCTCGAGGAAGTCGTCGCGGATCTCGGCGAGCGACCCGGGGAGGGGGACGGCGGTGGTGTCGGTCATCGTGCGGGGACCTCGCCCGGCTCGGTGCCGACTGCGATCGGGACGCGGACGGCGCTGCCCCACTCGGTCCAGGACCCGTCGTAGTTGCGCACGTTCTCGTAGCCGAGCAGGTGCTGCAGCACGAACCAGGTGTGGCTCGACCGCTCGCCGATGCGGCAGTAGGCGATCACCTCGTCCGCGTCGCCGATGCCCGCGCCGTCGCGGTAGACGGCGTCGAGCTCCTCGCGGGTCTTGAAGGTGCCGTCCGGGGCGGCGGCGGTCGCCCACGGGATGTTCACGGCGGTGGGGACGTGTCCGGCGCGCAGGGCGCCCTCCTCCGGGTAGTCCGGGGCCGTGGTCCGCTCACCGGAGTACTCCGGCGCGCTGCGGACGTCGACGAGGGGCTTGCCCAGGTGTGCGAGGACGTCCTCCTTGAACGCGCGGACCGCCTCGTCGCGACGCTCGACGACCGGGTACTCGACCGGCGTCACCTCGGTGCGGTCGGTCGTGATCGCACGGTCCTCGGCGATCCACTTCGCCCGGCCGCCGTCGAGCAGCCGGACGTCCTCGTGCCCGAAGAGCGTGAACACCCAGAGGGCGTACGCCGCCCACCAGTTGTTCTTGTCGCCATGGATGACGACCGTGGTGTCGCGGCCGATGCCCTTGCCGCCGACCAGCCGCGCGAACGCGGCGCCGTCGATGTAGTCCCGCTGCACCGGGTCGTTGAGGTCGGTGTGCCAGTCGATCTTCACCGATCCCGGGATGTGCCCGGTCTCGTAGAGCAGCACGTCCTCGTCCGACTCGACGACGACCAGGTCCGGGGAGCCGGCGCCGGCGTCGAGCTGCTCCTGCAGCCACGCGGTCGACACGAGCCGTTCCGGGTGGGCGTAGGCGGCGAACTTGTCGGACGGGTCGACCGGTGCGGTCATCGGGGGTACCTCCAGGGGGTCGTCGAGCACCCGGACTAGGATCGGTCCTCGGTGCCTGTGGGCAACGGTACGCGGACGTACCGACGTCGGGGCCCAACGTGACACCGCACGACATGCTTCCCGGAGGCCCTCGATTGCCAGCGCCAGCACACCTCGTCGACCGTGACCCGCAGGTGACCCCGCAGCAGATGGCGGCGGCGCTCGTCCCGCCGCCGCAGTTCGCGGGCGCCTCGTTCGCGAGCTACCGGCCGGACCCGGACCACCCGTCGCAGGCGTCCGTGCGCGACGCGGTCGAGTCGTTCGTCGCGACCCGTCCGGAGCCGGCGAAGCGGGGCCTCTTCGGCCGCCGACGGCAGACGCCGGACGCCGCGCCGAGGTCGGGCGTGTACCTGGACGGCGGGTTCGGCGTCGGCAAGACCCACCTGCTCGCGGCCGCCTACCACGCGGAGCCGTCCCGGAAGACCTTCGGCACCTTCATCGAGTACACGGCGCTCGTCGGGGCGCTCGGGTTCCAGGGCACCGTCGACCTGCTCCGCGGGACCGCGCTGGTCTGCATCGACGAGTTCGAGCTGGACGACCCCGGCGACACGATGGTGATGACGCGGCTCATCAAGGAGCTGTCCGAGTCGGGCACCCGGTTCGCCGCGACGTCGAACACGCCGCCGGGGGCGCTCGGCGAGGGGCGGTTCGCCGCGCAGGACTTCCTCCGCGAGATCCAGGCGATGTCCGACCGGTTCGAGACCCTGCGCATCGACGGACTCGACTACCGCCGTCGCGCCGTCGACGAGTCGGCCCGGGTCGTGGACGACGTGGCCGCCGCGCTGCCGGCTGGATCGGTGACCCTCGACGACTTCCGGGCGGTCGTCGAGCACCTCGGCTCGGTGCACCCGTCGAAGTACGTCGCGCTCGTCGAGGGGCTGGACGCCGTCGGACTCACCGGCGTGCAGGCCTTCACCGACCAGACCGACGCCCTGCGCTGGGTCGCGCTCGTCGACCGGCTGTACGACGCGCAGGTCCGCATCGTCGCCTCCGGGACGCCGCTCGACCAGGTGTACCCGCAGACGATGCTCGACGGCGGCTACCGGAAGAAGTACCTCCGCGCGGCCTCCCGGGTCGTCGCGCTGAGCCGCGCCTGAAACACGACGTTCACACAGGGCGTCCTCTCGTTACACCCGCGAAACACGGCGTGCGCAGCGGTGAAACACCCCGTCGCCAGACTCTGATCACCCGAGGCGGACCCACGAGCCGCTGGCGCAATCGAGAGGTGAACAGATGCTTGAACAGGGCCAAACCGGCTTCCTGCTGATCATGGCGGCACTCGTGCTGTTCATGACCCCGGGACTGGCGTTCTTCTACGGCGGTCTCGTGAAGGCGAAGTCCGTCATCAGCATGATGATGATGTCGTTCGGCGCGATCGCCCTCGTCGCCGTGCTCTGGGTGCTGTACGGCTACGCGATCGCGTTCGCCAACCCCGGTGACGGCACCGCGGTCTCCGGCATCGTCGGCTTCTTCAGCATCGACTGGAACCTGATCGGCCTCGGTCAGGCGTTCGAGCAGGCCCGGTCCTCGGCGGACGACGTCGCCTACCCGGCGATGGCGTTCGTCGGCTTCCAGGCCACGTTCGCGATCATCACCGTCGCCCTCATCTCCGGCGCCATCGCCGACCGCGCCAAGTTCGGCTCCTGGATGGTCTTCGCGGGCATCTGGGTGACCGTCGTCTACTTCCCGGTCGCCTCGTGGGTGTTCAACCTCACCTCCGGCTGGGCGCCGGTGTGGGGCGTCATCGACTTCGCCGGTGGTACCGCCGTGCACATCAACGCCGGTGCGGCCGGCCTCGCCCTGGCGATCGTCCTCGGCAAGCGCGTCGGCTTCGCCAAGGGTGCGCACAAGCCGCACAACCCGCCCTTCGTCCTCCTCGGCGCGGCCATCCTCTGGTTCGGCTGGTTCGGGTTCAACGCCGGCTCGGAGGGCGCGGCCGACGGCATCGCCGCGATCGCCTGGGTGAACACCCTCGCCGCCCCGGCCGCCGCGATCCTCGGCTGGCTGCTCATCGAGAAGCTCAAGGACGGCAAGGCCACCTCGGTCGGCGCCGCCTCGGGCGCCGTCACCGGTCTCGTCGCGATCACCCCGGCCTGCGCCGCGCTGACGCCGGGCTGGGGCATCCTCCTCGGGTTCCTCGCGGGCATCGTCTGCTGCTTCGCGATCGACTGGAAGTACAAGCTCGGCTTCGACGACTCGCTCGACGTCGTGGGCGTCCACCTCGTCGGCGGCATCTTCGGCACGCTGTACCTCGGGTTCTTCGCGAACGACACCGGCCTCATCTACTCGGGCTCGTTCGCACAGCTCGGCAAGCAGGCCGCCGCGGCCGCCATCGTCGGGGTCTACTCGTTCGTCCTCGCGTTCGTCATCGGTTGGATCATCGAGAAGACCATGGGCTTCCGCGTCACCACCGAGGACGAGGTCGCCGGCATCGACACCGCCGTGCACGGCGAGGAGGGCTACGTCCTCTACGAGCAGCGCGACGAGAGCCCCGTCTCCGTCCGCTAGCTGTAGTTCCCTGTGAGGTTGTGAACGCGTTGTGCTGGTGTTGATCCGTTGAGGCTGGTGTGGGGTCGGTGGTGATTGTAATGATGCAGCCACCGCGGGTAGTCGGCAGTTCGAGCGGCTTC
>Ga0265780_10010361_pt1 | contig 11118 bp, 8 predicted proteins | sample P1T30metagenome_FD_192432 | JGI IMG/M metagenome (GOLD analysis project Ga0265780, IMG submission 192432) | Plant litter microbial communities from East Loma Ridge, Irvine, California - P1 T30 | ecosystem: Environmental > Terrestrial > Plant litter > Unclassified | place: USA: California... | reverse complement strand
CCGTCGAGACGACGCGGTTGATCACGTCGGAGGCGCCGAGCTCCGGGTGCGCGCTCCGCACGAGCGCCACGACGCCGGCGACCAGCGGCGTCGCCCCGCTCGTGCCGCTCCAGCTGTAGTGGACGTCGCCCGGACCGACGCCCACGAGCTTCTCGCTCGGGGCCGAGACGCCGATGGTGATGCCCTGGCTCGACGCGTCGAAGCTGGCCGCGCCCGAGCGGTCGACACCCGCCACGGTGAGCACGCCGGGCATGGTGGCGGGCGCACCGACCTCGGTGGTGCCGCTGCCGCGGTTGCCGGCGGCGGCGACCACGACGACGTCGTTCTCCTGCGCGTGCAGGAACGCCTCGTCCCAGCTGGTGGGCCAGTCGAGCGTGTTGCGGGTCAGCGACATGTTGATGACGTCGGCGCCGTGGTCGACGGCCCAGGTGACGGCGTCGGCGATCTGCTGGTCGGAGTCGACCGCCCCGGCGCCGAAGCCCACCGAGATCGAGAGCAGATCGGCCTCCGGGGCCACGCCCACGACGCCGTCGCCGGTCGCCGTGCCGCGTCCTGCCAGCAGCGACCCGACGAGCGTCCCGTGCGCCGGGTCGTCCGAGCCGACCGGGCTCTGACCGTCGGCCGAGCCCTGCCCGGACATGTCCGTGCCCCCGACGACGGCCCCCTGCAGCTCGCGCACCGAGCCGTCGACCCCCGTGTCGATGACGGCGACCGTGACGCCCGCACCGCGGGTCGTCTGCCACGCCTGCTGCACCCCGTAGTCGGACAACCAGTACTGCGCGTCGCGGATGCTGTCCGCCGACGCCGCCCCGGCGGGCACGAGCACCAGGCCGGCGACCGTCACGACGGCCAGCACGCTCGTCGTCAGCGCCCTGCCCGTGCGCCCCCCGGTGCGGCGCACGGTGGTCAGCCTGCCTCGAGCGGAGCTGAGGAGGCGGCGGCCGCGGGCGGCGCACCGGCCCCGGCACCCGGCTCGGCCAGGTAGTCGACGCAGCGGCAGACGTCGGGGCTCCAGCTCGACCGCTCCACGGCGAGGTCGCCGAGCGGGTTGACGCCGGGGCCGGCTGCGAGGGCGTGGCCCGCGAGGGCGTGCAGGCACTTGACGCGCTCGGGCATGCCGCCCGCTGTCACGTGCGCGATCTCGGCCACGTGCTCGATGCCCTCGCGGTCGGCGAGGTAGGCGTCGTGGGCGTCGTGGTACCGCCTCCTGAGCTCGTCGTCGTCCGCGAGCAGCTGCGTGAACTCGGCCATGACGCCGGTGGCCTCGAGCGTCGAGATCGCTGCGGTCGCGCCCGGGTGGCACAGGTAGTAGAGCGTGGGGAACGGGGTGCCGTCGCCGAGGCGCGGCTTCGTCGCGACGACCGTGGGGTTGCCGCACACGCAGCGCGCGGGGATGCCGATCACGTCGCGGGCGGGGCGCCCGAGCATGGCGGTGACGATCTGGACGTCGCGCTCGGTGACGGGGTCGAAGGGAGGGGTCGTCACGGGGTGCCGCCTGTCGAGGAGGACGGCAGAGGGGCGCCGCCGATGTCGGGCGCGACCAGCTCGGTCGCGGGTTCGTCGCTCAGCCCCGCGTCGATGACGGACGACATCATCGCCGCGACCCAGTCGACCTGGGGGGTCTGCAGGGTGTCGCTGATCGGGGCCTGGGACGGCGCGGTCGCGTCGGCGTCGGCGCCCATGACGAGGTAGCTGTACTCGCCGGGGTAGACGTAGAGCAGCCGGTCGCGGGCCTGGGCCTCGATGTAGGCGGGGTCGCTCCAGCGGGCGACGTCGCCCTGGAGGTCGTCGACGTCGTCGCGCTGGTCGCGCACGTCCTGCTGCAGCGACGAGATCTGCTGCTGCTGCTGGACCAGCGTGCGCAGCGAGGGCGCGAGCACGACCACGAACAGCACGAGGATGACGAGCATCAGCAGGCTGAAGCCCGAGAAGCGGATGCTGCGCAGCCAGCCGCCCGCGGCGGTCTCGCGCGGCGCGAAGGCGACGGGCACACGTCGGGCCGGGGACTCACGGGGCATGTCCCCGAGGGTAGACGACGCGTCGGGCGGCAGGGTCACGGAACGCCGAGAGGCCCGCTCCCCCGAGGGGGGGAACGGGCCTCTGTCAGGGCCGGCCGCTGACGACCGGGCCGGCAGGCGCTACGCCGAGAAGCGCGGGAACGCCGAGTAGCCGGCGTACACGGCTGCGTCGCCGAGCTCCTCCTCGATGCGGAGCAGCTGGTTGTACTTCGCGACGCGCTCGCTGCGGGCCGGGGCACCGGTCTTGATCTGGCCGGCGTCGGTGGCGACGGCGAGGTCGGCGATCGTGGTGTCCTCGGTCTCGCCGGAGCGGTGCGAGAGCACGGTCGTGTAGCCGCTGCGCTGCGCGAGCGAGACGGCGTCGAGCGACTCGGTCAGGGTGCCGATCTGGTTGACCTTGACGAGGATCGAGTTGCCGGCGCCGGCGGCGATGCCGCGGGCGAGGCGCTCGGGGTTCGTGACGAAGAGGTCGTCGCCGACGATCTGCGTCTTCGAGCCGATCTCGCTCGTCAGGTGGGCCCAGCCCTCCCAGTCGTCCTCGTCGAGGGGGTCCTCGATGGTGACGAGGGGGTAGGCCGAGACCAGGTCGGCGTAGTAGCCGGCCAGGAACGCGGAGTCGCGCTTCTCGCCCTCGAAGGTGTAGGAGCCGTCGGTGTAGAACTCGCTCGACGCGACGTCGAGCCCGAGCGCGATGTCCTTGCCGGGGGTGAAGCCGGCCTTCGTGATCGCCTCGACCAGCAGGTCTAGCGCGGCGCGGTTGCTGTCGAGGTCGGGGGCGAACCCGCCCTCGTCGCCGAGGCCCGTCGAGAGCCCCTTCGACTTCAGCTCGCTCTTGAGCGCGTGGTAGGTCTCGGCGCCCCAGCGGAGGGCGTCGGCGAACGACTCGGCACCGATCGGCAGGATCATGAACTCCTGGATGTCGACGTTGCTGTCGGCGTGCGAGCCGCCGTTGATGACGTTGAGCATCGGCACGGGCAGCGTGTGCGCGTTGGGGCCGCCGAGGTAGCGGAAGAGCGGCAGGTCGGCCGAGTCGGCGGCGGCGCGGGCCACGGCGAGCGAGACGCCGAGGATGGCGTTGGCGCCGAGGCGGGACTTGTTCTCGGTGCCGTCGAGCTCGATCATCGCGGCGTCGACGAGGCGCTGGTCGGTGGCGTCCATGCCCTCGACCTCGGGGCCGATCTCGTCGATCACGGCGGCGACGGCCTTGAGCACGCCCTTGCCGAGGTAGCGACCCTGGTCGCCGTCACGCAGCTCGTAGGCCTCGAAGGCACCGGTCGATGCGCCCGAGGGGACGGCCGCGCGCGACACGGTCCCGTCGTCGAGGAGGACCTCGACCTCGACCGTGGGGTTGCCCCGCGAGTCGAGGATCTCGCGTGCGCCTACTGCGTCGATTTCTGCCACGGATGAACTCCTTAGTCGTCGGTGTGCGTGCGGGGCACGCGGTCGTCTCGATCCTAGCCGCGACCGGTGACGGCCAGCCGGGCCGGTCAGCCCAGCGGGCGCACCTCGAGGTCGTCGGGCGCCTCTCCCCCGCGGACGGCGACGAAGCGCCGGAACCCCGCGGCCGCGAGGGCGTCGAGCTGGCCCGCGACGTTCTTGGCGCGCTTCTGCAACCTGACCCGCGCCTCCCCCCGTGCCAGCAGCGCCTTCTGCAGGGCGAGCAGCTCGGCCGGGGCGACCGCCTTGTCGTGGAGGACGACGAGGCCGTCGTCGTCGGCGTCGTCGAGCTCGACGAGGTCGACGATCCGCTCGAAGCCCAGCGAGAAGCCGGCGGCCGGCACGTCGGTGCCGAGGAACCGGCCGATCATGCCGTCGTACCGGCCGCCCCCGCCGAGCGAGTACGAGAAGTCGGGGTGCGCGACCTCGAAGATCGTGCCCGTGTAGTAGCCCATGCCGCGGACGAGCGTGGGGTCGAAGACGAGCCCCACGCCGGGCAGGGCGGCGCGCAGGGCGAGCAGGTCGTCGAAGGCCGCCGGGTCGAGCCACGCAGGAGGCGGGGAGGCGGTAGCCGAGTCCCAGGTCGCCTCGCCGAGCTGCCGCAGCTGGTCGGCGATGCCGGGGGCCTCGACGCCGATCGACGCGAGCTGGCTGGCCACGCCCTCGACGCCGATCTTGTCGAGCTTGTCGATCTCGAGGAGCGCGCGGTCGTGCAGGTCGGCGGGGACGCCCCAGTGCGCGAGCACCCCGAGCAGCACGCGTCGGTCGTTCACACGGATGGTCGTGCCCCGGAGGCCGAGTGCTGCCAGGGCGGCCGTGGTCGCCGAGATGAGCTCGATCTCGGCCAGCTGACCCGGCTCGCCGAGGATGTCGATGTCGCACTGGACGAACTGGCGGTAGCGCCCCTTCTGCGGCTTCTCCGCCCGCCAGACCGGCGCGATCTGGATCGAGCGGAACACCGTGGGCAGTTCGGCACGGTGCGAGGCGTAGAAGCGGGCGAGCGGCACGGTGAGGTCGAAGCGGAGGCCGAGGTCGGCGAGCTCGAGGGGCGAGGCCGCCGCACGCAGGGCCTCGTCGTCGAGACCACGGCGCAGCACCGCGAAGACCTGCTTCTCGTTGTCGCCGCCCAGGCCCGAGAACAGGTACTCGCTCGACTCGACGACCGGCGTCTCGATCTCGTCGAACCCGTGCGCGCGGTAGACGTCGCGGACGACCGACAGGACACGCTCGCGGCGGCGCTTGTCGGCGGGCAGGAAGTCTCTCATCCCGCGCGGCGGGGTCACGTGTGACGGCATCCGGCCATCATCCCAGAGCGAGGGGGCGAACGGCGCAGTCGACCCTTGCCGACATGTCGCATGCGATGTACCGTGATGCGAGTCGGCGGCGCCACACGCCCCCCTGTGCCGCCGACCATGACGCCCGCCGCCCCGTGGCGGTGCGTCCGGACGGGCCGGGCGCCTCGCGCCCGGCCCGTCTGTCCCGGCCGGACAGCCCGTCCCGACCGAGTGGCCGTCGCGTGGCAGACGCCACCGGAGCGACACTTGACATGTCACCCTCCACCGGGTTACATTCGTTCCTGTCGCTGAGACGCTTGCTCGGGCCTGATCCCTCGAGCACACGAGCCCTCGGCGGCGGTGCGGATCACCGTCTCGCTGCGGCGCGACGCTCGTGTCGTCACAGGCGCGACGCGTCCCGTGACCCGACGGCTCCGCGTGCGGGCGCCTCCCTGTTCGGGTCAGGGAGGCGCCCCTCCCTCGCCCCGAGCTTCATCGGCGCGCAGCCGCACCTCGCGCTCGCGGACCGCCCGTCGCAGCGCTCGCTCGGCGTCGACGCCGGCACGCCCGGCCCGGTCGACCGCCTCGAGCAGGTCCCGCCCCCAGCGGAGCTCGACGTCGCCGACGTCCTCGACGCCCTCGACGTCCTCATCGTCCTGCGCGCCGGCGGGGGCGGCCGCCCCCGAGTCGACGCCCGTGCCGCTGCTCGACGGGTCGTGCGCGTTCGCGAGCCCCTCGAGGCTCGTGCGCGCGGCGATCCGGCGGGCCTCGAGCTTCTGGGCCCGGGCGAGCGCCGGCAGGCCGAGCGGGACGCCGTCGTAGGCGCTCTCCCGGCTCGCCTTCTCGACGGCCTTGGCCGCGCTCCACAGACGGACGATGTCGTCGACGTCGTCCGCGCTCTCGCCGCCGAACACGTGGGGATGGCGACGGACGGTCTTCTCGCGGACGTCGTGCACGACGTCGGCCAGGTCGAAGGCACCGTCGGAGGCCCGGGCCGCGATCGCCGCGTGGAGCACCACCTGGTAGAGCACGTCGCCGAGCTCCTCCCGGCGGTCGTCGGGCGAGCCGTCCTCGATCGCCTCGACCAGCTCCGCGGTCTCCTCGACGAGGTACGTGACGAGGGACTCGTGCGTCTGGGCCCGGTTCCACTCGCAGCCGCCGGCGTCGGCGAGGAGGGCCTCGACCACGTCGTGCAGCTCACGGACCTCGGACTGCAGGCGGGTGTCGTCGGGCACTGCTCCTCCTCGCGTGACGACGGGAGTCGTCGGGGTCGAGGGGCGGCGGTCGGGCCGCCCCTGCTCAGGTGGTCGGGGCGACGCCGTCGACGGCCGGTCGGGGCACGTCGGCGCCGTAGATGGCCGCCATCAGCTGCTCGACCCAGAGGATCAGCTCGGCGTCGCCGAGGGACTCGCCGTGACGGCTCGGCAGCGGCACGCTCACCGAGTTCGTCTGGCCGAACCAGCGGGCGCCCGGGTACATGCGCTGCAGGCGGACCTGCATGCTGTCGGCGAGGTCGGCGCCGGCCACGCGGAGGTTGCTCCCCATGACGACGACCTCGCTCAGGCCGGCCTTCTGGGCGGCACGACGCAGCCGCGAGACCTCGATGAGGGCGAGCACCGTCGCGGGCGGCGTGCCGTACCGGTCGGTGAGCTCGTCGAGCACCGAGTCGATCTGGTCGTCGCTCGACGTCGGCGAGCTCGCCGTCGAGAGCTTCTGGTACGCCTCGAGCCGCAGCCGCTCGCTCTCGACGTACTCGTCGGGGATGTGCGCGTCGACGGGCAGCTCGAGCCGCAGCTCGGTCTGGCCCTCGGCCACGTCGCCGCGGAAGGCGCCGACCGCCTCGCCGATCATGCGCAGGTAGAGGTCGAAGCCCACGCCGGCGATGTGCCCCGACTGTTCGCCGCCGAGCAGGTTGCCCGCACCGCGGATCTCGAGGTCCTTCAGGGCGACCTGCATGCCGGCGCCGAGCTCGTTGTTGGCGGCGATCGTCTCGAGGCGGTCTTGAGCTGTCTCGCTGAGGGGCTTGTCGGCGTCGTAGAGGAAGTACGCGTAGCCGCGCTCGCGGCCTCGGCCGACGCGGCCGCGCAGCTGGTGCAGCTGGCTGAGCCCGTACTTGTCGGCCCGGTCGATGATGAGCGTGTTCGCGTTCGCGATGTCGAGGCCGGTCTCGATGATGGTCGTCGAGACGAGCACGTCGAACTTGCGCTCCCAGAAGTCGACCATGACCTGCTCGAGGGTCGACTCGGCCATCTGGCCGTGCGCCACGGCGACCCGCGCCTCGGGCACGAGCTCGGCGATCTCGGCCGCGACCCGGTTGATGCTCGAGACGCGGTTGTGCACGTAGAAGACCTGGCCCTCGCGCAGCAGTTCGCGGCGGATCGCCGCCGCCTTCTGCCGGTCGCTCTCGGGGCCGACGAAGGTGAGGATCGGGTGCCGGTCCTCGGGCGGGGTCGCGAGGGTCGACATCTCGCGGATGCCCGTCACCGCCATCTCGAGCGAGCGCGGGATGGGCGTCGCCGACATGGCGAGGATGTCGACGTTGGTCTTGAGCTTCTTCAAGGAGTCTTTGTGCTCGACCCCGAAGCGCTGCTCCTCGTCGATGATCACGAGACCGACGTCTTTGTAGACGATGCCCTCGCTGAGGAGGCGGTGGGTGCCGATGACCATGTCGACGGTCCCGTCGCCGAGGCCCTTGATCGTCTCGCGGCTCTCTTTCGCGCTCTGGAACCGGCTGAGGCTGCGCAGGTGCACGGGGAACCCGGCGAAGCGCTCGGAGAAGGTGTCGAAGTGCTGCTTCACGAGCAGTGTCGTCGGCACGAGCATGACGACCTGCTTGCCGTCCTGGATCGCCTTGAAGGCGGCACGCACGGCGACCTCGGTCTTGCCGTAGCCGACGTCGCCCGAGAGGAGGCGGTCCATCGGGATCGGCCGCTCCATGTCGGCCTTGATCTCGTCGATGGTCGTGAGCTGGTCGGGTGTCTCGGCGAACGGGAACGCCTCTTCGAGCTCGCGCTGCCACGGGGTGTCGGGCGGGAACGCGTGGCCCTTCGACGCCATCCGCGCCGAGTAGAGCTTGACGAGCTCGACGGCGATGTCGCGGACGGCACGACGGGCCTTGTTCTTGGCGGACGCCCAGTCGCTGCCGCCCATCTTGCTCAGCGACGGCGCCTCGCCGCCGACGTAGCGGCTGAGCAGGTCGAGCTGGTCGGTGGGCACGAACAGCTTGTCGCCCGGGTAGCCGCGCTTCGACGGCGCGTACTCGAGCACGAGGTACTCACGGCTGTTCTTGACGGCGTTGCGGCCGCCCGTCGAGACCTCGCGGCTGGTGAGCTCGAGGAACTTGCCGATGCCGTGGGTCTGGTGCACGACGACGTCGCCCGGCTTGAGCTGCAGCGGGTCGACGACGTTCTTGCGCCGGCTGGCGAGCTTCTTGACCTGCCGCGAGTCGTAGTTCGCCGAGCGGCCGTAGAAGTCGCTCTCGCCGAGCACGGCGATCTTCGCGGACGGCATCTCGAAGCCGGCCTCGACGCCGCCGGTGACGAGGTGCACGACGCCCTGCTCGAGGTCGTCGGGCAGCGTGTCGACGAGGCGCGCGGCGACGCCCTGCTCGGACAGCACGTCGCGGGCCCGCTCGACGAGACCCGAGCCGCGGGCGGTCACGACGACGCTCCAGCCGTCGTGCACCCGGCCGACGACGTGGTCGAGGGCGCCCTCGGCGTGCCCGCTGAAGCTGGGCACCGGCGCGGCGTCCACACGGACGTAGTCGCCGGCGGACTGGGCGGCCTCGTCGTCGGTGAGCACCTCGCCTGAGTCGAAGCCGCTGAAGGTGAACCAGGCACGGTCGCCGGCGGCCGCCCGCAGGTCGCGAAGGGCGAGGAAGTCGCCGTCGTCGAGGTCGATCGGGGCCGCTGCGCCGGCCGTCGCCGCGTTCCAGGCGGCGGAGAGGAACTCGCGGTTCGTGTCGGCGAGGCTCTGCGCCCGCGACTGCACGCGCTCGGGCGACAGCACGGCCACGGAGGCGCCCGCCGGCAGGTAGTGCGTCAGCGGCACGAGGCGGTCGACGAGGGCGGGTGCGAGCGACTCCATGCCCTCGACGGGGATGCCCTCGGCGATCTTCGCGAGCATCTGCGCGATGCCCGGGAACTCGTGCTGCATCTCGCGGGCGCGCTGCCGCACGGGCTCGGTCAGCAGCATCTCGCGGCTCGGGGGCAGCTCGACGGTGGTGACCTCGCCGTCGAGGCTGCGCTGGTCGGCCACCGAGAAGCGCCGCAGCTGGTCGACCTCGTCGCCGAAGAAGTCGACGCGCACGGGGTGCTCGGCGGTGGGCGGGAAGACGTCGAGGATGCCGCCGCGCACGGCGAACTCACCCCGGCGCGTGACCATGTCGACCCGGGCGTAGGCGAGGTCGACGAGGTGCGTCGCGATGGCCGAGAGGTCGTGCCCGCGGTCACCGGCCGTGAGCACGACGGGGTCGATGTCGGCCAGGTTGTCGGAGACCGGCTGCAGGGCGGCCCTGACTCCGGCCACGACGACGAGTGGACGCACGGGTGCGGACGCCCCGCCCGCCGTCGCGGCATCAGCCTCGGCCGACCAGGCCGCGAGGCGGCGCAGCGCGTGGATGCGCTTGCCCACCGTCTCGGCGCTCGGGCTGAGGCGCTCGTGGGGCAGGGTCTCCCACGCGGGGAACTCGATGACCTCGGCCTCGGGCACGTAGCTGGACAGCGACAGGCGCACGGCCTCGGACTCGCGACCTGTGGCGGTGACGACGAGCATCGCCTGGGGCCCGGACCGCCGCGCGAGCAGGCCGGCGAGGAGCGGGACGCGAAGCCCGTCGACCACCGAGAAGTCGGTGCTGCGGTCGGCCCGCTCGAGGGCAGAAGAGTACGTGGAGGCGCGCGAGAGCGCCTGGATCAAGCCCGCGAGTATCACCCGACAAGGCTACTCGGCACGACCGACAGCGCGCTCTGGCGTCCGCAGGTCGGGCGGGGCCGGCTGCCGACGTCGAGACCAGGCCCGACGCCGGGCGCGGCGGATCAGCTCTTCGCGGTGTGGAACTTCAGCTGCGCCGCGGTGAGGCCGTCGGAGGCGATCATCTCGACGGCGTCGGCGGCGTCGCCGACCAGCATCGGGAGGTCCTTCCGCTCGGCCGAGCTGAACGCCTTGAGGACGTAGTCGGCGGCGGGCTGACGGCCGGGCGGGCGCCCGATGCCGACCCGCACGCGCAGGAACTCGTTCGAGCCGGTGGCGGCGATGATGTCGCGGAGGCCGTTGTGGCCGCCGTGCCCGCCGCCCTGCTTGAGCTTGATCGAGTCGAAGTCGATGTCGAGCTCGTCGTGGACGACGATCAGGCGCGACACATCGAGGTCGTAGTACTTGAGCAGTGCGGCGACGGGCCCGCCCGACAGGTTCATGAAACTGCGCGGGGCGGCGAGGACGAAGCGGGGACCGCCCGGGAACGGCCGGCCCTCCGCGACGGTCGCGTTGGTGCGGTGGTTCTTGAAGCTCGCCGACAGACGGCCTGCCAGCTCGGCGAGCACCATCTGCCCGACGTTGTGCCGGGTGCCGGCGTAGTCGGGCCCGGGGTTGCCGAGCCCGACCACGAGCCACTGCGAGTCGTCCACGAGGTCCTCCTGAGGAACGGAGCCCTCGGGGGACGCCGCCCCCGGAGGACGCAGCGGGGCCGTCAGGCGGTGGTGGGGAGTGAGGCCGGGACCTTACTCGGAGCGCTCTTCGTCCTCGATCGAGGGCACGTCGCCCTCGGCCTCGGCGGCCTCGCCCGACTCGTCGTCGACGGCGTCGGTGGTGAGGTCGAGCTGCGGGACGGAGACGCTGGTGATGAGCACCTCGGCGTCGGTGACGAGCGCGGCGCCCTTCGGCAGGACGACGTCGGAGGCGTGCACCTGCGCACCGTCCTCGAGGCCCTCGATCGAGACGACGACCGACTGCGGGATGTCGGTGGCCGACACCTCGAGCGTGATGGCGTTGAGCTCGACGACGTGGATCGTGCCGGGAGCCGACTCGCCCTCGATGTGCACGGGCACGTCGACTTCGACCTTCTCGCCCTGGCGGACGACGATGAGGTCGATGTGCTCGATGACCTGCTTGACCGGGTCGCGCTGGATGTCCTTGACGAGGGCGAGCTGCTGCGTGCCCTCGATGTCGAGCGTGATGAGCGCGTTCGAGCGACGCGTGATGAGCATCGTCTCGTGGCCGGGCAGGGTGACGTGCTGGGGGTCGGTGCCGTGGCCGTAGATGACCGCGGGGATCTGGTCCTGCGCGCGGATCTTGCGGGCCGCGCCCTTGCCGAAGCTGGTGCGCTTGAGAGCGGACAGGGTGTTGTCGTCAGCCATGGGTGTCTCCGTTTCTGCGGGCCTCGCGGCCCGGGATGT
>Ga0265780_10010360_pt1 | contig 11119 bp, 10 predicted proteins | sample P1T30metagenome_FD_192432 | JGI IMG/M metagenome (GOLD analysis project Ga0265780, IMG submission 192432) | Plant litter microbial communities from East Loma Ridge, Irvine, California - P1 T30 | ecosystem: Environmental > Terrestrial > Plant litter > Unclassified | place: USA: California... | reverse complement strand
GCGTGCCACGGCTCGCCAGACAGAACGAACCGTCTGGTCTGCCGGGATCGCCTCGGACGCCTCTCGGAGGTCTCTCGGAGGCCGGCCGCCCTGCAGGCCGCCGACGGTCAGCGGGTCGCTGTCGGCGCCTCCGGCAGGTCGAGCAGCTCGCGCACCCTGGCGTCCGCGCCGACCGGGTCGGGCACCTCGACGTTGTAGGTGCGCCCGTCCACCGTCAGGACGCGCAGGCCCTGGTCGCCCCTGCGCCCGAGCGAGGCGTTCAGCAGCAGCCCCTTGCCCGACCGCGCCCAGCCCTTGACGCCCCAGCCGCCGAAGCTGATCGAGCTCCAGGTCTCGGCCGTGACCGAGACGACCTCCTCACGTTCCAGCGACCGCCGGTAGAACGGCGTGAACGCGAGCAGGAGTCGCTCGCGGTCGGCCCTGACCGTGACGCCCATCGAGGCGAACACCACCGCGACCAGCACGAGCACCGCGGGCCCCCACGTCCGTTCGGACGGGCTCGCGTCGTCGCCCGGCGCCGCCCACGAGAACACGGCGAGGGTGAGCATCACGACCACCAGCGACCACCGGAACCAGCCGGTCATGCCGGTGCGGAACCGGACGGCGGACGAGGAGGCGGGGGTGCGGTCCGACATCGCCCCAGTCTCGCATCCGCCCAGGAGCCCGAGATATGATCGACCGGTCGCGACTGGCGTTCAGATGGTCACCATCGGGGAGCGACGCACACACGGTACGTGGCCGTACGCCTGGGCCACCTCACCACCTGAAGAACCGGCACCCCCGTGCCGCCCTCGTCCCGTGACCGTGTAGAGAGAGACCCGCCATGACGATCCAGTCAGAGTCCACCGCCAGCTCCGCAGGCCAGAAGCTGCCCTCGACCTTCAACGCTCCGCTCAGCGAGGTCGACCCCGAGATCGCCGCCGTGCTCGAGCAAGAACTCGGCCGTCAGCGCGACTACCTCGAGATGATCGCCTCCGAGAACTTCGTCCCGCGCGCCGTGCTCGAGTCGCAGGGCTCCGTGCTCACGAACAAGTACGCCGAGGGCTACCCGGGCCGTCGCTACTACGGCGGCTGCGAGTTCGTCGACGTCGCCGAGAACCTCGCCATCGAGCGCGCCAAGTCGCTCTTCGGCGCCGACTTCGCCAACGTGCAGCCCCACTCGGGCGCCCAGGCCAACGCCGCGGTGCTCGCCGCGCTCGCCGACATCGGCGACACGATCCTCGGTCTCGAGCTCTCGCACGGCGGCCACCTCACGCACGGCATGAAGCTCAACTTCAGCGGCAAGATGTACAAGGCCGTGGCCTACGAGGTCGACCCCGAGACGTACCTGATCGACATGGACGTCGTCCGGCGCCAGGCCGTCGAGCACAAGCCGAAGGTCATCATCGCCGGCTGGTCGGCCTACCCCCGCCAGCTCGACTTCGAGGCGTTCCGCGCCATCGCCGACGAGGTCGGCGCGTACCTCTGGGTCGACATGGCGCACTTCGCCGGCCTCGTCGCCGCCGGGCTGCACCCCTCGCCCGTGCCGCACGCCCACGTCGTCTCGTCGACCGTGCACAAGACCCTCGCCGGGCCCCGGTCGGGCGTCATCCTGTCGAACCACGAGCCGCTGTTCAAGAAGCTCAACTCGGCCGTGTTCCCCGGCCAGCAGGGCGGGCCGCTGATGCACGTCATCGCCGCCAAGGCGACGGCGTTCAAGCTCGCCGCCGAGCCCGAGTTCAAGGACCGCCAGGAGCGCACGATCCGCGGCGCCCAGGCGCTCGCCGCCCGCCTGATGCAGCCCGACGCGAAGGCAGCGGGCGTCGACGTGCTCACCGGCGGCACCGACGTGCACCTCGTGCTCGTCGACCTGCGCGCCAGCGACGTCGACGGCAAGCAGGCCGAGAACCTCCTGCACGAGGTGGGCATCACCGTGAACCGCAACTCGGTCCCGTGGGACCCTCGTCCGCCGATGGTCACCTCGGGCGTGCGCATCGGCACGTCCGCGCTCGCGACGCGCGGCTTCGACGACGCCGAGTTCGCCGAGGTCGCCGACATCATCGCCGCGACGCTGATGCCCGAGCCCGACATCGCCGCGCTCGCCGCGCGGGTGAAGGCGCTGACCGACGCGTTCCCGCTCTACGCGTGAGCGCGGGCGTGGGCGACGCGACCAGCGCCTCCTCGTCCTCTGCCGCGACCGCGGGTGCGTCGGCTGACGTCGCGGCTGGTGCTGCGGCTGACGGCGGTGCTGCCGCTGCCGCGAACGCAGGTGCGTCGGCCAGCGCCGGCGCAGGTGCTGCGGCGACCGCGGGCGCCGTCGACGAGCAGGGACGTGCGCTGATCGCCGGACCGGGCAGCGCCGTCAAGATCGACGGCACCGCCCTGGCCGCGAGCGTCAAGGCCGACCTGCGCGAGCGGGTCGACGTGCTCAAGGCGCGCGGTGTCGTGCCGGGACTCGGGACGATCCTCGTCGGGGCGAACCCGGGCTCGCTGTCGTACGTCGCCGGCAAGCACCGGGACTGTGCCGAGGTCGGCATCGAGTCGATCCGCATCGACCTGCCCGACACGGCGTCGGAGGGCGAGATCCATGCGGCGATCGAGACGATGAACGCCGACGAGGCCGTGACGGCGTTCATCATCCAGCTGCCCCTGCCCGAGGGCATCGACCCGACGGCCATGCTCGAGCTGATGGACCCGGCGAAGGACGCCGACGGCCTCCACCCGCTCAACCTCGGCGAGCTCGTCCTGGCCGTGCCCGGCGGCAAGGGCACCATCGACACGCCCCTGCCCTGCACGCCGCGCGGCATCGTGGCGATGCTGCGCGCCTACGACGTGCCGATCGCGGGCAAGCACGTCACGATCGTCGGGCAGGGGCTGACCGTGGGTCGTCCGCTCGGCCTGCTGCTGACCCGGCTCGAGGCGACGGCCACGCTGACGCACTCGCGCACGGCCGACGTCGCCGCGGAGGTGCGCCGGGCCGACATCGTCGTCGCGGCTGCCGGGGTGGCCGGCCTGGTGAAGCCCGACTGGGTGCAGCCCGGAGCGACCGTGATCGACGTGGGCATCACGCGGGTGCTCGACCCGGAGAGCGGCAAGCACAAGCTCCGCGGCGACGTCGACCCTGGCGTGGCCATGGTCGCGGGCGCGCTGTCGCCGGTGCCCGGAGGAGTCGGCCCGATGACCCGCGCGATGCTGCTCGCCAACGTGGTGGAGGCCGCCGAGCGCGTCGCCTGAGGCGCCGCGCACGCCGCGCCCGCACGAGGCACGCGTGAAAGGACGAGGCACCGCCGGGCCCGGCGGTGCCTCGTCCCTTCACGCGTGCTTCCCGCGCGTCGCGCCTCACGCGACGGGGCAGCGCGCCCCTGTGCCCGGGCCCGGCGCCTAGGTCTGGCCCCGCGCCTCCGATGTCCCACGACGCCTGTCGATCGCGGCGGGCGGGTGCTGCGTGGCCCGCGGGGCGCGCCGGCGCCCGCCCGCGGCACGAAACACGGTCGGTCGGACGAAGCACCCCCGGGCCCGACGGTGCTTCGTCCCTTCGAGCGTGCTTCTCGCGCTCGGCGCGCTGCCGCGTCGCCGCGCGGCCGCGCGGCGGCCGGCGCGCCGCGGCCGTCAGGCGTCGCGGCGCGCGCCCTCGGCGGGGTGCACGGTGAAGACCGTCGGCTCCGTGTAGCCGGCGTCGGCGAAGGCCGCCGTCACGGCGGACGCCACGGCGTCGCGGTCGGCCGAGCGGACCAACGCGATGGCCGAGCCGCCGAAGCCGCCCCCGGTCATGCGGGCGCCCACGGCGCCGGCGGCCTGGGCCGTCGAGACCGCGAGGTCGAGCTCGGGCACCGAGATCTCGAAGTCGTCGCGCATCGAGACGTGCGACGCGTCGAGCAGCGCGCCGATGCCGACGGCTCCCTCGGTGCGGAGCGTGCGGACGGTGTCGAGCACGCGCTGGTTCTCGGTGACGACGTGGCGCACGCGACGGAACGTCTCGTCGTCGAGCGCCTCCTCGGCGCGGACCAGGTCGTCGACGTCGAGGTCGCGCAGCGAGCTGACCCCGAGCGTCTCGGCCCCGCGCTCGCACGAGGTGCGGCGATCGGCGTAGCCCCCCGTGGCGTGGGCGTGCTCGACGTGCGTGTCGACGACGAGGATCTCGAGCCCCGCGGCGTCGAAGCCGAGGTCGACGACGTCGGCGTCGAGGCTGCGGCAGTCGAGGAAGACCGCCGAGTCGGCCTGGCCGAGCAGCGAGGCGGACTGGTCCATGATGCCGGTCGGGGCGCCGACGGCCTCGTTCTCGGCCAGCTGCCCCACGGCGGCGAGGGCCGCTCGGTTCACGTCGAGCCCCCACAGCTCGGTCATCGCGAGGGCGACCGAGCACTCGAGGGCGGCCGACGACGACAGGCCCGCGCCGACGGGCACGTCGGAGGTGACGAACAGGTCGAGCCCGGGCACGGACGACAGGTCGACGACCAGGTCGCCGCCGGCGGCGGAGAACGACGGCGAGGCCGCCCGCTCGGGAGCGACGGACAGCGCCCAGGCGATGCCGAAGACGTAGGCGGACCAGCCCTCCATGCGGGCAGGGTCGAGCTCGTCGAGCGAGATCTCGTGGACGCCCTCGTCGAAGGTGCTCGCGACGCGCAGGAGGCGGTCGTCGCGGACGCCCGCGGTGACGACCGTGCGGCGGTCGATCGCGAACGGCAGCACGAAGCCGTCGTTGTAGTCGGTGTGCTCGCCGATCAGGTTCGCGCGACCGGGCGCCGACCACCGGCCCGCGACGTCGGTGTCGAAGACGGAGCTGAAGTCGCGGGCGGGAGCGGTCTCGCGGGCGCGACCCGCGCCTCCTGCGGTGTCGGGGGTGGGGGTGCTCATCAGCGCGTCATCGCCTCTCTCAGTCGGTCGGCCTGGGCCTCGGGGACGAGGTCGCCCACCCAGGCTCCCATCGCGGCCTCCGAGCCGGCCAGGAACTTCAGCTTGGTCTCGGCACGTCGCGGCGACGTGATCTGCAGCATGAGGCGCACGGTGTCGCGACCGACGTTCACGGGGGCCTGGTGCCAGGCGCCGATGTAGGGCGTCTCGTCGCCGTAGAGCGCGTCGAGCCCCGTGAGGAGGCGCTTGTACATGACCGCGAGCTCGTCGCGCTCGTCGCCGGTGAGGCCCGCGAAGTCGGGCACGTGGCGGTGCGGGAGCAGGTGGATCTCGATGGGCCAGCGCGCGGCGAACGGCACGAACGCGGTGAAGTGCTCGCCGGCGAGGACGACGCGCGGGCCGCTGCGCTCGCTCTCGAGCAGGTCGGCGAAGAGGTCGGGACCGTACGCGTCGATGCTGCGCAGCAGCGCCGAGGTGCGGGGCGTGACGTAGGGGTAGGCGTAGATCTGGCCGTGCGGGTGGTGCAGCGTGACGCCGATGGCCTGGCCGCGGTTCTCGAACGGGAACACCTGCTCGACGCCGGGCAGGGCCGAGAGCGCCTCGGTGCGGTGTGCCCACGCCTCGACGACGGTGCGCGCGCGCGAGTCGCTGAGCCCGGCGAACGAGCCGTGCGTCTCGGGGCTGAAGCAGACGACCTCGCAGCGTCCGACGCTGCGGCGCGTGCGGCCGAGGCCGACCTCGGCCAGGTCGGCGAGGCCGGCGGGCGCGTCGGGTCCGTCGAGCGACGGGCCGAACGAGGGGGAGCGGTTCTCGAAGACGGCGACGTCGTAGAGATCGGGGATCTCGGAGGGGTTCGACGCGGAGGCGGGCGCGAGCGGGTCGAGCTCGGCCGGCGGCAGGAACACGCGGTTCTGCCGCGAGGCGGCGATCGAGACCCACTCGCCCGTGAGCGGGTCCTGCCGCATCGAGGCGGTCTCGGGCCGGGGGTCGAGCACGCGCGCGTCGGCCCGGCGCTCGGTGCCCAGGGCCGTGTCGGCGTCGTCGAAGTAGATGAGCTCGCGGCCGTCGGCCAGTGTCGTCGGGCGGATGGCGATCGACGCCATGGTGCCTCCTCGGGGGCGGGGGTGGGACCTGCGGACGCCCCCGCGACTTGCACTTGCGAAAGCAGGTGAAAGCATACGAAGATCGAGGGGTGACCCGCAACCCCGACGACGCCCCCTTGCCCGGCGAGCGTCGTCGTGGCCGCATCGCCGACCTGGTCGGCCGCCGCGGGTTCGTGCGCACCTCCGAGCTGGCCCGTGAGTTCCGCCTCTCCGAGGTGACGATCCGCACCGACCTCGAGAGCCTCGCCTCCGAGGGGCTGCTGTCCCGCGTGCACGGCGGCGCCCTCTCGGTCGACCGACCCGTCGAGCGTCCCTTCGAGGAGGAGAGCGCGGTCGGGACCGACGCCAAGCACGCCATCGGGGTCCGGGCGGCGTCGCTCGTCCGCTCGGGCGACTGCGTCGTGCTCGACGTCGGCACGACGACCACCCAGATCGCCCTGGCCCTGCTCGACCGGCACGACCTCGAGGGGGTCGTCGTCGTGACGAACGGGCTCACCATCGCCCTGGCGCTCGAGCAGGCCGTGCCCCGCTTCACGGTGATCGTGTCCGGCGGCACCCTGCGTCCCCTGCAGCACTCGCTCGTCAACCCGCTGGCGACGAGCGTCTTCAGCTCGATCACGGCCGACGTCGCGTTCATCGGCTGCACCGGGGTGCACGCCGAGCACGGCGTCACCAACGTGAACCTGCCCGAGACCGACCTCAAGCGGCTCATGACGGGCACTGCCCGACGGTCGTACATCGTCGCCGACGGCAGCAAGCTCGGCGACGCGCACCTCGGGGTGATCGGCCCGCTCGACAGGTTCGAGGCGCTCATCACGGCCGACGCCGACGCCGAGCAGGTCGACGCCCTCCGCCGGGCCGGGCTCGACGTCGTCGAGGCCGAACGCCCCGAGTCTCCGCCGCCCGCCGACCCGGTCGGGCCGGGCGGCGACCTGGCAGGCTGACGCAGGAGGCGCGGTGCCGGTGGACGGCGTCTCGAGCCTCCTGCAGTCCGCACCCGCACCTCCTGCGCTCACGACGAAGGGACGACCATGCCGACCCCACCCACCGGACACCAGCACGAGCTGAGGCTCGAGACGGGCGGTCGCGTCGTCACGGCGACGGTCACCGAGGTCGCCGCCGGGCTGCGTGCGCTGGCCGTCGACGGCGAGGCGCTGACCGAGACCTTCGCCGAGCACGAGACGCCGCCGTCGGCCTGCGGCATCACGCTGTTCCCCTGGCCGAACCGGGTCGACGGCGGCAGATGGACCCACGACGGTCGCGACCTGCAGCTCGACCTGACCGAGCCGGCCAAGGGCAACGCGAGCCACGGGCTGCTGCGCTACACGTCTTACCGCGCGGTCGACGTGCAGCCCCACGCCGTGACGCTGGCGGCGACGGTCTGGCCGCAGCACGGCTGGCCGTTCGTGCTCGAGACGACGGTGCGGCACGAGCTCGTCGCCGACGGCATGCGGGTGGTGCACACGGTCGAGAACGTCGGCGCCGCGCGGGCGCCCTTCGCCGTCGGGTCGCACCCGTTCCTGCGCGTCGGCGACCACGACCCGGCGTCGCTGACGATCACGCTGGAGGCGGCGACCCGGTACGAGGTCAGCGAGCGGGGCATCCCGACCGGCACGTCGCCCGTGGCGGGCACGTCGTCCGACCTCGGCGGCGGGCCTCGCGTCGGCGACCTCGACCTCGACACGCCCTTCCGTGATGTGCACCCGGGGGCGGACGGGGTGCGGCGCACGAGGCTGACGGCTCCTGACGGGGCGGCGACGGAGCTCTGGCAGGACGAGGCGTTCCCGTACGTGCAGGTGTTCACGCCGCGGAACTTCCCCCGCGCGGGGGTCGAGGGGCTGGCGGTCGCGGTCGAGCCGATGACGGCGCCGCCGAACGCTCTGGCGACGGGAGAGGCGCTCGTGTGGCTCGAGCCGGGCGAGACGTGGACGGCGGCGTGGGGGATCCGGCGGATCGACCCGGCGCCGGCTCCTTCGTCGGCCCGGCCCTAGACGGCGCAGAAGCGACAGAGCGACGTGACCTCCCGCGTCGTTTCGCCGCTCTCGCGACGGTTCCGCCGACCTCGAAACCGACTGGTTCCCCTTTTGTCCACAAAGCGCAAGCCCGTCTGCGCCGTGTGCGATCGCTCAGCTCAGGGCGTTAGCGTGTGTCTGTTCGGCTGGTTACCGGACACAAGTCGCCCGGAGGTCCGTGCAGCGCCCCCCACCTGATCCGGGGAGCGGTGCCGCTCCTGGTGCACCGTGCCCCCGCTGGCTCCGCCGGTCGGGGGCACGCTCACACCCGGGGCGGGTCGCGCTGGGTGGGTCGTGTGGCAGGCGCGCCTTCGGCGGCCGGTCTCCCGCGGACGCGGGCCCCGTGGGGCTCGATCCCCACCGGCACGGCCGTCACGCTGCTCCGCAGCGCGCCGGGACCGGCGGCGAGGGCCCACCACGGGTGCGTCCTCGCCGACACGAGACACACGAACGAGAAGGGCGACACCCGATGGAGCTGGGTGTCGCCGTTCTCGTTCGTGGGCCCCATGGGGCTCGAACCCATGACCCGCGGATTAAAAGTCCGATGCTCTACCAACTGAGCTAGAGGCCCTCAGGCGTCAACGATACGGGATCGCACGCGTCCTCGCGGGCCGGCAGCGCGCCTCCTTCGCGGCCTCGGCGCCCGCCGCGAGCGACACCGTGCCGACCGGGCGGGCTCGTCGACGCGACTGTCGGTGCACGCGCGTATCGTCGAGGCGATGCCCAGAGACTTCCACCGCCCGACACAGTTCCCCAGCGCCGCCTTCGAGGCGTTCCAGGGCGGCGACGACCCGGCGACCGTCAACCGGATCGCCCACGAGTCGGCCGCCGCGCTCGTCGCCCGGGTCAAGCACGACCCGCAGCCCGAGATCCTCGACCGGCTCGTGTCGTTCAGCGACGAGCACGGCATCGACGTCGTCGCCGAGCTCTGGGCCCGCGCCGCCCCGCACACCCTGCCCGGCGCCCTCTGGCGCATCTACCTCGTCCGCGCGGTGATCCGCCAGGCGCCCGACGAGGTGACGTTCCTCTTCGACCGTGGGGTCGAGCGGTCGACCACGATCGACCCGATCGTCGCCGGCGCGCCCACCCCCGCGACGCCGGCCGAGGTGCTCGAGCTGGCCGACCTCATCCTCCGCGGCGTCTTCGACGGCGACTTCGCCCTCGCCCTCGAGCGGGGTGCCGCCTTCTGCCGCCTCGCCTCCGCCGGCGCGACGAGCGTCGCCGACGACCAGGACTCCATCGGCTCCGATCTCGCCTCGACGCTCACCCGGCGCGCGCTCCGCCTGTCGGAGCTCGGCGTCGACCTCACCGCGTGCGCCGTGCTCTGGCGCGACGGCGCGCTCGACTGACCCGAGCTGCCCCGCGGGCTGACGGGCCTGCGGGGCGGACCTGAGCCCGCGCTCCTGCCCGGAACGAGAGAGATCGGCTCGCGACCGGGCCTGGTGAACTGGCCCCGCGTCTGCTCAAGCCGCGATCTCTCTCCAATTACGGGCCGAAAGCGGGGTCGGACAGGCGGCAGCCGGGCACTCGGGACTGCGGCGGGAGCCTGAGCCCGCATTCCTGCCCGGAGCGAGAGAGATCGGCTCGCGACCGGGCCTGGCCAGCGGGCCCCGCGCCTCCTCCAGCCCTGATCTCTCTCAAATTAGGGGCAGGGCAGGCGGCAGACCCTAGAGCGCAGGAGGCGCGTCGCGCGGGCGGGCCGGCGCCCGTCACGAGAGCGGCGCGACGCGCCAGCGGCGTTCGCACCCGGCGAACGCCCGAGCGACACCCGGCGACGGCGGTTAGACTCGATCACTGTCGGGCCGCAGTAACCCCGGGCTCCAAATTTAGCCGCTTCGAGCGGCCTCGCGCCGAGAGGCGTTTCTGCGGCTCGACACCCTCTTCTCCTGCCGCCGCGTGTCTCCTCCGCCGGCATCGAGCCCGAGATCCAGGGCCCAGTCGCCGAGCGGTCGGGAGATGTCGACCCGGCCCCCGCGACCGTCCGGTCCCGCCCAGTCGAGCCCCGAGACCGTGCAGCCGGGGCAAAGTCGAGCAAACCGCGAGGTCCCTGGTGCCGAACCATGGACGTGAGGGATCGAGAGATCCTCCGCAGACCTCCTGCCGCCCTGACCGGCGGGACCAAGCGGTCGTCCTCTCCGCGAGACCCGGGCCTGAACGCCATCCCAGACGGTCGTCTCGCGGAGGGGTCGGCTCACCGGACAGCACAAGACAGCACCACAGCAGCACCGGCGACACACACGCACGACAGCACCACAAGCGACACGAACCCGTCACGATCCCGTGGCGGCCACGACATCACAGGCGGATCGAGGTGAACCCTGACATGCTGAAGCTCGTGACCCACGACATCGAGACTCCCCAGGACGAGGTCCGTACCTCGACGCCTGACGAGCTCCTCCTCAGGGTCGCCCAGGCTGATCAGGTCGCCTTCGGCGAGTTGTACGACCAGACCGCACCTCGTGTGATGGGCCTGATCAAGCGGCTCCTCAAGGACCACTCGCAGTCCGAGGAGGTCACCCAGGAGGTGTTCCTCGAGATCTGGCAGAACGCCACGAGGTTCGATCCGACCCGGGGCAGCGCCTCGAGCTGGATGCTCACCATGGCGCACCGCCGTGCCGTCGACCGGGTCCGCGCCTCCCAGGCGGGACGCGACCGCGACCTCAAGATCGGCGTGCGCGACCTGGAACCCGGTTACGACTCGGTCACCGAGTCGGTCGAGATCCGGATCGAGCACGAACGCGTCGAGCGAGCACTGGGACGACTCACCGAGCTCCAGAGCCAGGCCGTCAGGCTGGCGTACTACGGCGGCTACACCCACAGCGAGGTGGCCGCGATGCTGGGGGTGCCGATCGGCACCGTCAAGACGAGGTTGCGCGACGGCATGATCCGGCTGCGCGACGAGATGGGAGTGGCATCGTGACCGACCGCGACGACTCCACCACACAGGGCACCCCGCCCCACGACTCGCTCGAGACGCTGTCCGGCGCCTACGCGCTGGATGCGCTGAGCGACGACGAACGACACGACTTCGAGGCTCTGCTGGAGGAGTCCGAGAGCACCAGAAGGGAAGTGACCGAATTGCGAGAGACAGCACTGCTGCTCGCCCACGCGGCACCGCCCGTGATGCCTTCGGCCGCCCTCCGCGCGAGCATCATGGACTCCATCGTCGGCATG
>Ga0265780_10010358_pt1 | contig 11120 bp, 18 predicted proteins | sample P1T30metagenome_FD_192432 | JGI IMG/M metagenome (GOLD analysis project Ga0265780, IMG submission 192432) | Plant litter microbial communities from East Loma Ridge, Irvine, California - P1 T30 | ecosystem: Environmental > Terrestrial > Plant litter > Unclassified | place: USA: California... | reverse complement strand
CGCCATCGTCTGTCAACCTACGGGTACCATTTCGCTTCCTCTTGTCATATCGTATCCCATTCCCCCCACTGAGACACGTTCCGGCAACGAGGCTTTACCAAAGGATTCATCAGTACCTTACTGCAAAGTATCGGGTTCCTTCAAGTTCTGGATTAGTCTACCACTCGATCCTTCGTATTGGCCGAGACTGAGGCCAAGTAACACGGTCGGGCTGTACATATCACATACTCCCGATACCATGCGTCGTACACAGGTGCCGATTATCTAGGATCAATTCGTCAAGATACAATCAGTCCTAGGCAGACCAGCAGTGATCATGCATAGCAGCTGAAATCGGAAGTATGGATTGCTGAGATGTCTTCGATTATCTTAAGGCTATACGTCGCGCAATCAACATGGTTTGCGATGCTAAAGTTTGTGGCTGACCGGCCGAGAACGCCTTTGGATGGTCCGTCTCCTCCGATACCTGCGCGATGCACAATCCAGTCGAGGTCGTCTGCCTCGGTTGCCAAATATTTCATCACTGCTTCGTTGTCTTGGTGCTGCCCCTCAAAGCCTCCCATCCGCGCGATGGAGTTCCTCAATAGCCAAAGCAGCCACGATAGCTCTCCCCCGTACGGCTTGCTGAATCCTCCCGCCTGATAGAGGATTCGCTTGACACCATGCGTCCGCATCGCCGGGACCAATCTCTTGATGAAACCAGTGACGATCTTGTCGGTCCTTTGAGCGTGTTTGTCCCCAACCATGAGAACCACATGTGATATCCCGGTAATGAGCGAGCCCAAGTCGAGATCATCAGTGAGAGACCCTTGTCGTATATCAAGATTGTCGGATGACGTCGAAAGTTTGGAAGGGTCGCGGACGAGTGCTCGGACTTTATGACCGCCTGCGAGAGCCTGAGCCAAGAAGTATTTGCCGGTACCGCCTGTAGCACCCAATAGGAGGATGGTCATCTGTCCAAACGTCGAGACGGGTGTGGCGACCATAGTATATGGATCGTTGAGCAAAGTAGTGAAATGGTCCTAATTACGTCTCACTAGTGGAATAGCGGATACGATTTACCATAGTGTATCCGTTCAAGAGACATCCAGTAACGACCGCGGGCTATGCGGCCACTGTGACCTAGCCGAAGCTCGGTGACCGATGACTAATGACCGATGGCCGACCTGGTTCAGTACAAAGTATGACATGCATACAAGCGTAGCTATCAGAGTCCAGTGGTGCTAGTCGCACGTTTTGCCTGCAAACACAACATCGCTGCTTCTTCAGTAAGTCTCTCGTGTCCTTGTGAGGCGCATGAGGAGTGACAAGTTCCTGTTTGATTTCAGTCTTCGTCAGGGGGTCACTGTCATGACGGGCACGTATGGTGCTTTATCCGAGCCTACCCATTGTCTCCAATACTAGCTTGCCTAACAAATCATTGACAGAGCCGTTGTGCAAGGCTCCGGGTGACCGTCCCTTGATTCTAACATCTCAGGGCTGATCGCCAAGACATAACAGGAGAGTGCCATTCAAGGAGATGATCAGCTCAGAAGACGATCGGAAAGTCTACAATTGGCGCGTAGCGTTGTGCAGGCAGTAGAATACGACGGGAGACCCTGCGAAGAGCGAATTGATAGATTAATGTTTTGATGATAATTCTAACCGTCGTTGGGCGATTGGGCAGCCCGGATTTCCCCGTCAGTGTGTCGCCAGCAGCTACGAAACTCCGTGTGTTTTCAAAGAGCAGGTCAGCAGTCTGGGATATCCCTCTCGAAGTCCGTGAGCCCGATTTTTCCTCGCAGATTTGGTAGCCTCGTGACCACTCAGAATACAGTACATGTCTTAACCTCCTGATCGGATCATGTATTGATCCATAGTATGTGTAGTCCGTGGATGGGAACTACGGGATGATACGAATTTGGATCCCTATCGGAATTCGACGCTGCGCGCAGCCACTCCCCCAGTGTCGGCTAGCCTACTGCTTCACCTCCCTTTCCACGTTCCCCCACATCTGCTGCATCCTATCTCTCTTCCTCTTATTATCCTGCCTGATGCCAGCTAGTTTCGCTTCCGCTTCCCTTCTGCCCTTCTCAGCTTCGACTAAAAGCTTTTGATATCGCTCCTTCTCCCCGCAGTACTCTGCTGCCTTGTTCTTAGTCATTGTATGTTCCGCTACCATAGTCTGGATGATGTCGGAATCTTCCTCCATCATTGCTGCCTTTGCCCTATTCAGCCCCTCGATGCCGTCTCTGAGATCTGAGACTTCTACGTCCCTGGTAGCCAGCTTATCGCTGAGCTCTTTGAGGGTTTGAAACATAGAAGTGTACTGAGCAATAACCTTCTCATTGGCCGCAATGATATCATTCTCAGCGTTCTGCGAATCAGATTCCTCGTGGACGGTCGATTCGATAATGGATCGGCCATAGTCAAGCAAAGATGACTTGAAGTCCTCCAACCCTTCAGCGAGATTGAAGTCTTCGAAATTGGATTGGTCTGACAGCTTGAAATGAGTGGTATCGGCAGCGTCGGGGCTATTCTGGGGGATAACGGGGTCGGGGATCTTCTCAGGTTGGTTTGGAACCGAAGTCACTCTCCTTCGGGTACCAACGCTGATCGGAACAGCTCTATCTACCCATTGTCTGCGTTGAGGCTGGTAGCTCCCTATCAGCCAGAGACTTGATATATCACTCACGGAGCCATGTTGTTCTCTTTATGTTTATGGGATTCTGGAGTGCCGTCAGTGAGCTTGATGGGGGAGGGTCGCCAAGGTGAAGACGAGGTGGAGGAAAGCTAGGTGGAAGAGAAAGAGGAAGAGACGGGTCGCTCGGATATTTTCTCATGGTTTCCGGAGGGCACGGACCATATACGCCACCCGCATGTGCACCAAAGTTCATTTATCGTCCGTGCTGCGAAATTAGACCGGCTGCCTATTGTTGAGGTGCTATGAGGGGGCCGGTGGATGGCTGGCATTGCGTCATAGGCCAGATGGCGTCAGGCGTGTTCGGTTTCAAGCTGAAGACAAACATCCAGGCGACTGTGATCCCGAAGGAACGCGGATTGTGGTGACACGAGATTGGGCCTCTATTTGCCATACAAACTGGACGTCTTATCGACTTAGACCTAATGAAACGCGAAACGCGATTAAGTGGACGTTGAAACAATGCACTAGTGCAACCTCCCATTACCCTCATTTATTCCGCTCTTCTCTTCTCCACTCTCTCCCACATCTCTGCCTTACGTTCCGCCTTTCTTTTCTTGTCTTGCTCCATATCCGACCATTCTGCTTCTACCCTCTGCCTCTTTCGCACCTCCATGTTTCTCGAGACCTCGTGCTCCCAAGCTTCTGCCGCCAATTTCTGACACGCCGCCCGGGACGACACTTCTTGATCTTGGAGAGCCTGATGTAGTCTCGAGATCTCAACTTCTAGCTTCGAATTCCTGACCTCGAGTATTCGTTTTTCGTCCTGCAACACAGCCATCTGTGATTTGAGTTCATCAGAGGCTGCGCTGTATTGCGCTCTGACCTTTTGTTCGTTTTCGAAGATCCTATTCTCGTGTGAATCATCTTCGTCATGGGAATCGTCTATAGCAGATTCGAAAATCGATCGGCCGTACTCGCGCAGAGCGGTATCGAAATCGTCGGTCTTTAGGGTGGAATCCTCGCTGTCCTGTGATTCGGAACTCATGACTGAACTATCGGTCTCGCCTGACTGACCAAGATGGTCGGCTACATTGGCGTTATTCTGAGGAGGAGGGGTCTCGGAAGATGTCATCGTTAGCGTGATGCTTGGGGTCGGCGGCTGATACTTGGTGATTGTGTCGAAGACGTGTGTTTGAACGCTGTGTCTGGGCAGATCGCAAGCGGAAGTGTCGATATAGGAGGCTGCTCATCAGCTAGGACCACGACATGACACTTACGACTTCGTCCGACGCAATTGTGGACCGAATTAGCTTAACTAGCGAGGCTAGCGGATTGCCTGTTTCCAATAGCTGAAGTGGGAATGGACGAGGTAGGTTTATATACAAGAGAGAGAAGGGAAGATTGATATTTGGTTTCCCTCATCTTGTTCTCGATACTGCGCACAGACCATGAAATTACGATTCCCCGTTGATCGCCAGAGATACGCTGAGATTCGGAAGATCTAGCAGCCTAGGTGATCGCTATCCCACAAGAATCGCATCAGGGTTCCCAAGTAGGCCGGATTGTTGATACTGGGCACCGTTAGCGGCCGCTTCAATCATTGTGGTTTGGTGTTGACTAGGTAAGAAAATCACCAAACGCTCCGATGTTGATCGCCGGTCACCACGATCTGCTGATACTGGGCACACATGCATGATCGTGTATAGTCCTCTTTAGCCTATCCTCTCTTCCACAACCCTAGACAGAAACAAAACATACGGGCTACTACTTCAGCATATGTAAATCACTTTCAAAACACACAACCCCGAAATCTTTGCTAATTAAGCTTGATACTCTCGGCCTCCTCCCAGATCGCTGCTACTGAGTCCCTCTTCCTTTTCTTATCTCTCTTGAGCTCTTCCATTTCTGTCTCTAATCCCTTTCGTTTCTCGGTTTCCTGCTCCAGCAAGACGACACCTTGGTCTCTTATTTCCCTTTGACGTCGAAGCTCTACGTCGAGATCCCGATTCGCGATCCTCTGCAATCGAATCCCTTCGGAAGCTACTGCTCGGGCTACCAGGAGTTCGTCGACGTTGGCCTTCAAAATTGTATTTTCGGATTCAGCAATCTCGAGATCGTTTTCGACTGTCGCGTATTTGGCTAAGACCTTTAATTTCGCAGCGATAATATCGTTTTTAAGTGATACAGCTTCCTCAGGTACGTGATCCATAGCAGACTTGATTATTGATCGACTATACTCGTTCAAGAGTGTTTTGAAGTCGTTCCCCTGAATCTTGGCTTGGATGGGTGCTGCGATATCGACAGCTTTGTTTGGGCTTGTTGATTTGGACTCAGCTCCATCGGAATTTTGGAGCTCCCCACCCCCGGACGGCGAAGTTGTTGGCTCTGAGGGGACAGGTACAGATGGTCTTGCGCTACCTATGAGCTGCAAAGGTTGCAAGCGTTCGAAGAAGATTCGTTCCCCGCTCTTCATAAATTTCGGATCCTAGGACATGATATGCAGGACTCACGAGCTGCGATGTCCGTTCACAGTCGAGTCCGATAAGACCTCCTGATGAAAAGGATGGACGGTGTTGTCCAGTCTTGTTTGAGAGGCTGAGCGGGTATCCATGTGAGCAACAAAGTAGGTTGACAAAAGATAGTGAGAACTGAAGAGAAAAGAGGGATTGTTTGATGTATGGTCTTTACCCTGGATGTGTGTGCGAAGTGAGCACGGACGGTCCCCCTTTCTGCATTCCGTCATGATCCAGGATGATCATCGCGGGCACAATTCATTACTTGTCAACGACCACGCACCTCTACTATGAGCATCGAGGTCAAGACCCCGCATCCGAGCAGGTAAAGCCTTTGCCACCCCACCCGCCACCCCACGGCCACCTGCCACAATTACTCGGTAACTGAATCAACTAAATCGTCGATCTCTCTCTACAACTCACATTTCATCAGTCAAACCACAATGCCGATCCCTCGTACTCTCCCCCGCAACCTACTACAAGCTCGATCATTCGTATCATCAGCATACAATGCCCAAAAAGCATCGCATGCATACCACATCCCCCCTACCCCTGGAGCTGGTCCATCTCGTCTGCCCCCACCTCCACCCCGCACGAAAGCTACGACTGAGAAACCGATTTTGACTGCTGAGGAACAGCAGGTGATAGATCGGATCGTTAGGGTTGATCAAGCTGGGGAGCTCGGGGCGAATTGGATTTATAGGGGCCAGAAGATGGGGATGAGCATTAGAGGGGATCGGAAGGCTGTAAAGCAGATCGATGTATGTCTACTCTTTCTCCTTCTTCTCACAACCTTCCTGTCCTTTAGACAAGTCCTTATATTTCTCCTATAGCCGATCTCGATAGGTGATGAAGGAGACTAATGATAGGAAATGTGGGAAAGTGAGAAACATCACCTAAACGTCATGTCAACCCTTCAAACCCAATACCAAGTCCGCCCGACGATTTTCTATCCATTATGGAAAGTCATGGCTCTCGGTCTCGGTGCTGGAACGGGTTTGATGGGTAGGGAAGCTGCTATGGCCTGTACGGAAGCTGTAGAGACGGTCATCGGGGAACATTATGATGAGTGAGTCCCTCCCTATACTAGGATGAGAATAATGCTGATCTGTAGCCAATTACGAGAACTCAAACCAATATTAGCGAGGATGTCGGCTGAACAGGCTGAAGGTGTACACCCATCTCTACCGCTTCTCAAGCAGATCCTGGAGGAATTTAGGGACGACGAGCTAGAACACCTCGATACGGCAGTAGAGGAGGGCGCACAGCGAGCACCGGGTCATGCTTTACTAGGAGCTGTCATTGGATGGGGCTGCAAAGCTGCTATTGGAGTTTGCAAGAGGGTATAATATTTGCAAATAAGGTTTTGTACAGGCAACGTACGTGTACATTAGGTCAGATATAGATACAAATGAGATGCTGGAAATGTCCCATCAAAACCCCTACTCTTTCTGCAGACCTGCTGCTGATGGCTCGCCCACAACCGGCTCACCTCCTGCTTCTTCTTCCAGCTCTTCTATATCCTCCTCCCGATCTCCGATCTTTTCCAAGTAGCCTTCCGGGACCAATCCCGATCGACCACCAATACTAGCGACCACCCATCCTTGTCCCCCGCCCCTGCCCGTGACTTGGATAATATCACCCTCGTCGACTCCCATCTCATTGACTCCTTCTGAAACAAACGAGAATGCAACTCGATAAGTCCCACTTGGTTCTTCTCCCTCTAAATCGTCATCCTGCTCGTCCGAGAAATAGTCTTCCTCGACTACATCATCCGTATCCTCAGGTTCATCGCTGACTGCATGACTGTCTGATGCCGAAGCTGACTCAGAAGACATGGACCTCTTTCTGCCGAATCCCCGCCAGCCGAATAAACCAAATCCCCAAGTCTTGCGATCTTCCTCAGATGGGTCGGGGGATCTAGGCGAAGCTTCTCCGCTTGCTGTACCACTTGGTCGACGACTGCCGAAGTTGAAGCTCGATAGACGCCACTTCTTTTGTTGAGCAGGTTGACCTCGACCAAAGAATCGTTCATCCGCAGATGGGAATCCGTAATCTCGAATCTTGACTGCTAGGTGATCGTCCACTTGCTTTTTCGAGTAACCACTCGAAGTCGAAGCCGAAGTCGATGGAGCTACGGGTGTATCTTCAGGTATAGGGGTGGAAGACATCGACGTATCGCGAGGAGTAGAATTACCGGTAGAAGAAGGTAGACCATCATCAACCCTATCATCTTGGGGTAAAGAGAAGTTTTGGCCCAGAGTTGATTTTCGTCGTGATGGTTTCCCAGCATCCCAGTCTGACTGCCGTGAAGACGCACCAGATACTTTCCGTTGCATACTACTTCCGATCTTTGAGGATGAAGATGATCCGGATCTATCGCGAGGACTACTAGGAGTTAGGATGGGGGAATGTAGGAATTGTTGAGAACCGGGTCGAGAGGATGCGGGGGAAGGTGGAGCCGGTCGAGAAGATTTGAGAACAGATAGAGAGTCGGAGCGGCCTTTGGTAGAACCAGAGTTTGAAGGGGTGATCTCGAGGGGGTTGAGTGTTACTTGGCGTCAGTCCTGGATTAAATGGGGGACTCACATTCACTAGTGGGAGTGCTGATCTTGAGGGGAGCAGGGACGCTTGGCACCCTCTCATTGCTTGCAGTGTCGTCCATATTGATTGACGGGCCGGTGAGAGCTAGTTGTTAATGATGCTGTGGTGTGTTATGAATAGACCTGATCTGTCAGTCGCGGCCAACCGGCTTCATTAGGGTCATGACTCACTATGCCGGTAGCTGTCGGGCTTAGGGAAAAAAGGGCCAGTAACGTGATTCGCGTACTACTATGAAGTTGATGACTTGCAGTGTAGTGAGTAAGAAGTAGGCAAAGAAGAGAACGTTGACTGAAACGTCTTACACTGCTGCATCCTCCCTTCCACCAACGCGAGATGCTTGAACGCGCACCTGTTTCCACGTGTATTCTACCCGCACATAACCGGACTTGGCATACAATTAGGCGTGCTGGGTAATCCAGGCACAGAGCAGAACCGACTTTTGACTTGACTCATTGCACTAAAACGTTTATCATAACCTCAACATCAATAACACAAAAATGGCAGAACCAAACGGAAATGGACAAACCTCACAACCATCCGGACAGAGCTCCATGGTACAGAGTGCTATTTTGCCCGCCAAATTCTCAGAGGATAATACGAGTCGAGCTTCCAAGTCGAGTTTTGGAGCTGAGAGTACAATGAGTTTATTGGTGGATAGTTTGAAGGATAGGTTGTTGTTGGCTGTTCCTAAGAAGGGAAGATTGCATGAGAAATGTGTTGAGCTCCTCACCGGTGAGTTGAACTCCCCGCTTGAACGTGGAGGTCGAGAGCCTTAGCTGATAATATAGGAGCTGATATCAAATACAACCGTGCTCACCGTCTGGATGTCGCCTTAGTCCAGAACCACCCATTAGCTCTGTACGTCGATTTCTAGCACCTTTGGGTGAGGAGCTGACAAAAAGCGTGTTCCTACCCGCATCAGATATTCCCCGTTTCGTCGCACTTGGATCAGTAGCACTCGGTATCACAGGCCAAGACGTCATTGCCGAATCAACCCACGCCGGTGAAATCCAAGAACTCCTACCACTAGGTTTCGGAAAATGTTCATTACAAGTCCAAGTACCCGTAACCGGCCCCAAGCAGACAATGGAGGATCTGAGTGGTGGGGTTATCGCTACTTCTTTCGAGGTTCTTGCTGGGGAATTGTTTGAGGGATTGGATGATAAGTTGGGCAAGTCAAAGGGAGAGAAGACTAAGGTCGAGTATATTGGTGGAAGTGTTGAGGCTGCTTGTGCTTTGGGTATGGCTGATGGTATTGGTAAGTGCTCCCGCTTTATGTGTAGTCTTGCATGCTGACATCTCCAGTTGATCTAGTCGGTATGTGACCACCATCCGAGTCTTTTGAGCCATTGCTGATATTCAGAATCCGGAGATACAATGCGAGCAGCAGGCCTTCACGCAATTCACACTCTCCTCACATCCGAAGCAGTCCTCATCACCTCTTCCAAACCCCACCCATCCGTTACACCCGCCTTAGCCCCCTTGATCCCACTCATCAAATCACGATTCGCAGGTGTCATCGCAGCCAAGAGTTCTTGAGTCAAGCACTAGAAATTACACCTGGTAGGAGGGCACCTACTGTTAGTCCCCTCGATGAAGAGGGTTGGGTTGCTGTTAGTGCCATGGTTGCTAGGAAGGGTATGGCTGCTGTTATGGATCGATTGGAGAGTGTTGGAGCAGAGGATGTATTGGTCTTTGCATTAGATAACTGTAGAGTTGGTGTTTAGGCTATGCACATACATACATAATAGAGATAAAATGCATATATACTATTGCTTCTAGAGAATAGTCTATAAACCGCCACATTACGGTGTTTCGGCCGATGAGTAATGACACCATATGCCTCCACTCTCTCCACCTTGTAGCGTAATCTAAGCACCCTCCCTGTTATTAAGGCCTCACTCTATACTTCTATTGCCTCACTCTCACTCAAATCAATTAATTAAATATAAATCAAAATGGTCAAGGTCAGTAATCTTATCAGAGAGAAGAGAACAATCAACTGATCTTCGTTTCCTTCCTTCCAATACTACACGATCAATCATACAATGCCGTCTACCTATCGCCGGTCACCCGATCATTCTTCCCATCCACGCTAATTCTACATCATTCATCGCTCCTTCTGACGCGTCTCGATAACCTACTCGATATTATATTTCTTTCAAACAGGCTGTCGCAGTACTAAAGGGAGACTCCTCCGTCACTGGAGTCATTAACTTCTCCCAGGAATCCGAGGGATCCCCCGTCACTGTCTCTGGAGACGTAAGTTGCTAGCGCCTCACTCATGAGGTATCACAACTGATCGCTGTAGATCAAGAACCTCGATGCTAATGCCGAGCGAGGATTCCACGTCCAGTACGTCTTTCCCTTCCTTTCCCCGATTAATTGCTAATATGGCTAGCGAGTTCGGAGACAACACGTAAGCTATCCCCCATGCGTTGGACATAAGCTGATATGCAGCAACGGATGTACCTCTGCCGGATCCCACTTCAACCCCTTCGGCAAGAACCACGGTGGTCCCTCCGACGATGAGCGTCACGTCGGTGATCTCGGTAAGCTAACTAACGTGCATTGTCCGGAACCAAGCTTATAAACAGGAAACGTCAAGACTGACGGATCCGGAAACGCCTCCATTCAGATCTCTGGTAAGCTTGTCGGCGCTTGAGGTCGGAGCAAAGCTGATTCAGCAGACAAGCACATCTCCCTCTTTGGCCCCCAGTCCATCATTGGCCGAACTGTTGTTGTTCACGCCGGTACCGATGATCTCGGAAAGGGTGGACACGCCGACTCTTTGAAGACTGGTAACGCCGGTGGACGAGCTGCCTGTGGTGTCATGTGAGTTATAGACTCCACTCATTTGAAGCTCGAAAACTGACGATAAAGTGGTCTCGCCCAGTAGATATGCGATGCATATGCCAATACCAATGTCAATGCAATTGTCGTAGAGTAGGAAAGTAAAGTAGTGCAATGCAAGCAAGTCGATGCTCTCTGTCTCTGGTGCACAGGCGATACTTTCTCACGATATATAAACCAGACGCGTCGATGAAGACATGAGATTTCGCGTTTAGTTGTCCACCTGACATCACCCACTTCCTTTTGACTTTCTCTTCCTTGATTGCATATTGCTTAAACAGCAGATAGAGCAATATGGGTATCAAAGGTGAGCTGCGAGGTCCATGCATCTCGAAAGCTGATGGACAGGTCTCACTGCGCTCCTGTCGGAGAATGCACCTAGGTCGATGAAGGAACATGATATGAAGACTGTATGTTAGCTATCTTGATTCCCCAACCCAGCTGACTCCCTAGCTATTCGGTCGAAAAGTAGCAATTGACGCTTCGATGTGAGTGCCCAATCTGTTGGAGGAAAGCAAATAACTTTC
>Ga0265780_10010357_pt1 | contig 11120 bp, 12 predicted proteins | sample P1T30metagenome_FD_192432 | JGI IMG/M metagenome (GOLD analysis project Ga0265780, IMG submission 192432) | Plant litter microbial communities from East Loma Ridge, Irvine, California - P1 T30 | ecosystem: Environmental > Terrestrial > Plant litter > Unclassified | place: USA: California... | reverse complement strand
CCTCACAGCCGATACTCCAGACACTGGCGAGATGCAAAGCAACTCTTCCCGAAGCGACATCATTCATCGAGATGTAAATCATCCAGACCATCACCCGAACGAGGCTTCCTCCAGTCAAGATAATACACAAATCCACTGTTCTCAAAGGGGTAGCATCGAGCTCGAAGTCAACAGTGGGGTCCATCAGCAATACACCGACAATACTTCCCAACAGTACAGCGAGGGATCCGACCGAAACCCCGCGATCGAAGGGATTCAATGGCCAAGTGATGGTCTCACCGTCGTTGATCCAAGCGCAGACTGGCTTCGACATGTACCCGTTCACACCTTTCAATCCCCTTCGGACGACGCTATAGAGCAGTCTGTGAGCGACACACAATCGCAATCACCCGTACATCCTGCCGATATCCGAGAATCGCAGTTGTCACCCGAATCACAGATGGCGGTAGAACCACCGTCCGCCCTCCCATCTGACGATTCGCTCGACGTATCACTGCAACGGCTGAACACTCGACCGGAACATCGCAAGAGACCAGCCGAAGAGGTGAGCTATAGTGACTGGTTCAACCGAAGACGCAGCTGACATACAGATTGATGATACAACACCAAGCCCGATCCGAAAGAAATCCCGAAGACCAGCTTCCAAAATCATCCTAGCCAAAGCTCTCCCTAAACTTAAGTCACCGGTCCCATCTTCACCACAATCATCGCCAACTCGACCGGGAAACACTACATTAGGTATGAAACCACGAAAACCATGGAACTCAGCTCCTAATCGACCAGCCAATACCGCCTCCTCTGCAATCACAGACCCACATAAGAATCTTATCATTGACAAAGGTCCAGTCGAATTCTTTGCTTCTCTCAAGACTAGTAAGAAGGTCGCGACAGTCAAGCAGAAAGCGTTCAAATCCCCTCTGGCGGGAGGTGGAGTTACACTCAAACCGAAAGATCCGAATCAACCATCTACATCAATCAATTATGGAACTGCCAATCCCGGATCCTCCACTTCCAACATGTCTATCGCTGGTCGATTAGCCATTCTCGAAAAAGAAGCTCGAACACTGAGACAAGCGGTGAAATATCAAAATGAATCAGAAGAAGACGAACGACTGCAAGACCTCATAATTCAGTGGCGTACAGCAGGTCGTGATGTTGTTGAACAGATATTCGACCGTATCCCCAAACCAGCCGGAAATGACGAAGTCAAGCAAGCCAGAAACCCCTGGATGACAAGCGGGAGGGACGATATCATGGAATTGACGGATGAGCAGGAAAATTGGTTGAAGAATTGTGATAAGAATGAAGATGGGGAGCCTATTGATGAGGACGGGAATCCTTTGATTCCTGGTCCGCAACCGAATGACTTGAGGAATCTGATGGAAGAAGCTAGTAAACCGAGGCGGGGCGAGAAGGAGGGGTACCATCCGAGGTACGACCATGATAGTACCGGCAGAAGGTGAGCTCATGTGCTTCATAATGTACAAAATGCTGACGATCAGTAGACCGGTCCAAGCAGAGGCAAGGGAATGGAACATGGGCACAATGATGATCAAAATGTCGGTAGATCCGGCGCTCTTAGGTTGGGATGACGACCTGGAAGATTGGGTAGATTCCGATAGTCTCTGATCCCCTTTCATTCTAGAATCAGATACCGCCTTGCTCCTCCCACATTGTACAAAGCTCGCATATAGCAGAATGCATCTCATGAGACTCATACAATCTACCCTAACAAATCACCGAGCACCTTAGTTCTTCTTCTTTCCCTTTGCCTTGACAATCTTGAAGCCTAGATCAGCACTCTGTGGCTTGGGCTGAGCCTTGAGCACATCAGCGAGCGAAGTGGGTTTGGAAGGTGTCGAGCCGTTTGCGACTGGGGCAGATCGCTTGGAGTCCGCCTTACGACGAGTGTAGAATTCCTGGGCAAATCGACGACCGTCGAGGGTAGACGAATTGGCGTAGACTGAATCGGAGATGATCTCCAGTTGACCAGCTCGTTCAGATTGAGGAGGGTCAATAGGGAAGGAGAGCAACATCTGGATAAATTCGTCGACTGCATGTTAGCTTCTTCGTAATGAACGTACTCGTCTAGCTTACTGTTGACGTTCAAACCGTTCAAAGACTGCTTGGCCCAACGAACGAACTCGACGGATGGGGTAGAATCATCGAAAGATCCACCATTGGCCTTGACAGCCCTGACGGCAGGACTGGGTGCGACAGGTTTGGGAGGAGCGACAACGGCCGACTTGACTGCTGGAGCAGGTCGAGCAGCTGGTGCAGGTGCGGCAGCGCCAGGAACGGCCTTGGCACCAACAGTCTGCCATCCACTACCAGATGAAGGGGCAGATGTGGCAGCAAGATCGGCGTAACCTCGCTTGGTGTTTGCAGAAGGAGCGGCACCGGGGTTGGAAGAAGTGACTTGAGCTTGTGCTTGAGCCTTGGCTTGAGCGAGTTTGGCCTTTCGTTTCTCCTCTTCCTCCTGAATCTGCTTCATCGTCTTCTTTGGTCCGGCGGAATCACCAGATCCCCACGCAGGTGCAGAAGGCGAGTTGACGGATGGCGAAGATACTTGAGGAGCCTTCGAATTCTGAGTGGGCATACCCCATGACATGGAAGTAATGACCTCTTCATTGGAAGAAGGTGCAGGAGATGGGACCGCATTGTTGGCTCGGAGTTCGGCGATTGCCTTGTTTCGAGCTTCAGCTGCCTTGGCTTCTGCCTCTTGGATCTCTCGTAAGGATGGTCCGGAGGGAGTCTTGACTTCCTTGTCGTCCTTGACGGCCCATGGAGCAGGTTTGGGAGTGTTGGAAGATCGTTCAGGGGTAGCAACGGCGGGTGCAAGGACTGGAGCTTCGGCGACGGATGGCTTTCGAGAGGAAGCAGCCTTGGTAGATGCGGGAGCAGATGGCTTCGAAGTAGCGGGTGTCGAGGGAGTCTGTTCGTTGGCAAGTGATGATCGACGAGAAGCAGGAACAGCTCCCCAGGCGGAAGCAGGAGGTGCGGCGGGAGCGGGAGTAGGCTCTTCGATAGTATCGGCATGCTCGGCCGCTTCCGTGGCAGGAACCTCGGGCTCGGTTTTCTCCTGCGGGGCATCCTCTAGTGCTGGTTCTAGCTCGAACTGGTGTTCCGATGAAGGTTGGGCTTGAGCTGGAGTTTGGGTTTGTTCTTCTTCGACCTGGGGGAAGTAAGAGGGTTGTGACTGTTGGTTCGGGGCTTCAGGCTGCTGTTGTTGTTGCTGTTGCTGCTGCTGCTGCTGCCATTGCTGATCCATGGGTTGTTGTTGCTGGTACTGATCGTGCTGTTGCTGCTGTTGAGGAGAGTACATCTGGTGAAGCTGTGGCTGTTGATGCTGGGCCCAGGGCGAGGTAGGGATCGATCCAGGAGCACCGGCCCCGATAGAAGGCGAAAAGAAGTCAGGACCTCGTCCAATGGGTCCACCGATAGCGGGCGAGAAAGCACCTTGCTGAGCGAAAGGACCGGGAAGTTGACCGATGCCTGGACCAACAGGAGCGCCAAAGCCGGCATTGAATCGGTTTCCACCAGGTTGCATTCCACCCCAGGTCTGACCGGGATTACCAAGGTATCCAGGTGATTGGAGAGGGTTGGGCAGGAATCCCTGCTGAGGTCCAAAGTGGTTTGGGGAGAATGGAGCATCGTTCCTGAATGGTGGAGCGAATGGAGGCATAGCACCTGGTTGGCCTGGAGCCATTCGTGGGTCGGAAGGGTATCCAGGGTGAATGGCAAGATTTCGGAACGAGTCGCCAATAGGCATCAAATGAGGTGGCAAGATGTTGGGCATTGGCAAGTTGGGTGGAGGCTGTCGGGGTCGAACGACGGAGATGAAAGGTTGCACCAAATTTCCAGTGGCCTCTTTGAGCTGAGCAAGGGTATGGAACCCAGGTTCTGACTCTCGTTTCACAGGGAGATCGTCGGTAAAGTAAGAGTGAGAGAACCAATCGTGCATCTGAGACCCGAGGTAAGGTCCTGGCCATTAGCAAAAACACAAAATTAGATTTGGTCGAACGTACCCTGCTCTTGGCCTTGAGGATCTCGGTAGAACCACTTGACAGCGTTCAAGTCCTCTTCGGTTGGCTGAGGTTGTTGCTGTTGCTGGATCGGCTCTCCCTCGATCTCCGTCTCGTCCGGTCCTTCGACGGTAGCATCTCGATCGGGTACAGGTGTGGCGGAAGGCGTCGCAATGACGGAAGCCGACGGACCATTTTGCTGGGGCCCATCGAGAGGGCTTTGAATATTTGAGCTAGTAGGAGCTCGCCATTTGCTTTGAGTACTACCCCAGCCGGCTGTCGCAGCAGTGGCCGGTTGAGCAGTCTCTTCCGACTCCTTCTTCTGAGCTTGCTTGGCCGCCAACCTGTCTCGCCATCCACCAACAACAGGAGCGGTCTGGGGAACGTCCGCAGATGACATGGATTCGTCTGCCTCATTCACCGGGGGCTGGGAGGGAGCATGATTCTGGTTCCCACCAAATCCGAGGACGCCCTCGAAGTTGCCAGAAGCGGTTCGGGCGGAGCGCCACGGACCTTACGACAGTCAGCATTTCTTTCTGTTGGACTGGCAGACACGTACCAGAGGGAGAATCGGGATTGTCGTTCCTGCCCCTAACCAATCGTTTCCCGACCCCTCCGAAACCACCTCCCAAGACTCCAGGTGCTTTGCCATCACCAGCTGGAGATGCTAGAGCTCCTCCTCCAATGACGCCAGATTTGATCCCTCCAGCACTCAAGATACCGCCATCACCTCGACCAAAGTTGCCAAAGCCACGACCATTCGGCTGAGTGGGGTCTCGAGTCACACCGGCTTGACCTGCTCGTCGGGCTGGAGTGTTGTTTCCTTGCTCTGCACCTGGCGTAGCTGGAGCTTGTTGAGTTCGTCGAGGTTGCACGACGGGATGGACAGAAGTGGAGAAGATCTGGATAATTAGTGCGCCCTTCTGATGAGACACAATGGAGCACTTGCCTTCTTCTCGGCATCAGTCAACTCGCGCATAGCGATAGGTCGATTGATGTGTGGCGAGACGAGTACCGATCCTTGTTCGAGCAATTCCACAAGTTCAATCGGAGTAGACTTGAACTTCTCCTCATCGTAGAGACCAAGAATCTGTTCTCGGCTATACCTGAATGGGTGAGGGTTGAGTGATGCTCCATTGTCGTCTGTGGGGAAGTACGATCCGTCCGTTGGGAAGCTGGGCGAAGCGGGAGTATGCGTGGCTCGAGAGTACGACATATGTCCCATACCACCTCCTGTAGTTGACGATAGGGGCGAAGACTGGTTTGACGGAGTGAGCGCTGGAAAGGGGACTTGAGGTTGCGCTTGAGCCTGTTTGACGGGATGCGGATTGAGTGCACTTGGCTGGATCTCTGTGGAATTGGGCGTGGTGGCAGAGCTTCCGGTTGGCTTGATGGGTTTCACCCATTGAGGTGCGAAATGCATGGACATTCTGAATGATCAGCGTCTTGTGATCGAGCCCTGGTGGATGGAATTTGCAACATAGTCCTTTCTGACTAGATGATTGGGTACACACCTTGTGAGTTGATTTGGGTAATGAGTTGATTTCTTTGCAGTATAGTACTGTATTGAGGGTGTTGTTGTATAGTTGCTTGATTTGATGTAATGTATATAGAAGGATATGGTTCAATGGATCACTGAATTGAATGGAATGAATGAGTAATTTGGCCATTAGCTCGGGCGAGCATAAGAAGAAGCGGGAGTATTTTACACGTGCGAGTTAATGAGTGTCATCAGTGTCCTTAATGTGCATAGTACTGTATACAATATATACATCCTATATGGCTCATAGGAGATGAGATTTCACGTCGTAGGTCATTGCTCAGACGGATCAGGAATTTATTGAACTAATACTCAGCTCGGTATCGGCTCAATCGGGACACTCATCTCTCACCACCTTCGACAGACCAACCCTAATGCTCCCATCTCACTTATCGTCAGGAATGCCGGTAAATTCCCTTCGACACATAAATACCCAAGGGGAAAGTTCCTCGATCAAGCCATCAATCTATCAGTCACTCGAAACGGTCAAACGTCGACGAGTACAGCATTCGATCAGGAGATCTACGATACCAAAACCTCGATCCCCCCACCTACCGATGATCCCGATGGACCCCATGGACCGATCAAATCACTGGTCGTCTGCCTCAAGACCACGTCCACAGTGCAGGCATTGTCTCAGCTCAAACATCGTATTGGCTCAGACTCGGTTATCGCGCTACTACAGAATGGAATGGGAGTTTATGATGAATTGTGCGCTCAAATATGGCCTGAACCAGCTACGAGACCTTTCTTCATACTCGGAACCACGACGCATGGAGTCACTGCAACAGAGAGGCGAGGAGAGGTTATACACATGTCGAATATCGGAGAAGGGGATATTAAATGGGGATTGGTCCAAGATCCGCGTAACGCGGTCGACCTCGAATCATGGGCTTACGGAGGCAAGTTGCCCAATACCTCAATCCTCTCTCCGCCAGAAACGCCGGCACTCCCTCTACCCCATCCACCACCTAGTTCGACCGATCTTGCGCCCATGTACAAAACCTTATCCGCCTTGTTATCGCTCACCAGCCTCAATTCGACACTACTCCCAATACCCCACATGCACCACACTCTCCTCCTCAAAGTCGCACTCAACGCCACCATCAACCCGCTGACAGCCATTATCGGCGCTGGATCACTACCGAACGGCTCCTTGATCGGCTCCTCGCCGTCCCACCGCTTGATACGAATGCTAAGCAATGAAACCAGTTCAATCATCACCGCCTACCTCGAAAATCTATACGCGCCCAATCCACCTCCATCAGACGCTCTCCGCCTATATACGCGCGAAGCACTCATTCAACGGACCCTGGCTCTATGCCGTGCTACTTCGGGCAACACGTCATCCATGGCAGCAGATACCAAAAACGCTCGAATGACCGAGATCGATCATATCAACGGTTACCTGATTCAGCTCGCTGAACGACAAAACATTCCAGCACCGCACCACAAAATGCTGAGAGAAATGGTCAAATTCACCACCGAAGTCACTGGATTGAGGAAAGATACGAGCCTCGGAACACGTACAAGGCTCACGAGGAGGAAAATGGAAATCGATGATCGCGTCAGGGATTCGCAAAGCCGGCGATTGATGTTCGAAGAGGCCAAGCTGCAGAAAGAACATGAGCGGGAAACAGCAAGGGACAGAAGTCGACGACGGCAGGGACTATCTGTCAAGCGTCGCCAATTACAGGACTCGCCTGAAGAAGACGTATCAGATCTTATCTTGATCAAGGCGCAAAAAGCTGGAAAGAGGACCGAGCGCAAACTGGCCCCATCACCCGTCGACTCAAAGGCCAACGAAGATATGTTGGCTCATCTTGACGAGCTTGCCGAGTCAGTCCGGCCAATCGAGGACGAAGACCCCTCTGCCAGTAAACGTTCAGATACGAGTGAAGTCGAAGAGCAAGCTCAATTCGAAGGTAGCGAGGCGGAGAGAGAAGCCATCAAGGCTCTTGAGGATAGGATCCTAGGGGGAGGGTTCGGGAAGCGGCGTTTCTAGCGGGTCATTTGAACGGGAATACGTGTAGACAATATCAGCATAGCGACGGTGTCATAGCATAATCTAGAGCAATTGTCATTATAATAATGCATAAGTACAACATCTTAATCCGCACCTTGTAAGAGTCCGAGTCTGGTTGGTTCATCTTATCCCTTCGTGCATCTTGAATGCGACACTCGTAAATCCACTAAGCCCATCATGTCCAGTCATTAACAATTTCTTCCCTTTATTCACTTTCGCCCCAGTCTCCTCTGACCCAGCTGCGTTGACACCCGTCGTAGGCCTGATTATTAGCGTGACCCCATTAGAGTATGAGAGCTCACAGATCCGAAGCATCCAGGGGTCCAAAGACCTTCAATCCCCTCACATGTGTATCCTTTCCATTGATATGGTTCGCTACGATCAAGATTTGAAGGTGATAACATGGGATTGGTGGGCTATCATCAGCCCCTAGTCTTCCAATATACGATACGAGCAGTGAGGTTGACACTCACCCTTCCTCAACTCCTGCTCCATCTCCTGAATCTGCATTCATAGGTCTTAGGGGAATATGAATCCATCCATCCGGTTTATGGAATTCCTTGAGTTGTACTTCTTGTAAATCGTGAACCGAGTTACCAGCTCGTACAGATACTTTTGAGGGGGTATATGAATCGTCCCTCGGGTGACTTGTACGTATAGCCACAGCCTACCATTAGCCCTATTGCGTTGGTGAAGTGAAGGACAAACAGAGATAAAGACGCGTTTAGGGAACCTTAAATCGATAGTATGTGGTTGAGCTCCCTCAGATCTATGATCAGTATCGCCCGTCTCGTTCTAGAAGAGGAAACATACTGCCAGAACGTATTCTCATTGTCGTCCCTCAAATTCTCCACTCCGAACCCATACTTGTGGGAGGAGAGGGTCCATTTGGCAACGTGACTTAATTCCGGTCTATTCAGATCTATATATCAGCTCTTGCGCCTTCTTATCCAGGTTAAGGGTGGTGGTTGACTTACTAGTGGTAGCAGATATTAGTTGAGAGATATCGTCTGTGACTTGTGTGTCATCTGCCATGGTGAGAGTGCATTTGCAGTGTTCGGTGTACAAATGAAGTATGAGTACGATAGGTTGACCGGTTGATTTCCTCCGAAATATTGACTTTGACTTCTCCGGTGGTCAGGTCTGTTTGTACTATACTCTACACTATGCATCGCGCATACGTGTATGCTACATCCCAAGGATCTCAGCTCCAAGGTAAGGTTTCAAAAGTTGGCAAAAGCAGGAGCAGTCCCTGGATAGGTAATAATCATGGGATGTGTGCATACGAAGGACCGGATTGCAATGTTGATCATTCATTCTGATTCAGCTCACGACTCGAATTCAGCATGGAATCTCAGCTCGCGAGTCATCTCGATAACTAACTCATTCAACTTCAGTTGATCCTTCTCACTCTTCTCTCTTTCACCAGGAAGATCACAATAAAACGGTAACAACAAGCCTGAACTACCGTCAGTAATGTCGGAAGAGCAATCGTTAAGAGGGAACACCACTCCATCAAGGTATGTACACCACCACGGTCAATTGTTCGATAGTCTTGCTGATGGTAAAGGTCCACCACATCTTACGAAGCCCACACCACTCAACCTCATCAGACTATTCCATCTGAGCAAGGGGACACTCCAGCTGAGAGTCAAATCAAAACTCCCGAGACTTTCCTACCCGCCAACCCCTCTTTTCCCACACCCAAATCGTCTTTGGTGAACAAGATATTCGGCTCTTCAACCAAGATACCAAAAACACATCCAGCTCTGCTTGAGCAAGGCCTCACCGGCGCGGATTACACTCTACCCTTATTTGACGGCACATCCATGAATCCTCACGATCACCTCATCGATATCGATACTCCTTCAATGGAGACCTGCCCGGACGTGCGAGTGTACTTCTACCGCATTGGAGAGTGCTTCGATGTAATTGCTGGGATTGAACGACCCGAAGACCATGAAGGTCGAATCAAATATGATGCCAGAGTAGTGAGAGCAGGTAGAGAGTATCTCAAACACTGTAGAACTCTAGGCGTCGGGTACGTTCTTTCCCCTTTTTCGGTCAGAGCAAGATGAGCTGAACAATCAGCTACTGGCTATCAACTGAGCGCGACATACTCGTCAAGAATGTACCGGGACACGAGTATTACCGTCTGCCCACTATTGGCGTCGTCAACGATTTCTGGAAACATGCCGATTTCGACATGATGGAGGGCGAGGGATTCCACTCTGATGGAGCGGAGCTATTAGAGTTCGAAACTTACGACGGCCACAAATTTAAGAATGGCTTAATGCAGCAGACCGGTACGCTGTTGGTGAGTGAGACGCAGCAGAACACGATTTGAATTCCAAGATGACTGACTTGATAGACCAATATCCGAGTTCCAATACTCTGGGCAGAAAGCTATCGACCAGGAGTCGTACCAGGGACGGCTGGGTGGGACCAATCGATCGATAACGTGTACCAGATGACCGAACATCCGGCTTATGTGATCACTCAGATGACAGATGACTGGGACGAAATGATCCTCGGTTTAATGCGTAGCGGTTTGCACCCAAACCGACTACCCCAGGAGCCTTGTCTCTTGTCCATAGGAAAGTCAGTCATGCGCCGAGACTGGCCAAATCTCCGACAACCTTGGAGACGGGGCGAAGATTCCTTCGCGAGTCCAGGTATCTTAGAATATAGTGGTCCCACGGTGGACGAATTCCTCGGTAGGACTCAACCATCTACTTAGTTCTCGTACCCTTCAGGTTCTCGAAATCCTGTCTCGGTAGAATACTGGCCTTCATGTACATGTGTATGGATGTAGAGTGAATAACAATATTGCACCAGCGATCTGGAACGGACATATCTACGTAAAGTAGGGTAGATATCCCTCCTCGCCAACCCACCTGTATTCTGGAACCTTAACATTATCGCAGTGTAGCGATTGAGCCAAGCGCTGTGGGTAAACATCACGAGCAGTCTCGTCAATTGCGATGGTAATACATGATCTGCATGCACTATCAATGAGCTACAAGATGGGCAATCAGGGAGCAAAGGTCCCCGCGATGGGAGAGATTGGGTGTTTATGTGTTATTGAGGCTTTTGTTTAGGGTCTGAATGTAGGTCCATTCGTTTGTTCCGTGATCCAGGGGCCCTGATGATATCGCGAGATGTAGTCGCATTAGGGTCGTGATGATTGAAATGGTGGGATGCCCGTGCGATGCTGAATGCGAGACTGATCTACGATCATGCAACAATTCAATGCGGAGTCGTGTCGAGGGTCGTTGTGGTCGTATGAATATTAATGTTGTTTAGTCGATGAGCGATCGCGATATTATTTTTTTACCGCACCCCAGCAGGGCGGAGGAGAATAGTCGAGAGTATACATAGCCTGGAGGTCGGTCTTCGCCCTTAAGCAGAACCTCGAATCTTACTCCCGACGATTTCCAAGAAACCAAGCACATCCACTTCTTTTAGATCATCCCCCAAATCCCCTCTGCCCTCTCCAATTGGATGCACAATATACCTTCGGCCCCGC
>Ga0265780_10010356_pt1 | contig 11120 bp, 7 predicted proteins | sample P1T30metagenome_FD_192432 | JGI IMG/M metagenome (GOLD analysis project Ga0265780, IMG submission 192432) | Plant litter microbial communities from East Loma Ridge, Irvine, California - P1 T30 | ecosystem: Environmental > Terrestrial > Plant litter > Unclassified | place: USA: California... | reverse complement strand
GTGCCGGGGAGAGATATGGAGGTTCTAAGGGAGGGGTTGGTATGTTTGTTTTCTTCATGGGTCGCTTTTTTCCTTCCATGCAAACGTTAACGATCCGCAGTGTTTTCGCCCCGTCACGTCTAGCGGCCGACCCATCGTATCACGGATACCTGACGAGAAACTCGGTGGTATCAAGACGAGAGACGGAGCCGACGGAGGTGTTTTCATAGCAGCCGGACATGGTGCATGGGGCATTTCGCATGCGCCTGGCACTGGCTTGGTACTTTCGCAGTTGATTGAAGGACGACCGACGAGCGCAACAATCGAGGCGCTGCAGCTGCCAGTTTGAACTACCTGTGTATGTATACTGTAACCTCTAAATCACTCTACCCACAATGAAGAAACCGGACTTGATGTCCCCCCCTTGTAAAGACTAGCCGTTTAGAAGAGGTGACTGTACCCTACTGCTCTCAACCGAGCTGTTCACCCGCTCCTCGAACTCTGACCTATTGTGGAGTATTGCCATCTCGGCTCTGCTAATGAAGAAGATGCTCCCGCACTTGGTCACTTGCATCAGCAGGGTTTCTGTGCTACTTCCTTGCCATCGTTCAGCTATGAAGAGGCGTGTCGTGTAGGATTCCTCCTGACGCAAGTCGTCAACGCTCAGCAAACCAATCCAGTCATTGTGATTTAGGAAGAGTGCGCATGTTTTGTAGTATCCAATCATACATTTCACAGCTTTTGCCATACTCGGGTAGCTTGCGATTACTAGTACGGACTCATTGTCGCAGGAGAAAGGGAAGGCAGGTATGGACAGCTCTGCTTACAACACGTTCACAGCAGTCATATTTTCCACGATATCGTCACTTGTCTATTTCCCTACCATTGCAACGTCATTCAGCGTTTCAGTTGAACAAGTCAACAAGATAATCACCCCGCATTTGATTGTATCTGGGTTCGCTCCTTCTATATTCGGGGATATGGCTAGTGATATCGGTCGACGTCCCGTTCTTCTAACGACTTTCTGCCTTTACGCCATCATTATCTTCTATTCTTCCGATAGCGATGGGATTCACACGGTCATAACGGGCTGTAGGAGAAACGCTGGGCCATAGGCGTAAGTGATATGAGTACAGGATGGAGAGATAGAGAGGGGAGGGGGGGAGTAAATGGTAGCATACTGACTTCTTGTTTTGAGGGAAGAATATCCCCTGGCACCCAACAAGGCCACTGAGTCCATTCTCCCAGTGACATGTCAGTGAGAGAAAAGCTTCTTTTTAAGTTTACATCACTCCCATACGTTTTGCGTCTTGTTTGTTCACCAGTCCGCATAAACACTAGCCATCAGTCCGCCTACCATCCCCATCCCCTCACCTTTGCTTATACACCGGAAACGGAAAACCTAATGAGCAAAACTTTCTCCAGGAACTTCCGTTCATCCAGCCCTATAAGCGCCTCAGATACCTTAACTCATGATCATTGCAGTTAGCGGCTCCGCATCCGTACTGCCTCGGGCCCGGACGACCGTAATGTAACTGTCAGCTTCTCGCTTCAATGTACTAAAAGTAGCAAGACCGAGGTTATGATGTGATAACGGTCAAACTTAGTTATGGCACACGTGATGATGATCTGGTGTGGGGATATCGAGTCGACCGTGGAACCATTGGATGTTGTCTACATTTTGGTGTAAGCAAAGTTCCTTTTTCTTAACCAGACACAAAAGCGCGACGGTGAAAAGCAAAGTCTCAGGCATACGATGCCACCCTCTTGTCTCGAATGTTTGACAACTAGTATACCCTCTGTATTTTCCAGGGATTGCCAAAAGCGGCATCCCTGAACTTCGGCTGGTCATCACGCGGTTTGGAGAAAGCGGATGTTGGGTATGCGGGGTACCGCGATCAGCGGTGCTCTTACCCCGCAAACTAGACGTTTAACTCCATCATTGTCGCGTTGTACAATATTGGAATATGACTGTGGCTCCGAGCATATGCACAATACCGCCGCTTTCAAATGTTGCTTCGGCTAGTACTATCTTCATGGACATTGTATGGGCAACCGGGCATGAGGAATAGTAGCGGAGACGGACAGGCATGACATGTCAGGACCAAAGGATGCCTAGGTAGTGGCAAGCGTGTGTTCGAAAATGGCAGGCATACACGAAACCAAGACAGAGAGGGCGCGTAGCGTGCCGATCGTCCAGGATGTTTGCAAGAGGGGTACATTGTGTGTGGATGTATATATTGATCTCCATGTGGGCTTTGCCATGATTATATCTTTAAAGATTACTGAATAGTCTGTATTGACTGTCTTTTTCTGTGCATTCAATCTCTCCTGACACCATGGTTCATTTTCGGACTGATATCGGAACCACGAACGCGGCTGCGGCTCCAAACAATGAGAATTATGCCAAGGAGCTCGACACTGATGTGCTGATTGTGGGTGCTGGATTCGGTGGCATCTACTTGATGCACAAACTCCGCCAACAGGGTCTCAAATGCAAGATCATGGAGGCCGGTTCCAATCTTGGGGGCACATGGCACTGGAACTGTTATCCGGGCGCTCGCGTTGACTCCCAGGTCCCTGTGTATGAATATAGTATGCCTGAAGTTTGGCAGGTCAGTGTTCACCAAACTGATATGCCCATCAGGGCAGGCTGACAGGTGTTCAGGATTGGAATTGGTCATGCAGATACCCCGGGGCGGAGGAGCTCCAAAATTACTTTGATCATGTGGAGAAGAAACTTCAAATCAAGAAGGATTGCTCCTTCAACACCAGAGTCGTCAGCGCGCAATACGACAAGCCATCTTCAAGGTGGATCGTAAAGACGGAAGATGGTAGGACAGCGCGTTCCAAGTACTTTTTGCTGGCCATCGGGTTTGCGGCGAAGAGATATTTCCCCGATTGGTCAGGCATGGACAAGTTCGGGGGAGATATTCACCACTCTAGTTTCTGGCCCGAGTCCGGAGTGGATGTAAAGGGCAAGCGCGTTGCAGTCATTGGTGCTGGCTCTACTGGTGTTCAAATCGCCCAAGAAACTTCCAAGGAAGCAGCCAGTGTAACCCAATTCGTCCGGACACCGAACCTGTGCCTACCCATGCAACAGAAGTCGTTGACCAAGGAAGAGCAAGATAAGAGGAAGCAGGATGGTGAATACCAGGAGATATACAAGAATCGATTGAACACATTCGCCGGTTTTCCATACGACTACATCCAGAAGAACACCTTTGATGACTCACCGGAGGAACGCGAGGCAACCTACGAAAAGATGTGGCAAAATGGCGGCTTCGAGTTCTGGCTGGTAACCGATTCCTGTACGCTGCTTCGTAGATGGAAACTTACGTGATACCCCTAGGCAAACTACAAAGACCTGCTATTCGACAACAAGGCCAACCGCGAAGCATACAACTTCTGGGCAAAGAAGACTCGGGCCCGAATAACAGACCCCGAGAAACGTGAAATCCTTGCGCCTCTGGAGCCACCTCACGCATTTGGTACCAAGCGGCCAAGTCTAGAGCAGAACTATTACGAAGTGCTCGATAGGCCTGAGAACAAGGTCATCGATGTGAAGAAGACACCGATAAAGGAATTCAACGAAAAAGGCATCGTGCTGTCTGACGGTACGCTCCATGAGTTTGATGTCATCGCTCTTGCAACTGGTTTCGACTCGGTGACGGGAGGAATAAAGAATATGGGATTGAAGGATGTCGACGGAGTTGAGCTGGCGGAAAAGTGGAAGAACGGCACCTACTCATACCTTGGCATGGCCTTGAGTGGATTCCCGTAAGTTGAGAGTCGCGCACAAGGAGACGAAAAACTAATAGAGACCTAGCAACTGCTTCTTCATGTACGGCGCCCAGGGCCCGACGGCGTTTGCCAACGGGCCGACATGTGTGGAGATACAGGGAGACTGGATTGTCGATGCCATAGTCAAACTACGGAACGAGGGTATCACCTACTGCGACCCCACCCACGAGGCTGAACAACAATGGCACAAGAAGGTTATGGAGCTGAACGACAAGACACTGTTTCCACAGACCAAGAGCTGGTACATGGGGGACAATGTGCCGGGCAAGGTTCGAGAGCAGCTGAACTTCACAGGGGGGTTCCCACTGTACAAGCAGATGGCGCGCAGCGCACTAGATAATGGGTTTGAGGGGTTCATCACGGCGTAAGATACCCGTGGAAACCCCTGATGTAGTCGTCTTCTTCGGTACCGTAATGAATGCCAAATCCATCTCTTCGACTTGATGACTTGCGTGCTGTCTGTATTGTATGCGAGGTGTTTAGGCTGTCAGAGCGGAACTTTGACAGAAATGCAAACACTTTGTAATGTTGTTGGCCTATGTCGCAATGCAAACCTCTAGGTCTAGACACGTAGGAAAATACAAGAATATTGACAGGCCTCGGAGGTTCGGGTGGTCGACGGGTGGCCGCGGAGGGAGAAGCCGGCCTCGTGTGGGATGATCGGCGAGTCACATGGAATTTACGCCGACCCGACGTCACGATGCGCAATTGGGTAGTATTGCATGTCTGTACATGCCCTCATGGATCCCTTACGCGCTGCATTCGCTCAACGTCCGGTACCATGAGGACTGCGCTCCTTTTTGGTCGCCAATGTCTCCGTCCGGGTCTCCCTAAGTTGACTGCCCGCGCATCGACGCGACCGTTCGCCAGGGCCTCTCGCATCCGCCAACAATTTGCGCCGCCGAGATTCAAGGCAGGGAAGATACTATGGTCTGGCGCAGCTGCGGGCGGTGCCATACTCAGTCCGCTTGCATTTGTCGATGTAGCCAATAAGAAGACCGACAATGGGGAGCAGACCCATGAAGAAGCCATGTTGGAGGCGTCGAGGAAGGAGCTTGACGAGCAGGTACCGCACGCGCTGAAGAACTCTTCGAGGTACCGGCGAGGCATATATTTCTTCATTGAGGACTACATAATCGAGCCCATAGCCACTGGATTCCGCTTTCTGCATCTGGTCATCATCTTTGTGCCTGTCATCGCAACAATACCAGTGATATGGCTTGGAGCACGGCAGTCGGATAGGGATAATGAGCGAAGTGGAACTCTATGGTGGTATGGCTTCTTGGTCACCTCCATGGAGCGGGCTGGAGCTGCATTCATCAAGGTATGCGTTGCATATCAGGCCATCGGATGTGAACCAACGGCTAACTCTACCACAGCTTGGCCAATGGGCCGCCTCTCGAACAGACGTTTTCCCGACCGAGATGTGCGCCATCATGTCGAATCTCCATTCCAATGCGCCAGCACACACACTGCGAGTCACCAAGCAGACAATCGAGGCGGCATTTGACGGACGAAGCTTCGACGACATATTCGAGGAGTTTGACGAGACACCACTAGGGGTGGGCGCCATTGCCCAAGTATACAAGGCCAAGTTGAAGCCTGAGCTCGCGACGTTAGAAGACAACTCAATCGACCGGGAGCAGCCTAACTTGGCACGCAGGATCAAAAAGAACTTTGACATGACGCTCAAGAGTTCACCCTCAAGAGTGCCCTCTAGTCATGTTGCGATCAAGGTCTTGCATCCGAAGATCGAGAAGATTGTCCGCCGAGACCTGCGAATAATGAGCTTTTTTGCCGCTATCATCAACGCCATACCGACCATGGAGTGGCTCTCGTTCCCCGATGAAGTTGAGCAGTTTGGCGAGATGATGAGACTGCAATTGGATCTGCGTATTGAGGCTGCAAATCTCACTCTTTTCCGACAAAACTTCAAAGACCGGACTACTGCTTGGTTCCCTTACCCCTACACGGAATACACTACACGTAATGTACTGATCGAGGAGTTTGCTCAGGGTATACCCATGGAGGACTTCTTACAAAACGGAGGTGGTGTTTTCCAGAAGGATATTGCAGACGAAGGACTAGATGCGTTCCTCACCATGGTTCTTATCGACAACTTCATCCACGCGGATCTGCATCCGGGAAATATCATGGTTCGATTCTATAAGCCACAGCAGCTAGATGTCTCCATCTTCGCCAAGAAAGAGGACCGTACGACCGGCCCCAAGGAGTCGCCTGATGTTACCGAAGAGGTTCTGGAACGTCTGCGACCGCATAAGAAAAACCCGCAGCAATGGAGAGCGAAGCTTCAAGAGATTGATAACGAAGGTTATCGACCGCAACTCATCTTTATCGATACAGGCCTTGTGACGGAACTCAATGCAAGGAACCGTGCCAACTTCTTGGATCTCTTCAAGGCAGTCGCAGAGTTTGATGGTTACAAAGCAGGTCATTTAATGGTGGAGAGGTGCAGGCAACCGGATGCCGTACTTGATGGTGAAGTCTTTGCATTGCGCATGCAGCACTTGGTGTTGGGTGTCAAGAGCCGCACTTTCGCCCTCGGTAATATCAAGATTGGAGACATCCTTAACGAGGTCTTGTCTATGGTGCGAACGCATCACGTCCGCCTTGAGGGTGACTTTGTGAATGTTGTTCTTAGTATCCTCCTTTTGGAGGGCATCGGACGGAGCCTGAACCCAAACTTGGATCTTTTCGCAGGGTAAGTGTTAGCAATGACGCAGGCTACTTGTTTGCTAACTTTGCTCAGTGCGCTCCCGATTCTGCGTCAACTTGGTACGCAAAGTGGCTCCTCTATGATCCGTGGCGGCGACTTCTCTATGCTCAAGGTTTGGGTTGGTCTTGAAGCACGCAGCTTTTTGCAGGCCTCGATTGATACGGTATGTGTCTGTGATAGCCTGTTGTACTACATTGCTAATCAGTACACAGGTCGAACGATATGTCAAGTCTGACCAGCTCTCACCTAACATCTAGATTTCAAGGACAGCAATCCGGCGTTGCCGTTCTACTGTATTAACACAATCTCCAAATAACACCGCTTCAATAGACAAATCGTGCCTTCTCATCCAACTGCTTTTACTCTTCCCTAATAGACTACGACGGTTCAGCGGGCCTCATTCACCAGTCCAGATTGATGTACGCATACGTCTGACAGAGAAATGGAAGTAGAATAGAAGCAGTTTAGTTTCCCCCGCAGAGATGCGGGTACGTGAAAAGCAACTAGGATGGCATCATATGACGTCACACTAGTGGAAAGCTCACAGCGGGACATTGTACACCTTTGTATCACACCACCTAGTACTTCAAACGATTGAAAGCACCAATCTCATTCCTTGCACTCCAAACCTCAGCTTCGGCCTTGATTTCCACCGTTGAAGACGTTCTACTACCCAATATGGAAGCCGGAGCAGCCGGAGTTCTCTACGCAGCCGAGAACCTACTCGAGGGCGCGGCAGCCTTTGTGAAGGGCATTACTCACCCAACACAGCCGATCAAGGCAAACCTCACTCGTATATCATCTGTACCGCTTCCTCGATCGCATCACACGGTCTCGGTAGTCAAAGGCCGTGCCTACATATTTGGCGGAGAGGTTGAAGATGGCAAACTTGCGGACAATGAAATGCATGTTGTAATCCTGCCCTCGAGTGGTGTCCTTGATGCCGACTATACCAAGTACCCCCCACGTTCAGCAAACGGCCTGGACGACGTACCGAGCTCGAGAAAAGGACACACGGCGACGGCGATTGACGATAGCATATACATTTTTGGGGGTGAAGGAGAGGGTGTGACGAACGAGAAGGGCAGGGTGTGGGTGTACGATACGGTATCAAATACTTGGTCGTTTCTAGACCCCGCCGACGCGGTTTTTCCCAGCCAGCGAACTGGCCATGCTTTGGCGAGCTCAGATTTACCTGGCCCAAAGACGACAACGTATGTGGAAAAGGCACCGCAAGCTCCTGCTGACCCTGCCCAAAACGTTCCGGAGCCACCACAATCGAACACATATGGCACGGTTTTCGTTGTTGGTGGTCGCGACACAACGAGCCGTGAATTGTTGAACGATGCATACGCTTTCGATGTCAAGACGCGGACTTGGAAACGCATTCCATCTCCCCCAGGCCATCCGCGTGAAGGCGCAAGCCTGGCCCTCGTCGGTAGCCGGCTGTATCGATTTGGGGGTAAAGGCGTGGAGACGTTCGCCTCAGGCGCAGCCGAGTTCATTGACGCTTCACATGTGTGGACGCATGCAGAGCGCGGGACTACACCAGTCACCAGCGGCTGGGCTTGGGAGGAAGTCAAGCATATAGACAGACAAGGGACCGCAGCTGCCGCCCCACAGGCGCGTTCAGACGCAGGACTCGTGGGCGTCACAACAGGCCAAGGACGACATTATCTTTTAGCTATTGGCGGTGAGACTGAAAATGGAGGCTACCTAGACGACATCTGGGCTTTGCAGCTTGCATCTGAACGGTCCACTGCTGCTGCAACCAAGGATTCCATCCGCACTACAATGAAGAGGGACACACACGAGTCGCAATGGGCAGAGGCAATATACCGTTATGTGGATACGAAGGGAGAAGAGGAGAGCGAAGTTCCCGGAAAGCCCAAGCGGGGACTTGGGGCGCGAGGCCATTTCGGCATCGCAAAGGGCACAGAAGTTGACGGAGCGACATGCATTGTGTGGGGAGGCCTCGATGCGGACGGCAAGACACTAGGTGATGGGTGGATGGTGACGGTTGACAGGTGAGCGGTCATGCGGTGCGCAAGTGTGAGTTGGAAGAAGGTAGAGCACGACATTGCGACACTGCATCGTGCCTGGGCATTGTGCTCGTCGATGACCTGGAGTAGTTAGGCCCTAGTGCAGCGCAGTCGTCACTCAATATGTTCATCCCGTGTGGTCATCTGTCCCATCCATGCATTAAAGTGCAAGCCGTCTCTAATGTCTCGCATCCTAGCTGCTTATTGCCACGATTCCCCCGATAACGCGGTGAAACAGCCTCGCAAGGGAACTTTGGTACTTTAATCTCGCGTCCTGGTATCACGACTTTTGCATCAAAGCCCGCAGCCACAAGGCCCTGGACCCTTGAACCACGCCGCATCACGCCGCATCACGCCGCGCCACAATCCGCATCCTCCTTTGTGCTGACACTTGAACCTCATGTCTTGGTGCTTGTTTCGCAGCCGTACTTGACCCTTGAATTGGCTGGTAGGCTGTGGACCTGAAACAGACAAGGCCGCCTAAACAGGAAAGTGGCAGCGGGAACACCGCCAATCCTTGGCTCTTGCTTGCTGTCGACTTGGGATGGAGCGAATAGCCCGCGCGCAGCAGCAAGTTGGACAAGCCTCGTGAGGAACGCGGCCCTGTCTTGCGATATACAAGCTTTGGATCGAGTGGATGACAGCGGCGCGAGGACGGGTATGACGGAGAGGGCCGACCCAGCAGAGTACGGTTAACGCAAGGCACTGCATCATGCGCTCGTATCGTATGTCGGGAGCGAAATGGGGGTTAAGTATGGTAGCGGTCCAGTGCTGGACTGTACGAGGCGCGGTAATTCAGCACCATTGCTCATCTTACGCTGCAGTGGACGGGCGTGTTGAGCATCAACAGCAAAGGCTGCAGGAGTTGAACTGCGATACATCGACAAGTGGACAGGAGGCGGAAGAGCTGTCTATCATGGGTTGGGGTATGTTGCGAGTGAGCATCGTATACAAAAGCATGAACTAAGATTGTTGGCTCTCCAGGCGGAAGCTTGACGTTGGTGAATGCATCGCCATTTGATTGGACGCTGAGTGGTCAGCATTCATATCAGATGGATACGTGGAAATGGCCAACGATAGGTGCCGGTAGGAAAATGTACCAACCTGAGTTATCGAAAGTCGCTAACTTGCGAGAGGAACGGCATCAAGCGTCAGTGTCGAGTTTAGCACAAGAGGCCACACCGGCGATGACGGAGGCGAAGCATACTACACCGTCGACGGAACTTCCAACAAGTTCACAGTTCTCGCAAGAAAGCCATCGGATTATGAGCTCACCATCTCCCTCGATAACATGTCAACAAAGCAAAGTCCCCAGGGAGCCAACATCAACCTAGGATTCCGCCACAACGCTGCTGTAAACTGGATCCTTTCCACCGACCCAGCCGGCACATGGTGGTCCAACAGCGGCACCTACACAGACTGGATGCAGCAAAGCATGGGCTCGCTTGCAAACAGGACTCTGAAACACATTTGCATGCCCGGCAGTCACGACGCCGGCATGGGCGCCTTCCACCCCGGCACCATCGGCGCGCATTTCGCAAACACTCAAACGCAATATCTAGATTTTGGCGGCCAACTCACGGCAGGGTCGCGGTACTTTGACCTGCGGCCTGTGTTGTCTAGGGGCCAATGGGTAGCTGGTCACTACAGCTCCGTAGGCGACATCTGGCTCGGTGGCAACGGCCAGAGTCTTGAAGACATTATAAGGCAGATCAACGAGTTTACAGCCAAGTATCAGGAACTGGTGATTATAAACCTCAGCCATACACTTGACACAGACAACGCGTACAACGACCTCTCACAAGCCCAGTGGAACGACCTCTTCACCACGCTAAAGGCCATAAACAACCGGCATATCGTGTCTGAACCAGACGCCACTGATTTCTCAAACAGCCGGCTAGCCGAATTCATCACCGACCGCGCCGCCGTGTTAATCGTAGCCGAGCTACCAGACGGCATATCGCTAGCCAAGTTTGCGAACCAAGGCTTCTACAGCACGGCGCGCAATCTGCCAACGTACAACGAATACAGCAACAGCAACAGTCTGGCAACGATGAAGGCAGACCAAAAAGCCAAGCTGAAGGCGAACCGCAACATTGTGGCTTCGGAGACGGACCGCAAAGACGTTTTTCACGTCTTTTCTTGGACGCTGACACAGCAACCTGGGGATGTGCTCAACTTTGACAAGGCCATCATGTATGTTTTCTACCACTTCACGCATGGCTTCTCTCTCTTCCTCGCTCTTGGCGCTCAAGATCAAGGCCCTAACTACCATCTAGGAATATGGCTGCTACCGCCTTTGACGAGCTCGTCAGCGACGCCTGGAATGCGTTTACACCCCAGTCTTTCCCCAATGTGCTGTTTGTGGATAGTCTGGGTGTGAGGGACAAGAGCGTTGTTTTTCCATTTGACAAGCCGAGAGGAGGGCTGAGTGTGAATGCGGACATCACTGCACTGGCTATCGCAGTGAACAACGGAATGGCAGGGAGAAATGGGTTGGTCACAGGGAGATGAAGCGGGCGGAAGTTGCTGGGTTTGTGAAGTCATGACCACAACGG
>Ga0265780_10010352_pt1 | contig 11122 bp, 11 predicted proteins | sample P1T30metagenome_FD_192432 | JGI IMG/M metagenome (GOLD analysis project Ga0265780, IMG submission 192432) | Plant litter microbial communities from East Loma Ridge, Irvine, California - P1 T30 | ecosystem: Environmental > Terrestrial > Plant litter > Unclassified | place: USA: California... | reverse complement strand
TTGTATCAAGTGAGCCGCATCTCCTTATGGATGTCAACGCAAGGAGGAGAGTGCTGATTACCAGATATCTGTTGCTTGTCATCTATGTGGTATGCCGGATCGAAAACGTATTACTGGAGCTGAAGTTAGAAATTGGGCGATCCTGGAAGAGTGGCTAGTGCTCTTGGAGAAGCTCAACAGCTAGCTTTGATGTTGGATTATCACCGGGAGTCGGTGAGTCAACACGTTCTTACCTTCTTTCGACGGTGAACTGACGTCTCTTAGTCATATATCTCTCTGAGTGAGTAACAGATCTATCTGACCGCATGAAGTGTCCAGCGAGCTGACAGGTAGCTCCAATTGAAGCAGAAAGGAGACGCCGAATTTGGTGGCTAATCCACAATGCCGACAAATACGAAGCTGTCGCTGCTGCTCGACCTGTCCTTTTACGCTCGGACGAGTTTATGGGTACCGGAGCTGCTCGACTGCCTACCGAGATGTACGTCAGCGATCAATGTGTAAAGCTGACGTATAGTGACGATGATTGTATCACCCCATCAGGATACCTAGAGTGTACCAATCCTGTACCCCTCATAACTGGATTCAACATCCTGACTCGGACCGTCACGTAAGTCTGCACCACGACTGGGGAGTGCAATAGGCTGATGAGTCAGAATCCTGGGAGACATCATCAGTCATGAACGTAGTTTGCAACGTCAAGCTCCCAGTGAGCCTGAAGGGTTGTTGGCCAAAATCAAGGAATGCAGGACCCTAGCTCGCCGGATCAAAGAGATCACGATCGACCTACCGAGCCGATTCGTATTGGAAGACGTCGCTCCTTCCTCAATGTAAGCACCTTGAAACCAAGACCTACGCTCATGGTTAGGCTATTTACCGGATGGAAAGGTGAAATGCAACATCAAGTTGATCTATTCTCGCAGGAGAGGGGAGAACATGAATTGAAGGATAATGATTATTTAATCTTGAAATCGAATATCCATGTAACATTGGCCATGACTCGGTTGAGGTTGATGTGAGTCCCCATTGTCATTTATGGGAAGAAATGCTGATAAATAGCTTGTATCGCGAGAGTCTTTTGGGTCTTTGTGGATACGAGGGTAGTCCGGAGCGTTTGAGTGAGTCGCCTGTAGATCAAGTCTGCGAGGACTGACGTTCAGCTGCTGAGCTACTGGCTGCAGAGATAGGTCAGCCCATAGATAGGCAGGTCACAGTGTATTACGACCTATTCCGGACCGTTCACTGGTGAGTTCGAGTCAAACCGAATATGACCTCCACTGATGAGTAGTACTCCAATACATGCCGTATGTGCCTTCCATCCAAGCAATACTAACCGAAAGCTGGCAGCAAATGGCCCCACAATTGTCACCAAAATGCGCTTGGTAGCAGTCACCTTACTCGACGCGTTAGCACCATCGCCAACTCAAGATGGGACGGGACAAGATCGATCCGCTTATCTCCTCGGTATGCCTTTTGTGGTTGAATGAGCTGATAAACAGATTTCCTGCAAATCATGTCGAGTATTGAAGATCAATTTATCACGCCCACTTGATGACTCAAGTCCGTAGACAAGCCCAATGTGTTGTTATACATTTCATTGTTGTACATTTGTAATTCATAATTCAAGGAAACTGCATCTTGCTGGTCCTATCTCATCAGCATTTCTTTCTCGACTCTGATCGCGACTCACCGTATACGAAGTAACACCCCTAGCCCAATGGCGGGTAATCCGATCCAGAAAGCGAGTACTACAGCAATCCTGTATATTCCCTCTATCCGTCTTGCCCACATTGACTGGGCTCCTCCGAGAAAAGCAGTCCCGAGGACCGAGATAACCAGCATGTAACCCGATAATCTGAAGTCAGCTTGTGTTGACATATACATGGTCGCATGAGCCCACCGGTGATACTTGTACATCCTCTTTGCATCCCTCTCGCTTCCAAATAGCTGACTACCGTACCAGGCCATTCCAGCTCCCATACCACCTTGCATGATCTGCCTCGTCAGTACACCTAAGACCGGCGACATACCATCCAGGCTACAGATATCGCTCCAAATGTCCCATGCCATGTCGTGAAATGATCAGCGGACCTGATGTACTTGTTCCACCATACAGCCCCTGTTCCCAGGAGCATGAGTGGGGAAGTCATACGGAGCAGTATTTTCTGGTGTGTATCGAAGTTTGCACTTCGGTCTTTGCTAGTTGGAGGTGGTGGTTGAAGGGGTGTGATGCCTACCAGTCAGTTCTCTCTAATCTTAATCACGTTGACATACCCAAGATAAGGGAAGCTACAGACAAACTCTGCAGTGAAGGATGAAATGTGAACCATCCGTATTTCTAGATATCAGCACGATTTTTTGTAAAGATACTAGACCTACAGCAGAGCTCCCGACAAGCACCAGTATGAATGTAAGCAGTACAAGTATCCCAGAGCCTCCCTATGTAAGTTAGCTCAGAGTGGTAGAAGCGGGTCCGGCGTACATAAACAAGGCCGAGACCGACAGTATCTATCATTCCCCGGTCATCTCCCAATCTCTTTGCGCCGGCCATCTCGTCCGTCAGTTCGGGAGCGGAAGAGTCGAGAGGCTGGAGTAGTGTATCGTCTTCTTGATTGGGCGAATTGGAGCGAGAGCCTTTGCTCTGCATAGTGTTGCAAAACGTCCAAAGAGTCGCCTGAGACGTTGACTCCGGTGTCATTCGGCTTTCTCCGATTCGTCAACAGGCTTATCAGATAGATGGCATAAAGTCTTGCAAAGGATTACTGTATTGACTGCACGGCTACTAGCTAATGGTGACATGGCGATTCACATCCCTTACTCCTTCAATCCAAGATCAGCAGCGATCATCTTCCTGGCAATAGGGTGCTTGTATCATCAGCGGGACATTCGCAAATAGTGTTGTTAACTCACGTAGAAATCCTTGTGTTCCAAGAAAGTCTTTTTGGCCAACTCTGGATCTTGGGCGAAGATACCCCTGTAAGTGGGTCGACAGAACTTCATTCGACCCTTGTTGGTCACCCAGGCTATGCGTCAACAGCATCCTTATGGGAACGAGGGGTGACTTACCAGCAGCGTCCTTAGCGTATTCCGGCCCAGACCTCAAAGCAATCCTGTAAAATCGATTCCTGATCTCCGCATTTTCGGAACTATCAAACTCGTATAGCTTTCCAATGGCCTTGATTGCCTTGGGAGGGAAGGTCTTTTTAGTATCTAGCGAATCGAGGAATACGTCTAATCGATCAGCTTTGAAGATAAATGGTTTGAGGGACTCACTCTTCTGAGAGGTGATGAAAGCGCTAACGTCGCTTGGGAAGAATGAGGAGAAGTCGGAATCTCGCTCTTTGTCCCATCGATCTGCTAGCTCGATACACTACCTGATCAGCTGGAGTATACGGCGTATAAGGAGAAGGAGAAGTGTTGTACCTGCTTGGAGAGCGAATCGTCATATTGAACATCGATGCACAGATCAAGTCCAGATCCGTGAAGCCACTACCGATAAGCTTTGTCTCCTCTCACACAGCGGGAGCTCACCTCCTTCCAATCCAGCTTGTTGAGCTTTTCAACTAATTCCTTGCCATTGGACAAAGTACCAAAGTAGTGGAAGAGATGTTTCCTCCATTGCTCTGTGGTGATTGAGGTTCCAGTGAAAGTTCGGTCGTAATCCTTCATGTATGGGACAAAGACCTCGACACCTCCAACCAATCGCTCGATGTGGAGAAGAAGGTTGGCGCCTTTTTCGTATGCCACTTGACTGTATCCCTCGTCGGCTGATGGTCAGTATCGCGTCACGACTTTCGTGCGGGATCACATACGGTCCTGTTCATTAGCTTTGTCGCTTTTGCCGGATGTATTAGAGGACTCACCTCGTGCTTCCTGTATCCAGTGACAAGCGACTGCAATCGAGGTTCGCCAGCCTCCTCGTATCGCTTCAAATCTTCTCTCAAACCCTTTCGGCCGATCAGGAATGACCTAGAGTAAGTACCGACTGAACGTGAAAGGGGGGAACGTACAATTGCCTAGCAGCCTCTCCCTCCGTCTCCCTAACGAGAAGCCTTTCGAGATAGGTAGTCCAACTCTCATTGAGCCAGAAATGGCACCATGATGCACATCCGATACCATTTCCGAACCAGGACTGATATCAGCGCAAGTTACGAAGAGAAGAGGTGGACTGACGTGGGAGATCTCGTGAGCACATACGTCGACGGCGGATCTGTCTCCTGCGATGACACTGGGCGTAGCGAAGGTCAAACAAGCGTTCTCCATACCTGCCGATCAGTTGGAGACCAAACGCTGGGAAGTATGAGCTGGCTCACCTCCGTAAGGGAACGAGTCGGGTAAGAAGAGGATGTCGTAGACACCGAATCGGTAGTCTGAAACGAGTTTCTCGGCGGTGGCGACGAAGCTGTACATCAGCATTATTCCAATAATTCACGCAAGCCTACTTGGCAGTATCCTTCTTGAACTCCCAGAAAGCTGCCTCGATTGTGTCGGGCTAAACAATGAGCTTAGTTCTAGTAATCCAATAAAGACGTACCTCAGCCCAACATCCAGTCTTCCATCCCTTCCCATCCAGAGCCTGGAATGGCCTGTAAACGACTTCTCCAGAAGCGACAGCGATCAAATAACTAGGAATAGCACAAGGTTGCTTGAAGCTGTATTCGGTTTCCTGTCCTGGGGCGGGGGTTTGTTCGGGAGGAGGCGAGATTCGAAGACCACTCATCAGGACTGGTAGGACTGATCGGATGGTAGAGCAGTATGATGCTTTGATTGCCGGGGTATCTTGGCATGGGAGAAGGGATCGGGCGTGGATCTGACAATAAGCTTGGAAAGGGAGGTATGGAGATACGTACCGCTTGAGACTGAGAATAGAGGTAGGGGTATTTTCCACTCTTGGTTTGGCTGTTGATTAGCTCATGAGGGAGTTGTCGGGACCTACACTGGGTTCAACCATCCTACCGCCGTACAATCCTTAGTAGTAGAGTAAGAGATCTTGACCATGAATGCCTGCTATCAGCCCTGTCCCATGTTCATCCAGCCAAACTCACTTGACCAGCCTTCAATTGATCTTTCAATTCAATCTTGAGCCCCTCGCCCATGGCGCCAATCCTTTCTCCATGACTCCATTTGACCTCTGTACCATCTACAGAGACCTTCTTGATATCCAAATAACTACTGTCCAAAACAACAGTCTTGATATCCTTAGTAGCAGTCATCCTCAATTGTGCCCCACCGTGAATAACCTGCTTCTTCCAGTCGATAGACCAGTCGAGATCGATATGGTCCGTTCGGACTTCTTGGTAATTGGACAAAGTCGCTTTGTCTTCGTCCCATTCTGTTGGAGCTGATGCGAATGCTGTAGAGAATGACATTGTTGTATGAACAGGTATATGATGAAGGAGTAGGTTGTTCTAATTTGGTTTAGAGATGGACAAGATCCGGAGAAGACCGATGGTGCAACGTGGCTATTTGTGGCATTGGAGGTGGCAATGGGCAGGAAGCCATGAGCGTGGTGAAGGGGGTGATAGTTAGCGGAGAGCCGAGGCAGTTCGGAATATGACAGCATATGCATTAAGACACCGATGCTATCCCCAAAAAAAGTGGTGAAGACTCGACTACTCGCACTCATCTCCCTCAGTCCTTGCCCCCTCTCCCACACCTCTCAGGTGTGATGGCCTCGACTCGTGCCTTGATCCATTGCTCTTCCAATTCCAAGGGTGGGAGCATTCATCGTCGCCCTACCACTCTCCTCTTCCCCCTCCTCATTCGGTCCAGGTAGTAGCATTCACAACCGGATACCCGGTACAAGGTTCCCAGCCCTCATCCATTCCCTCTATCATATTCACATCCTTGAATGGCGTCTCAGTTTCCCGTCTGAACTTGTTCAATATCTCCTTCGCGGCGCATAGGAAAGTCGACGACAAAAGACTGAATGGCATTTCGGCGTTTGTCGTATTTTGGGGGATCGTCAAGGCGGCGAGGGGGAGGGAGGGTTGGAATCTGGGTATGTAGTGCGCTATTTCACATTGGAATAGTCGGCCTAGGTTTTGGTCCAGCTCGCCTGGATGTCAGTACACAAACTTGACTACTAAGAGGGGAAGGGGGACTTACAGAATAAGTCGTTCCACTGGATGTTATCAGCTTTGAACATTGAATGACACGAGGACTGGGTGAAGTCACATAGAAAGACTACTCACGACAGAGAATTGCTCCTTGAAGAACTGAACGTCGCTAGCTTCCCACTTGACTGAACTCTCTTCCAAGTAGCTGGCGTAGTATATCAATCGATTGAAAGCGATCTGCCACGCTTCACATACCCCAACCCTTGACAACTACAATAAGCCGCCACTCGCCCAGCGAACAGGATCACTCACGGTACATTCGAGATCATCCACGTTCCTCCATCTAAATCCAGTGAAGAAATAATGTAAAGAATGATATGCCACGCCCTCCTTTGGTTTCAAGTATGTTACCGAGTATCCTGGTTCCTTTCCATACACTGGCTCTCGAGAGTGATTTGTATCCGTTGCGAAGACGAATGGATACCCTGGGTATTGTTGCCTGGTGTCTACCGTCGGAAGTCGTGATGAGCTAGCGCTCGAGCCGGATAAGGAGGCCGAGTGGGAGCTCGAGGATCGAAGGGAGGATTGGACACTGGATTCCGGCGTTGAACGGGCTTTAGGCTTCGTGATACCATCTCCACTACTATTCCCGTAACCACTCCCACTTCCACTTCCACTTCCACTTCCACTTCCACTCCCACTTCCGCTTCCACTCCCACTCCCACTCCCACTTCCACCACTGGCGCCCGTGGTCCTCTGTTCATTCACGTGCCCCCCAAAGCGTGGCTTCTTCTGGAGGAAAGGAGGAATCGGCATGGGATATACTGAAGCGATTAGATAGAGTGGCGATTCGAATAACAGTTGGATGTATATGACTACAGGTGATGTTGATTCGTCATCTAATCAATTAATTCGCTTGAGTCATATGTACTTATGAGTTATGGTGGTAAGCCAGTGCCGCTCAGAGTATATACCGGCCTGGTAACGTCAACATTGGACCATGGCAGATATGACCCTGAAGTAATCTTGCTTACTTTGGGGTGGATCTGGCCTACACTAGTCTCTTCCGTTGGTTTCATCCTTTGATTATATTGTGTTTCCGAATCAGCCGGTGGAGTTGCTTATTCTTGCCTTTTCGACCTTTAAACGGAGAAGACGGCGTGGATCACAGAAGAGTGATGATGCCATAGGAACAGCCAATCCGGCTTGGGCAAGGTTAGTCTCTTTTCTAGTCACATTGTTGATTACACTGCTTCCTTCACGCCGTCACGTTGAAATCACTTCTCTTCCCTTTCTTTCGACACCAGAATCAAAAAGGGAATCCTGATGACGGTGGCTTGGGGATGTGAGAGACGGGGAGGGTTCTGTCTTGCTGTTCCTACTTATAATCGATTCCGCTTAGGCCAGGCGAGTCTCCCAGTCTCTTCCGTTTGATTACACTGTCTTAATGGAGTTGCTGATTACTTTTCTTTTAGACTTCGAGAACCTTCACAAGCCGAAGATAGTGAGGGCAGGATCATGAGGGATAGAGTGACGCACGGGATGGAGACGGGAATCTGACCTGGTAGTCCTGTGCTCAGTCGATGTGCTGGGCCTGGATTCTAGGCGGAAATCATTCTGAGCTTACCAGATTAGCTCATCAACAAACTTTCTCTTCAACCACCACCACTATCCCGCCATGATATACGTGAAACCACCTGCGCATGACCGCCGAAACTTATTATGCGTCCGGCTGGCTTGACTAAGTTACCATCTCCAAATCGAAAGTGGAGGGTCGACGTATCCGTGGCTAGACCAAACTCCAAGAGCCTTCCTAATAAGTTGACTAGTCAGCAAGACATGATTGGAAACATGGGAACCAAAATATCGATATGCTGTACAGGTGTCAGCATGTCAAAGTTGGTGACGCGCAGCTTACGTGTACAGATGAGATGAGTTGCTTATGGGCGAAGTCTTCAACCGGCGAGTAGATTCCGAGCCGCGTTCAAGCTTAGCCTCGGCAAGGGGTTGATTGTAAGCTGGGAGGAATAACATGGGAGCATGAGGGCTGTAATCCATGGGGAGGGTGTTGGATGACCTCGTAGGTCCCAAATTTGGGAACATGTAATTCTCTTGGCTGGGATTCTTGAAAAAGTACGCGAACTTTTCCCATGTATCTCATGGTACCAGGCCCTGTACTGCAGTCGGGCATCTCAGCCTGGAGGGGATGGTGGGACAATAAGTGTGGTGAAGTCGGGAGAAGGTATGTCTGAGGGTGTTGGCTGATTTCGTTAAGCCCCAAACTCTGCGAACACGTAATCCTCCCTGCTAGAATCCTTCAAGAAATATGCGGACTATTCCCATGTATCTCATGGTGACAGTCCCTGTAGTGCGGTCGGCCATCTCGACCTGGAGGAGATGATGGGACAACGAGATCGGTTAAGTCGGGAAAGAACATGTTTGAAACCGGGCAGCGAGCAAAGGTACGTTTGAGACCGGGAAGTGAGCGGTGTCATTCCCTCAAGAATCGAATAGCAATGCCGTCTGGCCAATCAAGTAATACACGAACTTCAAGAACTTGAATTCAGCAGTCGACACGAAACGAGACGATTGCAAGAAACCCATGAAATCCGAAGACTCTATGAAATCTTCCACCAGACCCCTACCCACACTCCCATCTCATCGGCCTATTACAGAATTGGGTTTACAGTAGTACCCGAACTTGTTGTATGTATCTATTAGTGATTGTCATTCTGTTATGTCGTTGGGTCTCCCAGATTGTGAATTATCGCCGGCCGACACCGCGATTAATACGAATGAGTGCAGAATCGACAACCCTTGGGTAGCTTGATGTCTTGATTACTGAATACACGGTCTTGATGCTCTGTATCCTTCCGCACCCCTCAATAATATTATCTTACTATTCATAATCGATAGCAATGGATGCAGCTTTGTGAGCAAGTCGTCGAAATGTAAGGAGGACATTCATGTGCCACCTCCCTCCTTTAGCCTCAACTTGTCGAATCAAGATCTGTCTCACCATATACTATACAGTTCTATACATAAGTTACACAACATGGACTTTGACACTGATGAAGTACTTGTAGGCGATACATTCACAACCACAAATGCAGAAGCGAGTGGATCCGGTACCCAAACATTCCCTCCCAACCTCGCTGCATTACCCTCAAAAAGAGGTCAGAATCCAACAGGTATAAACGGAAAGAGACCTTCTCGTAAGTCTCTATCCCAATATAGGTATTGACATCTAGCACCCCTGACTCCCTGGCTTAAAGGAGTACTGGAAGCGTATTACGCGTCTGGAATGAGGGAGTGGAAAGATATCAATACGAGATTAGTTCGAGAACATGGTGAAGAGTTTGGATTCGGGTACGTCAACATCCTAGTAGTCTCAGGTTCAATGAGGAGGCTGATGGGTAGGAGTAGAGCAGCATACTTTCGTGCTACTAAAAGTATGGGAATTGGAAGTAATAGGAAATTGAATTTAAGTGATGAAGATAAAGCTATCCTGAGACGTACTAGACGTGCAAAGAGGAGACTATTGGTACGTAGTGGTATTAAAGTACCGGCCCGGTATACTCCCCTAGACGATATACCTTTCGAGGCAAGCGATTACTATATACCTCCAGAAGAATACGAGTACGATATGTCTAAACCATCAACCGCTTTGGTCCTCCTCAAACTCTCTGAGAAATCATTATCGACATTACGATCTACATTCCCAACAGTCCACTATCATCCGCCTTCATCTACATCTCCTTCAACTTCTACTTTGAATGAAGTGGATATCATCTTCGGACCACCTCGACAACTTTCCATTCAATCATTCAAGGAGCTACCAAAGCTCAAATACATTCAATTAGGATCAGCGGGGGCAGATGCTGCTATCTCGACATTGCAGGGATGGGGAGATGGAGGTGGACACGTAAAAATGATGACGGCAAGTGGGACTCATGTGCTGAGTATCCCACCGTGGGCAGTAGGATGCGTAATTATGCTATATCACCAGATCCCAAGGATGCTGGGTATTGCAAGGGTACGTCTCCTCCCCTTATCTCTTGTCACATCTCATGCAAGGTTGAGCTAATGGTAGAATGAACATAGATGGGCAAATGAGCAGGAATGCGATATCAATGGAGAGACTTATGTTGCTCGATCTCTAAGGGGACGTACGGTCGGGATGCTAGGTTATGGAGCATTAGGGAGGGAGACGGCGAGGTTATTGAAAAGTCATGGGATGAGGGTGATTGCTGCCAACACTAGTGGGAAAGCTACAACTCAGGACGGTGTGAGTCATTTCATCCCACCCTTAGACCACGAAGAGGCAGAAGGGAATTATGGCTCTAGTGGTGGGATTCAGAGCAGAGGCTGATGATAGTACATTATTCCCGGGACAGGGGATAAGGAAGGGATAATTCCCGAATCATACTATTCAACAAAAGATGAATCCTCCTTCAAAGACTTCCTATCCCAATCAGACGTCTTGATCGCAAGTCTGCCTAATACGAAGAACACAGCTTATCTCCTCGATGCGCAGAAATTAGGTGAGTACCTCATGCCCTGCAATCGGGGTCTGGGGAGTGACTAATGGTATAGCGCTCCTACCGCCTAATGCTTTGTTTGTCAATTTCGGACGAGGAAACCTAGTCAAATCGGGTAACTTTATTTCTCTATAAAGACGCAAAGAGGAGGCTGATGTTTAGACGATCTAATCACCGCACTCGACAAGAAAGATGGATTATTTGGGGCTGCGTTAGACGTGACAGACCCAGAACCTTTACCCGACAATCATCCACTCTGGACTCATCCGAAGGTTGTAATCACTCCCCATGTGAGTGGGAATACAGAAGGTGAAATGGATATCGCTTGTGATATCTTGCTCGAGAATGTAAGGAGAATGGAAAAAGGGGAAGGGGTTGTTAATGAGGTTGATTTCGGGAGGGGGTATTAGGGTCGACAATATCTATCTTGGTTGAAAAAGAAATAGAAGATATTGTAATGCTGCTTAGGCAATTGAATTGATGCATGCTGGTCCAGAACGGGATATATGGCATTTGACAATTGCG
>Ga0265780_10010351_pt1 | contig 11122 bp, 8 predicted proteins | sample P1T30metagenome_FD_192432 | JGI IMG/M metagenome (GOLD analysis project Ga0265780, IMG submission 192432) | Plant litter microbial communities from East Loma Ridge, Irvine, California - P1 T30 | ecosystem: Environmental > Terrestrial > Plant litter > Unclassified | place: USA: California... | reverse complement strand
CTGAACATCGTTCGTCAGCCCGCTTCTATAATGTGCGTCACGGTAGTTAATCGGTTGCGTCCGCCCCTTTTACCTTCCGAGCAGATTTGGCCTCCTTTTTAGGGGCATTCGGCTGCCCAGGCTTCCGGCCAAGACCGATTGTCTTTGCCATGGCGCTGCGGCTTTCACTGTAAGCAGGGGCCACCATCGGATAATCCGCCTTAAGACCATAGCGCGTCCGATATTCGTCCGGCGTCATGCCGTTGGTCGCGAGGTGACGACGCAGCGTCTTGTAAGGCTTGCCATCAATCATCGAGATGATGTGGTCGCGCGACGCGAGCGATTTACGTACCGAGACTGCAGCAGTGTATTCCTGCGCCGGAGCAGCGTCGCCGCTGTTCGACGCATTGCCTGCAGACAGATCCAAGACGGTATCATGCATCCGCTGCAGGAATGCAGGTACGTCATCAGCATTGACCCGATTGTTCGAGTTGCTCAGCCACGCAACCGTGAGCTCAGTTGCCAGCTCGACCGTGCTCAGGCCCGTATCGAAATCGTCTTGATCAGCCATTTTTGCTCCTTTGGCGGTGATGCTCCTTCTTTAGTAGCGGCGACTTCGTAAACAAGCATATTAGATAAAGCGGACGCGCCATGCCGGGCGCTAGAGGGCGATTATTTTGATAATCAACCTGCGTGCAGCGCGAATTGACTTGGCTGCATTGGCCGGGAGGCTCTGACCTAAAATGGTTTGGACAACCGCGGCCTTTACCGAAGCCTTGCGCTCGGGCTCGCCACACCCCCAAGATGACGGCATGAACGAAACTGGCACCGAGATTCTGGGAACGAGGCTGTTTGCAGACGGCAGGGCAATAGAGAAGACGCTCAAGCGTCTGCCGGCGGACATTAGGAAGCGCTTGCCGCAGCTTCGTCGCGAATGGCCGGAGGCGGAGGCGGAGCAGCTCAGAGACAGGCTTCATGCAGAATTCGCGGTTGAGCCGCTAGCCATCCATGAATTGCGGGCGATCAAGATTGAAACCACTACGCGCAACTTCCTCAATGAGTATCGCTGCTGGATGTCAGGCCACCTTCATGAGGCAGAAGTCCCGTTCACCGGTCATCCGATGTATTGGCGGGCACGGCTGACGATCCCTCGGTCCTTTAGCTATCGTGGTAAGATCGGACCAACGACGGTGCGCCTACGCATCTTCATAGATGTCGAAGATTATTACGAATTTAGAAATAGCGTCGAGAAGGAGTTGCATCACGCTCGACAGATCCTGGCTAACAATGAGGTCGTGTACAAAGTCTACGCGGACAAAGCTCGTGACATGGTTGATCAGGCTTGGGAGGAATTCAAAGGATAGGCGTCATTGACGTATATGCATCTGACGTCTAACCATTGTCAGCATGGATGATGCAACCTTCCTCGCCAGTTACGACCCCGCCGGGAGCTGTCAGTTTAATGCGGACGCGTCTCGGCAGGTTGAGGATGGTCTTTGAGGGCAAGCCTCAGCTGACAAGCGCCTGCCACTCCGCCAGCGCGGCGGAGCGTCGCTCTCGATAGGTCTGTCGGTCGATGAGGTGTCGTTCGAGGCTGAAGTGGTTGTGGACGTTGGCGTGGACAGAGGCGAACTTTTGCAGCGTCTTCATCTGCCGGAACCTCAGCATCGCCCGCTCTCGTCGTCGGAACGCCAGGTGGCTGTTCTCGACCCGGTTATTGGCCCAGCGACCGACCTCCTGACGATCACGGCAGCCCAGCTCATTCATTGCCGCGCCGTAGCTGCGTAGACCGTCGGTAGTGATCTTATCTGGCGATCCATGACGTTTCAGCTTCTTCCTCATGAAGGTTAGCGCTGCCGCCTTGTCACGGGACTTGGTGACGTAGCTTTCCAGCACCTCGCCCTCATGATCGACCGCTCGCCACAGGTAGACCATCTCGCCGTTCAGCTTCACGTACATCTCGTCCAGATGCCAACGCCAATGGCGAAAGCCACGCATCCGGCTCACCCGCTGTTGGCGGATATCGCTGGCGAAGAGTGGTCCAAACCTGTTCCACCAAAGGCGCACTGTCTCGTGGCAGATGTCGATCCCCCGCTCGAACAGCAGGTCCTCTACGTTCCGCAGCGACAGAGGAAAGCGCACGTACATCAGCACTACCAACCGGATCACCTCCGGTGACGAGTTGAAGTAGCGAAACGGGCTGGCAGGCTTGCGGGGGCGGGGCATGCCGCTGCCTACCCTCTTCAGATTACTAGCCGGTGCATTATGTTTGACGGAGCCCCTTCCGACGTTAACATCGTCAGCGTTCGCCGTTCGTTCGATCCTGGCGCACATAAACTTCACTTTCGTGCAGTGACCCCTTCGCAACGATTCATAATCCTCTCTCCCTGCTTCGTCTTCGACTATAATCACAAGCATGGTGGCACGTTTCACCGGCAAATCTAGTCTTATCGTCTGCAAATGAATTCTGGCGTCGCGTGGTGAAAGTGGACGGCGCTTTCCCAAAATATATTAACCTGTCGAAGGTGGCGCCTCTACTCTGCGCATTGATCTGGCCCGAAGATCAATCCAGTGCGCGGAAGCGGATCGCCTGCCCGCCACCGGGGGCGAGCGCCAGCGTCAGCGTGTCAGCGCGGGTCACGATCCGTTTGGAAATCGCCAGCGCGAGCGGGTTGGTGCGGTAATCCGCCGCAGCTCCATCGGCGTAGATCTGCGCTTCGAAACGCTTGCCCGCCGGTAGGAAGGAGAGCGGCTGCCGCAGCGTGCGCGCCTGTTCGTCGGTGATCGCCCCGAGGTACCAGTCCCGACCGCCGCGCTGCTGGCGTGCGACGACGACATTGTCGCCGATCTCACCCTGGAGCGTGATCGAGGTCTCCCAGTCGGTCGGTACGTCGCGGATGAACTGGAAGGCGTCGAGGTTCTTCTCGTAGTTCTCGGGCAGGTCGGCCGCCATTTGCACCGGCGAATAGACGACGACATATTCCGCGAGCTGTGTCGCAAGCGTCGATTGCACGCGATCATTGACCGGGGCGCCGCTCCGGGGAATGTCGAAGATGCCTGGTGTAAAGTCCATCGGTCCGCCGAGCAGCCGGGTGAACGGCAAGACCGTCATGTGCTCGGGCGGATTAGTCGGATGCGCCCAGGCGTTGTACTCCTGGCCCCGGGCACCCTCGCGGCTGATCATGTTCGGCCAGGTGCGCCGCAGCCCGGTGTCCTTCACTGGCTCGTGCGCGTCGATCGCTATGCGGTAGCGCGCGGCGGTCTGCGCGACCTTCAGAGTGTGCCGAACCATGTACTGGCCGGCGAACCATTCCCTGCCGCCGCTCGCGTCGACGATGTCGCCCGAGAGGCGGACGTAGCCAGTCTTGACCACGCCCACGCCGTACGTGCGGTACAAGCGCATCGCATCGTCGAGTTGGCGTTCGTAGTTTTCCACCGCGCCGCCGGTCTCGTGATGGCCGATCAACTTGACCTTCTTCGCACGGCCGTAGTCGGTGATCGCCTTAAGATCGAAATCCGGGTAGCTTTGCGTGAAGCTGAATTTGTCGCCTTCTCTCGCCCAGTAGCCGTCCCAGCCCTTGTTCCAACCTTCCACGAGTACACCGCCAAACCCGTATCTGGCGGCGAAATCCATGTAATGTTCGACGTTGGCGGTGGTGGCGCCGTGCTTCGTGCCGCTCGCCCAGGTCGAGCGGTTCAGATGCATCTCCCACCAGATCCCGACGTACTTGCCCGGCTTGACCCAGTCGACGTTGCCCAGCGTGTTGGGCTCATTGAGATTGAGTTCGATGCGGCTGTCGGCGAGCGCGCCAGCGCTGGTGCCGATGAGCACCGTACGCCACGGCGTCGTGAATGGCCCGGTTTTCTTCGCTAGAGTGCCGTCCGGCCATGGCATCAGCCGGGCAGTCATCCTGCCGCTTCCGTCGCCTGCCAGCAGCATGCTGGGAAAGTCGACCAGCGCCGCTTCATGGAAGGAGAGGTACAGGCCATTGTCGCCCTTCAGGGTCAGCGGCGTCTCCGCGAGGGTGATCCGGCGCGCATCGGTCTGGGTGTAGAGATACTCGTCGCGTTCCTGACCAAGACCTTCGTACCACCAAGCCTGATAAGGCCCGAGCGGACGAAACTGGGTGTGGTCGGCGACGACGGCGACCGCCTGTTCCGGGGCGATGCCGGGGTATGCGTAGCGAAATCCGATGCCGTCGTCGAACAGGCGGAAGGTGACGCGAACCTGCCTGGTGAGCGGGGTGTCGCCGTGCAGCGTCAGCGCGAGCTCCCGGTGATGGTCGCGGATCAAGCGCTGTTCGCCCCAGGGCTGCTCCCACTGGGTGTCGGACGTGGTGCGGACGACATTGGTGATCGCGGCGTAGCGCGGGGCCGGCTCGCCGGCGAAGGCAAGTCCAAGCCTGGCGGGCGCTAGGACCAGTTTGCCCAGACGGCGGACTTCGTAGGTGGCGCGCCCGTCCGCCACGTCGGCGCAGAGTTCCAGCACCTTGCCGGGCGACTGCGCGCATTCGGCGGCGAGCACGGTCGACGGCGCGGAGAGGGCAAGGCTAGTAAACAGATAGCGGAACGTCATGACCGGCTTTCGCTCGAGGGATCAGGCTGAAAACAGGGCTCGCGCGCCGGGGCGACTAAGCCGCGCGGGTGGTCGGCAACGACGTGAGCCTCGAAGAATGCCTGCCAGTATAAGGCGGTGCACCGGTCGGCGAGGCCTGCTTCCCGGGAGGGATGAGGCCCGATCGAGGATGCATCCCGCCGCGCCGCTCTTTGCAGGATAGCGAAGCGGCGGTGGCGTTAGCCTTCGATCCGCACGAACTTCGCCGCACTTGCCGAGAGGCAGCCCGCATCGCCGCGCGCGGTGACGCTGGCGGTCTGATCCTTGGCGAAGCTGTGAACGCCGAGATCCACCCAGCCTTTCCCCGCCTTAGCAAGATTGATCCGGCGACGCTCGGTTCCGTCGGCGCTGGTCAGCGTGACCTCGGCCGTGCCCCCGCGATCGGGACGCGCGTCGTTCCACAGCGATACACGGTAGCGGCCGGCCTGCGCGACGTTCGGGACGAAGCGCGCCGCCGCGCCTGCCGTACAGCTCCGCCGTTGCGGCATTAGTCCGAACCCGCCTTTGGGCTTGCCCTGCCAGCCGGCACCGCTTTCTGTATAACCTTCATGCCCCGCCAGCACATAGGCATCGCGCTGGTAGAAGCGGGCGTTGCGGTAGAGCTGCGGCGTCCCGCCGACCGTAACCGGCGCCTCATAGGCGATCGCGGTCAGCCAGATCCGCACTGGATCCTGGCGGTAGGTGTCGATCGGATAGGCGCGGGTACAATATTTCTTGCCGTCCACGTACAGATCGACCGCGCCTTCACGCCAATCCGCGCCATAGGTGTGGTAGCCGGCCGAACTATTGAAGGAATTGAGGTCCGGGCAGCGATCCATCTTGATCGGTTTCGGACCCACCTTCCCATCCCAGAAGATCAGCCCCGACGTGACCGTCGAGGGATTCTTCGTGTTGATTTCGAACTGGTCGATCTCGAGATAATGGCCTGGCCCGTACGTGTCGCTGCCATCCCCGGCCATCATCCAGAAGCTGTTGTGCCACCCCACGTTGCTAGTGGTGCGCGCGGTAACCTCGTAATAACCATAGCCGAACAGGCGGCGGGTGATGACGCCGCCGCCGGTATACGCTTTGCCGTTCGCCGCTTCCTTCTTCATCATTAGGCTGAGACGGTTGTCGCGAACCTCGACGTTGGCGGGCAACTGGGTGCTGAGCTTCTTGGAGTCGGTGCGGAACGTCCATTTGGTGACGTCGATCGCGGTGCCGGAAAAATCATCGTTCCAAACCAATCCATAGAGATTCGATGGCGGCTCCGCCCCGCCAGCCTGTGCGAACGTAGCGGTGAGCAGCGCTGCAACGATCTTGCGCTTCATTGTCGATCTCCCGAGGTGAAACGTGTGGCGCGGTGGATCGCGCCGAACCCGGCAACGCAAGCCGCGCTCGCATCCGCGAACTGGGTGCGTGCGCCAGCGCTGCCAAGCGCGGCCGCGTAGAGTGCGGCGAGCGGCCCTTTGCCGACCAGCGTGACAACCGCGTCGAAGAGGGGCGCAAACAGCCGTTCCGCGTCCGACAGCTCGGAGCCGATCAGCACGCCGCGCAGATATGACGCGGCGTCCTGCTTGGCGATTAATCCGCGCATCACCCGCGCGCGCGCGCCGAACAGAAGGGCGCCCAGACCGAGCGAGGCATCCCGCCCGATCGCGACGCCTTCGCGAAAGGCGGCGCCGTCGCGCGCCTCGTCCCCGGCGATCGATGCGAGCAGCCCCTGCGTTGTGAGCCGATCAAAGATCTCGCCGGTCATCGAGGTAACGAAATCGGTCACCCTGCCGTTCGTCAACGATACCCACTTGCTGTGGGCACCGGGCAGCACCATGAGACCGTTGTCGTGCCGGTCGGCGGCAAGGCCGACCAGTTCGACTTCCTCGCCACGCAGCACATCGGGTGCGCCATCGCTCGCGCGCACGCACGCGATGCCGGGGATGATCCGGACCGGGGCGGGGCCGATGACGGTGACGACCGCCGCGCGAGCGAGCGCGTCGTGTCCGACCGGGGCAAGGGTGTAGGGCACGTCGGTCCAGCCCAACGGAGAGCCGATCATTCCGGATGCGTAAATCGCGGTCAGCCCCGGCCAGCGGGCGACGAGCCGCGCGACTGCCTCTGCCATTCCGCCGCGATCGAGCGTAGCAACGCCGGCGCCTTCGTTATAACTGTCGGTTAATACGCCTTCCGCGCCGATCCGATAGGCACGAAAGTGGCGGCTTCCCCAGCTGACGCCGGCGATGACTGGAGACTCAGCGGCGTGTGACATGCGCGCCTCCGTCGATCTCGAAAACCGAGCCGGTGATCCAACCGGCGCGATCCGAAACGAGGAACAGCGCGAGTTCCGACACCTCCTCCGCCGTTCCGATCCGCGCGAGCGGGTGACGCGCGATGTTGCGGCGGCGCGCTTCCTCCGCATTGCCGCTGCGCGCGAAGGATGCGCGCATCGCCGGTGTGTCGATGCTGGCAGGGGCGACCGCGTTAACGCGGATTCCGGTGGGCGCGAACTCAAGCGCGGCGGTCTGCATCACGCTGGTGAGCGCGGCTTTGGAGGCGGCATACGCTGCGAGCGTCGGGGTTGCGAAGCGCGCGTTGATCGACGTGAGAAACACGATCGCTCCGCGTCCCCGCTCTGTCATTCCGGGAACGCAGGCGCGCATCAGCCGCACCGCGGCCGTCACGTTAACGTCGAAGATCGTCGCATAGGTCTCGGGATCGGTGTCGATCGTCCCCCCGTGGTGCGTTGCGGCCGCGGCGTGGACCAGGATGTCGGGCGTACCCAGCGTGTCGCGCATCATTGCGATTGCGGCCGACACCGCGGCACCGTCGCGAAGATCGGCAACGAGGTTGCAGTCGCTTGCGATCGCCGGATCGAGATCAAGCCCGGCGACGCGCGCACCCGCCCGCAGGAACCGGTCGACGATTGCCGCACCAATCCCGCTTGCCGCGCCTGTGACCAGTGCAACGCGTCCCGCCAGATCGCCCACCTTGTCCTTCCCTCCCCTTGATCAGAATTTGGCGCTGACGCTGGCCTTAAAGATGCGTCCGAAGAAGACGTTAGTGCGGAGCGCCTCCTGGAACCCGTCATAGGTCCGCTGCTTGGCGTTCAACAGGTTGTTCGCCTCCAATCCTACCGAGACATTCTTCGTGACGTCGTAGCGCATTGTCGCCGACAGATCCGTGTACGAGTCGTTGTAGATGCCGTTTCCTGTTGAGGACAGGGTGACGAGATAGGCATCGCGCCAGTTGAAGGCACCACGAACGCTGAACGGTCCCTTTTCGTAAAAGCCGATCAGGTTAACGTTGTTCTTGGACAGGCCGGGAAAGGGGAGGGCTCGGTTTCCGACATCGCGGATCGGCGTCTCGGACGAGATGTACGAGTAGGTCGCCATCACGCCGAAGCCGTCGAACGGCTGTGGAAGGAAGTAGAACGGTAGCTGCACTACGCCCTCCACGCCTTTCACGGTCGCGCCTTCACCATTGATCTTGCGGTTGATAAGGTAGTCGATGCCACTATAGCGCTCCTGGCTCTGCTGCTGGACGATGAAGGTCGAGATGTCCTTGTAAAACAAACCGACCGAGACCATGGCTTGCCTGCCGAAATAATACTCGGCCGAGAAGTCGATCTGATTGGCCTTGAACGGATCGAGGTTCGGTGCGCCGCCGCCGCCCGTACCCAGCACGGTCTGCACGCCATCGACAAACAACGCGTTGTTGGACAGCGAGACGCCGTTGTTCAGATCTCCAGTATTTGGGAAAGTCAGGACCTTTGCCGCGCCGACGCGGGCGATGAGTTCGTCGGTGATGTTCCACCTGAGAATGCCGGTCGGCAGCCACTCGTTGTCAGTCCTGCGGAACGTGGTGGGTGTGGCCGCACCGACAGGGCTGATGACGTTGCCCGTGGAGGCGAGATCGCGCCGCAGGTATCGGACGCCGATGTTGCCCGACAGCGAGGTCGCGCCGATGCCCGTCTGGAAGTCGAGCTTGCCGTAGGCTTCATACAGCGCCTCCTTGATCTCGAACCGCGTCGAGAGCGCGTTGACGGTATTCGCCGGATCGAGACACTGCGGGTCCTGCGAGATTGCGGGAATGTCCGTAAACACGGCACAACTCGTAATGCTACTGGCCGCGCCGAGGTACGATCGCGGGATCCCTGCGAAATCTCCCGTGGCGAAATCAGGGTTTGAGTAGACGGAGAGATAATCGCCAAGCTGGGTCGCAGGAATGCCGCCGGCGGGCCGGATGTCCGCGCGTCTCGGATCAGTCGTCGTCCTGAGTTCGGAGAAGCGGGCACCGAAGTCAAACGCATTAAGCAGCCCTGCGTCGAGATCGTAGGTCCAGTCGCTGCGTGCGGCAAACTCCTTGCTGATCGACTCGCTGCCATTGTCGAACAGGATCGAGAAGCGCAGCTGCGATGGGTCGCTCAGGTCAACTCCGTTGACCTGGTACGACCCAAGATCGCCCTTGGTCAGGTCAAAGTCGACGCTCGACCTGACCGACGCGTTCGGCTGCAGACGAAAGTAGATCTGGTGCTGCCTAGCGCTCGACCGGTCGTAAGACGTCTCGAAGCTGGTGTGCAGCCGGTCGGTGAGATCGACTTTGCCGCGCAGCGCCGACGACCAGATATCCGACGACGCGGCCTGATATTCGGAATTGCTCAGCACCGGCCCTGTGGTTGTTCCCGAGAGCAAGACATTGTTGTCCGAATATACGGCGTTGCTCAGCCCGGCGGTCGGAGAGAAAGAGAGCCAGAACCGCGAGCGGTTCGAGTCCAGCTTGGAGTAGAAGCTGTCGAGCGTGATTTCCACGCCCGGGCGCGGCTTCCACTGGATCGCTCCGTCGATTCCCAGCGTGTCGCGACGTTCCTGGATATCCTCGGGCCGAGCATCTGCGTTGCCGTAGCGCTGCGTGCCCGTGCTGTCGGTGAAGCGCGAGTAGCCGGAGAAGGTGTCGAGCCCCTGCTGCGCCAGGTTGCGACGATCGAACGAGGCAGAAAGCAGCACGCCGAGGGTATCGTCTGCAAACTTGTGCGAGACGAGCCCGAACACCTCGAGCCCGCCCTTCTTGGGCAGGCTCTCGTAAGCCCCGCCCGCCTTGAACGCGATCTGGTTGGGGCCATCCAGCGGCATGCGGGTGCGGATGTCGACGATACCGCCGAGCGCGCCCGCGATCTGATCCGCGCTCGGTAGCTTTGTGACGTCGAGGCGGCCAATCAGTTCGGAAGGGACGAGCGCGAGCAGTCCGTAGGTAGACGTGCTGAGACTGTCGATGCCAGAGCCGCCGCGCCCCGACGCGTCCACTATCTGGCGACCGTTGAACAGGATCACGTTCTGCCGGAGGCCGCGGATCGAGATCGCGGTTCCTTCGCCGATGCCGCGATCGACCTGCACGCCCGAGACCCGGGCGAGCGACTCGGCCACGTTGCGATCTGGCAGCTTGCCGATATCGTCCGCCACGATGGAGTCGACGATTTGCGTGGATCTGCGCTTGATGTCGCGCGCCTGTTCCATGCTGCTGCGGATGCCCGTCACGACGATGTCCTCGCCCTGCGTGGCGTCGGCGATCACCTGCCCGCTTTGCGCGGTTGCTCCTCCCGCTGCGGCACTCGGCGTGGCGGTAGTGCTTTGCGCCAGCGCGGGCGCGGAGACGAGCGCGGATGTGAGCATCAGTGCGGCGAAACCAGGACCCTTCATTGATCGACCTCTCCTGCATGCACTGTGTCGATCACCTCATGATGATCGCCGTGCCCATCGTTGGTGTAGCTAATGAAGCAACATTTAAATTTGCACAAGCCTCTATTTTTTGTCCCTCTATCGACTTTTTGCTCTCAACCAATGAAACCAGCGGCCTGAGGTTACTTGACAGTAGATGGAGCAACGGCATAACTTGCACATATAGCAACGATGTGCGGGACTGTGTAATGAAGCTGAGTGGGGTGATCCCAATCCTGCCGACGATTTTCGATGCGGAGGGACGCATCGACTAGCTGGGGACGCGGCTGGTTCTCGACTATATCATCGCGGCCGGGGCGCGCGGCATCGTCTTTCCCGGGCTGGCGAGCGAGTATGACCAGCTTACGCCGGACGAGCGAGTGCATCTTACGGCGCGGATTGGCGCGTGGATCGACGGGCGAGTGCTGTTCGTGGTCGGCGCAAGTGCAGAAGAGAGCGCTGACGCGATCGTCTATGCCGCGGCGGGCACCCGTGCCGGATGCGTCGCGGCGATGATCCTCACACCCCGCGCGTTCGCGGGCGACATGCCGGCCATGGCCGCGTTTTTCCGCGAGGCGGCTGAACAGTCAGGCTTGCCGATCATGGTCCAGAACGCGCCGCCACCGATGGGTCTTGGTCTTCCGCTGGAGCAGGTCGCCGCACTCGCCAAGGAGGTCGCGCAGATCGTCTACGTCAAGGAGGAGGCGTTGCCATCGGGTCAACGGATGACGCGGCTGACCGAGCTCGCCGGCGACTCGCTGCAGGCCGTGTTCGGCGGCGCCGGCGCGCGGTACGTCATCGACGAACTCAAGCGCGGCGCGCGCGGCACGATGCCTGCGTG
>Ga0265780_10010349_pt1 | contig 11122 bp, 2 predicted proteins | sample P1T30metagenome_FD_192432 | JGI IMG/M metagenome (GOLD analysis project Ga0265780, IMG submission 192432) | Plant litter microbial communities from East Loma Ridge, Irvine, California - P1 T30 | ecosystem: Environmental > Terrestrial > Plant litter > Unclassified | place: USA: California... | reverse complement strand
GGCAGCTCGCCGGCCGTCAAGCCAATCGGCCCGACGCCATCGGCCACCAACTGGTCCGCCGCGGCGCCGTGCATCCACACCGCCCCCACAGCCGCTTCCCACGCCGGCCAGCCCTGTGCCAGCAGCGCCCCCACCACGCCCGCCAGCACGTCGCCGGTGCCGCCTGTCGCCAGCCCCGGGTTCCCGGTCGGATTCACCGCCAGCGCCCCATCCGGCGCCGCCAGCACGGTGCCCGATCCCTTCAGCACCACGACCGCATGCAGGCGCTTCGCCAGCGTACGCGCCGAGCCCAGGCGGTCGGCCTGCACTTCGGCCGCGGACACCCCGAGCAGCCGCGCCGCCTCCAGCGGGTGCGGCGTGATCACCGTCGCATGCACGCGCCTGGCCACGCGCGCCTGCAGGTCGGTGCTGGCGGACACCAGGTTCAGTCCGTCGGCGTCGATCACCACCGGCGCCGCCGCATCGATCCCGTGCCCGAGCACGCGCATGGCCTCCAGCGCGTCGCCCATGCCCGGCCCCAGCACCAGGGTGCGGCTATCGATGTCGAAATCGTGCGTGGTGCGGAACATCAGTTCCGGCTGCATGCTGTCGTAGCCCGGCCCGACGTCGACCGTGGCCACGAACACGCGTCCCGCGCCCGCGTGCAGGGCGCCGCGGCCGGCCAGCACGGCCGCGCCAAGCATGCCGTGCGCGCCGCCGACGATCGCCACGTCGCCGAAGCTTCCCTTGTGCGTGTTCTGGCGGCGCGGCGCCAGCTGCGCTGCGAACAGGGCCGGCGCCGCAACCGATGCCGCCGCCGGCGGGTACAGCGCAGGCGCGATGCCGAGGTCGGCCACCACGACCTGGCCTGCGTGGTCGCGCCCGCAGGCGGTGTGCAGGCCCGGCTTGTCGCCGATGAAGGTGATGGTATGGGTGGCGCGTACGGCGACGCCGCCTTCGCCCACCGGCACGCCGGTGTCGGCATCCAGGCCGCTTGGCACGTCCAGCGCCAATACCGGGCAGCGCACGTCCGACAGCGCGGTGACCAGTTCCGGGTAGCGGCCCACCAGGTTGCGCGCCAGGCCGATGCCGAACAGGCCGTCGACCACCAGCGACCAGTCGCGCGTGTCGGGGGCGACGTCGGCAAAGTTGGCGCGGCTGGCGCGGGCGCGCGCCAGGGCCTGGGCGGCTTCCGTCGACGGCTGGCCGGTGGGGGCGAAGTAGAGCACCACCACGTCGAGGCCATCCTCGCCCAGGTTGGCGGCCAGCTCGAGGGCGTCGCCGCCGTTGTTGCCGGGGCCGGCCAGGACCAGCACCGGGCGGGCGCGCGCTTCGCCCACGAGTTGCAGCGCCAGGTCGGCCGCGGCGCGGCCTGCGCGTGTCATCAGCGTGCCGGTTTCCAGTTCCTGCATCGCCGCTTCTTCGACCGCGCGGATCTGGGCGACGCTGTAAAGCTTGCCGCAGTAAAGCTTGTTATCCATTTATCTTCTCTTGAATGTCCTTGCCCGCATTGTGCCTGATCCTGGCGCGACGGCGGCTACAATAGGAAAAGACAACCTGCATGGAGACACACATGGATTGGCAGTTCTGGATCGACCGCGGCGGCACCTTCACCGACATCGTGGCGCGCCGCCCGGATGGGCAACTGGTGACGCACAAACTCCTGTCCGAGAATCCGGAACAGTACCGCGACGCGGCGGTGGCCGGCATCCGCCACCTGCTCGGCGTGGCCGCCGGCGCGGCGCTGCCTGCAGCCCAGGTCGAGGCGGTGAAGATGGGCACCACGGTCGCCACCAACGCGCTGTTGGAGCGCAAGGGCGAACCGACCGCGCTGGCCATCACGCGCGGTTTTCGCGACGCGCTGCGCATCGCCTACCAGAACCGTCCGCGTCTGTTCGACCGCCACATCGTGCTGCCCGAACTGCTGTACGCGCAGGTGGTCGAGATCGACGAGCGCATGGGCGCCCATGGCGAAGTCGTGCAGCCCCTCGACGAAGCGGCGGCGCGCGCCGGCCTGCAGGCTGCGTATGACCAGGGGCTGCGCGCACTGGCGATCGTCTTCATGCACGGCTACCGCTACACGGCGCACGAGGCCGAGGTGGCGCGCATCGCGCGCGAGATCGGCTTCACGCAAGTCTCCACCTCGCACGCCACCAGCCCGATGATGAAGCTGGTCGCGCGCGGCGACACTACCGTGGTCGACGCCTATTTGTCGCCGATCCTGCGCCGCTACGTCGACCAGGTGGCGTCCGAGCTGCCGGGCGTGAACCTGCAATTCATGCAGTCGAACGGCGGCCTGACCGATGCGCGCGCCTTCCAGGGCAAGGACAGCATCTTGTCCGGGCCGGCCGGCGGCATCGTCGGCATGGTGCGCGCCAGCCGCCTGGCCGGCTTCGAGAAGATCATCGGCTTCGACATGGGGGGCACCTCGACCGACGTCTCGCATTTCGCCGGCGCGCATTCTTCCGATTATGAGCGCGTGTTCGAGACCCAGGTGGCCGGCGTGCGCATGCGCGCGCCGATGATGAGCATCCACACGGTGGCGGCCGGCGGCGGCTCGATCCTGCACTTCGACGGCAGCCGCTACCGCGTCGGCCCGGACAGCGCGGGCGCGAATCCCGGCCCGGCCAGCTACCGGCGCGGCGGGCCGCTGGCGGTCACCGACTGCAACGTCATGCTCGGCAAGATCCAGCCGGCGCACTTCCCCAAGCTGTTCGGGCCGAATGCCGACGAAGCGCTCGACGTCGAGGCCGTGCGTGCACGCTTTGCCGACATGGCCGGGCAGATTTTCGCCGCCACCGGCGACCGGCGCACGCCCGAGCAGGTGGCCGAAGGCTTCATCCAGATCGCCGTCGGCAACATGGCGAATGCGATCAAGCAGATCTCGGTGCAGCGCGGGCACGACGTCACCGAATACGCGCTGACCAGCTTCGGCGGCGCCGGCGGCCAGCATGCCTGCCTGGTGGCCGATGCACTGGGCATGAAGACGGTCTTCATCCACAGCCTGGCTGGCGTGCTGTCGGCCTACGGCATGGGCCTGGCCGACCAGAGCGCGATGCGCGAGCAGGCGGTGGAGGAAAAGCTGGGCGCGGCCAGCAATGCGGCACTCGACGTGCGCCTGGATGCGCTGGCCGATGCCGCACGCGGCGAGTTGCTGGCGCAGGGCGTGGGCGCCGAACGCATCGACGTCATCCGGCGCGTGCACCTGCGCTACGAAGGCACGGATTCGGCGCTGGTGGTCGACTTCGGCGCGGTCGAGGCGATGGGGGCGCAGTTCGAAGCAGCCTACAAGAAGCGCTTCTCCTTCCTGATGCCATCGCGCGCGCTGGTGGTGGAGGCGGTGTCGGTGGAAGCGCTGGGCCGCTCGGAAGCGCCGCCCGAGACCATGGCAGCAAGCGCGCCGCGTACGGGCGTCCTGTTGGCGTCGGAACGCGTGCGCATGTTCGGCAACGGCGAATGGGTCGACGCCGGCATCTACCGCCGCGCTGACATCGGGCCGGGCGACACCATCAAGGGCCCGGCCATCGTCGCCGAGAACAACGCCACCACGGTGGTGGAAGCCGGTTGGCAGGCCGAGGTCACGCCCTGGAACCACCTTGTGCTGACGCGCGTGGAAGCGCTGCCCGAGCGGCGCGCGATCGGCACTACGGCCGACCCGGTGATGCTGGAGATCTTCAACAACCTGTTCATGTCGATCGCCGAGCAAATGGGCCTGCGCCTGCAGAACACGGCCTATTCGGTGAACATCAAGGAGCGCCTCGACTTCAGCTGCGCGATTTTCGACGCCGACGGTAACCTGGTGGCGAATGCGCCGCACATGCCGGTGCACCTGGGCTCGATGGGCGAATCGATCAAGACGGTGATGCGCGAGAATGCTGGCCGCATGCGCGCCGGCGACGTCTACGTGCTGAACGATCCCTATAACGGCGGCACCCATTTGCCCGACGTGACGGTGATCTCGCCGGTGTTCGACGCAGCAGGCCAGGACATCCTGTTCTACGTCGGCTCGCGCGGCCACCATGCGGACATCGGCGGCACCACGCCGGGCTCGATGCCGCCGGACTCGCATCATATCGAGCAGGAGGGCGTCCTGATCAACAACTTCAAGCTGGTCGACGGGCTTGACGGCGTGCTGCGCGAGGCCGAGGCGCGCGCGCTGCTGACCGGCGCACGCTACCCGGCGCGCAACCCGGACCAGAACATGGCCGATTTGCGCGCCCAGGTGGCGGCGAACCAGAAGGGCGTCGAGGAGCTGCACCGCATGGTGGCGCACTTCGGCCTGGATGTCGTGCGCGCCTACATGGGCCACGTGCAGGACAACGCCGAGGAAGCCGTGCGGCGCGTGATCGGGGCGCTGAAGGATGGCGCGTTCACGCTGGAGCTGGACAACGGCGCCCACATCGACGTGGCGATCCGGGTCGACCGCGCAGCACGCAACGCCGAGATCGATTTCACGGGCACCTCGGCCCAGCTGGACAACAACTTCAATGCCCCCTCGGCGGTGTGCATGGCGGCGGTGCTGTACGTATTCCGCACCCTGGTCGAGGACGAGATACCGCTGAACGGCGGCTGCCTGAAACCGCTGAAGGTCATCATTCCGCCGGGCTCGATGCTCAATCCCCACTATCCGGCCTCGGTGGTGTCGGGGAACGTCGAGACCTCGACCTGTATCACGAACGCGCTGTATGGCGCGCTGGGCGTGATGGCGGCCTCGCAGGGGACGATGAACAACTTCACCTTCGGGAATGCCAAGTACCAGTACTACGAAACGATTTCCGGCGGCAGCGGGGCGGGTGAGGGTTTCGATGGGACCGACGTGGTGCAGACCAACATGACCAACTCGCGCCTGACCGATCCGGAGATCCTGGAGTTCCGCTTCCCGGTGCGGCTGGAGAGCTATGCGATCCGTGCCGGGTCCGGCGGGGCGGGGCGGTGGACGGGCGGGAATGGCGGGGTGAGGAAGGTGCGCTTCCTGGAGCCGATGACGGCGGCGATCTTGTCGAACAATAGGGTCTATGCGCCGTTCGGCATGGCGGGCGGCGAGCCGGCGGCGCGCGGCGTGAACAGCGTGGTGCGCGCCGACGGCAGCGTGGAGCAGGTCGGGCACATCGGCAAGGTCGAGATGGCGGCGGGTGACGTGTTCGTGATCGAGACCCCGGGCGGGGGAGGGTACGGCAGCACCCGATAATTGCTAACGGCGTATCCCGTACGGTGGGCACTCCGTGCCCACGCGGTTACATGTTCGTAATGCGGACACGTGCGGGGAGGTGTCGCTCGCATCGCCAAACGAAGCCAGCCAATACGATTGGGGTTTGTGGCCGGGCTTGATGCTACCGTTTGGATATCATCGGCCAACGACAAAAGGAGACGCACGTAACCGCGTGGGCACGGAGTGCCCACCGTACGGAGGACGCCGCAGGCCGAAGCCAGGTAGGGTGGGTTCTCGAACCCACCGCACGCGATTTACGTCAGGACGAAATACCGTACTTCCGCCGCATCGCCATGTACTCGTCCGTCAACGGCCCCAGCCTCGGATGCTGGGCATCCACCGCGCGGATATTCTCCAGCTGCGCAAAACACAGCTCCCCCAGCGGGTGATCCCACCCCAGCTCGTTGATCTGGCGAAGCACCCCGCCCGCCGCCGCGATCATCACCTGCAGGTTCCCCGGCGCCATGCGCAGCGCTTCGAGCAGCGTCTGGACCGCGCCGCGCACGTCGCCCATGTTGCGCTTTTCGTCGGCCACGCCGAGCAGGATCTGGGCTTGCGCCTTGAGCTGCTGGCCCATGCCGTCGGCCAGGTCGCGCCGGCCCGCGTCGGCGAACAGCTGCAGCGCGCCGGCGGTGCTCATGCCGGCGGCCGGATCGTTCACCACCGTCATCATGACCTCCTGCGCCTGGCCATCGAGCCGGTGCCCCAGGCAGGAACGCACCAGGCCGAGGCGCAGTGCCGTCGACAGGCCGCTGCTGGCGCGCACCGCCGTCACCGCCGTATGCAGATCGTTCAGTGCCGCCGGACGGTTGCCGGCCGCGTCGTGCAAGGCCGCGTTGGCGATCGCCAGGCAGGCGTCGGTCTCCGGGCTGGCGCGCAGCGAGCGCTCCAGGTCGCGAACCACACCGGTGGCCTGCGCCAGGTCGCCGCGTTTGACCAGCGCCTTGACCAGTTTCACGTGGTCTTCCGGGTCGCGGAATTCCGAGTAGCGTGCCTTGCTCACCACCTGCCTGAGCGCGCGTTCCGCCGCCGCCGCGTCGCCGGCTTCGAGCGCCACTTCGCCGAGTTTGCGCAGGCGCCGCACCAGGTGCGGCGACAGATTCACGGCTTCTTCGAGGATCTTCTGCGCCTGGGCGTGGGCGCCGGCCGCTTCGTGGCAGCGCGCCAGCAAATCGTAGGCGCCCATCAGCTGCGGGTGGGCCGCGACCAGCATCTGCAGGGTGTCGCGTGCCTCGTCGATGCGGCCCTGCGCGAACTGTGCGCGCGCCAGGCCCAGGCCGGCCCAGCCGAGCGGCTTGAAGGCCAGCACCTTGCGGTAGATCTGCTCGGCCTCGCCATGCTCCTTCAGCTGCACGTGCAGTTCGGCGCGCAGGCGTGCGAAGTCGAGGGCGTGGCGGGTGTGGTGAAGCTCGGCTGCGGCGGCGCTGCGGATCGCTTCATGCAGGTTGTTCTGCGCCACCAGCTGCCAGGTCGGCAGGAACACGGCGCGCCGTTCCAGGGCGCGGGCGATGCGCGCACCCAGGGTCTCGGCGGTAAACGGTTTCAGCACGTAGTCGGTGGGCGCGAGTTCCGCGGCGCTGACCACCTTGCCGTGTACCGCTTCCGAGGTCAGCATGATGAAGATCGCCCACGGCGCGATCAGGCGGTGGTGGCGCAGGTCTTCCAGCAGTTGCTGGCCGTCCTGGCCGTCGCCGGCGCCGCCGCTGCTGGCGCCGCCGAGGTCGTATTCGCAGAGGATGATGTCGTAGGCGCGGCGCGTCAGCTGGCGGATCGCGGTGCCGGCGTTGATCGCGTACTCGACCTTGCTGATGCTGGCGGCATTGAGCATGTTCTGCAGGTTGCTGCGCATGCCAGGATTGGGGTCGATGACCAGTACCGACAGCTTGCTGTTGTCTTGCATGTGTTCTCTTTCGTTGCTCCGACGCGGACGCTTCAAACGCTACAATACCGGCAAGGGAAGGGCGCGGCAACTGGCAGTCTGCCACGGGGCGCGGAGAGGCTGGTCTACCCTGTATAATAGCGGGCTATCTTCCACCCGCAGCCACGCTGCATCAACCGACTTCCAGCCATGTTGATTCTGCCGGGTTCCAACGCCCTTTCGGTATTTCGTAGCCAACGCCTCCTGAACCAGCTGCAAGCAGTCGCACCCACGATTGCCTCGGTCCAGGCTCGCTTCTACCACTTCATCGACGCCAGCGCACCGCTGTCCACTGCGGACACCGAGCGTTTGACGGCCATGCTCACCTACGGCGAGCCTGTGCCCGAGACCCTGTACGAGGGCGCCGTCGAGGAGTTCTTCGTGATTCCGCGCCTGGGCACGATCTCGCCCTGGGCTTCCAAAGCGACCGACATCGCGCACAACTGCGGCATGTCGCACGTGCACCGCATCGAGCGCGGCGTGGCGTACAAGGTGGTCCTCAAAAGCGGCATCCTCGGCAGCAGCATCGGCGCCCCGAAGAAGCTGGACGCCAACGCCATCGCCGCCGTGGCAGCCCTGCTGCACGACCGCATGACGGAAAGCGTCCTGCGCAGCGCCGACGACGCCGTGCGCCTGTTCGACGAACTGCCGGGCAAGGGCCTGGAATCGATCGACGTGCTGGGCCAGGGCCGCGATGCCCTGGTGCGCGCGAACACGGAACTCGGCCTGGCCATGTCGGATGACGAGATCGACTACCTGGACGAGGCCTTCACCAGGGCCCAGCGCAATCCAACCGATGTGGAACTCATGATGTTCGCCCAGGCGAACTCGGAACACTGCCGCCACAAGATATTCAACGCCGACTGGATCATCGACGGCGTGAAGCAGGACAAGTCGCTGTTCGGCATGATCAAGAACACGCACCAGCTGCAGCCGAAGGGGACCATCGTCGCCTACAGCGACAATTCCTCGATCATGGAAGGGACGACGGTCACGCGCTTCTTCCCGCGCGAAGATGGCGAGTACGCGACCCTGAGCGAACTGACGCACACGCTGATGAAGGTCGAGACCCATAACCACCCGACTGCGATCTCGCCGTTCCCGGGCGCCTCCACCGGCGCCGGCGGCGAAATCCGCGACGAGGGCGCGACTGGCCGCGGCGCCAAGCCAAAGGCGGGCCTGACCGGCTTCACGGTCTCGAACCTGAACCTGCCGGATGCCCAGCGCGCCTGGGAGAATGCGGCCGACGTTACCGCTACTGGCGTCAAGCCTGCGGCAGACGTCTACGGCAAGCCGGAACGCATCGCTTCGCCGCTGCAGATCATGATCGACGGCCCGCTCGGCGGCGCCGCCTTCTCGAACGAATTCGGCCGTCCGGTCCTGGGCGGCTACTTCCGCACCTACGAGCAGAATGCGCAGGCGGCGGGCGGCGTGTACGGCTACCACAAGCCGATCATGATCGCCGGCGGCATCGGCAACATCTCGGACCAGCACACGCACAAGAACGACATCCCGCCGGGCAGCCTGCTGATCCAGCTGGGCGGTCCGGGCATGCGCATCGGCATGGGCGGCTCGGCCGCCTCGTCGATGGCCACCGGCACCAACACCGCCGACCTCGACTTCGACTCGGTCCAGCGCGGCAACCCGGAGATGGAACGGCGTGCCCAGGAGGTGATTAACGGCTGCTGGCAGCTGGGCGCCGACAACCCGATCATCTCGATCCACGACGTTGGCGCTGGTGGCCTGTCGAACGCCTTCCCGGAAATCGTGAACGACGCCAAGCGCGGCGCGACTTTTGATTTGCGCAAGATCCAGCTCGAAGAGTCGGGCATGGCGCCGAAGGAGATCTGGTCGAACGAATCGCAGGAACGCTATGTGCTGGCGATTGCGCCGGAGAGCCTGGCCAGGTTTGCATCGCTGTGCGAGCGCGAACGTGCACCGTTCGCCGTGATCGGCGTCGCCACCGAAGAACGCCAGTTGCGCGTGGTCGATGACGAGGCAGGTAACAACCCGGTCGACATGCCGATGGAAGTCCTGCTCGGCAAACCACCGAAGATGCTGCGCAAGGTCGAGCACGTGGAGCGCGATCTGCCGGCCGTCGACCTGACCGGCATCGCGCTTGAAGAAGCGGCCAAACGCGTGCTGCTGCTGCCGACCGTCGCCGACAAATCCTTCCTGATCACCATCGGCGACCGCAGCGTCGGCGCCATGACCGCGCGCGACCAGATGGTCGGCCCGTGGCAGGTGCCGGTCGCCGACTGCGCCGTCACCGTGATGAGCCACGAGGGCTACGTGGGCGAAGCGATGGCGATGGGCGAGCGCACGCCGCTGGCCGTGATCGACGCCGCCGCTTCGGGCCGCATGGCCGTGGGCGAGGCGATCACGAATATCGCGGCCGCACCGATCGGCTCGATCGAGGACATCAAGTTGTCCGCCAACTGGATGGCCGCCTGCGGCCAGCCGGGCCAGGACGCGGCCCTGTTCGATACCGTGAAAGCGGTCGGCATGGAGCTGTGCCCGGCGCTGGGCATCAGCATCCCGGTCGGCAAGGATTCGCTGTCGATGCGCACCACCTGGAATGACGACGGCGAAGCCAAGTCGGTGATCTCGCCGGTGTCGCTGATCGTGTCGAGCTTCGCGCCGGTGCCGGACGTGCGCCGCACGCTGACGCCGCAACTGCGCACGGACCTCGGCGACACCGCCCTGATCCTGATCGACCTCGGCCGCGGCAAGAACCGCATGGGCGCCTCGGCGCTGGCGCAAGTTACCCAGCAGCTGGGCGACGCGGTGCCGGACGTCGACTCGCCGGAAGACCTGAAGGCCTTCTTTGCCGCCATCCAGCGTTTGAATGCGGACGGCAAGCTGCTCGCCTACCACGACCGTTCGGACGGCGGCTTGTTTGCCACCCTGTGCGAGATGGCCTTTGCCGGCCGCGCCGGCGTGTCGGTGAATCTCGACATTCTGACCATGGAAGGCGAGCACGCCTCCGACTGGGGCGACGCCAAGAACTGGGCCACGCAAGTGGGCGAACGCCGCAACGAAATGACGCTGCGCGCGCTGTTCTCGGAAGAGCTGGGCGCCGTGGTGCAGGTGCGTCACGATGACAAGAGCGCGGTGATGAATGTGCTGCGCGAACTGAACCTGGGCGCCTGCAGCCACATCATCGGCAAAGTGAATGACCGCGGCGTGGTCGAGTTCACGCGTGACGCCAAGGTGATCTACCACGAGAAGCGCAGCAGCCTGCACCGCCTGTGGTCCGACACCAGCTGGCGCATCGCGCGCCTGCGCGACAACCCGGACTGCGCCGACCAGGAATACGAGCGCCTGCTGGACGAAACCGATCCGGGCTTCACGCCGAAGATCGCCTTCGACATGAACGAGAACGTGGCGGCGCCGTTTATCGCCACGGGCGTGCGTCCGCGCGTGGCCATCCTGCGCGAGCAGGGCGTCAACTCGCACATCGAGACCGCGTTCGCGATGTACCAGGCCGGCTTCAATGCGGTCGACGTGCACATGAGCGATTTGATCGCCGGCCGCGTGAAGCTCGACGACTTCAAGGGCGTGATCGCGGTGGGCGGCTTCTCCTACGGCGACGTGCTGGGCGCGGGCGAGGGCTGGGCCAAGACCATCCTCTTCAATGAACAGCTGGCCGAGCAGTTCGCACGCTTCTTCGCGCGCCAGGATACCTTCGGCCTGGGCGTGTGCAACGGTTGCCAGATGCTGGCCAACCTGAAGCCGATCATCCCGGGCGCGCAGGCCTGGCCGAAGTTCACGCGGAATAAATCGGAACAGTTCGAGGCACGCTTCGGCATGGTCGAGGTGCTGGAGTCGCCGTCGATCTTCTTCCAGGGCATGGCCGGCACGCAGGCGCCGCTGGCGATCGCCCACGGCGAAGGCTTTGCCGACTTCTCGCTGACCGGCGATTTGTCGCAGGTGGTGCAGTCGCTGCGCTACGTCGACAACCGCGGCCAGGCCACCGAGCAGTATCCGTTCAATCCGAACGGCTCGCCGGGCGG
>Ga0265780_10010348_pt1 | contig 11123 bp, 11 predicted proteins | sample P1T30metagenome_FD_192432 | JGI IMG/M metagenome (GOLD analysis project Ga0265780, IMG submission 192432) | Plant litter microbial communities from East Loma Ridge, Irvine, California - P1 T30 | ecosystem: Environmental > Terrestrial > Plant litter > Unclassified | place: USA: California... | reverse complement strand
GGCCGGGCACATTGCCAAAGGCGACCGCGCCCCAGGCCAGCACCGTCAGCACCACCAGTACCGGATGCGGCGCGGTAAAGGTCAGCACGGCGAGCACGGCGGCGAGCAGGGCGAATACGACTTGCAGCGCGCGCACCGGTCCCTGGCGGTCGGCCAGGCGCCCGCCCCAGATATTTCCGGCCGCCACCGACACGCCATATATCAGCATTACCAGGCCCACGCTCGAGGGCGCGAAGCCGGCCACGTCCCGCAGGATCGGCGCCAGATAAGTAAAGGCGATGAAGGAGCCGCCATAGCCGAGCGTGGTGATGGCATACACCAGCAGCAGGCGCGGTTTCTTCAGCACCGCGAACTGGGCCGCCAGGCTGGCCGGCTTGCCGCCGCCAATCGAGGCGGGCACCAGCAGCATGCTGCCGATCATGGCAATCACGCCAAGCAGGGCAACGGCGAGGAAGGTCGATTGCCAGCCGAATTGCTGGCCGATCCAGGTGCCAAGCGGCACGCCGGTGACCAGGGCCACGGTCAGGCCGGTGAACATGAGGGCAATGGCGCGCGCGGCTTTGTCCTTTGGCACCAGGCTGGTGGCAATCGTCGAGCCGATTGAAAAGAACACGCCATGCGCCAGGCCAGTGAGGACGCGCGCCGCCATCAGCGCCGCATAGCCGGGTGCAACCGAGGCCACCAGGTTGCCGGCGGTGAACAGCAGCATCAGGCCGATCAGAAGTCGCTTGCGCGGCACGCGCGTGGTGAGTGCCGTCAGCAGCGGGGCGCCGACCGCCACGCCGAGCGCGTACAGGCTGACCAGCAGGCCGGCCGAGGGCAGCGAGACGCCGAGGCTGGCCGCAACGTCGGGAATCAGGCCGACGATCACGAATTCCGTCGTCCCGATGGCAAAGGCGCTCAAGGCAAGCGCCCAAAGTGCGAGTGGCATGTTGTTCTCCTGTAGCCCATGTGTGAAAGGCTGCAGTGTGCGGGAATGGACGCGTGTGAAAAATCCCTTGCCGTACAATATACTTTTGACTGGGAGTCACGAATGATCGACGTGGAAGCCTTGATTACATTCTCCGCCGTCATGGATGCTGGCTCGTTTTCCGGGGCTGCCGAGCGGCTAGGGCAAACGCCTTCAGGTGTCTCCCGCACCATTGCGCGCCTGGAAAAGCACCTGGGCATGACGCTGCTGCACCGGACCACGCGCCGCCTGCAGCTCACCGACGAAGGCGCCTGGCTGCTGGAACGCGCGCGCGCCATCCTGGCCGACCTGGCGCACACCGAGGCCGAGGCCGCCGCGCGCCGCTCCCAGCCCGCCGGCCTGGTACGCGTGAACGCCGCCACGCCTGCGCTCGATCATTTGCTGGCGCCGCTGGTGCCGGCTTTCCTCGATGCTTATCCGCTGCTGCAACTTGAGCTGACCAGCGGCGAAACCGTGGTCGACCTGATCGAGGAGCGCGCCGACCTGGCGATCCGCATCGGCCAGTTGCCCGACTCCACGCTGAATGCGCGCCGCCTGGGCAGCAGCCGCATCCGCGTGCTGGCCGCGCCAAGCTACCTGGCACGGCACGGCGCCCCGGCGAATGTGGCCGAGCTGGCGCGCCACCGCCTACTCGGCTTTTCGAAACCGGCGTCGCTGAATACCTGGCCGCTGGCGCACAATGGCGCCGAAGGCTATACGATCGCCCCGGCCGTGACGGCCTCGAGCGGCGAAACGGTGCGCCACCTGGCGCTGGCCGGAGCCGGCATCGCCTCGCTCTCGGATTTCCTCACGCGCGCCGACCTTGCCGCCGGGCGCCTGGTGCCAGTGCTGCCGGACGCCGCGCTCGCCTGGCTGCAGCCGGTATGGGCGGTGTTCTACAAGCAAGGGGCGCTGGCGCCGCGGGTGGCGGCGCTGGTGGATTTCCTGGCGCGCGAGCTGGCGCCGGTGCTGGAAGCCTAGGGTGCCGTGTGCTGGGTGCTGTGTGATGCGTGCTGGCTGCTTTCGCATGCGCGGTCAGGCGCAGCCCGCGCTTGCCTGGCGCGGCTGCAGCGGCCGCAGGCGCATGCCGACAGCGTCGGCATAGCTTGCCCCATCGAGCGGCAGGGCGACTTCCGCCCCCGTCAGCGCGGACAGCAGCAAGGCATTCGCCAGGTGCAGGGCGTCGACGCCGTCGGCCCAGCCCGCGATGAGCGGCCTACCGTCCTGCCAGGCGTCCACGAAATTCTGAATCACTTCGAGGTGCTGGCCGCCTTTCGACACGCAGGTTTCGCGCACAGTGCAAGCCTGCGGCACCACCCGCGATGAAGGATCCGTGCTGGCCGCGATAAAGGCATCCGTATCGCAGGAAAACGAGGTGATCTCCAGGCTCTGGTAATCCTTGACGACGGCGCCGCGGGTGCCGACGATCTCGAGCCGGTCGCGCAAGGGGAATTCGCGGGTCGACGCGATGAAGCTCGCCTCGCCACCGTCCGCCAGGTCCATGTGCGCCACCACGCTGTCCTCGACGTCGGTACCGTCGCGGCGCCCGAAGCGCGCGAACGCGTGCACACGCGTCGGCAGCCCGAACAGCCAGGCCAGGATGTCGAGCTGGTGATGGCATTGGTTCATCAGCACGCCGCCGCCTTCGCCGGCCCAGGTCCCGCGCCAGGGCGTGTGGCGGTAGTACGCATCGGTCCGGAAATAATGGCTGACATACCAGTTGACGCGCACGATACGCCCGAGTGCCGCGCTCTCCAGCAATTGCCGGATGCGGCGAAACCCAGGGTCGGTGCGCTGGTTGAACATGACGGCCACCGGGCGGCCGTGCGCCGCAACGGACGGCGCCAGACGCTGCGCTTCGAGCAGGTGGCGGCCGATTGGCTTGTCGGCGATGACGCCCAGCCCATGCGCGATGGCGCCTTCCACCAGGCTGGCGCGGAACAGGGCAGGGGTCGTGACCATCACGGCGTCGACCGCGCCGGAAGCGTACAGGTCGCCGGCGTCCTGGAAGAAGCGTGCACCGCAGTCGCGCGTGAGCAGCGCGGCGCCCGGGTCGACATCGCAGATGGCGGCCAGGCGCGCGCCTGCCACCCGCTGCTGGCGAAAAAAATCGATGTAGCGCCGTCCTATCGTTCCCGCCCCGACGATCCCGAAACGGATCATGGCTGGGCGTGCTGCGATGCTCCGGCGCCGCGTTCGGCCATGAATTCGAGACGGTTGCCGAAGGGGTCAGTGGCATAGAAGCGCTTTTCGTCGGCGAGTTCCTCGTCCCAGACGACCTGCTGGCCTGCAGCCGCCAGCGCGGCCGCGAGTGCGTCGAGGTCGTCCACGCGAAACGCGATATGGGCCTTGGTGGCGGGCTGGAAGTTGGGATCGACCCCGCAGTGAACAAACACATGCTCGCCCTTGAACCAGCAGCCGCCGCGCTTTTGCAGGCTCTCGGGTTTCGGCACTTCCGCCAGCCCCAGCAGCCCGACGAACATGGCGCGCGCGGCTTCCTCGCCACCGCGCGGGATGGCGAGCTGAACGTGATCGATACTGGTCAACTTTGGCATGTCGTCCTCGTGGTGCTCGTGGTAATGGGGACCGCGACAGCGCTTGCGTTCCCGGTTGGTCCGCGGCGCAGCGGCGCCTTGAGTAGATTGTGCACCTTCTGGCAGCGATCGAGCGCGGCGCAAAACGCCTCGCCTGCCTCGCCCTCGCCCTTGCCCTCGACCGCGCGCAAGCCTTGTCCTTTGCCGACGTGGCTGGCAACGAATTCGTGGCGCGCTTGCGCCACCAGCGCCTCGTTGGCCGGCAGGCCCATGAACGCGAACAGGCTGGCACAGGCCTGGGCCGGCCGCGCCACGAGTTCCTCGTAGCACAGCTCGATATAATACGCGGGATCGAGCAGGCCGCGCATGGCGAGCCAGCGCGCGTTCCAGCTGGCCCACTTGTCGAGCGCCTGCACCACATTCAGCGGCGCCCACGGGCGGCCACGAAAGTGGCGCAGCATCGATTCGGCGACGTCGACTGGATCGCGGTAGACGAAGATATACCGTGCATCCGGGTAGATCGCATGGATGGCGGGCAGCTGCAGCAGGTATTCGTTGTACTTGTCGCCGATGCGGCGCGCGTCCGGATGGATGATGGCGTAGATGTCGTCAAGCATGGCGCGGATGGCGGCGCGCGGGTCGCAGCCAGCGGTAAGGTGGCCCGGCGCGCCGCGCACCAGGTAAGCCTGGATCGCTTGCATGGTGCGGGCGGACAGGTTGTAAGGCGCTTTCCGTCCAAAGGCAAACGCGACCTCGTCGAGGCGGACATGCCCGCACGCGGCATGCGCCTCCTGCTCCAGCAGCCAGACGATCAGCAGGTAGAGCAGCTTGCCATTCACCGTCAGTGCCAGCGCGGGATGCCGCTGCAGGTGCAGCGCCAGCGCGGTCGTGCCGGAGCGCTGGCAACCGACCAGGAACACCGGAGCGCTGGCATCTCTATCGCGCAAGGTCCACCTCGACTTCAGCCTCTGCCTCAACTTCAGCCTCAACTTCAGCCCCTGCCGCCGGCATCAGGTCTTGCAGCGCACGGAGCGACTCGGCCGTCGCCTCCTCGCCGCCGCGCGAGAAGGCGGCGCCGCCCGGATAATCGAGCTGCTCCTCGCTGAAGTGCCCGCCAGCACGCCAGGCGGCGCCGGCGCGCCAGTGCGTTTCCACCGACGCGTAGCCATCGAAACCATCCCGCGCCAACTGCCGCAACAGGCGCGCGAAGTCGAGCAGTCCGCCGGCAAAAGCGCCGTAGCGCAGCTGGCCGCCGGCGCCGGCGTGCACCTGCTTCAGGTGCACATGCCGGATGTGCCGCGCCAGGCACCGGTAGCCCGCCGCGAGCGGGTCGGGATCGGTTGCGCCATATACGCTGTTGGCGGGATCCCATAATGCCGCCAGTGTGGGAAGCTGCATCTCGTCCAGCAGTGCGGCAAGCTCGACACCGGTTGCATGGTTCGAGCGCTTGCCATTCTCGACCAGCAGGACGATGCCATGCGCTTGCGCGCAGGCGGCGGCGGCGCGCAGGGCCGTCTCGATCCTGTCGCGCATTGGCGGCGTCAGCGCCGTCCGCCAGAACGAAAAAATGCGCACATACGGGCTGCCCAGGTAGTTGGCGATGTCGGCGCAGCGGGCCAGCTTGTCGAGCTCCGTATGCAGCGGCGCATCGAGGTCGCATTTGAAGACGGGACTGTCGATACAGCATACGCCGAGGCCGGCATCGCGCAGCTGGCCGCGCAAGCGGTCACGTTCGCCCGCGCCGAGCAGCATGCAGTGCTTGTCGTACACGGTACGCAATTCCACGGCGTCGAGCGACAAGGCCTGGGCCAGGGCCACGCAGGCGGCGGGATCCTGCGCGGCTTCGTCGGTAATGAAGGAGAGCTTGATCATGCTGGTTTGTGCGCGTAGGCGTGGTAGGCGTCGTAGGCGTTGTCAGCGTTGAAAGTGCAGCCATGGGCCGCGCCGATCTCGGTCAGCTTGCGTACCAGTGCCACGGGCAGCGGCAAGCCATGTTCCGAGCGCAGCCGGAAGTGGCTGGCCTCGATGTCGCCTGGCGCCAGCACCGCCTGCGTGGGGTCTTGCGGCTGGCATGCGCGCAGCCGCTCCAGGTAATCGGAAACATGCCCGGCAAAGCCGGGCGTGCGCAGCCGCGCGGTCGAGATCGCGACCATGGTCTGGCTGCAGCCGGTCGGCTGCGCGGCATCGAGCCGCTGGCGGGTGACGTCCATGCCCACCCGGCCGCCACCGTCGAGCAATCCGGCCAGGATGTCGACGACACAGGCCCAGCCGAAGCCCTTGTAGCCATGGGGCAGGACGCCGCCGCCCTGGTCGAGGACGGCGGGGTCGTTCGTGGGCAGGCGCGCGGGTCCCTCGGCCCAATGCGCGTCCATGGTGGCGCCAATCAGCTGCAGGTGGCGGATTTTTCCACAAGCAACGATCCCGGTTGCCATGTCGAACAACCATGGCGCGCCACCGGTCGGTGCGCCGACGCAGATCGCGTTGTTGCCCATCACCGGATCCTGTCCGCCATAGGGATACACGGAAGGGCCGGCGGTCGTCATCACGATCGAGATATGACCGGCTTCCGCCAGCAGGCGGGCGTAGCTTGCGAGCATGCCCACGTGGTTGTTGTTGACGACGTTGATGAGCGCGATGCCCTTGGCCCGCGCGCTGGCGTCGAGATAGCCGCAGGCCTGGGTCAGGGCGACCTGGCCCGGGGCGCCATCGGCATCGAGCACCATGATGGGCACTGTGGCGGGCACTTCGGTGGCCACGCTGATGGGACCGTCCTCGGTGAGCAGGCGCATGGCATGGCCGGTGCGGATGCCGCCAGCGCGGATGCGCTCGAGATACATCGGCAGCAGCATCAGGCCGTGGGAACAGACGGCGCGCAGCTCGGCCTCGACCAGGTTGTCCGCCACGCACACCGCGTCGGTGTCACGCAGGCCTGCCTTGCACAGCACGGCAACGGTCCACGCATGCACGCGGCTCGCTGGCAGGAGAGGATCGCCGGCGCTCATTTCGCGTGCCGGTTGGCGTGGAATTTACCGTACTGGCCGGCGTACAGCCCCAGGTTGAACGCCGAGCCCCACAAAACGCGAGCAAAGCGTTCGACCAGGTTGGCCGAGCGGGACAAGCCGATGCCGTTTTCCGCGGCGGCGGTGAACAGACCCGAATGGTCGTGTTGCAAGCCAATTGCGAAATAGCCGCTGAGGAAGCGTCCGCGCATCAGGCCGAACCAGTCGGTATAGCCATTGTCGTGCAGGACTTCGAGTTCAGGCAGGTAGAACACGGGCTTGCCCGCTTTCAGCAACTTGAGCGCGAGGTCGCGGTCTTGCGACTTGGTGTAGTGGGGTGAAAATCCATCGACCGCATCGAAGCAGGCGCGCGCCACGGCGCAGTTCCCGCCACTCAGGAAATTTACCCCGTAGGCGGGTACGCCCAGGCGATCAGTACGTGCACCTTCCACGATGCGCGACTCGCGTGCTTCGTAGATGCGCGCCCTCAGCGTGTCGAGCGTGCGGCTCCCCGGTACCAGCGACGTGACACGGCCGGTGATGGCGCCAAGTGCGCAGCCTGCCGTGCCGCCGGCCTGCGCAAAGGCGCGCGCCACGAGCGACAGCCAGTCCGGCGTCGGCACGATATCGTCGTCGAGAAACGCGAGAATATCGCCGCGCGCCGCCGCGGCGCCGGCATTCCGGGCGACCGAGACATTGCGCGCATTCGTATCGATGACGCGGACGTTTGCCAGTCCGGCCAGCATCCGCCCCACCGGCAGGCTGAGCGGCGGCCCATCGTTGGTCACGATGACTTCATGCGCCACGTTCTCCTGGTTGGCAGCCAGTGCGAAGACGATGCGCAGCAAGGACGCCTCGCGATGACAGGTGGGGATGATCACGGAAATCATGCTGGCATTCTTCCTTTGCTGGACGATGCGGCGAGTGAGGACGGCGTGGCATGCTCGGTACTGTGCGCTTGCAGGAGCATGTAGCGCTGGGCCTTTTGTCCTGGCGCGCCGATGATGTCGACCTGCTCGATCCTGACTGGAAGCGCGCCGACGGCGCTGTGCAAGGCCTGGCGCAGCGCCGCTTCGGTGGCGGCTGGATCGGCCTGCGCGCCCGCAATCCAGCTGACGCGCAGGGCGCCGCTGCGGTCTTGCACCACCTGGAACTGCCGGATCGGCAAGCCTTCGAAAACCGGATTCAGGACGGACGGATTGAAGCGCTTGCCGTCCACGCTGAAGTACACCGAGTCGCGGCCGTCCAGCGCCGCGATCGAGGTGCCGGCGTAGCCGCAGGAACAAGCGCCAGTTACCAGGGTGCCGACGTCGCCGCTGCGGTAGCGGATGAAGGGCAGGGCCCAGTTCTCCAGGCTGGTAACGACCAGCTCACCGTACCCCTCCGCCTGCGGTTCGTCGCAGCCGTCGACCAGCACTTCGACGCGGGCGGCGTCGCCAAGCACGTGCATGTGATCGTGGCGCGGGCACTCCATCGCGATCAGGCCGCCCTCCTGGCTGCCGTAGGCGTTGTACACCGGCGCACCGAAGACCTGTTCCAGCAGCATCCTGTCGTTGCGGTACAGGTTATCGCCGCTGCACAGGATGGCGCGTGGCGCCAGCCGGCCCGGCCCTGGTGGCGCAGCCGCGTCGCGCAGCTGATGATGCAGCTCGGCCAGGCGCACCAGGCTGCGTGGGCGGCCATACAGCAGCGGGCAGGCCGCCTGCACGGCCGCTGCCAGCGCCGCCTGGTCCTGTTCCGGGCCGCGCCCGAGAATGATGCGCCGGATGCGTGCATAGTCCAGGGACGGGTTGATGAAGATCTGCTCGTCGCGCTGGGGATTGTCGTTGACGATCAGGACCGCGTCGGCGCCTGCCCTGGCGCATCCCGCCAACTCGGGAATACGTTCGAAAACACGCGCGTAGGTGTGATAGATGAAGGAATAAAAGCTCGCCCCGTCGCGCACGACGGAGAGCGGACTGCCGCTGGTCCCGCTGGTGGTGCGCTCGTCGACCCAGTCGCGCGGCGCGAACTGGCGCGACAGGAAGCGCTTGCGGTTGCTGGCGATGTCCTGGCGCCGTACCGGCTCGAAGGCTGCGAGCGCATGCGCGGCGCCCTCATGCACGTAGGCGAAATGGGGCACGGTGCGGGCCGCGTGCTGGAGCAAGGCTGCTTGCAGGCCTTGCAGGCCTTGCAGGCCTTGCGGTCCCGGCCGCTGCCGCTCCTTGAACTTCCGCTGGCACTGCATCGCCACGATCAGGGCTTGCAGCTGCCTGTCCGAATCCGCTGCGTTCATTGTGTGGTCGCTCCCGGCACTGCATCGATCGAAGGCGCCGCATGCGCACTGCACGCGGCGCACCGGCTGCTTACACCAAAATACCCGAGATACCGCTCGGCTTGACGCCGACGCGCAGGTTTTCCAGCGTGACCGACGACGCGTTTGCGACAGTCAGGCGCTCGGCGGCGTCGCGATGCGACAAGCCCAGGGCATTCACCGCCATGGGGTTCTGCATGATTTCCTGCATCGCCGAGAGGTTCTCGTCGAGTTTGTCGATGTGGAGAACCGACAAGACCCGGTGTGCCTGTTCCGACGTGATGCCGGCGGCCTTTGCCAGTTCATCGGACAAGGACCGGATATGGCGGTCGGTGATGATGCTTTCCCTGGGCTTCATGTTCGACATCGTAATCTCCTGTTGAGTGAATGACGCAATGGGCTTATTTCGCTCATTCCGAACGGAACAAGTCGCTTTTACCGGCACCGGCAGGTGCGGATCCGTGGATGAATAACGAACAGCGGAACTAGCACACATATTCGTCCATCTCATTGTTGTTCAGGGCAAGCCAGTTTTCCAGCGCTATCAGGATCTGATCGGTGCCGGCCGCTGCTCCGACCGATAAACGTCCTATCGCATAAGGTTGATTTCGCCAGCGCGGCGCGCCGCCCTTCGTCAGCGTGGAAAAGCCCAGGCGATAATCCTCGGCAGCGATTTCCAGCACCTCCTGGTTAAACCAGCCAAAGGGGTAGGATATTGCCGCGATTTTCGCCTGCAGCATATCTTCGAGCCGCTTTCTTGAATCCCTTGTTTGCGTGCGTATTTCCGCATGCGTGAGGCGCACCAGATTAATATGGTCGAGTGTGTGGCTGCCAATCTGATAACCCGCTTTCAATAATTCCGCGAGCTGGCTGCGCGATGCGTGGCGGGCGCGATAAGGTGCTTTCCCATTCCAGTCATTTTGCTTTCCAACATAATTGGCGACCGGGAAAATAATGCCTTTGCAGGCCAGGCTTGCCGCCGCCGCGAGGAGCGGTTCGACGTTGTCTTCATAGGCATCGTCAAAGCTCAACAGCAGCGGCGGCCTGGCAAATGCGCGCCCTGCCATCTCGCTAAGATCGCTGGCATCGACCAAGGTGAATGCTTCCTGTAGTTGCACCAACAACTCGATAAAGCGCGTCTGGCTGATCGCTGTGTAATAGTGCAGATCCGCGATATGGTGAAAACAGAGTATCGGGACGATGCGGTGGCTGGTCGAGGTAATCATGGGCAGGCTGGTTCGCGCTGGTCGGTGATGGCTCAGGCTTCTTGCCGCGGGCGCAAGACACCGCCAGCATGCAGCATCGCGATGACCGACTCGGCCGATGCACGGATGCCATGCTGATCGGTACGCAGGGTCAGCGTTGGGGCAACAGGTTCTTCATAAGGCGCCGAAATGCCTGTGAAATCCTGGATCTGTCCCTGGCGTGCGCGCCAGAACAAGCCTTTGACATCGCGTTCCTCGCAGATGTCGATAGGGCACTTGCAATACACCTCGAAGAAGTCGCCGTCCGGCACCAGCGCGCGCACCTGCCGGCGGTCCCGTTCGAACGGCGAGATGAATGCCGCCAGGACAATGGTGCCGGTATCGACGAACAGCTTGGCAACTTCGCCGGCGCGGCGGATGTTTTCGTGCCTTGCTGCATCGGAAAATCCGAGGTCGGCGCACAAGCCATGGCGCAGATTATCGCCATCGAGGATGCAGGTGCGATAGCCGCCGTCATGCAGCTGTTCCTCGACCGCGCAGGCAAGTGTCGATTTGCCGGAACCCGATAATCCCGTGAACCAGACGATCGCGCTCTGATGGCGGTTGCGCCTCTCCCACTCGGTGCGGCTAATTGCGCCGGGATGCCATACGACGTCGTTATCGCGCATATTCCATTCCGTCTGAAGTGTGGAATTGCATCGTCATCAGCCTTGTCGTTCGCAATGCAGGGTGAATGACGGCGGGATTTCGCTAGCCCGTTGATGCCGACTGCATGGGCGATTTCATCTTGTGCGCCAAATTCATTGCTGAAAGTTTGCGTAGACTAGCATGTCTTGAAACTAGGATTTTGATTAAAATCAATACGCCATTAGCCGGGCTGTGCTATGAGAATGCCCTAGAGCGTTGCAAATACTGCCGCATAGGGCGCATATTTCGATTCTCATTCGTTGTTTATTTATTTGTCTTTGTTTTTTAATCGAAAGGAAAACCCATGGAAGCCAAGGCGGAACGGCAGGAATTTGATTTAAAGATTTTCGGCTCCGGCGCCATTAACGACGTCGCGTTCGATGTGGGAGGAAGGGGCGTCGGGAACACCGCGACCGGTGAATTCTCTTTTGAAGTCACGTTTTCCGATGTGGCCCG
>Ga0265780_10010347_pt1 | contig 11123 bp, 6 predicted proteins | sample P1T30metagenome_FD_192432 | JGI IMG/M metagenome (GOLD analysis project Ga0265780, IMG submission 192432) | Plant litter microbial communities from East Loma Ridge, Irvine, California - P1 T30 | ecosystem: Environmental > Terrestrial > Plant litter > Unclassified | place: USA: California... | reverse complement strand
GCCTAAGGTGTGGCGGCGCCCGATCTTAGCGCGCAGGGCCCCCGTCATTGAATCTCCAAGGCAAAAAAGCACCGATCCGACGGGGCACCCCAGCCCTACCTTACCAAAGCGTAAATTCAGCCGATACGATTTACCACAACACGACTTCGACGTGAATGGCTCGCCAGCGCAGTTTCGCTACTTAAGATCCCTGACGAAGTGGCCTCGCTTGCTCTGGCAAACTCCGACTATTTGCTCTCAGCCCGGGTAACCTGGCCAAAAGATGCCCGACGGGGACGGCATGTACCTCTTCGACACCCGTGCTGGCAAGTACTGGCGGTACAACTACCGTTACCACGACACGCGCACGATGCTGGAACTTGGCGTCTACCCACTCTCTCTCTGGCGAAGGCTCGTACAACGCGCGCAGAAGCGCGCAAAACCCTCGCCCAAGGAGCGCCCGGGTAACGCATGGCGCATATTTATCCGTGTGCGCCAACAATTCCTGAAAGCACTTAAGATTTGGTCACGCGCCAGTATTTACGAGCGCGCAATTCCATCTAGACCCTGAAAGCGAGACTACATGCTAAAGATCACGTTGTCTGACGCAGTCGATGTCATCTCCAAGTCCGGCTCCCCTAAAGCTACGAAGGTCAGTCAGATTAAGAATCGCCAGCCCTACCATCCGGCAATCGACTATTATCGGCCGCTTCGCTTGTCCTTGGCGGAAATCCATTCGAATGGCCGGGATCGTCGCGCCGTAGATGCAATTCTGCCGACTATCACTGATCCGAAAAAGCTGGGTAACTACCACGCCGCCATCGAGGGTTATAAGAAGTGGTGGGGAAGGAAAAACGTCGGCTGGTTCGCCCCTCCACGCGCTGAGTACACCTCGGGAGACGTTTCTGTGCGCGTCAACCCGGACCTCGGCCTGGATCTCGACGGAACCCGATACCTGATCAAATTGTACATGAAAGACGAAAAGCTCGAAAAGCTGCGCATCGATCCGGCGCTCGTCCTAATGGAACTGGCGCTTCGGCCTGTCGCGCAGCCCGGTGACAGGGTTGCACTGCTCGATGTCAGGAATTCGAAGCTTCACGTTCTTGGCGTGGACGTCGCCAAGAACAAGCCAATGGTTGATGCTGAGCTGGGATATATCGCTGCCCTCTGGCCCAGCGTTTGATTCAATGGCGTACTAGTAAAGGAGGCCGAACGTAGGCATAACGGTGCCCAGCGGGCGCCGTCTTAATCGAACTGTCCTCCCACGGCCTGGGTGTCATGCATTCTCCGTTTTCTCCGGCCTTGAACGAGACACACTTCGTGTGCCTGTCGTGGCTGTCGATTAGAGCGGGCGATTCGCTGCCGAGCATGAATCCGCTCACTGCGCAGGTGGATTGCAATGGCTTTTCCTACCGCGTTAGCCAGTTAAACGGCTTACGCTCGCCGCTGCCCGGCAGTTGCCTTGGCCGAGATCCTGATCGCCGCCCCGCAACTCGAGAGCTGCGCAGCGGACTTACGCCTCTTCCTGAAGCGCGGACGCAACGATTCGCTCGCATGCCGTGTCTTGCGCCGGCAGCAAAGGCGGGCCATCCGGCGGCGGCGTCGAACCCACGACCTGCGATATCTCCAGCGCCTCGGCAGACGCCGCGGGTTTGCCGACCACGATCGCGTTGCCGACATCCTTGCGCGCCTTCGGGGCGCCCTGCCGTGCCACCGCAAGGTCGACTTTCAGGAACTGGATGATCGGCTCCGATAAGGGCGGCATGGCCCCGCCGGCCGGGATGGCGTCGGCATCTTCACTCTCGCGTACGGTGCCGGTCCCGTCTTCATACACCTCCTCGTCGATGTCGCTCGCGTTGAAGTCGGGCGTCCCCAGCAAAACTTCGAATTTCTGGGCGCGGGAAAACACAACGTCGTACTGGTATTTCTCGTAGTTGTTTGCCAGGAACGGAATGCCGATGTGAATGCGTGTGCCCTTGACCGGATCCGCCAAGGAATTGACCCGGTCAAGGCGGCCGATGCGCTGCTCGAGCTTGGCAGGGTTCCAAGGCAGGTCGTGGTGGATGATATCCGCACAGTGGCGATGCAGGTCGATCCCCTCCGAACCGATGGCGGAACATACTAGGATATCCGGCAGCAGCGGCGAATTGAAAGAGGCGCACAGTCTGGCGCGCAGGTCGTTACTGACCGCACCAGACAGGGTGCTGACATGCTTCACGTCCTGACGCAGGATGCCGCTCCACATGCTCCTGCGCTTCGAACCTCGCTGGTCGGCCTGGTTGATCGAACCTTCTTCCGCCGCCAGTCCCGCGATGAAACGCTGGATCCGCGCGAGCATCGTTTCGCCATGGCCCACGTCCATGCTCGCAATGCCGGCGCTGATCCGCTCGAAATGAGTTTTGTACTCGCCGACCGCCTCATACCGCGCAATCAGGTCTTCTCGCAAGGCGACCCGCCTCAGGCCCACCATCAACTGCAGGACGATATCGGCAAATGCCTGCAGCGGCGGTGCATCGTGCTTGCCATTCAACAGACGGGCCGCTTCGGCGTCGAGCAGGTCCCACAAGGCGCGATGGAAGGCTGCGCGCGGTTTGGCGCACCACAGATTCTGGCGCTCGCCGTATTGCGCAGCCAGCACGCGCTCGACCTCTGCCGTACCCTCGTCCTCATCGCTGTCGCTTGCAGTCCCGGAACGTTCGTCGTCTGTCTGCCCGCTTCCGTTGACATAGGCCTGCAGCAACCGTGTCCGGGTCTCGCTGTCGCCTGCCGTGAGTGCGCCATACAGGCCCGTGAACATTTGCATGGCATGCGGCCAGGCGTCCGCCACGCGCGCATTGAGAGCTGCCGTCTGCGCCAGCAGGTAAACATCCAGAAGGCGAATGATGCGCCGTGCACCAGGCTTGATGCCTGCCTGGGCGAGGCAGGTCTGAACGAATCTTCCGGCTGCATTCCTATGCTCGCCCAGTTCCATGGCGAAGGCATCCGACTGTCCGGCCGCGTCGCCGAGCGAGATCCACCAAAGATTGTCCACCAGGTCGGCGCGCTTCAACAGGCTGGTGCGCTGCATCGCATCCTGGCCGCGCTGCTGGGTCTGGTGGTGCGCATCGATTCTTTGCGTGAGCAGGCTTTCAATCTCGTCGAGTGTATGGATTCTCTCGCAGAATATGAGCGTCTTGCGGCCCTTCACGAAATTGTCGAATGCCCGCGTCACGGTCGCCTCGACTTTCGGATGGACCGTGTTCTTCAACACCTCGGCAAACATCGCTTGGTAGCGCTGGTGGGACGAGTTGCTCCTGCGCGCGCTGGCGCCATGCAGATAGGCGGCGGTGCTGGACGACATGCCGCCCAGCAGACGCGCATTCGCCTTGCCGGTCTTGCCGGTTTCGCGTTCGGCCAGTTGTCCCAAGCGCATGCCGATGAAGTTGACCATGGCAGCGTCTTCGCCGGCATACCCGTTGCTCGGGTACAAAGTCGGACGCGGGCGTCCCTCGGGATGCCCGGCGTGGAAGTGCTCGCCGATCCGGAAATCGCGCTTGTCGCGCGGCTTCGTATGGCGGACCACGACCCGGCGCAAGGTAGCCTGCAGCTTTTCGATCGTCTTGCGGTAGGCCAGGAGCGCCGAAGCGAAGCTTTCGACCGTCTCGTCGGCGCTCCCGCCGCTTACGATCTCATGCGCAATCGTGCGGATCCGGTCGGTGTCCTGCGCCTCCAGCAGGGCCAGAACCGCCGGGCTGTTCGCGACCGTCGCCAAGGCCTGCCAGGCAAGCGCGAACTTGTTACTCGCATCGAGGCAGCCGCGCATCAGCCCCGCTTTCTTGTCGAAGACGCGGCCCAGCACCTCGGTGGCTCTGCCGTCCTGGCGCACGACGTAATTGAAGACACGCTCCATCTCCCCTTCCTCGACCTGGAAGGGCGTCGCCGACATGATGAGCTTGTTGGGGATGGAGGGCGCATACTGGGCCTTGAATATCTCGGCGTTATGCTTGCCCCCCTTCCAGTTGTGCACCTCGTCGATGACCGCGAGTCCGATGTTCGCTTCCGCCAGCTTTTCCTGGAAGACGAGGTTGCGCACCTCGTTGAAGAACCTGTGGGCTTCGGCGGCAACCCCGTGCGCTCCGCCGGCCTGCAGCTGCGGGCGCAAAGCGCGCCAGTTCTCGGACACGTCGGTGCGCTGCAGGACGCGCTGTGTAGCACCGCGCAAACCATACATGTCTTCACAGCTGGCCTGCAGAACCGTCTTCAGGTACTCGTCCCAGCGGCCGTAGCGCTCGTGCTGCCTGAGGATGTTGGCTTCCTCCAGCGCGCGCACGATGCTCATGGTGTTGGTGGCGCGCAGGCGGGTCAGCAGAAAGCCGAGCACGAACTCAGAGAACAGCCTATTCTCGGCTTCGTCGATCCGCGGAGCGCCCAGCGCGCTCATGTTCATGACGTAAATGTTCGGTTCGAACCGATCTTGTTGGGCGGAAAATCTTTTGAACAGGTTGGCCAGCTGCCAGGTTGGGCCGCCAACCGCCTTCAGCTGGCGGAACTGTCCCCGGAACCAGTCCTCGTAAGCAGCGTGTTCGCTGTCCAGAAATTCACGGATCGCCGCCTGCGAATACCTGGCGGTGAAGCGCAGGTTCGCTTTACCGAGAACGTCGAAGGTATTCACGATCGGCCACAGGCGCGGCTGTTTGCCGAGAAGACCGCGTGACTTTGCCCAGGCGAACAGGGTGTACAGGAAAGGATGCAGGGTGCTGTCATCGACGCGCGAGCGCGCCGAGTCCTGGTAGTCGTGGAGGTTACGGAACAGCTCCCAGTAGCTGTTGACGTTCAGCGGACGCATGTCCTTACGGCGTGCACCGGACTCGTGGCCGTTGACATATTTGCCGTCGAAGCTGCCGATCTCCTCGATCCATTTATGCTTGAGCACATGGCTGGGCGGGGTGATCAGAAGGACCTTGCGGTCGTTCCCTTCGCTCTGCATGAGGTAGTCGGCCATGACTGCCAGCGCCACATAGGTCTTGCCCATGCCGACCTCGTCGGCGAGCAGCACCGCGTCGTAATCGTCGTTGAACCGCGTGGATATGGCGCGCGCGGTTGCCCGCTGGCGGCTCCAGTCGCCTTGCACCGAGGGGCGCTCTGCCTGAGCCCTGACGATCTGGTTGAACGGGACGCTGCGTTTCATACCAATTCACCCCTGCAAAACTCGAGATAGGTTTTTAATACCGGCGGATCCGCAGGACGCGGCACCAGCGATGCGCCAAGACGACGCGCCAGGCCGCTCATGGCCGGCAGCCGTGCTCCCAGCGAATGGCAGAACAGCGCGAGCTCACCCGCCTTGAAGCAGTACACCTGACCGCCCAGCGCACTGCGTGAAGCGTCGCGCTCCGCTTGAAGCAGCTGGGCGTAGAGCAGCAAGGGCTTCTCGACACGCCGGGCCCACTCCTCCTGGCAGTCCACAAGCCCGGCGATCTCGTCGACCCTCTGCTCGAACACACGCTCCACTTCGGAAAACAGGCTGAGGTGCCGCTGCATTGCAATCACTACATTGCTTTCCCGGTCGACCGGCGGGTCTGTCCCTTCCTCGGTGTCAGGCGTTTCGCCCGGGATGCGCTCGCCGGGGCCGGTCCCGCCCGCATACTGAGGCCTCAGGTAGTACAGCAGCCAGTCTTCGGGGTTCGCAAACAGTCTCCGGTCCGAATACTCGAGCAGCTCCGCCGCGTGATGGAAAGGCAGATAGAACACCGGTTCTTCGAAGCCTCGCCGCACGAAGCGCAGATTGCGCTTTCCCAGCAGGGGGATCGCGGAGTCGTTCCATGCGATCGGCTGCGACAGCGCCCCGTTCGGCACGACCGGCGTATCGCCCCAGCGGATCTCGTAGTCGCGCAGGCGCGCCGGATCGTCACAGCCGAAATGGAAGGCCACGGTCTTCAATCCGTCCGTCGAGCGCAGCTCGATGTCGCGGATGAAGTCGAGCTGGCCCGACGCATCTTCGTACAACACATCCTCTTCGCGCTCGGCAGGCCCGATCTGCTCCGGCAGCTGCGCATACGAGCAGGCAGGCGACGAACCCAGCGCCCGGACGACAGGCGCAGCGACCGCTTCGGGCGTACCCTTGTGGACCCATGCCAGGCCAAGCTCGTGGTTATCGCCATTCCAGGCCTTGCGGGTGAAGTTGGCGCTGCCGATGTACACCAAGTTACGTTTCCCTTCGCCGCACAGAATGAGTATCTTCGCGTGCAGCTTGCGGGTGATGTTGAGATTGCCGGCGGCAGCCCCGTCATTGGCTGCTCCGATGCGCGCGAGTTCTTCGCTGCCGATCGCCTTCGGAATCAAGTGCAGGCGGTGCGTCACCGCGTGCATTCCGTAATGCCGCTTGCTCAGCGCCGCTATGTTCTCGGCATCGGTGTGGATGGCGATCTCCGGAATCGGTCCCAGCTCTTCGTGCAGCGCATCGGCCAGGAAGCTGCTGCCCTGGTCGAAGAACGGCGAGACGACGATCAGCTTGCGGGGCGGATGGTCGGATACCTGACGCCACAGGCGGCCGAGCTGCTGCAACCCGCATTCGCCCCGTGCGTAGCCTGACGACAGAAGCGTATAGGCGTCTCCACCGGGCACGCGGTCACCAGACATCTTCCATTGTTCCAGGCGACCTTCGATCGTAGCGGCGATGCTGTCCAGCGCAGCCGAGGACGCGGCCTGGGGCTGGTTCGCATAGCCTTTGCGCAGCAAGTCCACGAACGAGTGCAGCAAGCCGGGGTTGGCGCGCTCGCGTGCGCTCCACAGGAAGTCCATGAAGACTTCGCGGTTCGAAAACAGGCCCGTCTGGGTCAGGTTGAACGATCCGAGCACCAGGCGCACGGCGTCCCGCGTGACGATCAGGTACGCCTTCGAATGATGGCAGCTATACGCCTTTGCACGTACCGGGATCAGGTCCAGGAAGTGAGGCAGCTTGTTGAATTCGCGGGTTTTGCGCGCGTCATACAGCACCAGCGGCTGGCATGCGGCGATGAAGCGCAGGTGATTGGTCCGTAAATCGAACTCGTCGTCGAGCCGGCGTCCGGCGATCAGGTTGATCAATTGCTGATCGTCGAATTCGTAGGTCAGCACCACGATGCGTTCGATCGGATCCTTCTTCGCATTAGCTGCAACGTCGGCAAAGATACTCTGCAGCGAATCGAATTCGCCTTTTGCTGGTAGAGGGCTCATGCTGCTCGGGCGTAATCGTGATATCGGCCGGCGCGCTGAAAATGCCAGTCGCGCCGGTGTTGGAACGCAATCAGGGCGACGCGCGCGCGGCGGCTACCTGCGGATTCGAGTGCGCTGCGCCGCTCGCCGTAGCTGCGTATGTCGAATTTGTCGCGGACGCGGATCTCCCCGTCTTCCATGAAGGGCAGGCTTCCTTTGGACTTCTGGTGCGCAAGGTGATGGGCACGAATCTGCTGCGCCGCATCCTCGTAATTGCGCACATCCGTCAGATCCTGGAATAGGCCTTTGCTGTCGTTGAATCCCGGCGTATCGACGTAGGCGCAGGCTGTCACGCGAAGCGCGGCGGCCAGATCTTCTTCGAGATCGGTAAAAGGCAGCGGCCTGTTTCCCTTTTCGGCGCACGACAGGTACTCGCGCTCGAAAATATGCTGGACGAGCCCGATCAGCCTCTGGAACAGCTCGATCTGGGTCAACTCGGCTTTTAGAGGCGCATAGCGGGCACGCCATGCCTCGAAACCGGCGGCGTAGGACCCTGCGTCGCTCTGCCACTTCTCGTATTCTTTGACAGTCAAGGGTTTTTCCCACAACGACCGAACCTGTGGAGTGCGCTCGCAGTATTCGTCGATCAGGCGGCGCCACACGTCCTTCTCGGCAGGATCCGGCGAGGCCTCGGTTTCGAACAGGACGGCAAATTCCCCGAATCGCGACAGATCCCACGGATCGCCGCTGCGCCAGGAATCCAGGGCATTGCGCAAGGATTTTCCCTTGCGTTTGCCGAACGCTGCGGCGAGCTCGTCCCCACGCCCGGTCAGCTGCTGCCCGGATTTATTGAGAATGCCCCAAGTGATCGACGGACTGGAATAATGGCCGAGCGTGCCGTAAGCGAGACTTGAATAAATCCGATCGGTCTTCTTCACGTCGTTCAAGGACAGAGTGCCCTGATCACGCATCAGGGCATTGTATTTCGTGATATTCAGGACCGAGGACGACGCCGCGTCCGACGTGTGCAGCACGCCCCACAAAATCTCCGCGCGCCGAAACTGCATCGAAAACTCCTTGTTTTTTGGCGTGATTCCGCTGTCTGCAAGCGCTTTGTAAATCAGTGCCAGCACACCGTGGTAAGCGGGGAAGTTCGACAGGACGGTGAATTGCTTGAACAGCTTGTCCTGGAGAGCCGTGTAGGGAGATAGGAGTCCGAGCGGGTCCATCATCATTCCCTGCCGCTCGAGTATTACGTATTCCGAAAATTTCATCCAATGCCTTCTTTGGCTGTTGCGCACCAAGAAACGACTTTCCCCTGTCGAATCTCGTCACAATAACCGACAGCGCCGAGTCAGTAAAATACTTGTAAGCAATGTGACTGTCCTAAAACCCGCGGGTGTGGCTGTTTTGCCGACAGCCGGGTCGTGTCGACGGCGTAGCCGTCTCGTCAGCTCGCGCACGAGGCGCGTCCCAGCATCTCCGCCGCCGAAGCTCGCAGTCGTATCGTCCACGCGTCATTTCAGCCCGCATCGTAAAGATAATTCATTAGCTGCAATAAAAATATTGCCATGGGTAATGAATCTATACAAAATGCTTACTTTAACGGCTGACCTTCCTATTCTGGACTAAGAATTACCTGCAGTCGAAGTTCCTCCTGCTGCCCTTCGCCGGGGCCTAGTCAATCCATGCTTCGGAGCTCGCGTTGAAATTAACCAACGAACAATTAAAGGCCGTCGAACTCTTCAAGACGTCGAGTTCGCTCAAGATCAGTGCGTTCGCTGGTACCGGCAAGACGTCGACCCTGGTCGCGATTGCTAAGTCGACGTCGAAGAGTGGTCTCTACCTGGCTTTTAATAAAAGTATTGCAGCAGAGGCTTCCTCAAAATTTCCAAGGTCCGTGGACTGCAGAACGACGCATTCGCTGGCCTTTCGGACGATCGCAGGCAGGTACAACGGAGATATGGCAAAGCTTACCCAACCATTGCATGGTAATCGGGTTGCTCATCTTCTCCAGATCGAAGAGATGGTTGTTGGAAACATCACATTGACGCCAAGGTCGCTTGCGTACCTGACTGCGAAGACCGTCCAACGATTTTGCCAAAGCGGTAATGACGAGATCATTGTTCGCAACGTTCCCTTGACAGGCAAACTGAAGACGCTTGACGCCAAGTACCGCGAGGAGTTCACGGAGTACGTGAGTAAGCTCGCGGCCCATCTCTGGGACCGAATGCTGGACCCAAAAGATGAGGCTCCGCTCGGCCACGATGGCTACCTCAAGCTCTGGTCGCTCTCGGGGCCGCGCCTTGACTACGATTTCATCTTGCTTGATGAAGCCCAGGACACCAACGAGGCAGTGCTGAGTGTCCTACGACGCCAGGACAGCCACCTGACGCTCGTCGGCGACCGGCACCAGCAGATCTACGAATGGCGCGGGGCCATTAATGCAATGGCAAGTGTAGAGACAGATGCTGAAGCAGTGCTTACCCAATCGTTCCGGTTCGGCGCCTCTGTCGCTGAGGCAGCAACGTCCATCTTGAGGGTCTTGGGAGAGTCCAGAACAGTCCTTGGCGACCCAACTAAGGACACGAGGATTGCCGCGGCAGGAAAGACCGGCGCGATCCTGTGCCGCACCAATGCCGGCGTTGTTACCGTGGTTATCGATGCGTTGGCCGAAAATCGCAGGCCGCACGTCGTAGGCGGCGTCGGTGACCTGATCCAGATGCTGAAAGATGTCAGCAAGCTAAAATCTTCGATACCGCCCGATTGTCCGGAATTTTTCGGCTTCAAGGATTGGGCCGAAGTCGTCGACTTTGCCAAATCGGACGAAGGAGAGTCGCTCCGGTCGTTCGTCAGCATTGTAAACGCCTATGGAGAGTCAACTCTTATCACCAAGCTTGAATCGGTTTCGCGCGAAGAAGACGCAGCCGACCTCATTGTTTCCACGGGCCATAAGGCTAAAGGGAGGGAGTGGGATTCCGTCACCCTCTTCTCCGATTTCGAGCCTCGCTTGAGCAAGGACATCCCCCCGAAGCCAGTGCTCAACCCGGAGGAGGCCAGGCTCCTGTATGTAGCCGCAACAAGGGCGCGAAAACTCCTCGTCGTGCCGCCCCGGCTGGCCGAGAAATGGAATGTGCCACCTGCGCCGACGGCTGCGCCCGTTGCGGTGCCGCCCCCCATCGTTACCCCGGCAAGACCAATGAACCCACGCCCCCCGCTACCCTCGTTTGCGAGGGTGATCACGCCACCGCCCGCGGCCTCGTCCTTTATGCCCACGCCGGTGGAAAGCGCGAGCTCCTCACAACTAGGGCTGCTTTCATCAATTTTCTCGTTCCTGCAGGGGAAACAATGAGCCGCCCCGCTAGTGGACGAGTTTCCTAATTGTCAAGACCAATGGGCTCGTTGCTACCCATGCTGAAGAAAGCTCTCTACAACGCCAAGACTCAGCAGCTTATTCAACACATCCAAATTCTTACTTTTGATGTACTTTCGATCTCCAACTAAATAGACGGCATCACGTGCGCGAGATATGGCCACATTCATTCTGCGTGAATCAGCATAGAACGTTGCTGGCCCGGTTGTGCGTACGAATGAGAAGAAAACCATGTCGGCTTGGCGGCCTTGGAATGCATCCACTGTATCCACTTCGACGGCCAAATACTCTCTGATGTCGAGCTTGCTGACCGCTTCTCTCAGCGCTCGGCATTGTGCCCGATAAGGCGTAATCACAGCCACGCTGAGTTTGCGTTGGCTGGATTTAGCTGCCTTAAGCTTACGGCGGGAACATATCTCGACCAAGCTGTGTGTGATGATCTCGATTTCGCGTTGGTTTTCGAGCACACCGCCGTGCTGTACCGGTATTCGATAGCCGCGAGATGCATATGATAGCCAACCAAAATGCGTAAAATCGTGATCGGTATGCTTACGATGGTGACTGAGGTGCCCGTTATAGAAGTTATCTGAAATGAAAGAGC
>Ga0265780_10010346_pt1 | contig 11123 bp, 9 predicted proteins | sample P1T30metagenome_FD_192432 | JGI IMG/M metagenome (GOLD analysis project Ga0265780, IMG submission 192432) | Plant litter microbial communities from East Loma Ridge, Irvine, California - P1 T30 | ecosystem: Environmental > Terrestrial > Plant litter > Unclassified | place: USA: California... | reverse complement strand
CAGCAGATGGCCGGCCGCCACCATGCCGAAGGTGGCCGTGACCACCATGCTGGAGCCGAAGCCGGCGCAATTCAGCCCGGTGACCCCATTGGCGTCGATCGCGCAAGCGTCGCCCGCGTCCGGATAGCGCAACGGCTCCATCGAGAACACGGCGTCGATGTGGTACTTGTTCTTCTCGCCCTTGGCGAAGCCATATTGCGAGCGCAAGATCTTGCGCACCTTTTTCAGCAGCGGTTCCTGCTCGGTGCGGGCCAGGTCGCGCACCTCGATTTTCGTTGGATCGGTCTGGCCGCCGGCGCCGCCGATCACGACCAGCGGCAGCTTGTTGGCGCTGCAATACGCAATCAGCGCGGCCTTGGATTTGACGCCGTCGATAGCGTCCACCACATAATCGAAACCCTTCCCGGCGATCATGGTCTCGATATTCTCCGGGTCGATGAAATCCTCGACCAGGGTCACTTTGCAGAAGGGATTGATCTGCTCAATGCGTTGCTTCAGCGCCTCGATTTTCGGCATGCCGACGGTCGAGGTGAGCGCCTGCAACTGGCGGTTGATGTTCGATTCGGCCACGTTGTCGAGGTCGATCAGGGTCAGGTGGCCGACGGCGCTACGGGCCAGCGCCTCGACGATCCAGGAACCGACGCCGCCGACGCCGATCACGCAAACGTGCGCCGCGCGGAAGCGTTCGAGGGCACGCTCGCCGTAAAGGCGCGCGATGCCGCCGAAGCGGCGCGCGAAGTCGACTTCATCAATCAGGGTGGCTTCGAGAATCGGGGTGTCGGTCAGGTTCATCCCGCCATTTTAAAGGACGATGCTTTCGCATCTGCACTAAAATATCTCCTAGTCAACCAAATTATTCTCGCGTGTAAACAAAACGCCCCATGACCACTCTCCTGTACGACACCGCCCCCGATTTCAGCCAGCCGATCGCTGTCCTCAAGCATTGCCACAATCGCATCCGCAAGCAGCTCGCCATTCTCGAGAAGCTGCTGGCCCATCTGCCCGCGCTTGGTGCCGATGAGCAGGCGCGCCAGGCCGCGGCGAGCGTATTGAAATATTTCGAACACGCCGCCCACCTCCACCACGAGGATGAGGAACAAGACCTGATCCCGATGCTGCGCGCCACCGCGCAAGGCGAAGACGCGGCCACTCTGCAAGCGCTGGCGCCGAGCATCCTGCAAGACCACAAGGAGATGGACGCGCTGTGGCAAGACTTGCACGAGCAATTGCTCGCCATCGCCGAAGGCCGCTCGACCGCCCTGTCGACCGTGGCCGTGCAGCGCTTCACCCAGCGTTACGCGGCGCATATGGAGCGCGAGGAAAACACGATGGCGCCAATGGCGCTGCGCCTGTTCTCGCCGGAACAGATGGCGCAATTGGGCCAAGCGATGCAGCGCCGCCGCGGGATCGGCGACGAGGTGGCAATGGCGGCGCCGCCGTCGGTGCCTGTGCAAGCAGCGCCGGTCCTGGCGCCGGCCATCGGCCAGGCCGTGGCCGACCTGCGCAAGGATTACGGCCAGGCCAGCCTGAGCGAAACCGAGGTGCTGGACGACCCGATGCTGCAGTTCACGCAATGGTTCGAGCAAGCCCTGAAGGCGCAGGTGAACGAGCCGAATGCGATGTCGGTGGCGACGGTCGCCGCCGACGGCCGCCCGAGTTCGCGCATCGTGCTGGTCAAGCAGTTCGACGCGCGCGGCTTCACCTGGTACACCAATTACGACAGCCGCAAGGCCGAGGAGTTGAACGCCAATCCGCATGCGGCCCTGCTGTTCTTCTGGACCGAGCTGGAACGGCAGGTGCGCATCGAAGGACGGGTGGAACGCACGCTGGACGAGGAAAGCGACCGTTATTTCCGCAGCCGCCCCTTGAAAAGCCGGCTGTCGGCGATCGCCTCGCATCAGAGCGCGCCGATCGGCAGCCGCGCCGAACTGGAACAGAATTACGAGGCGGTGGCCAATGAGGCCGGCGAAGACCCGGCACGTCCCGCCAACTGGGGCGGGTTCCGCCTGGTGCCGGAACGCCTGGAATTCTGGCAGGGACGCCGTTCGCGCTTCCACGACCGCATCGTCTACACGCGCCAGGCGGACGGCGGCTGGACGCGCCAGCGCTTGCAGCCCTAGCCTGCGCGCGGGCGCACACGGCCGTGCCGGCTGTGCGCCCTGAAGCTTCTTATTTCATGCGCTCGGCAAAGGTCTTGCGGAACTTCGCCACCTTCGGCGCCACCACGAAGGCGCAGTAACCCTGCAACGGGTGCTGCGCGAAATAGTTCTGGTGATAGTCCTCGGCCTTGTACCAGGTTTCCTCCGGCACGATCTGGGTCACGATCGGCGCGTCCCACACCGCCGCCATCCCGGCCATCACCTGGCGCGCGGTCGCATCCTGTTCCGGTGAGGTGGTAAAAATCGCCGAACGGTATTGCGGGCCGACGTCGTTGCCCTGGCGGTCCTGGGTGGTCGGGTCGTGGATGGTGAAGAAGATCTCGAGGATGTCGCGGTAGCTGATCACTGCAGGGTCGAATTCCAGCCGCACCACTTCGGCGTGGCCGGTGGTGGCCGAGCATATCTGCTCGTAGGTCGGATTCACCACGTGCCCGCCCATGTAACCGGATTCGACGCGCGTCACGCCGCGCACTTCCAGGTAGACCGCCTCCGTGCACCAGAAGCAGCCACCGCCCAGGATGGCCACTTCGGTGGCTGTTTGCTCGCTCATCGCACACCTTGTTCGTTAGTTCATATGCCATTTAATGTAACGCAAAGCGAACGATCGTGCAGTGCACTCCATAACTGTCGCGGCCTCGCCGGCCCGACAGTGGCATAATGGCGCATCCTATGAATACACGTGCTCCCCGCGCCGCCGAGCCCGCCTTCGATTCGGCCCATTTCCGTCAAGCCCTGTCGCAGTTCGCCACCGGTGTCACCGTCATCACCACGCGCCTCGCAGACGGCAGTTTCCGCGGCCTGACCGCCAGTTCCTTCAACTCGGTCTCGCTGACGCCGCCGCTCGTCCTGTGGAGCCTGGGCGCCGGCGCCAACAGCATGCCCATCTTCAGCGGCAATTCCCACTACGTGATCAACGTCTTGGGCGCCGGCCAGCAGGAGCTAGCGCTGCGCTTTTCACGCCGTAGCGAGGTCAATCCCTTCGATGGCGTCGACTACGAATTGTCGCGCACCGGCCAGCCGATCCTGAAGGGCGTCTCGGCCTGGTTCGAATGCCATAACCGCAGCCGCTATCCGGAAGGCGATCACGTCATTTTTGTCGGCGAAGTCGAGGAATGCGCGGTGCATCCGCAATCGGCGCTGCTGTTCCATGGCGGCCGGTTCGGCGCAACCGGCTGATCCGATCCAGCGGTCCTTGGCGACGATCGCGCCAACTGTCCGGATTTTTGGGCAAGTCCGGGCTGGCGCTCCCCTCTACCATTCTCTTCACCTCAACGCCGTTCTCAAAGCGGCACCAACAGGAGAAGAGCAATGTCCAAAGTCTGGTTCATCACCGGCGCCGGCCGCGGTATCGGCGCCCACCTTGCCCACGCAGCCCTCGCCGCCGGCGATAAAGTGGTTGCAGCCGCCCGCAGCCTTGCCCAACTAAACACCACCTTCGCCGATGCGGATCCGGCCCGGATCGCTTTGATCGAACTCGACGTCGCCGATGCGGCGCAAGCTCCGGCCGCCATCCAGGCCGCGGTCGCACGCTTCGGCCGTATCGACGTGCTGGTCAACAATGCCGCCTACGGCTTGCTGGGCAATTTCGAAGAATTGTCTTCGGAAGAAATCGACCAGCAATTCGGCGTCAACGTGTTCGGCGTGATGCACGTGCTGCGCGCCGCCCTGCCGGTGCTGCGCGGCCAGCGCGGCGGCCACGTCATCAACATCAGCTCGATCGCGGGCCGCACCGGCTTCGACGGCGCCGCCGTCTACTGCGCCACCAAGTATGCGATCGAGGGCCTGTCGTCTTCGCTGGCGCTGGAATTGGGCAAGTTCGGCATTCACGTGACCAGCGTCGAGCCAGGCTTTTTCCGCACCGATTTCCTGGACCAATCGTCGGTACGCTACGCCAGCCAGCTCATCGACGACTACGCCGCCCACGGCAGCGTCGAGAACGCCTACGGCGCCTACCACGGCAAGCAGCCCGGCGACCCGGCCAAACTGGCCACCGTGATCGTGCAACTGGCCGGCATGGACAATCCGCCGCGCCATTTCCTGGCCGGCAGCGATGCGCTGGCCATGGCGCACGCCGAGGTCGATGCGCGCCTGTCCGAAATGCACGGCATGGCGGAACTGTCGCGCTCGACCGACCATGCCGCTGCCTGAGCGGCCCAGGCCTGGTGTATGCTGAACGGAACCAGATCATGAACTCACTCGTCCCGCCACCACCCCAGGCTGCCACGCCGGCGCTCGCGCGACTGGCCGGCCTGCTCACGTCCCATGCGCCGCAGGACGGCAGTTTCGCGACCTGCATCCCGGGCGTGCACGCGATCCGCGCCTCGACCACCAGCGCCGAGCTGGTGCACGGCTTGCACTGCGCCGCCCTGTGCATCGTGGCGCAGGGCGCGAAGACCGTCATGCTGGGAGACGAATCCTACGAGTACGATCCTTCGCGCATGATGATCTTCTCGCTCGACCTGCCGATCGCCGCCATGATCCGGCAAGCCAGCGTGGCCGCGCCCTATCTGTCTTTCCGGCTCGACTTCGACCAGGCCCGCCTGGCCGAGCTGATCGTGAAGGTCTATCCGGAAGGCGTGCCGGCAGTAAGCGAGCGGCGGGCGGTGTATGTGGCCCAGGCGGGCGAGGCCATCATCGACGCCGCGACGCGCCTGTTGCTGCTGGCCGGCCAGCCCGAGGATGCCGGACTGCTGGCGCCGCTGGCCATGGATGAGATCATGCTGCGCCTGCTGCGCGGCCCCTTCGGTGCCCGCCTGGCGCAGCTGGGACGGGTCGAGTCGCACCGCGTCAAGCGCGTGGTCGACTGGATCCGCCGCCATTACGACCAGGCCATCCGCATCGACGACATGGCCGCGCTCGCGCACATGAGCCCGTCGTCGCTGCACGAGCATTTCAAGTCGCTCACTTCGATGAGTCCGCTGCAATTCCAGAAAACCCTGCGCCTGCAGGAAGCGCGGCGCCTGATGCTGTCGACTGGCATGGATGCCGGGCTGGCCTGCCAACGGGTCGGCTATGCCAGCGCTTCGCAGTTCAGCCGCGAATATGCGCGCCATTTCGGCGATGCGCCGACGCGCGATATGGTGCGGCTGCGGGGTGCCGGACTGAGCGGTGCAGTTTCCTTTACCCAATAAAACCCTTCCAGTTGGCGACATTGCCGGCTGGTCAAAAATGAAAATGCCTGTCGCAGTTTCAAAAGATACCGTCCCGCCGCATTCCTATAATGTCCAGGCCAGGGCACGCCCGAGGAACGGGTGCGCGCCGCGTACAAGAACCTACCGAGACAGGAAGATCCATGAGCCACTCCGATTCGCCCCGCAAAGCCGCCTTCCACTGGGACGACCCGCTGCTGCTGAACAGCCAGCTGAACGACGACGAGCGCATGGTGCGCGATGCCGCGGCGGCCTATTGCCAGGACAAGCTGCAGCCGCGCATCCTCGAGGCCTTCCGCCATGAACGCATGGACATCGAGATCTTCCGCGAGATGGGCGAACTCGGCCTGCTCGGCCCGACCATTCCCGAACAGTACGGCGGCCCGGGCCTGAACTACGTCGCCTACGGCCTGATCGCGCGCGAAGTCGAGCGCGTCGATTCCGGCTACCGCTCGATGATGAGCGTGCAATCCTCCCTCGTCATGGTCCCGATCTTCGAGTTCGCCAATGAAGAAACCAAACAGAAATACCTGCCGAAACTGGCCACCGGTGAATGGATCGGCTGTTTCGGCCTGACCGAGCCGAACCACGGCTCCGACCCGGGCTCGATGGTCACCCGCGCGCGCAAGGTCGACGGCGGCTATTCGCTGTCCGGCAGCAAGATGTGGATCACCAACTCGCCGGTCGCCGACGTGTTCGTGGTCTGGGCCAAGGATGACGAAGGCGCGATCCGCGGCTTCGTGCTGGAAAAAGGCTGGAAGGGCCTCAGCGCGCCCGCCATCCACGGCAAGTTCGGCTTGCGCGCCTCGGTCACCGGCGAGATCGTCATGGACGAAGTGTTCTGCCCGGAAGAAAATGCCTTCCCCGAGGTGCGCGGCCTGAAGGGCCCGTTCACCTGCCTGAACTCGGCGCGCTACGGCATCGCCTGGGGCGCGCTGGGTGCCGCCGAATCCTGCTGGCACACCGCGCGCCAGTACGTGCTGGACCGCAAACAATTCGGCAAGCCGCTCGCCGCCAATCAGCTGGTGCAAAAGAAACTGGCCGACATGCAGACCGAGATCACCCTCGGCCTGCAAGGCTGCCTGCGCCTGGGCCGCATGAAGGACGAAGGCACGGCGGCGGTCGAGATCACCTCAATCATGAAGCGCAATTCCTGCGGCAAGTCGCTCGACATCGCCCGCACCGCGCGTGACATGCTTGGCGGCAACGGTATCTCGGACGAGTTCGGCATCGTGCGCCACATGGTCAACCTCGAAGTGGTCAACACCTACGAGGGCACCCACGACATCCACGCGCTGATCCTCGGCCGTGCCCAGACCGGTATCGCCGCGTTCTGACCTTAGCTGCCCGTACCGCAACGGTACGGGCCTCCTGCATACATTTTTTTCAGATTTCAGCCAAGCGACGTCAATACAAGATCTTTTTGCGTTACGATGAGAATTAGCTGCGCATAAACTTCTTTGTATTCATGTCGAGAGGCCCGATGAGCGCTCCTTCCGGACTGCAATCGCCTGCTGACGCTTGCGTCGCGACCACTCCTGTCGCGGTCCCGCGTGCCGGCACACCCCATGCGCTGTCGCTCGAGCTGCTGTTGCAGAACCTGCCTGGCGCCGCCTATCGCTGCCTGAACGACGCCAGATGGACGATGGAATTCGTCAGCGCCGGCATCGAAGAACTTACCGGTTATCCCGCCAGCGACTTCATGGCGGACCCCGGCATCGCCTTTGCCGACCTGATCGTTCCCGAAGACCGCCGCAAGGTAGCATCCCGTATCGCAACGGCCATGCAACGGGGGCAGGCTTTCCAGCTGACTTACCGGATCCGTTGCGCCAGTGGCGCACTGAAGTGGATTTACGAACAGGGCGCCCTACCGCCCCAGGGTAAGGGCAAGATCCTGGAAGGCTTCCTGTTCGACTATACCCGCCTGTACGACGCCGACCGGCTGGTGCATGAGCAAGCCTCCTACCTGCAGCAGGCGCGCGACGGCATCATCGCGGTCGAGATGAACTCGCGCATCACTTACTGGAACAATGGCGCCGAGCGCCTGTACGGCTGGAGCGCGGCGGAAGCACGTGGCAAGAAATTCACGGAGCTGCTGTGCGGCGAGTTGTCGGCCTACCAGGAAGCCTGGAAAACCACGCTCGCCAACGGCGAATGGTCGGGCGAGCTGGCGCACCTGCGGCGCGACGGCGTCTGCATCGAGACGGATACCCGCTGGACCCTGCTGGCCGCCGACAAGTCTACCGGCGCGCCGCAGAAGATCCTGGTGATCAGTACCGACATCAGCGAGCGCAAGCACAACGAGGCGAAGATCTACCGCCTCGCCTTTTTCGATCCGCTCACCGACCTGCCGAACCGCGCCAGCCTGCTCGACCACCTGCGCCGCGCCTTGCTCGGCAGCGCGCGCACCCGCAAGTGCGGGGCCCTGATGTTCTGCGACCTCGACAACTTCAAGTACCTGAACGATTCCCAAGGCCACGCGGCCGGCAACATGCTGCTGCAGGCGGTGGCGCGCCGTCTCGAGCACTGCGTGCGCGAAGCCGACCTGGTGGCGCGCCTGGGCGGCGACGAATTCGTGATCCTGCTCCAGCCGGCCGAGGACACCCGCGAAGGCGCCGCCGCCATGGCCGAGACGGTAGCGGCCAAGGTGGTGGCGGCGATGGCCGCGCCCTTCCAGCTGGCCGAGATGATGTACTCGGTGTCGGTCAGCGTCGGCGTATCCACCTTGTCCGGCACGGTAGACACGGTGGAATCGGCGCTGCGCCAGGCCGACGCCGCCATGTACCAGGCCAAGGCCTGCGGCCGCAACACCTACCGTTTCCACGATCCGGCGGTGCAGGCCGCGTGGTCGGCGCGGGCCGAACTGGAAAACGGCTTGCGGCGCGCGTTGCGCGAAAACGAATTCGTACTGCACTACCAGCCGCAGCTCGACCGCACTACCCGCGTGATCGGCGCCGAAGCGCTGCTGCGCTGGCGCCTGCCGACGGGGAAGCTGCTGTACCCTGCCGAATTCATCCAGGCCGCCGAAGAGAGTGGCCTGATCATCGACATCGGCCGCTGGGTGCTGCGCACCGCCTGCGCCGAACTGGCGCGCTGGCAGCGCTGGCCGGATCTGGCGGCCGTGACCCTGTCGGTGAATGTCAGCGCCGCCCAGTTCATCGAGCCGGACTTCGTCCCGATGCTGCAGCAGGTGTTCGAGGAGACCGGGGTACAGCCATCCAGCCTGAAACTGGAACTGACCGAAAGCCTGGTGGTGAGCGACTTCACCCACACCGCGCACACCATGGCGACGCTGAAGCAGCTCGGGATCAGCTTTTCGCTGGACGATTTCGGCACCGGCTACTCGTCGCTGGCCTACCTGCGCAAGCTCCCGCTCGACCAGCTCAAGATCGACCACTCCTTCATGCGCGACGTGCTGACCGACCAGAACGATGCTTCGATCGTGCGCTCAATTATCGCGCTGGGTGACAGCCTGGGGCTGCAGGTGATTGCGGAAGGGGTGGAGACGCCGGGGCAGCGGCAGTTCCTGTCGGATGCGGGATGCTTCATCTATCAGGGGTTCCTGTATCAGCATGCGCTGAGTGCCGAGAACTTCACGCAATATGCACGCATGGTGCATTGACGGTGCTGGCTTACGCTTCTCGTAGGGTGGTCGGCTTCGCCGACCACCCTACGTCAGGGCCAACGGTTTGCCGCGTGCCCAGCGGTTCGACGACAAGGAGAAGGTGAGCGCCCGCACCTGGTGATACCACCCGGCCGGCACGTACAGCAAGTCGCCCGGCTCGACGATCACTTCGACCGCATTCGCCTGCCGCGCCAGCGGATACGCGTCGTAGTCGGGATACTCCGGATCGAAGGGCGACCCGAACAGCACCGGATTCGCCTCGCGCACGTAGAGGAATGCATCGTGATGCGGCGGCGCCAGGTAAATCCGCTTGGTCCCCCAGATCTGGGCAAAGATGTTGTCGTCGAAGTCGCAGTGCAGCGGCGTCATGGTGCCGATCGGTCCGAGCCAGAAGCGCGGCGGGCCCATCTTGCGGAAGTAGGCCGGCCAGTGGCACAGGCGGTTCAGTTCGCGCAATTCCATGTTGCCGACGTAGGGCGGCGGTTCGTCGGGGCCGTGGATGCGGCCGGGTTCGAGGTCGAGGTAGTCGCGCAGGCTCATGTCGCGCATCGGGCGGTCGGCGCGGAAGGCCTGGCGGATGTAGTCGCCCGTGCGGGCACGCACCGGCGCGTCGCCGTACTGGGTGCGCAGTTCGTCGAAGGTGAGGCGGCACAGCGGCCAGCGGCCCACCACGCCGGTCATCAGGAAAGGGAGGCCTTGCCGCGCGCGCGCTTCGAAGGCGGGAGCGTCGAGCCGTTTGATACAGGGGATGGCGGTGAGGAGGGGCAGGCTGCGTGCGTGATCCTTGACGGCCTCGCGCATCGCCGCGATGGAGGCGACGCCGCGCACCTGCGCATCGCGCGCTTCCTGCGCCAGCTTGCGCGCCGCTGCTTGTTCCGGCGTGCTTGCCAGGGTGGGCAGCGGCGGCAGCTGCGTGTTCAGTTCACTTCCCTTGCCCGACATGTTTTGCTTCCATCCGATTCATGAAACCGGACAGGGTAGCGCGTCAGGCGCGAAAAGTCGAATCGGGAACGCATGCGGATATGCAAACGCTTTTGTGGGGTGGGCGGTCCTCCGCCCACGTGTTCAACTCACGGATGCACTGTGGCGGCGCTGTCGTTAGTTGAACGCGTGGGCAAAGGATTGCCCACCCTACGAAATCAGACGCGGGTGACGAAAGGCGTTTCGGCCACGCCTTTCACACCGGGTTTCAGCATCACCACCGAACCGGCGTCCCCACCAGTTCCCGGATCGATCGAGGTCACCAGCAGCACATCCAGCTCCGGCCCGCCGAAAGCGCACATCGACGGCTTGGCCATCGGCAGCGCGATCTCGCGATCCAGTTTGCCGGCTGGCGTGAAACGCTGCAGCAGCCCCGCATCGTTGGCGCAGCTCCAGTAGCAGCCCTCGGCGTCGACCGCGGCCCCATCCGGACGGCCCTGCTGGCCGGTCAGGTCCGCGAACACCCGCTTGTTACTGGGCGTGCCGGTGTCGACGTCGTAATCGAAAGCCCACACCGTGCGCACCTGCGGATGCGAATCCGACAGGTACATGGTGCGGCCGTCCGGCGACCAGGCCAGGCCATTTTGCGTCAGCATGCCGCTGACCACCGGGCCGACCAGGCCTTCGTCCGCGCGGTAGCTGTACAAGCCGCCCACCGCGCGCGCGGCACCCATGTCCATGAACATGGTGCCGCTCCAGAACCGGCCCTGACGATCGCAACGGCCGTCGTTGAAGCGCATGCCCTCGCCCAGCTCGGACTTCGGCGGTGCACCCAGCAGCGTGGCCTGGACCACGCCATCCTCGCCCAGCTGCAGGCGATGGATGCCGGTCTCCATGCCCGCCACCAGCGAACCATCGTCGGCACTAGCGACGCAAGCCACCATCTCCGGCGCTTCCCAGAATCGCGCGACGCGGGTCGCGTGCTCCAGGCGCCAGACGCGGCGCGCCGGGATGTCCACCCAGTACCACGCACCTTCATGCGGGTTCCAGGTGGGGCTTTCGCCGGTGGCGCAATGCACGCCCTCGACGCGCTCGATCTGCAGGTCCGTCATCACAGGTCGGTGATCTCGCGGTGCGCCGGCACCAGGGCTTTCATGACGATCCAGGCGACCAGGTAAGCCAGCGCGCAGATCGAGAACATGATCATGTAGCCGGTTTCCAGGTGGCCTTGGGCGCCGTAGTAGTCGAACAGCCAGCCGCCCAGTTTGG
>Ga0265780_10010345_pt1 | contig 11123 bp, 7 predicted proteins | sample P1T30metagenome_FD_192432 | JGI IMG/M metagenome (GOLD analysis project Ga0265780, IMG submission 192432) | Plant litter microbial communities from East Loma Ridge, Irvine, California - P1 T30 | ecosystem: Environmental > Terrestrial > Plant litter > Unclassified | place: USA: California... | reverse complement strand
CCTGGACACGGTTAGCAATGGAATTAACATCAGTCCCACGGCAACTTACAGAAGATGACTGGGAGAGTCAAGAGAATGTCGAGTTGGATGCTCAATATGGTATCCAGAATGCCATGTGTAGCCGCAAGACAGTCTCCGAGAGCACCTATGTGTGCTGGGCCGACGGGTGCATCCTTTTTGACAGCCGAAGACGACGACGGCGAAAGCGATAGTGAATCAGACATGAAAGGTGGTTGTAAATCAGCAGAGCCTTGGTTCTGATGCAGCGCTATTTCGTGCAAGTAGAGGTTTGTGACGTGTTCTGAGAGTCGGAGGGTAGCTGACGGTGTTAGCGATTGTATTCCAAACTGTGTTCTGTAACTCACGATCAAGATCGCCTATAGTCATATTCTCCTCTCGGAGTTGGCTGAGCTCGTTTTCAAATATCTTCAGAGCATAGATGACCTTGGGGTCGGAAATGGCGACTTCGACCGACGGGTCATCCATACAGAATTCGACCGAGATTTTCTCTCCAATGTGCGCCATTTTGACTTGTTGGCACAGCAGCTTGTCTGATGGAAGTGCTTCGGGCGAACTCTCCAGGATGCGGACACTGTCGGCCATGTAGTTTGTCCAGCGCAAGAGGATCGGTCGCCGTAGAACCATGGTGATGCTCATGCAAAGATAGTAGCATACAAGGAATGTTCGCCGTGCTTCGATGCTGCTGGAGTTGGGATGGTACCTCTTGAAGGGACCGACCGAGAGCTTCATGACGTTTGGGGTTGCCTTCCTGCCCAGCCCGAGATCAAGAGCCATGACAGCGGCGCAGTTGACCATCATGTAGAAGTTGTGTTGTTCGAAGTGGAGAGGTGGGCGATACCAGAGCACGGCAATGTGCAGTGCTTGAACAATCTCGAGCGATTTCTCTCCATTGCGCCAGATGATGTCGGCGAGTTGGTCCTTGAGGAGCTTGGTCAACTCACGTTGAGTTTCTTGCGATACTAGATGCTCAGCACTTCCATGTGAGGACCCGGCCAAGACGGAAAGGAACAGAAGAGGCTTTTTCTCGCGGACTTCGCGGGCCGTCGTGCCTGGGGGAAAGGGGACTGCTGGAAAATGCGGACAAATATCGTTCACATAGCGGAAGAAGACGCGCTCTGCAGTTTCTGGCGACATGAGCTGGTCAATCAGACCGTTGATATGCGAATGGTCCGGGTGGATCTTGCTGTGCCCCGTCCGCCTCATCTCAGGGTGTTCTGCCAAGTCACGATGAATGGCATCCATATCTTCCGGAATCGTCTGGGCTGTTAGCTTTGGCTAGATAGATGGCGACCCGCCTACTCACAGCGTGGGTTGTCTCCAGTTTTCTCCGCTTTGACTCCGGGCCGCGCTGAATGTTCTGTGCCGGGCCATAGCCTGGCGGAATGTCCGGGTATCTGTTTGTTGGTGCAGAGTTGGGCCACTCATGGCTGAGAGAACCAAGGCGGTAGGCGTTGTCGGGCGGCATCTGTATTGCATTGGTGCCGGCCTCATGCTGCGGCATGCCGCCATGATGGCCAATGTCCTGAGCCCCGGCCTTTTGCGCATGCAGAGTCGCAGTCAGGGCATCAATCTTGCGTTCCAGTTCGGCCACGCGACTGTCGGCCTTTTTCTGGCGTTTGCGCGTTGGCGGAGTTGTGATGCACGCCCTTCCTGCTTTGGCGCATCGTCTGCATGAGACGTCTGGTCGCTCTTGGTCGCATCGCACCTTGAGTCCTCGGCACGAATCGCACGCTCTGGGGCGCTTCAGATCGGCGGGCGATTTACCAGACCCTGGGGTACCATGAGCACTAGAGGGAGAGTCAGCCGGCGCGCACGCGTTTATGTTGGTTTGCATGACGTACCCATCGTGGTCGCCGTCATCGCCATCCTCGTCGTCGTCGTGATCATGCTCCGGACCGGCTGGCGAAGTCTGCTCGAGGGCGGGATCAAGTATGTTGGCGAGCGGGGCGGGCTGCGACAGTTGCGGGGTCTGGGATTGGTGATGATGGGGATGGGGATGGGACTGTGTATGGTGTTGAGCGGTGGGTGAAGGCAGGTAGTATGGATGTCCGGTGTTCTGCTGCGGTGCAGAGGTGCTGTAGAGCTGGGTGCGCGGTGGTACCGTCGACGCGCTCGCAAAGAGTCTGGGATCTATCTGACTCTGGTCTGCCATGGCCGCATTCAGTCGACTTTCTGCTCGATGGTCGGCGTCGGTGGTCGTATAGTACCCGAACTTCCGCGGTGGATTGGGCCGCGGAAGAGGGCTGGAGCTATAGCCTTGGCGGCGGGCTAGCTTCATGTGGAAGTCACGTGTGTCGCTCTCATACAATGCCGGTACCTACCCATAGCAATTGGCTGGTAGAACACGATGCTACAGAAGCTACAGTCAAAAGCAAAATGGCCCAAGTTCTCATTCTATTACATTACAGTGTATCATAGCTATCATAAGTCATTCGTGACATGGCCATGCAGGGCATGCTGCCTACCTGCCTAGACACACACATACACACACACATGGCTACCCTGAGCTCACAGGTGGGATAATGGCCACTTCATCACCCTCCCCAATCTGCTGGTCTGCATCTTCCTCGCCAACATCGGCATACTCCAGGTTCACCGTCACGGCGCAGCTGCTCAGAACCTTGTCCCTAATCCCTGGATACCTCCCTTCAAGCATGGCGAAGAGGTCGCGGGCTCGCACTGGCGCGGGCAGATCTTCGCTTGTCTTGCCGGTAAAGGTAGACGCCGCTGCAAAGTAAAGGATAGAAAAGTGACCTGCGGGTGTTTTGACTGGTGCCATGGGTGCCTGCTGAAACGTATTAGGGATGTGTCTTGCAGCAGCTGTTCTGCATGGCATGGAGCAGTAAAAGTTTTCAATCAGGAAAATTGTGATCCGCAGTCTATCGCCGAAGCGACGGTCGGATAATACATGCTATAATTTTTGAATGCATCATAGGATGGGTCGGGTTGAAACAGATGGAGAGCCGACATACCTTGTCTTGTGGTGTGTGGAAGAAGGGGAGTGCGGACAGTGTGCGGAGGAGCATGTGAGTTCGCGCTGCCACTTAGCGTCCTCGCACGGACCCGCTGCTACAGCGCGCGACTTCGCACTTTTTTGTGCAGTGGCGGGCATACACTGACGTCGTCAATTCCCGTCGCAAAAATGTATACCAGACTGCGTTCGGCTTCTGGCTATGCCTGCTTGCGATGCCAATGGCGTCTGTTGAACCAAAGCAGCACTATCCGTCAGGTCCATGGTCGTCAAGCACTTTGCTCGATCAAAGTTCCGCGCACATCACGGCGGGCTCTGCACACCACTACCGATGTACGATACAATGCCCCTCCCCAAAACGACTGTCACAAACTAACAGACATCAGCGCTCACAACTATCAACCACAACCACAACTTCTCCCCCGCCCTTCGACCCATCACTTCTTCCCCGTCCAGAGCATATATCCATCCGCGAGCACCTAGAGAAGTGGCAAGACCAATACGGCGGACCGACAGAAGAAGCGCTTTCGGGATTTCAGAATCATCCAGCCCACGGAGACATACAAAACAGTCTGTCTAAGTTGACTTCGGCTTTCAAGGCTGACGAAGATGCAAAGCCCAGTGAGTGGGCCGGTGCAGAGGAAGACGAAGGCGAAGGCGGAGACCTGATCACTATCGGTCTATTCCTAAAGCCGGGTGATGTTGTCGAACTCTCCCAGCCTGATTGCGAACCGGTGCTTGCTGTCTTTGTTCAGCAACTGGAAAATGAAAGTCAGTTCTTCTCGGTTAATGGCAGATGGACACATTCTATGCTGTCCAAGGTCTCGTTCGCCATCCAAGGTTGCATTGACCCTTCTCTCGTGCTGCCGCTGGTGCCGTTCTTACCCACGAGCCCAAGCAAGGCCAATCCAAAGGGCGAAGTTCATGTCCCAAGAGAGCTCGCCACACCCATCACAGAAACACTTGAAGATATGACCAAGGAAGCCGAGACCATTTACCGTGACAACGCATCCATATTGGATACAGCTTATGAAACTCTCGCCGACAAGGAGAAAATCAAAATCATGACTTTGACCCAAATTGCTAGGCACCTGCTCGGGCGTGGCGAATCGGCTTGGGTGCCATCCTCAGCTGCACTGCTAGCTGTCCGTAAAGCTTTGAACCATAATGAGTTTCGCTTCCGATCCGATTCCCGTAGTCATAGGCTGACAAACTCCTTCGCTATCCGACCCAAGGATGATGTCAAGGTTGTCGAAACGGTCCATGGGTGGATTCGAGACTATCGCGAGTATCTCGCCTTGAGCGCGAATCGGCCTGCAAATGCTAAGAATGCACGCACGAAGGGCGCGTTGCATATCACCGCTTTCCTTGAAAAAGCACGCAGACTCATCATTGCTAGTCGAAAGCATCGCGAACCAAACACTGGAGGTGTTGGACCCTGGACTGGATCCTCGACGCATGCAGGAGCACCACACTTAAACTCGAAACTAGACGAACCCTTCACGGAGACTGATAAGAAGATCATTAGCTTTTTACAAGCTTGGGTGCTCACCGGTCAATTTACGGGTATGGCCGGTCTCCATGCTGCTTGTGCTAGCCTCGTGTTGGCATCTGAATGTTATGGCCCTGGTGTAATCCATGATGCCGGGACCTCTGATGAAGCTCTGAGCAGTATCAAGCCTGCAACTGGTTTTCTACTTCTTCAGGAAATCGGAGTACTCCTACCCTACGAGAACCGCGCAATCTATGATGAACACTTGATGTTACCTATTGTTCGTCTCTCGCGCAATTTGGAATTGCTCAACGAAAAAGCCGAGCTTACGCGACGAAACCCTGATTTTCGGGACTCCATGGGACATCTCCGCCGAGATTGGGGTTCGACGACTATTTACTGCATCGATGATGCTGGTGCTCATGAGATCGACGATGGTATTTCGATTGAAAGGATCCCGGATACAGACTCTGAATTCTGGATTCATGTCCATGTGGCGAATCCAACGGCATTTTTCGACAAGACGCACACTCTTTCTGGCCTTGCCGCACATATGACGGAGACAGTCTATACACCAGAACGATTCTTTCCTATGCTACCAGAATGGGCCAACCAGGAACACTTTAGCCTCAAGCGTAATCGGCCTGTCATTACTTTCAGTTCCCGTATCAACCGTACTGGCAACGTGCTAGAAAGGAAGGTGCAACATGGCATCATCCAAAACGTGCTCAGTATCACTTATTCTCAAGTGGCTAAGCTGCTGGGCGATGATAGTACCGTTGAAACTCGAACACTTGTTGTTGGAGGGAATGTTCCACATCGCAAGCCACCGAAACTCCCAGATCTCTCCCCCGTTCAACTTGAAGACCTGAACGATCTATACACTGCAGCGAAAGCCTTGTGGGAAGCACGAAAAGCTGCTGGTGGCGTTAGATTCAGCACCGGCAATACCAGCGTTCGCGTATGGGAAAATCCCTCACAAGACGGTTTGGTATGGAGGGCCCCGTCTGTGGATCAGGCACGTGTGATTCGTGGAGACCCAATCATCGAGTTGACAAACACCATACCCAAGGGCTTCATACAGCTTGATATTGGACCCAAGAACATTGTCGAGGAGATGATGCTTCTTGCTTGCCAGACAGCAGCGATATGGTGCACTGAACGGCACATACCCGTGATGTACCGGGGCACTATCGAACCGCCGTCCGGTGAGGAATTATCAACGGAAGAGCTTCAACGACTTATTCAGCTTCACTATGAGAGACACGGCAAAGTTCCCCTTGATCTCGCTGCTCGGTGTCAAAAGGCACTAGGCAGAGCCATTGCACACTTCTCGCCTCTGCCACATAAGATTATAGGTGTTCCAAGTTATGTCAAGGTCACCAGTCCACTCCGACGCTTTAGCGATATGATTGCACATTGGCAGATTGAAGCTGCTATACGGTACGAAGCACAGACGGGAATGAAGTTCGATGCAACTGCTGCTTCTGCTACGTCACGAAGCGTTCTCCCATTCTCACAATGGCAAATGCGAGAGTCTATCGTCACCCTCTCACCGCGAGAGCGTATCATATCAATGGCAAAGCGGGACTCTGTGAACTTTTGGTCCGCTCAAGCCTTCCTTCGTGCGTTCAAATACAAGCAGGCCGCTCTACCTGATACCTTCAGATTTTGGGCCCAGAGTGTGAAAGATGGACGAGGGGCTTTCGGTCGACTGCCCGAATATGGAATCAAAGCTTTCATAACGGATGATAATGATGTGCAGGTGGGCGACGAATGGGACGTGGTGTTGGATAGGATAGACATGTTCTCCAGATCCATCTTCGTGAGACCAGTACGCCTCACAAGCCGCGTTGGCGAATATCCCGTCTGATATATGAACCCTTTCGGCATTCCAAGGTACTAAAAGAGATTGTTCCAGCACAACGCTACGAGTCGTCTGCACCGATGTCGGGATCTATCTCATAAACCCATCCGCTTACAAGAAGGGTGTTCGAGATGGTGAAGACAGACCAGCAGTCGATCCAAGTTGCAGATCACACTAATACGCGCTCGTCCAAGCCGCCAATGCACCCACATAGGGCACCATCGAGATGCAGGGCTGGAAACATAGGGACTGTGCTGTCTGCTTCGTCCTAGAAATCACTAAGAAACATAGCAAGCAATCGCTGGTCTAGGTTACACATGCGCATAGATAAGGTAGACTAGAGGTCCTAGTAGCTAAGATAAGATATGATGTAATGCGTCCGATAGCTTAGCAGTGTTCCTCGTAAAACTGTGCTATGACTTTCGACAGTGATCAATATATGTGCAATGCAGCATAATTGAGTCAGCAATTCCCAAATGCGAAAGCATAGCACGATCGTTCCTGACGCCTCTCTTCTCTTAGCATAAGGTTTTTATTTCTTGCGCATACAAGTGAACGGCTTCATTCGCGGTTTACTGATGATGGAGGCTATTCAGTGCCAATGCAGTTTGTACATGAACGATTACAGGCTATCGCACGTACCTGAGCTAAGGTGAAGCGCAAAACAACAATGCATGAATTGTGTGATATCGATGCATCTACATAGGTTCTACCCAGGTCCGCCTACTGGGTTTTTTGTTTTTTGTCGAGACTGGAGTAGCCCTAATTTGCACTCTACTTCTCCCAAATTTCGTAGCAGTTACCCAAGATTATATCTATATAATGACGATAGTGCCAAGTAAGAAGTAACATACTACCAAAAGAAAGCTATATGAATACAACGACTGTGAAGCTAGAGGAAAGCAACAGGCACAGCATCAACGCTAGCTTTTCAGATTCATACTGTGTGCAGCGTACATGTCAAACAAAGTCGTGGTTTAGCTTGTTGCATTCCAATAACTTCTCCTCGCGACTTGTCACTCCAATTCGACAGTGTTATGAAATCCTGTAAACTTTCGCATTAGGAAACTTAAGCCTTGAAAGAGTTTGGCGTGCCTTGAGAATTACTACCAATCGCGAATAAATCGAGAATTAGCTTAGCTCTGGACTCGCCACGATATATCTCTGTTGGGGGAATTCCTGTAGTCGCTCGTACCTGTCATTACTTAGTCAGCGACAAGGACGGTGAACCCCTTACCTAAAATTCCTGTGCATTGATGCAAAACCAACCTGCCGTATTTACATTTCAGATTTTACTGCAACTCATTTGTACATTCTCTTCCCCAAGTACCATGGCTCTGGATAAGACATAAAGTGCAAGGTAGAGATTAGCCGGGCTACGCACGTTTTTCATCTTCCGACTCGACTTTTCAGATCCTGCGCCGGATGAGAGGAGCCGCGTTTTGAAACAATTTCTCTGGCATACCTAAAACCGGTGCACAGTCAGGAGCTACATGGAAGTGTCTCTTACGATGCATACATGGTGTTTGTGTGATTAATAATTCTAATGTAGATGGAGCAAGGGGCCTCTAGTCTGATCTGGTGCATTGGCTATTTGTAGATGTACCGAGCTTGCTGATGATCACTGCCGCATACGCGAACATGGACGCGCCTTGAACAATGTGCAATTCCGACCGCGTCGTTTGTACGACGAAAACTCGGTTTAGATGGCGCGCTGCCGAGAAGGAACAATCTCAAGATACTTGGCCTGAAACGTTAGCGTTGCGAACACCAACACATACACCCGCTGTGGGGTCCAATCTATGATTGGTGGATACCGAAATATGGTTATTCGCAAAAGATCGACAGCGGCGTATTTGCGGGGGAACTTTGCCCGATAGGTAACTAAATTGCACCCAAGGCTCTTGGTATTCAGTGGGGTAATATATGCTATACCCAATGTCACCCTTGATCAGCCATATCAAAAGCTTGGTGTCATTTGGAAGGAAGAAGAAAAGCCGTTGGAACATAATACCCCCATCAGGTGAGAGAAGTTATTCTATATATCCGTGTGATTAGCTATCGGATCCGTTCTTTGCTTCTCCAATTCTCATCATTGCCAACTATCGGCCATGGTCCAATTCACCGGCCTTACCGCCGCATTGGCACTTGCCTCTCTCGCCTCCGCGCAATGCGGTTCTGGTACCCCTGACGCAAAGGTGACCGGCTCAGGGAGCAGTTTCACTGCCACGAAAGGATCAACAACTCTCTACACTGGCTCCGACTACCGCCTGGCCATCCAAACCGCCATCGATGGAATCAGCAGTGGCCAACGTGTGTCGGTCATAGCCTCCGGTAACATCGGTGCAAGCACCCTGGCCATCACAAGCGGCAAGACATTTGAAGGCTGCGGCACCATCACTGTCGCACCCAAGAGCGGAGCTGGCAACATCGAGGTCACCAACCAATCTGGCGTCAAGATCCCCTACCTTACCATGGCCGGCTCCACGTATTTCGGACTTCGTTTCTCCGGCACAAAAGACCTCACGCTAGGCACCATCAACTTCAACCTCAAAGACGGAATGGGAATCCGCTTCGATCGCGACCGTGCAGCAAACACAAACGTGCAAATGGGCACCATTACCTGCACAGGCGGCACATCGCACTGCGTCGAGACGTGGAACATTGATAAGCTCACCATCGGCTCCGTCATTGGCAAAAACGTCGGCGAGTGTGGCCTGCTGCTGCAGAAGGTCACAAACGCAAAGGTCGGCACGGTAGACTGTGACAACTGCGGCGCAGGCACCGGTTACGCCGCCCTCCGCTTCGCCAACGAGGCCGGAAAGCTAAATGGCGGATACGGCACAAACATCTACGTTGATCGCGTCAAGGCGCGCGGTGGCGGCCGTGGCATCTTTTGTGTATCTGCCTCTGGCGGTGCGCAAATCGGAACCATTGACGTCGCGAATACAGGCAATAATGCCATTCTCATCGAGAACTGCTACAACGTCAACATCAAGGCGGGTACGGTGAGCGGTGGCGGTGAAGTGAGGCTAGCGGCGCGGACAGAATTTGCAAATAGCAAGGATATTGCGGTTGCGCTGAAAGTGGATGGGACGAGTGTGACGGAGAACCCGTGTACTGCTAACAAGACAAAGTGGAGTCTTAGTGGAAACGGGGCAAGGAAGATCTGTACTTGAGCTTCTTTGGGTTATACAGATCTATGAGTAATATGATATACCTTGTATTGCAAAGAATACAGACACGGCGTGAATGCGTAAACAATGTATTCAATTGAGTGCAAGGTGATCCTGTGTTGGTCTGTGGTGTAATTGGTTCAGGGTATGATGAATTTAGATATCTAGGCTACCAGATTGGAGTATCAAATGCGTTCGATCCGTTGGTTCAAGGCTTGGGTAGAGCAGTTCCTTCCTTGTAGGCTTAGAGATAGTGCACTAGATTTGGGACAGCTCTGAGTAACTTGGTATAAATATATAGTTAAAGCTGCACCCGTTTTAGTCCCTATTTATAAACCATATTACCTACATGCAGACTCTACCCACCCCACAGTTCACGATAGTTCCATTCACATATCACTCTTCGATTCCTACAGGCACCCGGACGCGTTCGCATTAGAATCCCAGTATGTCCACTTGATGAGGAGTGTTGAGTAGGGAGAAAGCTCGATGAGCTTTCCGAAGTAATGACCATGATTCTCGAATTACTTAGGTAATTGGTCAGAGAGCTGCATTGCAGTAGCTGTGCGTATCGCCGCTCGGGAAAGTGTCCCGACACTCCACCTGATCCTAAAATGCAGAACCGTCATTACTAAAGTTTTTCGAGAGGATATGGCAGTAGGAGGTACCTCTGCCATAAACTCCGGATTTACTACTCAAATGACGGATTTCGGCCCGGGGGCCCTGGCTCTGGAAAAAGTTAGCAATTATCCTAGAATAGCTTGCTAAGATGCTGGCGTTCTTACTAACAAGGTCTTCACAACAAAACAGAGTGCGATCATAGCTCTGGACGTCGTGAGGGTATGCAGTCACCTGCTACGCATCAGCCTTGTGTTACTTATTTCCTTCGACAGGAATTATATCATGTAGACACAGCCTAGATCAGTGTCACCCGCGGTATCAGGTTGATCCAGACCGATAGGGGTATTCGTCTCATCATCATCCTAACCATAGGCAATTGCGGCTAGTTGTAAGGCTACCGCTAGCACAAATGCACAGTCTCATAATATCGCAAAAAAGTGCAGATTTGATATCTATTTCGTGGTTAGGAAATGTTTTGTACCAGTGTGAGGAGATATTGCGAGTCGAATTGAGTAGAGAAGAGTATTGTATAGACAAGATAATAAGAGCAACACCGGACTTGTATGCTTACTGCCATTTCATCCTGTTCACGCTCACGACTACGATACGGATACTTCAACACGAGGAGCTACGTAGGATGAGCTTAGAATTTCAGAAAAAAAGGGCTTCTTGACAGGGATGGTACTGATGCGAATATTGGCATATGTTGGAGACACGACTTTACGCTGCTAACAACAATACCAAATAATCTTCGCAGTGATGTTCAAACGTTGTTAATAGTAATCAAAGGCTGTTGTACCACTGGTTTACACGAGTACGAAGGATCGTGCCAAGTAAGTCTGGAGCCGCAGAAATATGGTTGATGGAACAGAGGCCCAGTTGATACGAACACAACTATCAGCGCGTGTTCATGGTAACGCTAAACAACTCAGGTTATGCCGAAACGAACATCAACCAAAACTCACAAGGTTACAT
>Ga0265780_10010344_pt1 | contig 11124 bp, 7 predicted proteins | sample P1T30metagenome_FD_192432 | JGI IMG/M metagenome (GOLD analysis project Ga0265780, IMG submission 192432) | Plant litter microbial communities from East Loma Ridge, Irvine, California - P1 T30 | ecosystem: Environmental > Terrestrial > Plant litter > Unclassified | place: USA: California... | reverse complement strand
GAGCGCGCCTGGGGCTCGCTCCTGCTGACGCCCGAGCGAGCCCGGCCCGAGCGAGCCCGGCCCGAGCGAGCCCGGCCCGAGCGAGCCCGGCCCGAGCGAGCCCGGCCCGAGGGAGCCCGGCCCGAGGGAGCCCGGCCCGAGCGAGCGCACCCCGAGCGAGCGCGTCCCGGCCGGGCCCGCGCCGGCCTCCTCGACGGCGCCCGCGTCCGCGTGACCGACCGCCACGGCCGCACCGTCCGCGTCCTGCCCGTCTACGGCGTGGGCGGCTACGGGGCCGGTGCCAACATGGCGTTCCGCCGCACCGCCCTCCGTCGCATCGGCGGCTTCGACCTGGCGCTCGGCACCGGCACCCCGGCCCGCGGCGGCGAGGACCTCGCCGCCCTCATCGGCGTCCTCTGGACCGGCGGCCGCCTCGCCTACGAGCCCGCCGCCGTCGTCCACCACCGGCACCGCCGCGGCACCGACGAGCTGCTCGGCCAGCTGCGGGGCAACGGCCTCGGCATGACGGCCATGCTGTCGTCCCTCGTGCTGAACCAGCCGCGCCACGTGCTGGGCCTCGCCCGGCTCCTGCCGCCGGCGCTGGTCGCCATGGCCTCCACGAGCGTCTCCCGCATCGCCGGAGGCGCGGACCGCGACGCCGCACCCCGTCCCGTCGGCCTCGTCGACGCCTACCCCCGCTCCCTCCTCCTGAGCGAGCTGTCCGGCTACCCGCGGGGTCCCCTCGCCTACCTCCGGAGTCGTCGCCTCGCCCGTGCCGACTCGTGGGTCGCCCCCGACGAGGGCCCGAGCTGGCCCACACGATGACCGCCTCCGCCTCCGCCGCCGTCCTCGACCCCGCCGCCCCGCGCCTCCGCGTCCTGACGACGTCGCTCGTCCTGCGGCCCCTCGGCGGCATCGAGCTGTGCATGCTGCAGGACATCGGCGCCCTCGTCGCCCGCGGCCACCAGTTCGACCTGCTCTACACCTTCGGCGGCGAGCAGCGGGCGACGTACCGCTCGATGGGCGTCCGCGTGCGGGGCCCTCACGGCTTCACGGTGGGGCTGCCCTTCGCTCCGCTGCAGCTGCTCGGCTTCGTCCCGTCGATCGTGCGGGCGATGCGGTCGCGGTCGGACGTGCTGTGGCTGAACCGCTCCGAGCAGGCGATCTGGGCGCAGCTGGCGGCGCGCGCCGCACGCCTGCCGATCGTCGTGCACCTGCACCACGCGCCCAACTTCCGGGCGACGCGCACGGTGATGACCGGGGTCGCCCGATTCATCGCCGTCTCGCACTACACGAAGTCGCTCTGGGTCGCGGCCGGCATCGACGCCGACCGCATCACGGTCGTGCACAACGCCGTGCCCCTCGACAGCTACCCCGCCGGAGGCGCGGACCGCCTCGAGCCCGCCCGTCGCGACCTCGGGCTGGACGTCGCCACCGGGGCCCGGGTCGTCCTCTACTACGGCCGTCCCGAGGCCTCGAAGGGCGTGCTGACGCTCGTGCGGGCGTGGGCCCGGCTGGGGCTCGACCCGTCGCGGGCCGTGCTCGTCATCGCCGGACCCCGACCCGAGGGGGCCGTCGCGAAGGCCCTGGCCGAGCTGCCGGAGGGCACCTGGCGCCTGCTCGGCGTGCAGAGCGACGTCGTGCCCCTGCTGCACGCGGCCGACGTCGTGGTCATGCCGTCCGAGGTGCCCGAGGCGTTCGGTCGTGTGCTGATCGAGGCGATGTCGACCGGACGACCGGTGGTCGGCACCGACGTCGGCGCGATCCCCGAGGTGCTCGGCGGCGAGTTCGCGCGCCTCGTCGTCCCGGTCGCCGACCCCGAGGCCCTCGGCGACGCCCTCGTCGGCCTCCTCGACTGGCGTGACGACGACCCCGAGCTGGGCGCCCGCTGCCGCGCCTGGGTCGAGGCGGAGTTCCCGTTCGACGCGCACGTGGACGGGGTCGAGGCGGTCCTTCGCGAGCACGCCCGCCCCCGCCGACGTCGCGGCCGAGGCTGACCCAACCCGGGAATTCGGCTCGCCGAATACCTCTGACCAGGCATTTTCGTGCGGTCGGCCGGTCGGCCATGTGGCATCATCGACGAGTTCCCGAGGGCGATGGTGCCTGTCGCCGTGCTCTCCGAAAGGTCGTCCCGTGAGCTTCTGGGCCCTGCTCCTCATCGCCGTCGGCGTCTCCGCCGACGCCTTCGCGGTCGCGCTCGGCAAGGGCCTGCACCTCAAGTCGTCGTCGTCCGTGAAGACCGCCGTCGTCATCGGCCTCACCTTCGGCGCCGCGCAGGCCCTCATGCCGCTGATCGGCTGGCTGCTCGGCACCACCTTCGCCCGCTACGTCGCCGGCGTCGACCACTGGGTGGCGTTCGGCCTGCTGGCGTCGGTCGGCGGCAAGATGCTCTGGGAGGCCTTCACCTCGGGGGAGGACGACGAGGAGGACCGCGACCGGCTCTCCGTGCGCGAGCTCCTCGTGCTCGCCCTCGCGACGAGCATCGACGCCCTCGCGGTCGGCGTGACCCTGGCGTTCCTGCCCGTCTCCATCGGCGGGGCGGTGCTGCTCATCGGCGTCACCACGACCGTGCTGACGATCGTCGGCGTCCTGGTCGGCCACCGCGTCGGCGCCCGCTTCGGCAAGCCCGCCGAGATCGCCGGCGGCGTGGTGCTCATCCTCATCGGCACGAGCATCCTGCTCGAGCACCTCGGCGTCCTCGGCTGAGGCCGACGCCCGGCACCCACGCCGACGCCCGGCACCGACGCCCGACGCCGACGTGCCGCTCCGCCGCGCGCCGGCCCTACCCGTCGTACGAGTAGACCGTCGCCCAGTCGACCTCGACGCGTCCCGCCGACCCGACGGGCGGCATGTCGCCCGTCGTCTCGATCTGCATGACCCAGTGCAACTTCGACACGGGGATGTCGTCGTAGGTCGTCTTCCAGACCTGGTCGTCGATGAGGTAGTCGATGCGGTCGGGGCGCCACTCGATCGTGTAGGTGTGCCAGTCCTCGAACGACAGACCGGTGTCGGCCGCGAACGAGTTGACGGACGGGTCGCCGAGCGTGTGGTTGTAGGCCCGGGCGGTGCCGGTCAGGTCGCCCTCGGGGAAGTTGATCTCGCCCTGGTCCCAGTCGTTGTCGTCGCTCCACAGCAGGAACGCGGCGTAGAAGCCCGGGCCCGAGTCGGCGCGCATGCGGACGCTGAACCGGCCGTTGACCTGCCCGCCCCACTCGCCGCCGACGAGCGGCACGACCGCGGCGCTCGTGACCGAGCCCTCCTGGTTCGCCACGTCGAGCGCGAGCTTGCCGTCGGCGGTCGAGACGCCGTCCTCCCGGTACGTGCCGAGGCGGGAGGTGTCGGAGAACCCGTCGTAGGTCGCCCACGAGCCGCGGTAGGGGCCCGGGAACGACCCGTTCGGCACGGTGTTGTCGAAGTCGTCGGCGAAGACCTGGGTCCACCCGTCGAGGTCGCCGACCGGCATGGACCGGCCGCTGGTCTGGTCGACCGCGGCGCCGTCGGCCTCGGTCGCGGCGGGCGGCGCCTCGGGGACGGCGGTCTCGGCCGGGGCGGCCTGGGGCGTGCTGGAGGGGCGGTCGGTCACGTCGGGGGAGTCCTTCGTCGTGGCGTCGGGCCCGGCGGGCGCGGACGTGGCCGCGCCGGCGCTCGCCTCGTCGCCCTGGTCGCCGCGGGCGGCGGCGACGGAGATGCCGACCGAGGCGACGAGCAGGGCGGCGGCGCCGACGGCCACGCCGCGGCGGGTGGTCGCGGTCCAGCCTGCCGAGCGGCCGGGGCCGTCGGGGCGACGGGGATCGTCGCCGCCAGGTCGTCCGGACGGGGTGAAGGGGGGCACGTGACTCCTGCTCTGCGCGTGCTCGCGACAGCCCCCGATGGAGGAGCCGCGCACGTCGACGGCCGTGGTGGCCGCTCATACCCTCGCTCGGGGGGTGGCAGGTGGTCAAGGCAGGTCACCTAGGAAGGTGCCGTGACGAGCCTGAGTTTCACCCGTTCGGGGGTCACGGAGCCACCCGGGGCCCCCGGTAGAGTGCGAGGACCGCCTCCCAGCCCCGAAGCTGGCGGCACCCGAACCACGCCGGCCCGAACCGTGCGCGCTTCCACCCCCTCGTCGGCGAGGCCCGACCCAGGCCGCCCCCGTCGCCACGAGCGAGCACGCCCGCGCCTGACCGGCGGCGACCACTGGAGAGCACTCGTGCCCCGAGCTGACTCTGTCCTCCCCGACGTGCGCCCCGACAGCGCCGCCGGCACCCGGAGCGACAGCCCCCCGACCGACCCACGACCCGCCGACCAGAGGATCCCGATGGCACCGGCACTGAGGCTCGGCGTCGCCGTGGTCGTCTGGCTGACCCTCCTCGCGGTCGGCGTCGGCTTCGCGGCCGACCTCCTCGTGCTGCGGCAGGCCTCGGCCACCGTGTTCCTCCTCCTCGAGCTCGGCGTGGCGCCGGCGCTCCTCGCCCGGCCGATGCGCGCCTCCCGGTTCACCCTGATCGCCCTCGTCTCGGGCCTGTCGGCGGTCGTCCTGACCGGCATCACGATGGCCGCCTCGCACGTGTGGCAGCCGGGCTGGCTCATGGTCGCCGTGGTCGTCGCCACGGTCGTCATGCTGACGATCGGCACCGTCCGCGCCGTCCGCGACCTGCGGGCGACGCGCCTCCCCGGCTCCGCCGTCGACCACGAGGAGGCGCGCGCCGGCTCCGCCAGGGAGCTCCCGTGGGCGGCCCTCGGCACCGTCGTCGGGCTCGCGCTCGTCGTCGTGGCGTCGTACCTCGTCCGCGGCGACCCGTCCCGCGGCGGGCTCTTCTCCGTCGAGGGGCCGCTCTGGTGGCTGGGCCTCGCGGTGCTCGCCGCGACGACGGTGGCGGCCTACGCCACCCGTCGCAGCCCGGCCCTGCCGCTGCTCGCCATGAGCGGGGTCGTCGTCCTCTCGCAGGCGGTCGCCTACGGAACGCCGACCATGGTCTCGGCGGCGCGCCACGTCGGCGTGGTCGACTCGATCCGCGTCAACGGCGGCACGACCACCGGCGTCGACATCTTCCAGTCGTGGGCGGGCCTGTTCTCGGGCGTCGCGTGGGTCGCCGACGTCGCCGGCATCCGCGACGTCATGGTGATCGCCACCTGGTGGCCCGTCATGATCACGCCGCTGATCGGCCTCGCCGCGACCGTCCTCGCCCGGCGCTTCATCGCCCACGACGGCCGTGCCTGGTTCGCCGGCGCGCTGTTCGCGCTGACGATCACGCTCAACACGATCTACTTCTCGCCGCAGTCGCTCGGCACCGTGCTCGCGCTCTGCGTCGCGGCCCTCGCCCTCGGCGCCCGCCTGCCCGCGACGTCGACGCGCGACCTCTCCGGCCGCGTCGGCCCGCTCCGCCTCGCCGCGATCCTCGGCCTCGGCTGCACGCTCGCGGTCACGCACCAGATCTCGCCCTACCTGGCGGTGGCGGCCCTCGTCGTCTTCGTCGTGTTCGGCCTCGTGCGGCCCTGGTGGCTGCCGGTGCTCGTGCTCGTCCCGGCCGTCGGCTGGGCCGTGGCGAACCGCTCGGTGCTCGGCACGTTCCTCATCCCCAGCGCGTTCGGCAACGTGTTCGACAACGCGGCCCCGCCCTCGCGTCCCGACGCCACCCTCGGCACGTCCGTCACCAACCTGATCGCCTTCGGGACCCCGGCGGCGCTGCTGGTGCTGATCGGCCTCGCCGCCCTGATGGTCCTCCTCGTCGGGCCGCGCGACCGACGCACCTGGGCCCTCGTGCTCGCGGCCGCCAGCCCGGTCAGCCTCATCATCGCGACCAACTACGGCGCCGAGGGCATCTTCCGCGTCACGCTCTTCGCCGCTCCCTGGCTCTGCATCCTGGCGGCGCAGCTGCCGTACGAGCGCCTCCTGCGTCCGTTCGGCGACCGGGCACGGCAGGTCGGCGTCGGCCTGCTCGCGGTCGTCGTCGTGCTCGTGCTGGCGGTCAACGTCTACGGCAACACGGCCCTCGACTGGAACCGCGTCGCCAGCAAGGACACCACGCTCGCCACCGAGGCCTTCGAGGAGCAGGCGGCCCCCGGGTCGGCGTTGCTCATCCCCGGCAACGGCAACGCGACGCCCGGCGGCCGCACGGCGAACTACCTGCAGCTGCAGTACGTGACCCGCGAGGCCCTCGGCGGGTACGCCGACACCTCCGACTCGTACGACGCGGTCGCCGACGAGCGCGAGCTCACCTCGAAGTTCGTCACCGGGTGGACCGGGGGCGGCGACTACTACGTCCTCGTCTCGGACGTCATGGGCGCCTACGACGAGCGTTACGGCTTCCAGAGCTACGACGACTTCGAGGAGCTCTCGGCCGCCTTCGCCGCCGACGGGCGCTGGGAGGCCGTGACCACGAGCCCCACCGCGACCCTGTACGTGCTGAGCGACCCCGACGCGGCTCGTGGCTGACGCCGGCGCCCTCCTCGACCGCGACGCCGCACCGGAGCAGGGCGCAGCCCTGCCCGGGAGACGTCCCGGGCAGGCTCGTCGCCCGCTCGTGGGCCTGGTCGCCGTCGCGGCCGCGCTGCCGGTGATCCTCGGCGCGGGACTGGTGCCCGCGACCTCGGCCGCCGCCGCCTCGGCCGTCGCGTCCCCGACCGCCTCCGCCGCGTCCTCGTCGTCGCCGACGGCGTCCCCGACGTCGGCCACCACCCCGCCCGCGGCCGCGGCCCTCGTCGCCGCGCCCGCGCTCCGGCAGGGCGGGTGCGACGCCGGGACGACGCTCAACGTCGTCGCCCACCAGGACGACGACCTGCTGTTCCAGAGCACGGCCCTCCTCGCCGACCTGCGCGCCGGCCGGTGCGTGACGACGGTCTACGTCACGGCGGGCGACGCCGGCGAGGGGGCCGAGTACGTGCGGGCCCGCGAGACCGGTGCGCGGTCCGCCTACGCACAGATCCTCGGCGCGGCCGACGCGTGGGACGCCTCCACCGTCGACCTCCACGGCCACGCCGTCGGACTCGCGCGGCTGACGGGCGACGCCCGCGTGCAGATGCTCTCGCTGCACCTGCCCGACGGCGGGTGGCAGGGCGAGGGCTTCGAGTCGACCGGTCGGCAGACCCTCGAGAAGCTCTGGACCGGCACGATCCCGACCGTCTCGTCCGTCGACGGCCTGACCTCGTACACGCTCGCGCAGCTGCGGGCGCAGCTGCTGGCGATCACGACCGAGGTGCAGCCGACGAACGTCAACACGCTCGACCACCACGGGACCGTCGGCGACGGCGACCACCCCGACCACCACGTCGTCGCGTACCTCGCCGACGAGGCCCAGGCGGCCGCCGGGACCGGCCACGGCTTCGCCGGCTGGATGGGCTACCCGATCATGCTGCGCCCCTCGAACCTCACCGACGAGCAGGCGGTCGACAAGGCGTCGGCGTTCTTCCGGTACGCCGCCCACGACCCCGGCACCTGCGCCTCGGCGGAGACCTGTGCGAGCCGGCCCGAGGGCCGGTGGCTCACCCGCGAGTACGCCGTCGGCACGCCGACGACGACCCCGCCGGTCACGACGCCGGTCGACCCGGAGCCCACGCCCGCCCTGTACGACCTGACGCCCGGCGCGGTCGCGTCGGCGGCGTGGGAGAACGCGGCCGACGGCCAGACCGCCGCGGCGGCGATCGACGGGGTCGTCGACGGGTACCCGGGAGCGTCGACCGCCGAGTGGGTCGCGCCCTGGGGCGGCGTCGGGGTGACGTTCACGCTGACCTGGCCCACGGCCGTGACCACGGACACCGTCGTTCTGCACGACCGCGTCAACCTCAGCGACCAGGTGACGGGCGGCACGCTGACCTTCTCCGACGGCTCGACCGTGGCCGTGCCGTCGCTCGAGAACGCGGGCGGGGCGACGACCGTGTCGTTCCCGGCCCGGGCGACGACGTCCCTCCGGCTCACGGTGACCTCGGTGAGCGCCTCCACGCGCAACGTCGGTCTCGCCGAGATCGGCGCGTACTCGACGACCGAGCCGGCCGCGCCGACGCCGACGCCGACCCCGACGCCCCTCTCGACCTACGACGTCACCGCCGGGGCGACGGCGACCGCCAGCTCGGAGTCGTCGGCCGACGGCCAGGCCGCCGCGAAGGCGATCGACGGCGTCGTCGACGGCTACCCCGGGGTGCACACCGCCGAGTGGGCCACCCGAGGCGGCCGCGAGGGCTCGTGGCTGCAGCTCGACTGGGCGGCGGCGCGCACCGTCGACCAGGTGGTGCTGCACGACCGGCCGAACCTCTCCGACCAGGTCACCGGGGCGACGCTCTCCTTCTCGGACGGCTCGACGGTGTCGGTGCCCTCCCTCGCGGACGGGGGAGGCGCCTCCGTCGTCTCGTTCCCGGCTCGCAGCACCTCGTCGGTGCGGGTCACGATCACCAGCGTGTCGGCGACCACCGGCAACGTGGGGCTGGCCGAGCTGGTCGTCCGGAGCGCCGTGGCGGCCCCGGCCGCGCCGGGGACGCCGGCCGTGCCGACGGGGACGGACGTCACGGCCGGCGCGGTCGCGACGGCGGCGTGGGAGAACGCGGCCGACGGACAGACCGCCGCGGCGGCGATCGACGGGGTCGTCGGCGGGTACCCGGCCGCGACCTCGGCCGAGTGGGTCGCCCCGTGGGGCGGCGTCGGCGTCACCTACACGCTGACCTGGGCCTCGCCCGTGACCACGGACGCGGTCGTGCTGCACGACCGGGTCAACCTCGCCGACCAGGTGACGGGCGGCACCCTGACGTTCTCGGACGGCTCGACCGTCGCGGTTCCCGCGCTCGAGAACGCGGGCGGGGCGACGACGGTGACGTTCCCGGCGCGGGCGACGACGTCGGTCCGGTTCACGGTGACGTCGGTGAGCGCCTCGACGCGCGACGTGGGCCTCGCCGAGCTGCGCGTGCTGCGGCAGGGCTGAGCCGGCCGGTCCGACGCGACCGGGGGACGACGGGAGGCGCGGTGCCGAGCGGCGCCGCGCCTCCTTCTGTCCGTCGCTCTCGTCGTCGCTGGTGCGTCAGCGGCGGCCGAGGCGGCGCTCGCCGCTCGCGCCGAGGGCGTAGGGCAGGCCGTAGTGGGCGAAGACGGCCTGTTCCTGCGAGGCCTCGAGCTCGCCGTCGGTCTCGATCGAGGGAGCGTCCTTGACGAGCTTCTTGTCGAACTGCACCTTGACGTGCTTCGGGGCGACGACCGCGCCGTCGAGGGGCACGAAGATCAGCTTCTTGCCGACGATGCCCGCCTGGACGGTCGCGAACGAGGGAGCGTCGGTCGACGTGTCGAAGTAGACGCTCTCGAGCGTCCCGACCTTGTCGCCGGCGGGGTCGACGACCGGCAGGCCGATCCAGTCGCGCAGGTTCTCGGCTTCGAACATGGCATGCCTCTCTGCGGGCGCAGGTCAGGGCCGTCGCGCCGCGCCTCCGACGGTAGTAGCTCGGGGCGGCCGCCGCCCCGGCCGCGCCCGGCAGCCGCTCTGCTCGGCGCCCGCCGCGCTCGACGCTTTCTCCGCTCGGCGCCCGCCGCGGTCGGCGCCCGCCGCGGTCGGCGCCCGCCGCGGTCGGCGCCCGCCGCCGTCGGCGACTCAGGAGTCGTCGTCGCACCCGTGCCCGGCACGGGCTGCGTGGCACGATGAGCGCATGTCGTTCCTGACCCCGCCACGCCTGCTCGTCGTCGACGTCGCCGACGGAGGTCGCGACGACCCCGCCTTCGAGGACGAGCTGCGCCGGCTCACCGCCGCGGTCGTCCGCACGGCCGCCGACGTCGGCTTCGAGGTCGACCGGCTGGCGGCGGCCCAGGTCGCCCCCGACGAGCTCGAGCGCCTGTTCGGGCGGGCGCAGGCCGTCGTCGTCACCGGCGGCGAGGACGTCGACCCCGCCTTCTACGACGGTCCGGCCGACTACCCGCACCGGGGGCAGACCTTCCCCGAGGCCGACCGGGTGCAGGTCGACCTCGTCCGACGGGCGGTGGAGGCGCGCCTCCCGCTGGTCGGGATCTGCCGCGGCATGCAGGTCGTCAACGTCGCGCTCGGCGGCGACCTCGTGCAGCACCTCCACGACGGCGGCCACGTCGCGGCGTCGGTCGACGACAGCATGGTCGACCACGAGGTGCGCGTGGCCGCCGACAGCGACCTGGCCCGGGTGCTCGGCCGCACCCGGCTCGACGTGCGGAGCTCCCACCACCAGGCCGTCGGCCGCACGGGGGAGGGGCTGCGGGCCACGGCCTGGGCCGACGACGGCACGGTCGAGGCCGTCGAGCACGAGTCGGCGCCGGTGTGGTGCGTGCAGTGGCACCCCGAGGACGCCGGTTCCCGCGGCACCGTGCTGACCGACCTGCTGACGGCGTCGCGGGACGCTGCGGCGTCGCGGTCGACCGGTGCGGAGGTCACGACGGAGGCGTGACCGTCCGGCGCGGAGGTCATGACGGAGGCGTGACCGTCCGCCACCGGTGAACGCCGAACATCGTTCGGTGCCTTGCGGAGGGGGCAGGGGTGCGTGTCACACTGGACGGAGCGCCCTCGTCGTGGAGCGGCATCCCCATCCCCACCCGTCAGCTACGACCCGCGACGAGTGCGCGACGTCCGGCGGCCACGAGCCGACGCGGCGTCCTGCCGACCGGCCGTCGGCGCGCGCGCCCTCCGCGGAGTTCCGGAGGCCCTCGTGCAAGACACCCTCACGCGCCGTGACGACCACCCCGAGACGGGGTCGGTCCCGACGCCCGCCCTCGGCCGAGCCCGGTCGGACTACACCGGCTCGATGCGCGTCAGCAGCGTCGACACCGCCGAGCGCGCCGCCGAGGCGAAGGCCTCCCGCGACGGCACGCCGCACGTGCTCACCCCGTCGGCGATCGTCGGCATCGTCGTGCTCGGCCTCTCGACGTTCTTCGCGATCACGACCGAGCTGATGCCCGTGGGGCTCCTCTCGACGATGAGCACCGACCTCGGGGTCTCCGAGTCGCGCATGGGCATCGTGGTCACGGTCTACGCCCTCGCCGTCGCCCTGCTGGCGCTGCCGCTGACCTGGGCGACCGCGCGCGTCCCGCGCAAGGCGGTCCTCGTCGCCACGCTCGTCGGATACACCGCCTCGAACCTCATCGTGGCCCTCGCGCCGACCTTCGCCGTCGTCTGCGTCGGACGCGTCGTCGGCGGCGTCGCGCACGCCCTCTTCTTCTCGGTGGCGTCGGCC
>Ga0265780_10010343_pt1 | contig 11124 bp, 16 predicted proteins | sample P1T30metagenome_FD_192432 | JGI IMG/M metagenome (GOLD analysis project Ga0265780, IMG submission 192432) | Plant litter microbial communities from East Loma Ridge, Irvine, California - P1 T30 | ecosystem: Environmental > Terrestrial > Plant litter > Unclassified | place: USA: California... | reverse complement strand
TCCATGCTTTGTAGACGAAAGTGAGAACGAGAAGGAGAATTCCTGCTTGTAGTGGGTGGGCCAGTAGCGTTTCTAACAGGCGTGTGGCATTCATGTTCGCGTTACGAAGGAGGAAGAGGTGTGGTCGTCCCAAGTCAAGCTGAGCAGCCTGGACTTCTTGTATTTGTATCCGTCGACATTTTCAGACATGTTAGAAACCGCAATGATGTATTCTTGCATGCACGCTTAATGGATTGCGAGTTACCTAAAGGATACAGCCAAGTTCCAGGTCCCGCGGCGATATCAAACATTACGACCACCATCGAGCTGTCGATTGGAGCCGCACTTTCTGGGTTGTCTCGAATCCGTAGAGGTGTATGGGGGTCTCCTTGGCATGCATTGCGGTTGAGTCTGGGAATGGCGTAGTAGAGACGAACGACGTCTCTAGTTGAAAGTCTTTTGATGTCTGTTGATCGACCGGAACAGAACCGGTTCCGATCTCCGAAGCCATCAGTCGAGGATTGCAAAGGGTTAGGGTACGCATTCTATATGTACCGGATCATGGAATATGACAAGGTCGACGAATCGAAGCAAAGGTGCGAAAGTTTCTGATTGTTGTTGAGGGTCTCCACTCGTTGAAATTCTGTACTTCACCGTTCTGCCAAACGGCTTTCAGATTATCGAAAACGGTGGACACGATGCTCTATAGTCATCATCTTCCGTTGCAGTGGTCTGTTGACAAGACGCGGCAAACTTATCAACGTCTCTCTGTTCTTCCCTTGCCCAATCCGGTACGAGCAGGTGGCTCAGACTCAATCATGGACTGGAATCAATCCAGATTGCCGACGAGGGTTGCCAGTTTTGCCAGCTGTTCATCTGTCGCAACTCACGCTTCTGTGCTGTCGTCTTGTAGAGACCTGGATGCACATGCGTGTCGTTCGCGGCCAGACTTGTCGGCTCTCAGCTCGACAGCAATGTGCTGCGTGTCTCCGCTGTGATTGCCGCAGTCTCGGACCTCCATCGACGATGTTACCAGTGGCGGGAGAACGCATGCCAGCTCGAGTTCAGTGGTTCCTAATACAAAAGTGTCTTCTTGACACCTTGCACCGTGGCTCAAGGGCAGCGTATGGGCGCAGCGAAGTGATGAGTAACTCGCAGGCAAATTCCGAGTATCCTTCACTCAACAACCTCGGCGACCTCAGCGACCTTTGCGTTTGCGGACTTGCGAGACCACTTATGGCGAAGCAAGATGTTGCTGATGGTCCTGGCATCGACCGTGATGTCGAATCGGTCCGAAGCTGCCATCACAGCCTCTTCAAGCCTCATGTTCGGCCGCTCATTGAACAGGGATAGAATGTACTGCAAAGGACATTAGTGGTGTGTGTAATAGCAACAGCAAAGATCAACCAAGGAATGTCAATCGACATTTCACTTGCGCCTTGCTGCTGCGGCGTAAAAGCCGGCGGTCGTCCCTTCACCCCCAATGACGGCGGGTATGAGCGTTGTATAGGTCGTAGTTGAGCCTGATGCGATAGATTGTCATGGCTGATAGATCCAATTCCTTTGCGATTTGCACGCGCGAGAGACGGCCGGCATCCAGGTAGATCTTGATGAGGGAAGCGACGTGCGGCTCCACCTTTTTGCCTCGTGCCATTGTTGAAGCCTATACCAAAGACATAGTATGACTTGGTGATGAGGGTGACGGTTGAAAGGGTGTATGACTTGAAATCTTTGGTGGGCGCTGTGCAAAGCGGAAAAGTTCTTGGCCGACTACATAACACGCGTTTTTCCGTGTTTTGTAGCTCGACATGGAAGCCATCACGAACACCACCTACTCTTGCGTCGTCTCAAGCCCATCAAGATTCTCCCCGAGAACAAGACTGGAGACATTTTCTCTGATCGGCAAGATGTCTCCAGATGGATCTGCGTCATGCCTGTGGCCAGAATCAAATTCACTTGTACGACGCGATAGGAAGCATCTTGTCGGAGTCGTCCAGTACTTTCCAAGCGAACGGCCTGGAGCCATAGAAAGCCACTGTATTGAGATCTCACAGCCTCGTCAGAGTAGCACAGAGGGCGGTGGCACTTGTCTTCAATACACCCGGTTCGGCTGCGAGCCTACGGCTTCGGCAGCAGGTAGAATGAACCTGCATCACCCTTTCTTCTTTCTTCTCTCGGTCTTGATATTTACTGAAGGGACCTCTCGCATTTCTCATCGAAGCAATACGTGGATCCAAACAAAGATCATCTCAGCCACGTCTTTTGGTCCGGCTGCCGCTCTCCTTCGTCTAGCTGACCATTTTAGGGTACGCTCAAAAGGCATCGGGTCGGAAAGAGCTGGTCGGCATCTACTCATGCTGGTTGAAGAACCGTACTTCGGCCCGTTACAACATGATTCTTACCGAATGAGGTGATACCCGACCAAACAAGCCTTCCCGTTGCGTAGGAAGCGCCATCGATCGGTCGATCTAATGGACCTTTCCTCGTGGTATTCCTGACGAGACTGTGTGTTGTGGTTTGCCAATGCTGTGTTATTAAATGAACATGTACACAACTTTCCACCATCGCCACAACACTACGGACCATACAGCAGCAGAAACAGTAAAACGCAGCATAGCATCGGAAAGTACTTCCACAACACATCAAACAGTTCCATGGAGAAAGCAACAATGCAGCAGCCCAACAGCGAGCAAAGCAGCAACGCCTCAATACACAGCGACGCCCAGAACTCCTTCCTGAACACCTCCACGCCAACCACGCCGATTACGCCAATGATCCCCACACCGACGACTGGAACGACAGAAAACCCGCCGCCAACTCGAACCACGCAAGTGGTGTTGCTCTCAGACATGCACCCATTCCGCCGGACCTGGAACGTGAATTCGACCACCAGTGCTGCCGAATTCAGCGCCAGCATCCCAACACCAGACCACCCAGCGAAAAGCGTCCTGATAGTTGAAGAGATCAACGAAGAATGGACGAAACTCCTCACAGCCCATCTGCCCCCTACTGACCCCGACTTCATCCAGCAGCACTTCAACAGGCTAGACAATAGCAGCGGTGGTGGCAATGCAGCGAGAGGGAGCGAGAACGTCCACATCACGGACATGTCGCAGCGCCACGCTCCAGCAGCAAGAGTCGCTGGCTTCCACCTCGACGGCATCCGCACCGTGCAATCGTTGCGGTGTGTGGAGAATCGTCCGATCAAGCCTTGGTCCGCAGCCGAAACCGGCATGTGCTTCCTCAAGTCGGCAACCACCAGACCTGTCCCCGGACAAGTCCACCGCCAGCAGTCCCATTCCAGGCGCGAAGTCTTCATCCGCAACAGCGACAAGAAGTGGGAGAAAGCCACTACGCGAATTTCGGGTTGCGAGCTGCATGAAGGACTGTGTAAGCGATCACTAGGTACTCTTCACTGACAACTCATCACCAACTGATTGTGAAACAACTCCAGACATCTTCCTCGTCGACGCACCCCTTGCAATGAAACCAGACGCCCACCAACCCTACCACGAAGTCCTTCAGCGCAGGACAGGCGACGGTCTCACCATGCCAATGAACGGCGAAGACTGGCCCAACGGCAAGATCTTCCGACCCTTCGATCTCCTCCAACTGATGTGCCGGATCTTCACCCTGGGAGCCGTGATTGAAAGCCTGAGCGTGGCCTCGCGCGACCTTTTGACTCGCAGGCCGGACTTTGTCTTGCACTGGCTGCTAGTGGTGGCCGCGTGGGAAGCCGTGGTGTGCCACGTCGAGAGCGACATGACTACTTTCACAGATATGAGCAATTTCCGCCGCCAGTTGGCGGATGCCAGGGAGGGGATTGGAAATACCAGGGGAGCGATCCTCTTTGAGTTGGAGGATGCTGAGAGCCAGGTTTGATACAGTCCATCCTGCCCTGCCCTGATCCATATCCCAAAAACATCTTTTACTCTCTCTCCCCCAAACTCCTCCCTATCGTCAACACAAGACCAACGAGCTAACCCAACCACCAACACAGCTCCCCTCCAGCCGCACCACCCGCGCCAGCTCCACCCCCAGCCCCCTCCTCCTCCCCACAACCAACCCGCGCCGCATCGAAGTCTCCACCCTGCCCACCATCCTCACCTCCCTGGAAAACCGCCTCGAGCTCGTGAGCAAAACCCTCAACGACGAGATCCAGCTGCTCATCGGCTCGGTGACGGTGCGCGACGCCGAGACGGCGATGAAGCAGGCCGAGCGCGCCACGATGCTGACGCTGCTGGCCGCCGTCTACCTGCCGCTGCAGCTGGTGACGGGGATCTTCGGGATGAATATCCGGGAGATCAATGATGGGGTGCCGGCGTGGAGGGCTTGTGTTGTCGCGCTGGGGGTCGCGATGGGGTTGACGGTGGGGGCTTTTGCGGGGGCTTGGTGGTGGCGGAAGAGGAGGGAGGGGTTGAGGGCTGCTAGGGAGAGGGGGAGGGCGAAGATGGTTCAAGGGTTCGATGAGGTTTGGTTGTTCTTGGGGGCAGTGGAGTGGAAGGGGTCGAGGATGGTCAAGGTGTCATCGTTGTGTTGTTTTTAAGCATGTACAGTTCCGCATAACCTCTCCATATAAAACAAGACGAAACATACTACTTCAAAAGTTGAAATCCTCGAAAATCAACTCCTTATCCGACAGCCACTCCATCAACACTTTCCTCATCCCCGTCCCAGTACAGAGGTAGTACTTCCGCACGCCATCGTCTCCCTCGAATCTGACATCCCGACACGCCATCCTCCCAACCCGCAAATCAACCCTCTCCGCCTCCTCCCCAACCTCACCCCTAAGCTCAGAAGAAACCCACTTCTCCCCCTCCCCAAAACCAGTAACAAAAAGCCTCAACCCCCCCGCCAACCCCGGCCAACTCCCCAAAACATCCCTCACCAACCCAAGATCTCCCTTCCTCACAGTCCAAACCAACCGCAACCGCCGCAAATCCAGAGTCCCCAGAGAAGGCAGCAAAGGCGTGATCCCCACCCCCGCCGCAACGAAACCTACAACCTCCTCGTTCCCATCTTGCCGGACCTCGAATTCCCCCCCGAAACCCTTGACCCCGACTTCCAGTCCCAGCCCGGTCCGAGAGCCTTGCTCCGTCCCGCTGTGCTTGAACAGTTCTTCGGTCACGGCTCCAACGCGGCGGACGGTCATTTCGAATTCGTGGGGTTTCAGTCCTTCGCGATCGACTGCAGAGTCTGATCTTGGAGAGGTTTGGCCTGCAGGAGGGGAGGAGACGGTAAAAGTGCGGACGAAATCGTCGTTTAGGCTTCGGGGGTCGTCGTCGCGCATGTGCGAGTAGCCGATGTCGAGGGAGGAGGAGAAGTCGAGGGTTACGTATTGGCCTGGTTTGGTGTGCGTGCTGCTGGGGTTTGAGAGGGCGAATTTGAAGCGGGAGATTGTGGGTGTTAGGGGGGTTTGGAGGAGGAGGGTTGCTTGCTGTTGTTGGGAGGCGGCTGGGCTGGTGGTGGAAGGCGATTTCTCAGAGGCGAGGTGGCGGACGGTGGGGTTGTAGGGTGAGGGCTCGCCTGGTGTTCCGCGGAAGGGGAGGGCTGTGGCTACGAAGCGGGCGGATGTTGTGGTTATCTTCACGGCGAGGTTCGAGCGTGGGAGGATGCTGGCTGCTTCTGGGCCGATGAGGACGGAGGTCGTGCCGGTGAGGTAGAGCATGTCGCCCGTGTCGAAGTCGGGGACGCAGATCCCGAGGACCGGGTTGACTTTGAGGTTGCCGAGGGTTTGGTAGAGGCGGTTTCCCGAGTATTCTGGGTAGCAGAGCACGGCTCCGGAGGCTTCGTTTGAGATTACGCGGAAGAAGCCTGGTGGGCCGCCGCGATGGTTTGTGTCCATGTCTAGGTCGTTGTTGGCGCTTGAGAGGAAGAAGAGGTCTGCCTTGGACAAGAGATCGAGTGCGCGTTGAGGAAGCTGTGGTGAGTCTGAGATGAGCTCAGGATTAGACACCGCGGGCTCGATGTGCTTCTTGTTCAAGTATTTCGGACAATTGCCTAGGCTTTGTTCGATCTTGAGGACTAGCTGGACCTCAGCGATGGATTGCTGCGAGTCGGTCGCTTCGTCTTCTCGCAAGGTGAGAGCGCCGGCGACCATCCGTCCGAAAAGTTTCGTCCTTTTCCTTGTCTCGAGATCGATTGTCAGTCCGCTCACCATCCTCCCAACCCCTTCCTCCCGCACAACAGTCCCATCGCCTTCCTTACCAACTAGCTCCTCAACCACGGGATCATGATAGGTCACGACCTGAGAACGTATGCCTAGAATCCCCTGGGCTATAGGTTGAGAAATCCCCTTCTCGCCGCCCCAGAGAGTCGTCCAAGGCCGGCCTTGTTTGTCAAGAGTTCCAATGGCGATCAGAGGTACAACCCGGGAATGGTTTGCTAGTTGTGGCGAGAGCATAGGCACGGTTGGGTTGTCCATGTGCGGTACTCTCATCGCTTTTGCCATTTCGATCTCGCCCTCATGCCAGGGTAAGTCTTGGAAGAAGGCCATTCTGAAGCCTCGTTGGATTGAGTGGGTTAATGGGTTGTGGAGCTCAGTAGGGAGATCCTTGAGGGATTGTGGTATTGCTTGAGCAGCGTTGTGTTGTCGCCAGTGACCACAGGAGTCGTAAGAGAGCCGCTTCACACGTAACTACCTACTCACAGCCAGTCGTATTCATGCGTGCCAGATCACTTCGCTTACCAAAATAGACGTTGTCCTGCGCCCTGCTGATGTCGCAATAGGGCAGGTGCTTACGCGATCGTGAGAGTTCATGTAAGGATTCCATCGGGGCAGCGGGACTGCGGATGCCACCAATGGTTGGAAACTCCCACGCTGCAGGTTGCGTTTTGAGGGGGCTTTCCAGAAACAACAGCAACGCCACCGCCACAACAACAACAACACGAACGATCGAGGATGTTGACAAAGCGCAAAAGGACAACCCTTGCAACAGGGTGGGGACAAAAGAAGATGGTCAATACGAGGGTCGAACTCGCGACCTTGGCGTTATTAGCACCACGCTCTAACCAACTGAGCTAATCGACCTTGGAGGTTCTCGAATCTAACAGATGTGATTTGCTGGATTCGATGGAGAATCGAGGGGTGTTCCTGTTCCTATACGCTGGTTTAAAGAAAAATGTCGAAAACCACACTGGACTTCCCTGCGTATCGACAAGTCACACCCATACCTCGCCTCCTAAACACGCGCCAACAGCACCTGCATACCCGCCCAAATTTCCTCGCAGTTCGGCAGAATCTGCTCAGGCGGCAGGACAAAGCCAAACTCGCCCGTGTCTCTCAGCTCGATGAGGCTCGTCCACTCAGCGCCGGAAACATCATAGGCATAGTCGTAGCTGGCACCATTCGTAGGGTACAGAGTCTCACAGCCAGGACCAACTGTATACTGTGTGCCATGGACTGCAGCGATAGCTTCAGCAGTAGCGTTCATCAGCGCGATGTGTTCATCGTTGGTCTCGGGAAAGGTATCGCAGCTGAAGCCGTAGGGCGTGAGAAGGAGTTGGGAATAGCTGTGCCAGTCGATGAAGAGCTTGAGGCCTTGCGCTTCGGCCAGCTTGTCTGCGAAACCTGCCATCCCGGCCATCTCGGGCTCCGAGGCGGGATAGGCACCGCGGTAGGTTTGGGAGCAGGAGTTGTTGGACGAGCCCTCGGGGTTGGTGTCCCATTCAAAAGGCCAATTCCGGTTGAGGTCGACGCCCCAGCAGGTTGAGTTGGTTCCTGGCGGTGGGGGTTGGCGGTTCTTGCGCCAGAGGCGGTCGTTGGTCTGGGTGTATACGAAGCCGTCTGGGTTGACGAAGGGGATGAGGTAGAAGTCGTAGTCGTCGACGAAGGAGGTGACGAGCTTGTCTTTGCCATAACCGGCGATCAGTTGGTAGGCGAGGTACTCGACTGTCATGGCGGAAATCCATTCGCGTGCGTGCGTGGTGCCGTGCCAGAGGATTGCCTTGTTCTTTCCTGGGCCGTGCTTGCCCCAGAAATGAATACCTTTTTGATCTCGGCCTTCAAGTGATTTGCCAGAGACGAACGTCTCGGAGTTGTTGAAGGCATCGGCCAGATCATCTAGGTAATCGAGATGATCTTGGAAGGGGTGATAACCGTCAAACCATGACAGGTCAGGAAGGGCTCCGGTCTTATTCTTGCCTGGAACGATTGTCAGTATGCGCTGGAAGAAAGCGTCGGTAAACAGATATCATACCCTTGTAACCGCATGGTTTACTTTCGTAAGCAATGTCCATCCCCAAGTCAACATGAATCTCTTTGAAAGACGCACCCAACGCTTTCAGTTGGCTTGCTTGCTCAGGTGCGATCGAGAAGTCGATGTATTTGGAGGCATCGTGGGTCCATTCGTCGTATTGAAAAGCGGATAGCAGTTCTTTGACCTGCTCCAGCTGGTCTCCGGTTTCCATTCGGAGGACCTTGTAGCCTTCATAGCCGTTGGTACCAGCGCGGCGGTCAATGGTAGGTGCGGCCGCGACCGCGGAAATGAAGAGTGCGCTCAAAAGCGTGGTCTTCATGATTGGTGATCCTGCAAACTGAGTGCGATGCAGACTCGAAGAATGTTATCCAGTCCTGAAGTATCTGCTGTTCTTATAAGATTTTCTTGTCCTGCGGATTAATCGGCGAGAATGGTGTTATCAGGACCAATTCGGTAGGTGGTATCTCTCGTCTTGGTCCCAAGAAACCATCGAGAGGGGAAGTGCAGATGCATTATTATTGCTGCTTAGAAGTTCATGGTATCCATGGCGATCTGTATGGAAAGAAGTAGCTACCTACCGTATGCATGTAATTTGTGCAGATAACAGATGCAGCTGCTGTTGTTTCCCGCATCTTTTGGATATCTTTTCCACGCGTTCCATTGGCGTTTGTAAGTATCCAAGAGTCTCAGCAGATGTAGGTTAGCCAGTGACAGTGTTCAAATGGACTCGCCAAGTGCTTTGCGAGGGGGAAGGTTGTGATGATGTCGTTGTGAAGATTGCCTCCTTGGCTCCAATCGAGCACAGCTGCGGGCTGATGGAGGCGAGAGCAGTCGCCAGCCACCTGCATTCGAGTGTTTTCGTATGACACGATCAACACAACAGACATCAAACACACATTGATTAGTAACACATGGATTCCCCATATCCCCAGTTCTCCGTCCTGGAGAAGTCGTACAAGACAGTTGTTCTAGGACAAAGCAAGATGAGCTTGTCGACGACAACCTCGGGCCATGTGGACCCGATGAAGCCCCTGGTCATACTTTTCGGTTCTGGTTCAACCGATGCAGGGTTCCAAACAACGATCGAGGCTCCACTTAATAATCGTTCGTATGTGAACGATGTCATCGACGACTTGCCTTGTTGCAACCCGCCGAAATGCATCCAACCGTGCCGTGTGCTTGCCAATCACTAGAGTTAGCATCGCAGACTTGTTCGCCTACGCGCGTGAACGGATGGAAACAGCCCCCTTCAACACGCCATTGATATCATTTTCTGATTCAAGTCTTTGCCAGTCTCCCAGTGTAGGCGTGCATGACCTGATCGTTAATTTGCCGGCTGCTGCCCTGATCGACATACCCATGCGATCTCGATTCTCGACATACAGAACCCGCAGACGAAGTATTCCTTTTCGCATCACGCGCTTCCTCTTCCTCCTCACCAATCCACAATACCTTACCTCACACATAGCTGCTGATACGTAGCAGTAGGTCCTTCCATTCCGACTGCTCCTCTGACGTCCAATCCGGCACCATCTCTCTCGACTCGTCGCCAGCCATGGAAGACCACAAACCTCCTCAAACACTACAAGAAGAGAGCAAACCAACCATGGACTCCACCTCAACAAGTCCAGAACCCACGCCAGCGGAAGGCACGATCAACACCAGCAACGACACCATGGAAATCGACCACCGCACCAACCGCACCCTCCTAATGGCCATCCTCCACACCTTCCTCCGCCCCTTCGGCCCCAAAATCACCAAAATGACCTGCGAATACCCCCCCGGCTCCCCGCAACTAGACATTCCCAAGCACGCGACAACGCGCGCCAACGTCTCGGAGCGCAAGGTCCAAGACGTCTACATCTACGACATGACCGCCAAAGCCCCCTTCAACAGCATGCCCAGCAAAATCAAGCCCAAACTCCTCAAGTCCGAGGCCGACCACGAAAAGGAACCGCCGCAAGAGCACAAGCACAAGCGCATCTACTACTTCGCCGGCGGCGGCTGGCGCCAACCCCCCTCGGTAGACCACTGGTCCTTCACCTCCAAACTCGCCGCCTCGATCCCCAATTCCACCGTCTCCATAATCTCCTACCCGCTAGCCCCCAACTCGCCCGCCCCCAACTCCCTCCCAATCCTCCTCTCCCTCCTGCCAAAACTCCTCCGCGCCTCCGAAGCAGCAAACGAAACCGTCATCCTAGCCGGCGACTCCGCCGGCGGCAACCTAGCCCTCGCCTTACCACTCGAAATGCTCCGCGCAGCCGCCGCCGCCGCCGCCGCCTCAGCAGACCCTCCCACTCCGCCTCCACCCATGCCAACCGCAATCCTAGTCCTAGGCGCCTCCGTCGACCTGCGCCGCTCCAACCCCGCCATCCCCGCCCTCGAGCCCAAAGACCCCCTGCTCCGCCACAAATTCATCAAAGCGACCTCGGACGTCTGGTGCGGCGCCATGTCGCCGTCAGACCCGCAACTCTCCCCGCTGTTGTCCTCGGCCGCGACTCTGCGCGCTTTGCGCGAGCGCGGGGTGCGGGTGCACGGCGTGACGGGGGGTTATGATATCTTGACGCCGGATGGGTTGCTTTTTAGGGATGCGTTGGTGGAAGCGGGGGTGGGGGGGAGCTGGCTGCATTGGGAGAGGCAGATGCATGTTTTCCCGCTGGCGTGGCGGTATGGGTTGAGGGAGAGTAGGGAGGCGAAGGATTGGTGCGTGGAGGTTTTGAGGCGGTATTGATTTGGTGGGTTGTGGGTGTGGGTTTAGGTGATGGGCTGTTTTTTCAGACGGGAGATTTTCTGGCAAGAGCTTGGGGAAAGCGTTTTCAGAGGGCGGGGAGGTTTTTTTTTTTGCATGGCGTGCGTGCGCATGTTTGGGACGCGATGCATATGGATGAAAGAGTTGGGAAAAGAAAAACAAGCTGTCGAGATATACCTATCGATAGACAGGCGGCTC
>Ga0265780_10010341_pt1 | contig 11124 bp, 8 predicted proteins | sample P1T30metagenome_FD_192432 | JGI IMG/M metagenome (GOLD analysis project Ga0265780, IMG submission 192432) | Plant litter microbial communities from East Loma Ridge, Irvine, California - P1 T30 | ecosystem: Environmental > Terrestrial > Plant litter > Unclassified | place: USA: California... | reverse complement strand
TCCCCGGCGAATATAACGGTGCCTTCCCCTATTCCCAGGTCAACAAGGTGTATTCCTCATGATCCTCAGCCGTAGAACCCTGCTTACGGGCACCGGTGCGGTGGCGGCGCTCGCGCTGGCCGATCGCTCGATCTCGCCCGCGTCCGCCGCACAGCTCAAGGCGATCGGCCTGCAGCTCTATACCGTGCGCGAACTGTTCGCGAAGGACCCCGTCGCCACGCTCGAGGCGGTTGCACGGATCGGCTACCGCGAGGTCGAATTCGGCGGCGGCGGGTACGAGACGATGGATCATGCGCTGCTGCGCAAGACCATGGACCGGCTCGGCTTGACCGCACCCTCGGTGCATATCGGCTATGACGCGCTGCTACAGCGGTTCGAACCGTCGGTGGCGATGGCAAGGACGCTCGGCGCGAAGACCGTCGTGCTGCCGTACATGACCGACGAGCATCGCAACGAACAGGGCTGGAACGCCGCGCTCCCCAATATCAACCGCTTCGCGACGCAGCTGAAGTCGGCGGGGTTCGGCTTTGCCTATCACAACCATGATTTCGAATTCACGGTCCGGCCCGGCGGGGTCAGCCTGTACGACCGCCTGCTCAAGGAAACCGATCCCGCGCTCGTCAAGCTTGAGCTCGATATCTACTGGGCGGCGCATGCGGGCGAGGATCCCGCAGCGCTGATCGACCGGCTGTCCACCCGCCTCTACGCCTATCACGTCAAGGACATGCGCCCCGATCGCAGCATGACCGCGGTCGGCCAGGGCACGCTCGACTTCGCGGCGCTGTTCAAGCGCAAGTCGGGTGCCGGCGTGCAGCATTTCTACGTCGAGAACGACCAGGCGCCCGCGCCCTATCTGCCCGACATCACCACCAGCTTCCGGACGCTGCGCGCACTGCGCTTCTGATCGAGACAGGAGACCAAGACCATGGCCGCAACCAACAGGTTCGACGCGATCGTCATAGGATCGGGCGTGAGCGGCGGGTTCGCTGCGAAGGAACTCACCGAAAAGGGCCTGCGCGTCCTGATGCTCGACCGCGGCGTGATGGTCGAGCACGGCGAAGGCTATGCCTATGACGGCAAGCCCGCCTACGAGGTGCCCGCGCGCAACATCATGCCCCCGGCGCTCGTCAAAAGCGATTATTTCATCGCCAAGCACGGCTATGTCGCACCCAGCAACCGCGCCTTCTACAATGACGACCGGCTGAACCCCTATGCCTATGACGAGGGCAGCAAATTCTACTGGATCCGGCCCGCGGCGGTCGGCGGCAAGTCGCTGATCTGGGGACGCTGGTGCTTCCGGTGGAGCGAGGAGGATTTCGAGGCGAACAAGCGCGACGGAATCGATGGCGACTGGCCGATCCGCTATGGCGACGTCGCGCCCTGGTACAGCTATGTGGAGAAATATATCGGCGTGTCCGGCTCGCGCGAGAATCTGCCCTATCTGCCGGACAGCGAATTCCAGCCACCCATCCCGATGAACGTCGCGGAAAAGTGGCTGAAGCAGAATCTGGAAAGCCGCTTCCCCGGTCGCAAGCTGATCAACACGCGCCTGTCCAACATGACCGAGGACAAGCCCGAGCAGAACCGGACCAAATGCCAGTTCCGCAACCAGTGCAGCAATGGCTGCTCGTTCGGCGCCTATTTCTCGACCCAGGCGGTGACGCTGCCCGCGGCGCGCGCGACCGGCCGGCTCACGCTGCAGTCGGACGCGGTCGTCACCAGCCTCGATTATGATCCCAAGGCCAAGCGCGTGACCGGTGTCCGCTACATCGATACCAAGACCGGCCAGGCGCAGTCGGTCCAGGCCGACCTCGTCTTCCTCTGCGCTTCGGCGATGGCATCGACGCAAATCCTGCTCAATTCGCGTCCGGCGGGCAGCGATCGCAGCCATTTCGACACGAGCGGCACGCTCGGCCGCTATGTGATGGACCATATCTTCCGCGTCGGGGTCGACGGCGAAATCGGCGGGATGCAGGAGTTCATCGAATATGGCCGCCGCCCTGGCGGCGTCTATATCCCGCGTTTCCGCAACATCGGCGGCGACGACGGCGTCGGCTTCAAACGCGGCTATGGCTATCAGGGCGGCGCCTATCGCACGCCCGCGGCACCCGTCGGGTTCGGCGCATCGATGAAGCACGGGATGCGCAACTATGCGCCGTGGCACTTCAGCATGGGCGCGTTTGGCGAATGTCTGCCCTATGCCGACAACCATGTGTCGCTGCATGCGTCGAAAGTCGACCGGTTCGGCGTGCCGCTGCTCCGGTTCGACGTGCGCTTCCACGACAACGAACTCAAGATGATGGCCGATGCACGGGCGCAGGGCGAGGCGATGCTTCGCGGTGCCGGGCTGACCAACGTCAAGAGTTCGGAACAGGAGCACGTTCCCGGCGACGCGATCCACGAGATGGGCGGCGCGCGCATGGGTCGTGATCCGCGCACCTCGGTGCTCGACGCGTGGAGCCGCGCGCACGAGGCCACCAACCTCTACGTCACCGATGGCGCGCAGATGGCTTCGGCCTCCTGCGTCAATCCGTCGCTCACCTTCATGGCACTGACCGCACGCGCCGCCGATCACGCGGTGAAGCAGCGCACCCGCGCCTGATCGGCCCCCGCCACCCCTCCATGATATCGCTATCATCGAGGGGGGCGGGTAACGGATTAGTCGACGGAGACCTTGGGCCTGCGCCGCGGTGCCGAGTCGGACTGGCGCCGGATCAGCGTGAAATCGAACGTCTTGTGCCGGTCCCGCGGATCGATCGCCTGCGACCGGCGGATGGTCGAGGCGAGCATTTCGACCGCCGACCGCGCCATGTCCGCAATCGGCTGATGGATCGTCGTCAATTCGGGCCAGATCGCGGTCGACAGCGTCGTGTCGTCGAACCCGCACACCGTCAGGTCGCCCGGCACGTCTAGCCCGCGCCGATGTGCGACCGCGACCGTCGCGGCGGCCATGTCGTCGTTCGACGAGAAGATCGCCGATGGCTGCTCGGCGAGCCCCAGCAGCGTCTCGGCCGCATCGAGCCCCGATCGGTAGGTGAACAGCCCGTGCGCGATCAGCGACTCGTCGCGCGCGATCCCGGCCTCGTCCAGCGCCGCCGCATAGCCTTCGAGCCGACGCGCGCTCGACGACAAATTCGGGTTGCCGGTGATGAAGCCGATCCGGCGATGGCCCAGCGCGATGATGTGCCGCGTCATCGTCAGCGCCGCCTCTCGGTCGTCGATGCGGATGGCCAGCATGTCGGGCACGGGCAGCCCGCTCGCCAGCGACACGGTCGGAACCTGTGCTGCCGCCAGCAGGTCGAGCACCGCATCCGCTTCGCACAACGGCGGCGGCAGGATGATGCCGTCGATCCCGCCCTCGATCAGGTGACGCGTCACCGCGATCTCGTGCTCGCCCAGGTCGCATTTCTCGATGATGATCTGCACGTCGCTGCGCGCCGCCTGGTCGAGGCTGCCGAGCAGGAACTCGCTGAGAAAGCCCGCGCTCGGGTTGCTGTAGAGCAGGCCGATGCGGACCTGTCCCGCCCCGGCCAGGCTGCGCGCGGCCGGATTGGGCGCATAGTTCAGCGTCGCGATCGCGTGAGTCACCGCGTCGCGCGTCGCGGCGCGCACATTGCTCGTGCCGTTGATCACGCGCGACACGGTCATCGGCGAGACCCCGGCGAGTCGCGCGACGTCGCTGATGGTCGGCGCGCCGCCGGTGCGCCGCGACGTCTTGACGCGGCCGATCGAGGAAGTGTTCATGTACCAACCGTTAGCGCACCCCCTTGACGCGGCAAAGCCCCACGCGATCCGATCCCGAGTCGGTCATCGTCGTCGGGCCTCGGTGGACGGCTCGCCCCGTTGCGAGACGCCTGCCGCTCTTTTCATGGGGTATTTTTCGTGCGCGACGATGCGGAACCCCCTTGCTCCGGCGCACGAGAGGGATATGATAGCGCTATCTCCCGCCCCGGCGGAGGACAGGTCTCGTAGAAGACCAGCTCTTAGGAAGGATCATTAAGGTCATGCGCCTCCGTTTCCCCATGCCCGCCCGCCGTGCGCGCGCGGTCCCGTTGCTGGCCGTCTCCGCTCTGGTCGTTCCCGTGCTGGCGGGTCTCGCACCCGCGCTGTTCACGGGCGGGACCGCGACGGCACAGTCCGCCGCCAGGCCGCAGGGCGAACCGCGCAGCCCCGAGGGCAAGCGCTATCTGTCGCAGCCGCTGGTCACCAGCATCTACACCGCCGACCCGTCAGCGCATGTCTTCAACGGCAAGATCTATGTCTATCCGAGCCACGACATCGACGTGACGACTGCCGACGACGATCTGGGCAACCAATATGCGATGCGCGATTACCGTGTGCTGTCGATGGACCGGATCGGCGGGCCGGTGAAGGTGAACCCCGTCGCGCTCGACGTGAAGGACGTGCCCTGGGCGTCGCAGCAGATGTGGGCGCCCGACGCGGCCTATAAGAACGGCACCTATTATCTGTATTTCCCGGTGCGCGACAAACAGCTCGACAAGAACGGGCTCGGCACCTTCCGCATCGGCGTCGCGACGTCGAAGAGCCCGGTCGGCCCGTTCAAGGCGGACCCCAAGCCGATCGCGGGCAGCTTCTCGATGGATCCCGCGGTGTTCACCGACGCGAACGGCGCCAGCTACATGTATTTCGGCGGCATCTGGGGCGGCCAGCTGCAGCGCTGGAAGGACGGCAAGTTCGACCCCAACGGCTCCGACACCGATCTCGGCCAGGACGACCAGCCCGCGCTGTCGGGCAAGATCGCGCGGTTGAACCCCGACATGAAGAGCTTTGCCGAGACGCCGCGCGACGTCCAGATCCTCGACGAGGCCGGCAAGCCCGTGCTCGGCGGCGATCATGAGCGGCGCTTCTTCGAGGCGTCCTGGGTCTTCCAGCGCGGCGGCAAATATTACTACACCTACTCGACCGGCGACACGCACTTCCTGAACTATGCGACCGGCGACAACCCGTACGGGCCGTTCACCTACAAGGGGCATATCCTGAAGCCGGTACAGGGCTGGACGAGCCACCATTCGATCATCGAGTGGAACAAGAAATGGTGGCTGTTCTATGCGGACACGCAGCTGAGCAACAAGAATCACTTGCGCAACGTCAAGGTGACCGAGCTGAAGTTCGCGCCCGACGGCTCGATCCCCACCATCGATCCGTTCGTCAACTGATGTTCCTCGGGATCGACATCGGCACCTCCGGCGTAAAAGCCGTGGTGCTCGACGAGGCCGGCAGCGTGGTCGGCCAGGGCGTCGCCGCGCTGAGCGTCCAGCGCCCGCATCCGCTCTGGTCCGAACAGGATCCCGATGCGTGGTGGCATGCGACCACCGCGGCGGTCCAGGCGATCGACCCGGCCGTCCGCCGCTCGGTCCGCGGCGTCGGGCTTGCCGGGCAGATGCACGGCGCGACCCTGCTCGACGCCGACGACCGCCCTTTACGCCCCGCGATCCTGTGGAACGACGGCCGCAGCTTCGCCGAATGCGAAGCGATGGAGCGTGCGGTGCCCGACCTGCGCAAAATCGCGGGCAACATCGCGATGCCGGGCTTCACCGCCCCCAAGCTGCTCTGGGTGCGCGAGCATGAGCCCGAGATCTTCGCGAAGATCGCGACCGTGCTGCTGCCCAAGGACTATGTCCGCCTGCTGATGACCGGCGACAAGGCATCCGACCTGTCGGACAGCGCAGGGACCCTGTGGCTCGACGTCGCCGCGCGGAGCTGGAGCGACGCGCTGCTGGCCGCGTGCGGACTGACGCAGGCACAGATGCCACGGCTGTACGAAGGCTCCGAGATCACCGGCACGCTCACCGCCGAGGTCGCCGAACTCTGGGGCATGCCGCCGGTCCCCGTCGCGGCGGGGGGTGGCGACAATGCCGCGGGTGCGGTCGGCGTCGGCGTGGTCGCGGACGGCGACGCATTGCTGTCGCTCGGCACCTCGGGCGTGATCTTCGTCGCGACAAAGGAGTTCCGTCCCAACGCCGATAGCGCGGTCCATGCCTTCTGCCACGCGCTGCCGGGCATGTGGCACCAGATGTCGGTCCATCTGTCGGCTGCGTCGTGCATCGACTGGGTCGCGAGAATCACCGGCGCGACCGGCCCGGCCGACCTGTTCGCACGCGCGGAAGCCGCCGGTCCCGCCAGCGGCCCCGAGATCTTCCTCCCCTATCTGTCGGGCGAGCGTACGCCGCACAATGATGCCGAGGTCCGCGGCGCGTTCCTCCGGCTCGACAACGACACCGATGCCGGCCGACTGTCGCAGGCGGTGCTCGAGGGCGTCGCCTTCGCGCTCGCCGACGGGCTCGACGTGCTGCGCGCGGCGGGGACCACGGTCGAACGCCTCGCGGTCATCGGCGGCGGCGCGCGCTCGCGCTACTGGGGCGCGGTGCTCGCCGCGGCGATGGAGGTCGAACTCGTCTATCTCCAGGGCGGCGAGGTCGGCCCCGCGCTCGGCGCCGCGCGGCTCGCGCAGCTCGGTGTCGATGGCGGCGATCCCGCGACCGTCTGCGTCGCACCGCCCGTGTCGCACCGCATCGCCCCCGACCCCGCACTCGTCGCCGCGCTCGCCGAGAAAAAGGCGGCGTTCCGCCAGGCCTATTCCCGTATCACCCCCAAGTCATAGGAATCCCCGATGTCCGACTTCTTCGCCGATATCCCCCAGATCAAATATGAGGGCCCCGACAGCAGCAACGAACTCGCCTATCGTTATTACGACAAGTCCAAGGTCGTGCTCGGCAAGACGATGGAGGAGCATCTGCGCTTCGCCGCATGCTTCTGGCACACCTTCTGCTGGCCGGGGTCGGACGTGTTCGGCGGGGGCACGTTCAACCGCCCCTGGCATGCCGGCGCCAACGATTCGGCTGCCGCGGCGCACAAGCGCGAGGTCGCGTTCGATTTCTTCAAGAAGCTCGACGTGCCCTATTATTGCTTCCACGACGTCGACGTCATGGCGGATGCCGCCAACGTGACCGAGCATCGCCGCTTCTTCGCCGAAGCCGTCGACCATCTCGAACAGCTCCAGGCCGCGTCGGGCCGCAAGCTCCTCTGGGGCACCGCCAACGCGTTCAGCCATCCGCGCTATGCCGCCGGCGCGTCGACCAACCCCGATCCCGAAGTCTATGCCTTTGCCGCGCTGCAGGTCCGCGACGCGCTCGAGGCGACGCATCGCCTCGGCGGCCAGAACTACGTGCTGTGGGGCGGTCGCGAAGGCTATGAGACGCTGCTCAACACCGACATGAAGCGCGAACTCGACAATTTCGGCCGCTTCCTGAGCCTCGTCGTCGAGCACAAGCACAAGATCGGCTTCACCGGCACGATCCTGATCGAACCCAAGCCGCACGAGCCGACCAAGCATCAGTACGACTTCGACACCGCGACGGTGTACGGCTTCCTCAAGCGCTACGGGCTCGAGAACGAGGTGCGCGTCAACATCGAGGCGAACCACGCCACGCTGTCGGGGCATACCTTCGAACACGAGATCGCGACCGCCAACGCGCTCGGCATCTTCGGGTCGATCGACGCCAATCGCGGCGATCCGCAGAATGGCTGGGATACCGACCAGTTCCCCAATTCGGTCGAGGAACTGACGCTGGCGATGGTCGAGATCCTGCGCGGCGGCGGCTTCACCACGGGCGGCTTCAACTTCGACGCCAAGGTCCGGCGCCAGAGCATGGACGCGGCCGACCTGTTCTACGGCCATGTCGGCGGCATCGACGTCGTCGCGAAGGGGCTGCTCGCCGCTGCCGCGATCATCGAGGATGGTCGGGTCGATGCGATCAAGGCCAAGCGCTATGCCGGCTGGGACGGTGACTTCGGCAGCACGATCGGCGGGCTCGATCTGGCCGGCATCGCCGATCTCGCGGTCGAGCGCGACATCGATCCGAAGCCGGTTTCGGGCCAGCAGGAACGCCTCGAAAACCTGATCAACCGCTTCCTCTGATCGACCCGCGACGCCGGGGCCACGTCCTGACGGACGGGCCCCGGCCTTGCCGCCGCTCGCCGCCCAGCCGCTGCAATCAAGCCGCTGGGAACGGGCGATAAACCCGTTGATCCGGGTCCGATTGCCACATGAACGATTTGTCACGATCGCGGCGGGGTCCTTTGCCCCTGCTGCTGTGTTGTCGCGCCTGACACCAGTTGTCCGCAAGTCATGTCAGGGGCCGGATCGATGCGTAACACAATCATTAGGGCAACAACACTTCCCGATCACGCCGCCTAGTCTGAAAAGACCATGGCGAGGACCAGGGTGATGACCGGCTATGCTGGTCATTGTGGCGATAATGACTGCCGTGTCGCGCCGGATCGGTGCCGCAGCGGAAAATGCGACGGACACAGCGCGTGACCCCCGGGATTGGCCTGACCTGGGCGATCTGCGCGGCGGCGACGGCCGGGGTGATCACGCGCCCGTTCCGCCTGCCCGAGGCGGTGTGGGCGGTCGCGGGCGCGGTCGCGTTGCTCGCGCTGGGTCTGTTGCCGGTCGCCGCGGGGCTGACCGCGGTCGGCAAGGGCATGGACGTCTATCTCTTCCTGATCGGCATGATGCTGCTCAGCGAGACCGCGCGCCAGCAGGGCCTGTTCGACTGGATCGCCGCGACCGCCGCGCGCGGTGCACAGGGGTCGCCCGTCCGCCTGTTCGCGCTCGTCTATGTCACCGGGATCGTCACCACGACCTTTCTGTCGAACGACGCCACCGCGGTGGTGCTCACGCCCGCCGTCTATGCCGCCGCGCGCAAGGCGAAGGCGGATCCGCTGCCGTTGCTGTTCGCCTGCGCGCTCATCGCCAACGCGGCAAGCTTCGTGCTGCCCATCTCCAATCCGGCGAACCTCGTGCTCTATGGCGGCACGATGCCCCCGCTCGGCCAGTGGTTCGTGTCGTTCGCGCTGCCATCGGTCGCGGCGATCGTCGTGACCTATGTCGCGCTCCGCTGGACCGAGCGTGCACGACTCGTCGGGCAATGCGAGACGGAGATCGCGCGCACGCCGCTGACCATCGGCGGCAAGGCGGCGCTGGCGGGGATCGTCGTCACGGCGGTCGTGCTGCTGCTGGCCTCGGCATTCGACGTGCAACTGGGGTTGCCGACCTGCATCGCCGGGGTCGCGACGACGCTCGCCATCTGCCTGCTGGTCCGCATGTCACCCCTCATGGTCGTGCGTGACGTGTCGTGGAGCGTGCTGCCGCTCGTCGCCGGGCTGTTCGTACTGGTCGAGGCGCTCGATCATAGCGGCGTCATCGGCCACGTCGCGGCGTGGTTGCGTGCAGAGGCCGCCGATCCGGCGCGCGCGGCGATGACCGCGGGGACCCTGCTCGCCTTCGGGTCGAACCTGGTCAACAATCTTCCCGCCGGGCTGATCGCGAGCACCGCGGTCGCGCAGGCGCAGCCGCCGCGCGTCGTCGTCGATGCGCTGCTGATCGGCGTCGATCTCGGCCCCAACCTGTCGATCACCGGGTCGCTCGCGACGATCCTCTGGCTCCAGGCAATCCGCCGCGAAGGCCTTGATGTCGGCTTCCTGCGCTTCCTGAAGGTCGGCGCGGTGACGATGATTCCCGCGCTCGCCGCCGCGCTCGGCACGCGTCTGCTGATCGGCTGACCCTCGACGCTCCCCTCTGCCCGCCCCCTCTTTTCCAGGATCAAGGACCGACCATGGCGACCCTCTCCGCTTCCCTACCCTCCCGCCACCCCCCCGGCGGCAAAGCTCCGCACCGTCATGCGCCGGCGGGACGCACGCTCGATGCGCTGAACTTCTTCCTCGCCGACGTGCGCGACGGGCTCGGGCCCTATCTCGCCATCTATCTGGTCGCGGTCCGCGGCCCCGCGCATGGCTGGAACGAGGCGACGGTCGGGCTGGTCCTGACGATCGCCGGGATCGTCGGCCTGATCGCGCAGACGCCCGCCGGCAGCCTGATCGACAAGAGCCGCAACAAGCCGCGGATCGTCATGGTGGCAGCGTTGCTGGTGACGTTGGCCAGCGTGTCGCTGCCGTTCGTCACGGGCTTCACCGTGGTGACCATCACCCAGTCGGTCGCCGCCGTCGCGGGCGCGATCTTCGCCCCCGCAATCTCGGCGATCACGCTCGGTCTGGTCGGGCCGAAGATGTTCGCCAAGCGGGTCGGCCGTAACGAGGCGTTCAACCATGCCGGCAATGCGGTGTCCGCCGGGCTTGCAGGCGTCCTTGCCTGGAAGTTCGGACCGGTCGTGGTCTTCTGGCTGATGGGCGCGCTGACCGTCGCCAGCATCGTCACCGCGACGCGGCTCCACAACGACGATATCGACAATGCCGTCGCGCGTGGCCTCGACTGCGAGCCCGATGCGGACTGCGACGAGCCGAGCGGCTGGAAGACGCTGATCGAGAACCGGCCGCTGATGACCTTTGCGGTGATCGCGTTCCTCTTCCATCTGGCGAATGCCGCGATGCTGACCTCGGTCAGCCAGTTGCTCGCGCGCACCGTCGGCAAGGATCAGGCGACGTCGCTGACCGCCGCGTGCATCGTCGCGGCACAGCTCGTGATGGTGCCCGTCGCGATTTTCGTCGGGCGTCATACCGAACGGCTCGGCACCAAGCCGCTGTTCCTCGTCGCCTTCGGGTTCCTCGCCGCGCGCGGCGCGCTCTACACGCTCTCCGACGATCCCTATTGGCTGGTCGGCGTGCAGGCACTGGACGGCGTCGGCGCGGGCATTTTCGGTGCCCTGTTCCCCGTCGTGATCGCCGACCTGACCGAGGGCAGCGGCCGGTTCAACGTCAGTCAGGGCGCGGTCGCGACGACGCAGGGGCTCGGCGCGGCGCTGTCGGCGACGCTGGCGGGATCGATCATCGTCTGGGCAGGCTATAGCGCGAACTTCCTCACGCTCGCGGCGATCGCGGGGGCCGGGTTCCTGCTCTATCTGGTCGCTATGCCCGAGACGAAGAAGCGCGCGCGCGGATAAGTCCGGGCGATCGATCGGAACACCCCCCTGTCCTGTGGTCTCACTTTCGTGCAACAGCGGGACCCCGCATCACCCGTCCCCTGCCCCGGATCCCGAGCCGCATGACCAGCGACATTCTCATCATCGGTTCCGGCGCGGCCGGGCTGACCGCCGCGCTCACCCTCGCCGACCGTTTCACCGTCACCGTGCTCGCCAAGGGGGC
>Ga0265780_10010340_pt1 | contig 11126 bp, 7 predicted proteins | sample P1T30metagenome_FD_192432 | JGI IMG/M metagenome (GOLD analysis project Ga0265780, IMG submission 192432) | Plant litter microbial communities from East Loma Ridge, Irvine, California - P1 T30 | ecosystem: Environmental > Terrestrial > Plant litter > Unclassified | place: USA: California... | reverse complement strand
AAGATATATTATATAACTATACTGCAGCTTATATAACTTCTAGCTAAAGCTTCTTAAGTAGGTTTACTCTAAGCCTTATCTTTAGAGCTTTAGTAATAATCTTCTGCTCTACTTACTCTAATAAGCTATTAGGCTAATAAGTATAGAGAGGCGTAGGTTTAATATTAATCCTATTATTAGTATACTACTTCTTATATTCTAACATGCTCTGCTAGAGTAATATTAATAAGTTATTATTCTAGATAATTATAGCAATCCTTAGGTAGTACTGCATAAGAAGCTAACTTAAGAAATGCTTAAAGAAGCGTATAATCTTAAGAATTAACTTCTGCTGTATAATATATAAGTAGAGTCTACTACTATAGTTATTCTTAATAATAAGAAGCTATTGCTTACTAAGTTAGCCTCTTAGCATATTAAAAAGATTCTATATAACTCTCTAATATAGGCGTAGAGAGCAGATTCTTAGATGCCTAGAGATTACTTATATAGCGTATATAACTGCATAGTTTTTGCACTTAAGATATAGCGTGCTATATAATCTTACGCTCTAAGCTGCATATACTAGCGCCTAAAGAGCTTCTAAGCTTAAGTAGCTACTTCTAGTATACTAAAGATCTTTAGAATTAATTTAATTATAGATAGCTTATAAGCAGTTATTATTTTAAGGTATTATGCTTATAATAGTATATAATAAGAAGAAATAGTTTAATAGGTTATATTTAATAAATATAAGATTATAGTAATGCTAGAGGCTTATAAGAATAATATTCTTAGCTAATATACTCTTTCTAAGAGTTTTATCTAAACTAAGATACTATATATTACTAGTCTTAAGATAAGCTTTAGAAATAATATTTATATAAAAGCTCTTAATAACTGTAACCTAGTATAGCATAAGATTCTTAGTATACTCTCTATGCTAGCTATATATAACGTTCTTAATAACTCTAGTTCTTTAGCTGCTTATAAGAAAAGCTTATATGCCTGTCTTAATAGTCTTTAGATAAGCACTTTTCTTAAAAAATTCTGCTATAAGCAGAGATTAGCTATTTATAAGATAGATAGTAGCTCTATTATCTAGAATAGTACTTCTAGAGAGTAGGTATATATTAAACTCTATAGTAGCGTATACCTCTAAGCTTACTAGAAGTAATAGCGCTAGGTCTATAAGAGCAGCTATAATACTCTATAAGGTATTACTAGAGTTCTTAGCAGAAGCGCTTTTCTCTGCAGAAGCTTTCTTTAGAATATTATGCTTCTTAGCAAAGGTTATATAGAGCTTAGTTTAATAGAGCTTATAAAGATTATTAAGAATCTGCTAGCGTTAGCCTATAGTAAGCGTTTTATCTCTATTATCTTTAGCCTTATATAGCTTACTTATAATAACGCTTCTTAAGTATCTATATATCTTAGATACTTATTAGTAGCTAAAGTAGTTAGGTAGAGTATAAAGGCAGTCTTACCTACTCTTAGAAGGCTTTTCTTCTTACTTTATACTTTTAGTAGAGTTAGACTTACTAAGTATAATATACGCTCTGCTTCTTATAGAAAAGCGTATAGTATAGTTCTTAAGCTTCTAGAAGAAAAGCTATTTAACTTAAGTAAGTATTAGCATAGAACTGCTTATTACTTTCTAAGTAAGTATCTAGTTATATATATTACTAGCTTATACTAGCGTATATTTAATAGTAAGAGTAGCTAGAAAGTTTAGTATACTAAGCTATTCGTTAATTTTAGCAAAAGAAAGCGCCTTAGCTTATAAGTATAAGGTCTTTTATTAGTAGTACTACTCTCTAGACTCTATAGAACTTATTCTAGCAAGCTTTAAATAGGCGTAGTACTATATATATATAGTTATAAGAGAGCTTATTAATAATAGAGTAAGCTCTATTATAAGCGCTTATATAAGCTTTTAGTTAGTAAGCTTACTATTATTATTAGAGAAAATCTCTATTAAGGTAGCTATTAGAAGGTCTATATCTATAGTAGCAGTAATTTAGAAGCATATATTAGCGTGCTTGCTTATATAAGTATTCTATTTAATAATATTAGAATGCTACTTAGCTAAGCTTCTATTATAGGCTCTAGTCTTTATATTATTATCTAATATATTATCTATAAGAGTTAAGCGTTTAGAAGCTTTTAGCTTAGAGGCGCTAAGCTTGCTAGCTTTAGAGTTTACCTCTGCTTAGATAGTTTTAGACTAGTAATAAGTATAGAGCTGCTAATACTAAGCTAGCTAAGTAGTGCTACTCTTAAGGTATATGCCTATTATAGATATAGTAATAAGATTGCTTATAGTAATAAGCTTAGTAGTTAGAGAAAAAAGAGAGTTATTAAGAAGTGTTTTATAAGAAGTAGAATAGAAGATTAGAGTATCTAAATAGTTATTCCTGCGTTCTAGAAGTAACTTTTAAGAATTAAGTAGATTATATAAAAAGAGCTAAGCTTATAACTATAGAGAAATTAAGCGTAGAAGATAATAAGTTTAAGTAATTATAAGATAGATTACTGCTTCTTAGAAGAAAAAGCAGAAGAGTAACTATATATAAGCAAAAGCGCAGCTAAATAAGCAGTATTACGTGCCTTATACGTTCTAATAAGCTTAGCTAGTATAGCTAGTAAGCTTAGCTGTGTAACAATTATATACTTTTAGTTTATATAAAGATAAATAATTTAAATATAAAGATTAAAGTAAGTTATAAAAGTAATTAAGTATAAAGACTACTAATAGAGATAAAAGTAAGTCTTAATTAATACTTAAATAAATTATTATTCTCTTTCTAGTAATTCTATATTCTTTTTATCCTAAGAGGCTGCGCTAAGGCTAACTATAGAATACGTTGCCCTTGCGACGCCTTTAAATGCTAAATTCCTGACAACTACACCAATCCTGCAAGCACTTTGACGTGAGACACACGTCACCTATAACGAACAGCCATCATTCAAAATCCACGAGCAGGATTGTTGGTCGCAAGATGTAGCAAGAGGCCTGATACCCACAACTGGAAAGCATTGCCCTGTTGCAGCCCTGCCGGCACAGTATGGTTCCCACAGATCTGCGTGAAAAGCGCCACATCCCTGAACCAGCCCAGCTCACGCACGACACGAGCAGTCGTGATCTCAGGTCCTCGGGTCTTCGCAGTGCCGAATCGGTGGTCGACAGAGAACCAGCAGGCCATGTCATTTTCCATGTCCAGGCTTTCAATCCTGATGGCGAGGCGGAGAGGAAGGTTCGCGTCGTCCAGTCTGATGTAGACGAGATGCCAATCCACGCGTGAGACGGTGGAATTGCCATTTGTTGACATTGTCGTATGTATTCACCCGATTCGGTTGAATGGGATAATCGGGAGGTGGTAGGATGGTTGGCGAAGGCTCGGGAACCTTGCAAAGTGGTAATCTGATTAAGCTGAGGCGGAAGAGGCATAACAATGGAAGCTATATAGGTGCAGCGGCACGTCCCTCTCCAGTCTGAAAATGAGACACAGTTGTCTTAAACTTGGTCTAAGACCGATTGTTTGCGAAAATGATCAAACTCAGGAGTGGTTTCGCGCTCATCGCAGTCGGTGCTCGGCGCCGCGAGTGTCATTGTACTCTCCCTCCGCTGCTTACTATGGGTTGAGAGAGACATAAAATGACAGTCTTCATCAGTAAATCATTCCATCAGGTCTGAAGTGTGAGCTCAACTAACAAGAAAAGTATGAGCGAATATGTAAGCATATCAGATGATGAATGATTTGTCGGCAATAACAACCATGGAGTTGGTCTTACTGGGCGTGATGGAGTGCACGCTTGTATTGCATCGTACCTGTGTGAACGCTTCAAGCCTCAAATCGACGACCAGATCGCTCTCTAGAAGCCATCTCGCTACTGTATCTTATCCCTCACACTGTCCATGACTCCAACTGTCGCAATAGCCAACGCAGCCAAGAACTGTCCCATTAGGCCTACACCGCAGCAGCAGTGATCTCGGTCTACTTGATTTTCACAGCACATATCGAGAAGATTGGAAGGTGGTGAGTCGTTGGGATTTCGTGGGATGAGAATGAATGATCTTGCGCGAAAGCGAGAAGGTATGATAGAGACTGAGAAGAACGAGAAGAGGGAGATGGAGGCATGTGCTTATGATTACATTTATGTCAAACGGTGAGGCGTTAGCACCATTTGGTTCGAGCATGTGAATTGTGATGTGTGTATGGTCCATGTTCAGCAATACAATCGCTGGAATTACATCTTGTATATCGAATGCAAACGTGATACTCAGTTCTGCATAGTAGCGATGTTCGTTGTGGTGTCGCGACTGCCAATTGTTCGTGGTGACGTAACAGGGCAAACATCTGATTCCAGAGGTGGGGGCTGACGTCCACCTCACCGCTCATCTCAACTTCACCCCTGCGACCTACCGCCTCGCCGAAGCAGCCTTGCGATTCATGTCTTCATCTCATTTCGTTTGCGATCAACGCGACATCTATTCAAATGGAAACACTCAGATTTGGCGTCCGTTGTTTGCGACTGCGAACACTTCGTGAGCACTGTCCTCAGCTGAGGCGGTGCAAGGCGTTCTTTGCGGCAAACGCCTGCACCAAGCGAAGAGCTTGATCCTCTCGGGAGAGATTACTTACGCCCCTATTAATGCCAGCATGCCATGGGAGTCGGGAAACACCACAGCTGTCCAAGGAGCAGCGATCGTATCACTGTCTGTTCAGCTTGCTCGTTAGGGGCTGGTCCTATGGCCCCATCGGTACCAGTCAGTATCAGAAGCAGTTCGACCTGATTCCCCTACCTCAATTTGCCGCATCACCAATCACTTCGCGCATCGTCAAAATGTCCCGTCGTGGCTTTTGGAGTCACTGCACGCCTTGGATCACGATTGGTCAGGTCCTGCAGAAGAACGGTGAGATTCGAAGGATCACGCATGCAGGTGAATGCAGTGCCGTTCGATAGGGCTGATTGCCAGGTAGCATATTACGGGTCTCTTTTGATGACGAAGCTGGAAGGATGGCATGGACGTTCGAGAGCCGCATCGTCTGAATGTTGCGCGAAATTCGGCACAGCCGCTACCAGTACCGCTTTTCGGCTTGGTGTAACCACGAGCTGCTGCCGATGCTCTCGAAAAAGCAGAGAATGCAGACACAGCCGTGTCCGATGGCTGCGAATAGCATCAACCTTAGCACCAAGGATACCCCAAGAAGATGTTCTTTCTTGGGAGACGTCCCGCTGATGGGAGGAAGCCAATCGTCTGGACCTAGTGTACCACAGCTTTTCGACTGGCGCACCTCGAATTAGAGTCGGAATCGAAAGCCACGACTTCATTATCCATTCGCTCGAATGAACTGCTTACGTGGGGACCATGTCTCTTCCTGGAAATCGTCGAAGAGTCATTTTCGGCGACTTCTCATGTCGACTCATAATGAGAATAACCGTGTTTACTCTCTATGCCCCAAGATATTGCTGACGCCGTTCTTTAGGATTGGAGTTGGCAAGGCTGAAACGCTGTCGCACGACACATCGGGGGAGCCAGCTTCAGGTGATGCAGCGCCCCAATCTGCATCATGTTATCGACTGATCGCCCGTACCACTGAACAGCTGCACTGCTACCCTGCGGCGTCTCCCCGCGCTCGAGCAGCCACCGATGTGTTGAGTCTTCATCTGCTGTATGACATGCACAGTAATATGGGCAAAGGGAAAACTTCTTCTTTTCCCGAACAGCATACAATACGACTCTCGTGGGGCAGCATGCGACCATCGAGTCGGTCAAGCTGTCCGCAATAGTTCGTTCTTTTCGGCTTAGCGAGCCGCCCCCAGGCGATTCCAGCCAGACGCTTGTGTTTTTCACCCGTTTACGACGAACCATGAGTGCACCTTGCAGCGATGCAGCTCATCACAGCAATCTCATTCGTCGAACGTGTGCAGCTGCAGCTGGACATGGATGTGACTGCGTCTGGGCATGTCGGTGCTCCTTCTCCTTGTCCGCCTTTTCGAGATCTGCTCAATCGTCTCTCCAACATGGTCGGGTCGTCCGCGGGATGCTGATTCGCGGAGCCAGTATAGCGGGGTCCCAGCGGCTGTGCCGAGCAGCGCCCTCGTGTCTGACAGCCCCACTGTTTTTCTCACTGCTCTAAACATACCTCATCATCGACATGGGCTCGTGGAGCTTCAGATGGGGGCTGAAAGGTCGCGTCGCTCTCCTGGATGCTTTATATTCTACCTCTGAGCCCACAATGGATGCCCTACGCTCTGTGCAGATCTCGAAGCCCCTGAGCTCTTTGGCAAAATCGTGACCATGGACTCCCAGGGTACCCACGAATTCATCAACATTACCAAACCTCATTCCAGACCTCATTCAAGAGCTCCGAGTATGATACAGGACCAACACGTAGCCATACCAGCCACAGCTACCGCCATGGTCTCACGTTCGCGCCTACCGGCTCGCAAACACGCACCTCAGCAAAGCATTGACGACTTCTGGGCCAAGTTCACGACAAAACACCCTGGAAAGATCTTTACCATCTTACCGGACAATCTCTATGCCAAGAGAGCAGCCGCGCATGCTCCAAAAGGATCAATACCGGGTGTCAACGCCCTTGCATCCTATGAGCAAGCTGTCGAGTCGTGTAGAATCAAAGTAGCGAAGATTGTTAAGGAGTGCCGCCGCCTGAACCAAAAGTATCGGGATCCGCATTTCGACATTGAAGCCGACTTCAAGCGATCGCAGGCATTACCAGACACGCCAGCCGACTGCCTCACAGGATTGGACAAAGAGCAATCTGACTTTCAGCCCATGTCTGTCAAACGTGTTGAGGTATGCTTAACACCAAGAACTCTGTGCACCGCTAACAATTGCTTAGGATATTTTCGACAAGCCCCAATTCTATATCGGAGGCGCGACTGCGAACGATGTGCGGCAAGGCAACGACGGCGATTGTTGGTTCATGGCAGCGCTTGCCACTATAAGCAATAAAGAGGAGTTGATACAGCGCGTATGTGTCGCTCGGGACGAACAGGTCGGCGTCTACGGCTTCGTATTTCACCGAGGTAATACCGGATGTTTGTATGTACCACTCTCGACCCGTGCTTACTGTTACACAGATGGAGAGTGGATCTCCGAGGTCATTGACGATAAGCTTTACCTCATCAAGGAAGATTTCGATGAGGCCAAGATTGAGCGATACCATTGGTTGGAGCTGCAAAACCGCAAGACACCCGAGGAAGAGTATCGCATGGTTATGCAGACAGGCTCAAGGGCGCTTTACTTTGCGCAGTGCAGCGATCCTAATGAGACATGGCTACCGTTGCTCGAGAAAGCTTTCGCAAAAGCTCACGGAGATTATTCGGCAATTGACGGGGGGTTTGTCGGTGAGGGCATCGAAGACCTAACTGGTGGTGTCACCTCAGAGGTATTCGCTACCGACATTCTGGACAAGAACAAGTTTTGGCGCGAAGAATTGATGAATGTCAACAAGACTTTTCTGTTTGGTTGCGGCCAGATGGGCGGCGCGTATGGCGAGCGAAGAGGCATTCAGGAGAAGCACGCCTATTCCATCATGGAAGCCCGCGAAATCGATGGCCAGCGCCTGCTGAAGCTGCGAAACCCATGGGGTCGAACAGAATGGACAGGGCGTTGGAGCGATGGTTCCGAAGAGTGGACGCCCGAATGGATGCACAAGCTGAATCACAAATTTGGCGACGATGGTGTTTTCTGGATCTCTTACAAGGATCTGCTTCGGCATTACCAGCATTTTGATCGCACGCGGCTCTTTGGCCCGGAATGGACTGTCTCTCAGCAATGGACCAGTGTCAATGTACCCTGGAGCGTGGATTACCTCGACACCAAATTCAAGATCAGCCTCGCGAAGTCAGGACCGGTGGTTATCGTGCTTAGTCAACTTGATGATCGTTACTATCTAGGCTTGGAAGGGCAGTATGAGTTCAACATACAGTTCCGCCTGCACAAGGATGACGAGGAAGAGTATATTGTGCGCAGTAACGGCACTTACTACATGAAGCGGTCTGTTTCAACCGAACTGGATCTAGAAGCTGGCGAGTACACCGTCTTAATGAAGATCAAAGCCACGCGTGTGCCGAATCCTACACCCGATGAGGTCATTCGAACCACATGCGTAAAGCGTCGCGAAAAGCTTCTGGCTATTGGTCTCTCGTATGACTTGGCTCATGCCAAAGGTCAATTCCGTGAGCAGGCAAAAGAGAAGCTCCATCGGCTAAAAGAGCAGAAGCACGAGCGGAAAAAGGCCGAGATGAAGAGCTCGCATGAGCAGCGCAAGAAGCTACGCAGGAAGGCTCTTCTTCGTGAGCAAAAGAAGGCTGCCAAAGAAACACGCAAAATGAACAAAAGTGGCAATGAAATGCGGGAAGTTGAAGAAAAGCTCGAAGAGTTGTCTGGACTCGGTATCAACGTTGAAGATCAACACCCATCCGGCGAGGACGAAGCCAAGCCGACGCACCCTGCTGTAGCTAGACATCAACGCGCTGCTAGCACCGGCGCTATTCGTGAGCGTTCGGCTAGTCCTGGTGGCGGTTTCCAAGGCCGAGGCGGATATAACAAAGGTCTTGATGCCTACAATGCAAATCTGCCCGGGGCCTTGCAGGGTCGCGGCGGATACAATCATGAGATCCAGCCTTCATCCACAGGCGAAGGACTACAGGGTCGTGGTGGCTACAACCACAGCTCTCAGAGCACTCCTGCCGCTACCGGCCAAGGCTTTCACGGCCGTGGCGGCTACAACCAGAATCTGCCAGGTGACTTTCAGGGCAGAGGAGGTTATAATCAGAACATGCCTGGTGACCTTCATGGAAGAGGAGGCTACAATCAAAATATGCCTGGCGAGCTCCAGGGCCGGGGCGGCTACAACACCGAGCTACCCGGCACTTATCAAGGTCGAGACGAATTCAGCGGCCGAGGTGGGTACAACGAGGGTGCGAACACAGAGTCTCCCATTCCAACACCGATGACAGAAGAGTTTCGCCCTGGAACACCATCGCAACGGACTTACAGCCCACGCCCGGAGCGAGTTAGCTTGATGCCCGGCCGCAAAGCGACTCTGACCCCAATCCCCGGCCTACGGCCAGGTATCCAGGTTACTCGTGGTCGCGGCATCAGCGTCAGCTCGAATCGTGCTCACCACGGAATGTATTCACCCGACCCTTACTCTGACGACTCTTCTTGGGATTCTGAGATCGATGGGCCGTGCTCGCTTGATTCTGATATGTCATCCGATGAGGATGAAGCTCGTCGTTTCCAGGCTGAGCGCCAACGTCCTCAGTACGTATGGTACAACGGCGCCCGCTACCCATACGTTGAGGACGAAGACGAGTTCGAGCGCGACCCGTGGAATGCCGTCGCTGTTGTTGGCCTCCGTGTCTTCTCCAAGGATAACACTGATGTCACTATCGAGGTTGTCAACAGCGAGACTGAGAGGTCGCAGAAGAAGGAAGGTGACGACAGCAGCGTCATGAGCATGTCCACCGTCAGACGGAAGCACAAAGAGCTCGATGTTGATGACAGCGCCGCCGATGCTACGAGCCCTATGCGCACTCGAACCACTGGCTTGGAAGACGAACTCAAAACCAGAGCCGAAGAGTCGGAAGCCGTCAGTCATGTCGGTACCGCGCCTGCTGGCACCGAAAGGAATAGGCAAGGCACATTGTCATGATTATGCCCTGATATCAGATGTGCTGGTTTGATATGGAGGAACAAATTGCTTCTAGATCGTTGCTTTTGTCGCGTTTCCTTTTCTGGCGTATTACCGAAAGATAGAGGAGTTTCCCGGTGTCTTCTGTGTTGCGAGCGAGTCAAATGTAATACCCCACCTGTCATTATCACGTATGCGTCACATCTCAATTCCAACTTTTCATTTGCTAGATGAGTAGTATCACCATGTACACGATTCTCGAAGCTCAATGAAACACACTTTTATTAACCCGTCTTCCAACGGCGCGAAAAGGGACTAACAAAACATACCAAATCATCCGTCTCTCGAGGTCGCGATAGAACACAAAACATCTCACTCTTCTCCTCCATGACAACGCCGCAAAGTGTGTGCGGTACTTGCCATCTCTTCACAACCACTTGTATCCACTCTTGTTCCTCCAGAGATCAATTCGAAAGCGCCCATCATCCTCAGCCTCGCAGATGGTGTTGCCAGCGGCCAACTGAGCGTCCATGTCGAGGGGGCGGGAGATGGCATTGGGAGCGAATAGAGGGATCTCGGCGAGGTCGTCGAACCTGTTCTTGTTCCCGTCCTTGTTGGAGTCGGATGGAGCAGGGGACGGGGAGCGGACGCGCTCGACTGCAGGCTGCTTCTTTGCGGCGGAAGGGCCAGGCGCTTCGTCGTTGTCGTTGTCTTGGATCAGGGGCTGCTTTCCCTTGCCCTTGCCCTTGCTTGCAACTGGTACGTCGTCCTCGTCGGCGTCCTCAACCAGGGGCTGTTTACCCTTGCCTTTGCTCTTCTTCGCCACCGGGGCGTTCGCGACGACGTCCTCATCACCGTCCTCGACCGCAGGCAGTTTGCCCTTGGCAGCGACCTTTCCGGCGTCCTTGCCCTTTCCCTTGCGCGACACGCGCTTCTTCGGTGCCAGAGTCGGGTCTGGTGCCTTTCGCGCTCGAAGATTGTACTTGTGTTCGACGCGCGTGACTGGCGCTGCGGCCACCTCGCCGTCCTCGTTAGCACGACGCTTCTTCACGCCCTTGGCCTCGAAGTCCTTGTCGGCACCGCGCTTGCGCGAGCGCTTCTTGGGAGCTGGCTCGGGCTCATCGTCTGCGTCGAGAGCGTCTTCGTTGACGACTGCCACTTCGTCTTCGATAACCACCGCCATTTCATCTTCGATGACCTCTGGGATGACCTCAGGCTCATCGAGAATAGTCTCTGTCCAGTCACCCTCCTCCATGGGAACATCCTCCTTCCACTCCTCGATCTTTGGACCATTGAGGGTCTTGAGAGAATCGCGAGCCTCCTCCATAATGGCGTTTTCATGCCTCTTGGCGTACTTGTGATAGCCCGTGGTATCGAGCTCGAGTCGATAGCCTCCCGGCACTTCAGCCCATACCGTCGTCTCAAAAGCGATGAGAGCTTGTTCTGCCTCCTTCACAACAGCTGACAGCTTCT
>Ga0265780_10010338_pt1 | contig 11127 bp, 5 predicted proteins | sample P1T30metagenome_FD_192432 | JGI IMG/M metagenome (GOLD analysis project Ga0265780, IMG submission 192432) | Plant litter microbial communities from East Loma Ridge, Irvine, California - P1 T30 | ecosystem: Environmental > Terrestrial > Plant litter > Unclassified | place: USA: California... | reverse complement strand
TGTACGGCAACATTAACTCCGCAAACATTGTAATTAAAAATGTGCCGGTATACTACGATGGCGCCAATAAGAACGTTCGTTTAGGAGAAGGATATTTTATGCGGGCTTTCGATTACTTTAAACTGGTTAAACAATTCGGGGGCGTTCCGCTAAAACTAGAACCTTCAGAAACTATCCAGGAGGAATTTACGAGGAGTCCGGCAAAGGATATTTATGCACAAGTGATCCAGGATTTCACCCAAGCCTACGATTTGCTTCCTGCAACTGCTGCAGAGCCGGGAAGAATTACCAAATGGGCCGCCGCACATTTCCTTGCGAAAGCTTATTTGTTCCGTGCCAGCGAATTTAACAACGACTGGAACGGTGAAACCAAAACTGCCGATTTACAAAACGCGGTTAAATACGCAGACCTGGTAATTAATAGTGGTGGATACACGTTAGCAACAAATTTTAGCGATTTATGGAATTTCACAACTGTTGATGGTGCTAACGAATCTAATAAGGAAGTAATTTTGGCCGCACAGTTTTCCAATAATACCACCACACAAGGTCGTTATGGAAACCAGATTCACTTGTACTATCCCTCGGTTTATCAAACGCTTCCAGGCATGGTGCGTGATCTCGCCGGCGGACGTGAATTTCAACGCTTAAGATCTACAGATTATGCTTTAGATGTTTTTGATCGTGTAAATGATTCCCGTTTTTGGAAAAGTTTTAAAACCAGATATGTTTCAAATAATCCGGCCAGTGCACCAAAATGGACAGCCGCAAATGCGCCAACGCCGGCACAGGTTGGCCAGGTGAAGTTTGTAGGTGGCGAAGAAGCCGTTTTATACATTGTGAATAATGCAGGAGATACGCGGTACACGGCTTTAGATGCAAGTGCTGCGAACCCGCTTCCTACAGATATTGGTCGCCGTAAGCCAAGCATGTTTGTACGGTATTTCTCCGGGCAAGCACAAAGTTATTTAAATGCACATGGAAATTATGGTGTCAGTCAATTCGTCGCTTTATCTAAGTTTATGGATGGATCGAGAAACTTAGTAGCTTCTCAATTTGGGCAAAGAGATGGAATTTTGGCCAGGTTAGCAGAAACCTACCTTATCGCCGCAGAAGCATACGGAAGATTAGGGCAATATGCCCAGGCCATCCCCTATTTAAACAGAGTGAGAGACCGTGCGGCTTATAAAGATGGTGAAAATCGTGAAAGTTATGTTGATGGTGGAATTTCCTACAAAACAAACCCGGTTACCAATGCAACTGCGCTTTCATCCTATTCAGATAAAAACACTTATTTCGAATCAAATAACGTAGCCGTAACCACTGCAAACACTTTGGCATCCATGCACTTAAACAGCGATGGCGACATCTTTAATTCCAATAAAGAGTTTTATGACAGAATTGGTGCTTCATCTCAAGCAGATAAATTTACAGCCTTTATTTTAAACGAGCGCTCAAGAGAGTTAATGGGCGAATTGCAGAGATGGGAAGATCTGGCTCGTACCAAAACACTTGTAGCCCGTACAGCAGCCTTCAACGCAGAAGCAAAGCCGATAGAGGGTAAACACTATCTAAGACCTATACCACAGTCGTTTCTTGATGTGGTAAAAAGCAACGGAAGTGCGCTTAGTCCGACACAGAAACAAGCTTTACAAAATCCCGGCTGGTAACAATAGCCTGGTATAAATTTAAAGAGCAACGAACCTTGGTAAGTTGCTCTTTTTTTTTGTTGCAATCTAAAATCCAAAATATTCATTTTCCGGGGTTATCAATTTAAAAACCCCTTCTCTTATTGCATTTTCATACTTCAAAACAGGATGGAACAGGATGGTAAAGCAGTTTATAAAACGTAAAATCGTAAAAGCATTTTAACCAAATATACCTCAGTTTTAAGATTGTTGCCTGCCGCATGTTGGCTAATGAAACGGCAATCTTGTATCGAAATTGTTTATCAATGAAAAAAATAATTTTTGCGTTTTTGCTGCTCAGTTCGCTTTTCAGTTTCGCTCAACAAAAAAGCAATCAGCTAGTTAATAAGCCGCTATTTAGAGATCCGATTTATGATGGCGCTGCCGATCCTGTAGTTATCTGGAATAAAGGAGAGAAAAAATGGTTTATGTTTTACACCAACAGGCGGGCCAGCGAAAAAAACCTGGATGGGGTAAGTTGGGTACACGGCACACGCATTGGCATTGCTGAATCCAAAGATGGTGTAAAATGGAAGTACCGGGACACCTGCGATATTCAATATCGACTAACAGATTATACCCACTGGGCACCCGAAGTGATAGCCAATAAAGGCATCTACCACATGTATTTAACTTATGTTCCGGGGGTTTTTAAAGATTGGCGACATCCCCGATACATCGTTCATCTAACCAGCAAAAACCTCATTAACTGGAAATTTGAATCTAAATTGCCCTTAGCCTCCGAGCGCTGTATTGATGCCTGCGTTTTTAAACTACCTAATAACCAGGGCTGGCGAATGTACTATAATAATGAGATGGCCGGAAAATCAATCTTCTATGCAGATAGTAAAGACCTCTATCATTGGCAGGATAGCGGAAAACGAATTGTTGGAGATCGGGGCTGTGAAGGACCAAAAGTTTTTTATTGGAAAAACACCTACTGGATGGTGGTAGATAACTGGAAAGGGCTCGGAGTGTATTCTTCTACTGATCTATTGACTTGGAAAAGGCAGGAAAATAACATTCTTCAAACACCGGGCAAAGGTGAAGATGATGGCGTAATGGGTGGCCATTGCGATGTGATTGTGAATGATGGAAAAGCTTACGTTTATTACTTTACCCACCCTGAAAAAACAGCTGAAAATAAAGGAATCGATAGTTATATCACCCGGAGAAGCTCCATACAAATGGCGGAACTTCAATATAACAACGGCGAAATTACTTGTGATAGAGATAAGCCACTTTATGTTAAACTTAAACACTAGGCAACTTAAATGAAACAATTCTACCTCTTGATGTTATGTTGCGTAATTGCTGTAAACCTTCAGGCACAAAACCAAAGAAAAACTTACAATTTTAATCCTGGCTGGAAGCTGTTTCCCGGCGATCAGGAAAATGCCCAAACGGTTGGGTTTGACGACACTCAATGGAAATCCGTTACCCTTCCGCATGCCTGGAATGAGGATGAAGCTTTCAGAAAATCCATTGAGCAACTATCTACCGGCATCTCCTGGTATCGAAAACATTTCAAAGTAGATGATTCAAAAGAACATAAGATTTTTCTAGAGTTTGAAGGAATTAGACAGGCAGGCGAGTTTTATTTAAACGGACAATTTATTGGCAGACATGAGAATGGAGTTACTTCTTTTGGTTTCGATATCAGTGATTTAATTCAGCCCGATCAGGATAACGTTTTGGCCGTGAGAATAGACAACGCTTGGAATTATAGAGAGAAAGCAACTAATTCCGGTTACCAGTGGAGCGACAAAAATTTCAATGCCAATTATGGCGGAATATCTAAAAACGTCCGGCTTCACCTCACAGGAAAATTATATCAAACTTTGCCATTAAATGCGTTGCTAAAAACAACCGGCAACTATATTTATGCCAAAGACTTTGATATTACAGGTAAAAAGGCGGTTATCGTTTCCGAATCTCAAATCAGAAATGAAACAACCGAAACTAAAGTTGTACAATATGAAGTAGAGATTAAGGATGCGGAAGGTAAAATAATCAAAACTTACGGCACTCAAAATCAAAGCATAGCCCCTGGCACAACTTCTGTACTCCAAGCGGAAGCTTTAGTTACAGGCTTAAAATTCTGGAGTTGGGGTTATGGCTATTTATACACAGTTACTTCCCGCCTTAAAGTTAACGGCAACACAGTTGATGAGTTAAACACAAAAACTGGTTTTAGAAAGGCAGAATTTAAGAATGGAATGGTATACCTAAACGACCGGGTATTGATGATGAAAGGTTATGCCCAGCGGACAAGCAACGAGTGGCCCGCTATTGGGTTATCGGTTCCAGCCTGGTTAAGCGATTACAGCAACCAGCTAATGGTAGAAAGCAATGCAAATTTGGTAAGGTGGATGCACATCGCTCCCTGGAAACAAGATGTAGAATCTTGTGATCGCGTAGGTTTAATTCAGGCGATGCCTGCAGGCGATGCCGAAAAAGATGTGACTGGAACCCGGTGGGATCAGCGAAAATCTGTTATGACGGATGCCATTATCTATAACCGAAACAACCCCAGCATTTTGTTCTATGAATGCGGAAATGAATCGATTAGCGCAGCACACATGAATGAAATGAAAGCCATTCGAGATCAGTATGATCCAAACGGCGGCAGAGCCATTGGCTCCAGAGAGATGTTGGACATTGCTGCCGCAGAATATGGTGGAGAGATGCTCTACATTAATAAAAGTGCAGATAAACCACTTTGGTCTATGGAATACTCGAGAGATGAAGGTTTAAGAAAATATTGGGATGAGTTCTCCCCACCTTTTCATAAAGATGGAGCCGGACCATTGTATAAAGGTGCCGATGCCAGCATTTACAATCGAAACCAGGATACGCATGCCATCGAAAACGTAAGAAGATGGAATGAATATTATAACGAGCGACCAGGAACTGGCAAAAGAGTAAGTTCTGGAGGCGTAAACATTATATTTTCTGATTCGAACACCCATTATCGAGGCGAAGAAAACTACCGCCGGAGCGGTGAAGTGGATGCCATGAGAATCCCTAAAGATGGCTTTTATGCTCACAAAGTGATTTGGGATGGCTGGGTAGATACAAAAAAAACAGGTATTCATATTATTGGGCACTGGAATTATAAGGCTGGTACCCGAAAAAACGTTTATGTGGTTGCCGCTGGCACCAAAGTACAACTGTTCCTAAATGATAAGTCGTTAGGTTTTGGCGCTAAGACAGATGGCTTCTTGTTTACATTCAAAGACATCGACTATAAATCTGGGCGGCTAAAAGCCATTTCTTATGATGATAAAGGAATTAAGCTAGCAGAAAAACTAATTACAACAGCGGGAGCGCCGTTCGCGATAAAACTAACCAAAATGCAACATCCAACAGGTTTCAAAGCCGATGGAGCCGATTTGGCACTGGTGCAGGTAGAAGTTGTTGATGCATCCGGAAACCGTTCTCCAATCGCCTTAAATTTGATCAACTTCGAAATTAGTGGTCCGGCAGAGTGGCGTGGCGGTTTAGCACAAGGACCTGAAAATTACATCCTATCTAAACAACTTCCTGTAGAAGGTGGCGTAAACAGAGTACTCATCAGATCTACTACCACACCAGGAAAAATCAATATTACTGCCAGGGCTGATGGTTTAAAATCATCTACTATTACGCTGGAAACACTGCCTGTAATGGTAAAAAATGGTCTATCGCTTCAATTTCCGGCTGATCAATTAAAATCTAACTTGCAAAGAGGAGAAACGCCGGCAAAGCAAACGTATGAGGTAACCAGAAAATCAGTGAAAATTATATCAGCTTCTGCAGGCGCTAATACCGACAAGGCCAACTTAAGTTACGACGATAATGAATTGAGCGATTGGGTTAATGATGGAAATTTGAATACAGCCTGGATTAAATATAACTTAGAGAAAGTCACTACAGTCTCCCAGGTTACCCTTAAAGTGAATGGATTTAGAACCAAAGCTTACCCTATTAGAATTTTGGTTGATGACCAGCAAGTTTTTGAAGGGAACACTATTCCTAGTTTAGGCTATTTCACTGCGATTTGTAAACCTACAAAAGGTAAAACTGTAACCATACAGCTATTAGGCTCAGGAAAGGAAACAGCTGAAAGCGAAAAAATTGGTTTGGAAGTAAATGGCAAGAAATTAGACGATGGAATTGAACGAGCGGAAACTAAATCAAAAGGTGGTTTAAGTATCATCGAAACCGAAATTTACGAAGCCAAATAACGATGATATAGTTTATACATTTTCCCCATGTACATTAAAGCCAAGATTTGTTTAATTTTCCTGCTGTGTTTTTCTTGCCGATTGTTTACAAGTGCACAAAACAAAGCTGCTGTTACGGTAAATTTCGATAAACAGATTGGCGGTATGAAACCAATTTGGGCTTGGTTTGGCTATGATGAACCCAATTACACTTACATGAAAGACGGGCAAAAACTCTTAACAGACCTTTCAAAGTTAAGTCCAGTTCCGGTTTTTGTAAGAACACATAATCTGCTAACTTCTGGAGATGGAACACCCGCTTTAAAATGGGGATCTACGAATGTTTACACGGAAGACGCCAACGGCAATCCTATTTACGATTGGACGATTGTTGATCGAATCTTTGATACTTACGTAAAGCGAGGCATGAAACCACTGGCGCAAATCGGCTTTATGCCAGAAGCGCTATCCACCAAGCCCCAACCCTATCAACATAAATGGAAACCCGGAACCCGTTATGAGGAAATCTTAACTGGATGGGCCTATCCGCCAAAAGATTATCAAAAGTGGAGAAATTTAGTTTACGAATGGGTAAAACACTGTGTGGCCCGTTACGGCCAAAAAGAAGTAGAAAGTTGGTATTGGGAGGTATGGAACGAAGCTGATGGCGCCTACTGGAAAGGAACGCAGGCAGAATTTTTTAAGCTATATGATTACGCGGCTGATGGCTTAAAACGGGCTTTGCCGACCGCCAAGATAGGTGGCGCTAATGTTACGGGAGGTGGAAGCCGCTATCTCGATGCTTTTTTAAAACACTGTTTATCAGAAACCAATTACGCTACAGGTAAAATCGGTTCGCCGCTCGATGCCGTTCTGTTTCATGCAAAAGGTGCTCCCAAAGTTGTAAATGGTATAGTGGTGATGAATTTGCGAACCGAAATGCGCAATGTAGAAGCCAACTATAAAGTTATTGCTAAGTATCAACAGCTAAAAAATATCCCTGTTATCATTGGTGAATTCGATCCTGAAGGTTGTGCAGCCTGTGGGATGAGCACCAATCCAGAAAATGCCTACCGCAATGGTACCATGTATTCGAGCTATACAGCTGCTTCATTTGCCAGGCTTTACGAACTTACAGATCAATACAAGATCAATTTACTAGGCGCTGTTAGCTGGTCTTTCGAGTTTGAAAATCAACCTTGGTTTGCTGGGTTTAGAGATTTGGCCACAAATGGAATCAATAAGCCAGTTTTGAATGTTTTTAAAATGTTTGGCATGATGAGTGGAAACCGTGTAGTTGCCAGCAGCAACCACATGTATCCCTTGCAAACGGTACTTGATTCGAGTATCAGAAAAACCAGGCCAGACATTGGTGTTTTAGCAGCAAAAGCACAAAATTCCTCAACTGTTTTAATCTGGAACTACCATGATGAAGACAAAAAAGGGAATATTGATACCGTTTCTGTTTCTTTCAAAGGTTTGGGCAAAAATCCAGTCTTCATCACCAGATTTGTGATCGATGATTTGAACAGTAATGCCTACGAGGCATGGAAAAAAATGGGCGCACCGCAGTCGCCTACAGCATCTCAAATACAAGAACTAGAAAAATCAAGCCAATTAAAAAAGGTTGGAAAACCCATAAAAGTTAACACCGAAACAGCTAACTATCAGTTCGAATTAAATAGACAGGGCGTTACCTTACTCCAAATCAAATGATCAATATTAGCATAAAATGTAAGCAAATAAACCTCTTTTTAACGGTTGCCTTATCGTTGGCGATATTACCAGTTTCCCATCTAATGGCGCAATTTGGCAATATTAAAAATGATTCTTTTTGGAAAACTAAAGATGGCCAAACAATTTACAGCCAGGGAGGCGGCATTTTTAAGTTCACTGATCCGATCTCGAAAACAAAAAAATATTTTTGGTATGGGGTACATTATGCTGAAGCAGATTTATATCGAAACGATCCATCCATTACCCAGCCAAATGCAACATTTGAATCGGTTACCTGCTATAGTTCTACAGACCTCACAAATTGGACGAGCGAAGGCGATGTTTTGACCAAAAAAGAAATCAGCAGGGTACCCAAAACTTGGGTGGGAAGATTAGGTGTAGCCTACATCGAAGAACTAAAAAAGTACGCTATGTTTGTTCAACATGGTAATCAGGTTTTAATTACTACATCTGATACACCAAATGGTGTGTTTGTATGGCATCGTCGAATAAATATGGAACCGCTGATTGGAACCTCAAATACCGGCGACCAGACCATATTCACTGATGAAGATACTGGCAAATCTTATCTTGTTTACTCTTACGGACGTGGCAGAAACAAGATATATCTTTCTGAAATTGGTGTGAAAGACGGCAAAATTGATTTGCTGGATTGTACAAAAATCTTTGAAGGTGAAAGCCGGGAAGGTAACTGTATGTTTAAATATCAAGGGAAATTTTATATGTACGCCTCTAATATTTATGGTTGGGATGGTTCTCTGGCCTACTATCTGGTAGCAAAAGATATCAAAGGACCTTATCTGCCTACAAATAAGATGTTGGTAACAGATGGCAGTGCCGATGATTATGCACACGTATCGCAAACTGGTTTTTTTGTTAATGTTAAGGGAACCGAAACAGAAACGGTCATTTTCTGTGGCGATCGTTGGGCTGATTTTGCGGGTAATGGTTTGGGATATAACCAATGGTGCCCGTTATCTTTCGAAGGGGAAAAACCTTACTTCAACTCCGTTAATTCCTGGAATATAAATAACCAAACCGGTAAGTGGCATGTAGCCGCCGATAATGATTTTGTAAAAAACGGAAGTTTTGAAGCCGACCGAAAACGTATTCCGAGTGTCGTTAAGCCAGTTCAAACGCAGTTAACCGGTTGGAAAACTGAAATTATTGAAGGAAATCAAATCAGTCTGGATAGTTTAAAGGCGCCAAAGCTCAATCATTTTAATACACAGGAAGAAAGAAAAACAGCAATTGGCGAAAAGAGTTTAAACATAAGTGATCGCAAACATTTCAAGCGCAAAATATCACAAATCATCAAATCTTCGTCTCTGGTAGCTTTGGAAGACGGCAATTACCGCTTAAGGGCCATCATAAAAAATACATCCAATTTTAACAACCTGGAGATGTATGCTACTAGCGGAAACCGGAGATTTAGTTATAGCGTAAAACAGGCAAACAGCGAGTGGAAGGAAATTATTATTCAGAATGTGAGGTTAAGTAATGGTAAAATTGAAATCGGTTTTATTGCTGATGGAAAGGCGAATGCAACATGTTTAGTAGATGATATTTCTTTAGTTAAAATCAAATAAATATGCGCATTGTTAAACTGATTCTTTTCATTTTCGACATTCAGATTTCATCGTTATTTGCGCAGCTAAGTTTCCGGAATTACAGTTGGTCTTCTAAGTTTGATTTCACAAAAGTCAGATTACAATTAATAGTTTTGGGACAAATGAACACCTTAACTGGAGAGCTAAAAAAAACATCGCTTGAGAGAGCACTGCAAACTACATCACCTTTTTCAAGTTTATTATTAAGGAATAATTTTTATGATTTTTAAACGCAGCATTATCCTTCTCTTTATTTTAGCCTTGCACCACGGGGTTTTTGCTCATTTTAGTTTTCAAAAGGGCGTAAATATTGGGGTGAGTGTATCTCAAAGGGAAGCGGAAGTAGTGCACACCGCTCTTGATATCTTTAGCAGGGATTACACAGCTGTATTTGGTGGAAGATTATCCAAAGATATAAGCCACGCCATTTTTGTAGGAACGCTTGGCAGTGATAGCGATGCGGAAAAGCAAGTTGACCCTGCATCCATAGAGGAGTTAAAAAATCATCCGGAGGGATACCTTTTATTGGTAAAAAACGATCAACTGTACGTTTTAGGAAGCGATAAACGCGGTACCGCTTATGGGATTCTGGAATTGTCTAGACGAATTGGGGTTTCGCCATGGGAATGGTGGGCTGATGCCTCCCCAGCGAAAAAAAATATATTCACTTTCAAAAATGGCTTTCGTTTGTTATCCCATCCATCTGTTGCAAACCGTGGTATATTTATCAATGATGAAGATTGGGGTTTAATGCCCTGGAGCTCCAAAACTTTCGAGCCATCGCAGGTAAAAGGGCAAATTGGCCCAAAAACACATGCCCGAATTTTTGAACTCCTGCTGCGTTTAAGGGCAAATTCTTTCTGGCCGGCCATGCATGAAGTTTCTGTCGCCTTTTTTCAAACACCTGGAAATAAGGAAATGGCAGATAAATATGGAATTATTGTAGGCACATCGCACTGCGAACCCATGATGCGAAGTGCCAATACCGAGTGGAAACTAGATGGTAAAGGTAATTATGATTATGTAAATAACAGGGATCATGTGCTAGACTTTTGGGAAACCCGGGTGAAAACACTTAAACAATCGGATAATATTTACACGCTAGGAATTAGAGGAGTGCATGATGGAAAAATGCAGGGTGCCAATACCTTACAGGAACAGTTTAACGCCATTACCTCGATATTTAAAGATCAGAGGAAGATGATTGCTGAACATTTAAATGCTGATGTAACCAAAGTGCCCCAGGTTTTTATTCCATATAAAGAGGTATTGGACGTTTACGATATGGGACTGAAAGTACCCGATGATGTGACGTTGATGTGGACGGATGACAACTACGGCTACATCCGTCGTTTCCCAAATGAGTCTGAACGCATGAGAAAAGGTGGCAATGGCGTTTACTACCATATTTCTTACTGGGGTCGCCCACACGATTACCTATGGCTTTCTACCAACCACCCGGCACAACTTTATACACAAATGAAGCTGGCTTATGATAAAGGCGCAAAAGACATGTGGATTTTAAATGTAGGCGATATTAAACCAGGAGAATATTTAACTGAGCTTTTTTTAGATATGGCATGGGATATTAATTCTATTGAAGATAGCCAGCACGGCTTGAACCAACATTTGAAAAACTGGCTTAAAACTACGTTCGGAGAAAAACGATCTGCCGCATTACTATCCGTTATGAATGAATACTATCGACTGGCTTACATCAGAAAACCCGAATTTATGGGCAATACCCGTACCGAAGAAAAAGACCCTAAATTTAAAGTAGTTGCAGATTTGCCATGGACGGAGCAAGAACTCAGAACAAGGCTTGAAGCTTATCAGGCTATTGCTAAAACGGTAATCGAAATCTCGAAGACTATCTCTGCAGAT
>Ga0265780_10010337_pt1 | contig 11127 bp, 7 predicted proteins | sample P1T30metagenome_FD_192432 | JGI IMG/M metagenome (GOLD analysis project Ga0265780, IMG submission 192432) | Plant litter microbial communities from East Loma Ridge, Irvine, California - P1 T30 | ecosystem: Environmental > Terrestrial > Plant litter > Unclassified | place: USA: California... | reverse complement strand
AGTCCGCGTCCGCAAGCGTGCAGCCTGCCGGACGCGGACTACAAAGTCCGCGCAACTAACCCCTAGCGCACGCCCACGGTTTTGGCGGGCGTCAGGCCTTCGGCTAGCTTCACTAGCCGCAGTAGCTCGGCGCGGTAGCCGTCGGCGTCGGGGCCGCGGCCAGCTTGGGCGAGCTGGGCGGCGGTGGCGTAGGTGGCAGTGCCGCGCTGCTCGCTCTGGCGCAGCAGCAGGCCAAACTCGGCCACGGCAGCGGCAAACTGCTGGTCGGCCGAGGCCTGGGCGATGGCTACGGCCGCACCGGCCAGCGGCTGGGCCAGCAGCTTGCTTTTGCTGCCCTGGGGCTCTTTGTAGCGCAGCTTCACGGTCAGGATTTCGGCGGCGGGGCTGCCGGCTTTAGGCTGCGGCAATTGGTATTTGAGCGGGTCGATTAGGGGCTTTTCGGTGCCCACGGGCACTAGTTCGTAGAGAGCCGTGACGGTGTGGCCCGCGCCTAGCTCGCCGGCGTCTTTGCGGTCGTTGTTGAAGTCTTCGTTGGCGAGCAGGCGGTTTTCGTAGCCGATGAGGCGGTAGTCGGCCACGCGGGCGGGGTTAAATTCGATTTGCAGCTTCACGTCTTTGGCCACCGTGAAGAGCGTGCCGCCGAACTGCGCCACCAGCGTGCGGCGGGCCTCGTCGAGGTTGTCGAGGTAGGCGTAGTTACCATTGCCCTTGTCGGCGAGCAGTTCCATGCGGCTGTCGCGTAGGTTGCCGCGGCCGCAGCCCAGCACGGTGAGGAATACGCCGGTTTCGCGCTGCTGCACGATGAGCTGTTCCATAGCTTGGTCCGAGCTTTCGCCCACGTTGAAATCGCCATCGGTGGCCAAAATCACGCGGTTATTGCCTTCCTTTTTGAAAAACTGACCCGCTACCGAGTAGGCCAGCCGCAGGCCCGCACCGCCCGCCGTGGAGCCGCCCGCTTCGAGCCGGTCGATGGCATCGAGAATTACCTGGGGCTGCGAGCCGGGCGTGGGCGGCAGCACTAGGCCGGCCGCGCCGGCGTAGGCTACCAGCGCCACGTGGTCTTGGGGGCGCAGCTGCCGCACCAGCAGCTTCAGGCCGGCCTGCACCAGAGGCAGGCGGTCGGGGCCCATCATCGAGCCGGAGACATCGACCAAAAACACGAGGTTGGCGGGCGGCAGCTGGGCGGTTTCTACCTGGCGGGCCTGAATACCGATGCGGGCCAGCTGGTGGCCGGGCGCCCAGGGGCACTCGCTGAGTTCGGCGCTGATGCGCACCGGGTCGGGCGAGGTGGCGGGCGGCGCGGGCAGCTGGTAATGGAAGTAGTTCAGCATTTCCTCCACCCGCACGGCATCGCGCGGAGGCAGTTGGCCTTCGTTGAGAAAGCGCCGCACGTTGGAGTAGCTGGCGTTGTCCACGTCGAGCGAGAAGGTGCTCAGCGGCTCTTTGGCCACGGCCCGAAAGGCGTTTTCCTGCACGCTGGCGTAGGTGTCGCCCGCGCCGGCTTCCGGTCGCGCAGGCAGCACCTCGCGGTCGTAGCTGACGGCGGGCGGCGGCGAGCCAGCCAGGTCCATTTGGTCGGGCGCGTACGATGGACTAGGCGCGGTGCGGCGGCGGCGCTCAGCTTTGCCTACAGCCACGCCCGCTACCCGGCCTTGCAGCTTTTGCGCGGGGGCCATTGTTGCTACCGAGCCGGTCAGGTCCTTACGCTTTTGGGTGCCGTAGCCAGTTACTACGACTTCATTTAGCGCCTTTTGGCTGGCTTGCAGCACTACATTCAGCGGCGTGCCAGGGGCCGGGGCGGGCAGCTCGCGCCGCTCGTAGCCGAGGGCGCTGAACACGAGCGTAGCCCGCTGGGTGGGCACGTCGGGCAGGGTGTAGCGCCCAGCCGCATCGGTACTGGTGCCCAGGGTGGTGCCTTTGAGCAGCACCGTGACGCCGGGCAGCGGCTGGCCCTGAGCATCGGTGACGCGCCCGCTTACGGCGCGGGTGGCGGCGGGGGCGGCCGGGGCGGCGGTGGGTTTTTGGGCCAGGGCGGGCGGGGTGGCGGCCAATAGCGCCAGCGGCAAAAGCAGCGCGGGAAGCAGATTTTTCATCGGGCAACAAGCGGGTTAAGTGAAATGCTTACCTGACCGATGCCAAGGCTAGCAGAATTGCACACTCACTCGCCAGCCACCCGCGTGGCAGTGCCGACACGGTGCTCGAGGTGGCCGACACGCTGCTCACGGCCGCCCACAAGACGCTTGAGCTGAAAGATATCCTACTCTTGCCCGAAGATATCCTACTTTGGGTGCCCAATACGGTGCTCAGCCCCGCAGATATCCTACTTCACCCCGCAGATATCCTACTTGGCTTAACGGACTGCGCCAGCGGGCCGCCGCGCCCCCACCCGCCACACCCACCACATCAGCAGCGGCTGCAAGGGTAGCCGCGCCCACGCCATCCAAGCCGACAGGTGCAACTGTTCATGAATCTGGAGCATGTAAATATTGGCCGGAAACACGGCCAGCAGCAGCGCCAGCAGGCCCCACGCCGCCCAGCGCCGGGTAGCGGGCAGCAGCAAACCCAGGCCGCCCGCCACCTCGGCCACGCCACTCAACAGCACCAGCAACCGGGGCGCGGGCAGTGCGGGCGGCACAATGCGCAGGTAGGGCGCGGGGTGCACAAAGTGTAGCACGCCCGCCCCCAAAAAGAGGACCGCTACCAAGTACAACGACCAGGAAAAACGCGAAATCAAAGCAGGCATTACTTACATTTTTTAGCACTTACACCTTTACCAGAGAATAAGCAGCTTGACAATTTAACTCAAAATAATACCATCATAAATAACACAGCTAGCTTGCTTCACTTAGTAGAAACCCTATTTCAGCGATTTTATCGGCCCTTAAAGCTAAAAACGAGCTATCGCTACTAGCGAACAGGCATAAGTTTGTATCAGTCATAAAAATCGAATACAATTAGCAGGCTTATTATGAAATTTGGGAAAATAGCACTCATCTTAGGTGGCTGGCTACTGGCCGCGCACGTGGGGCAGGCAGCTACCTTCACGGTTACGAATGTAAACGATGCGGGCGCGGGCTCGTTGCGGCAGGCCATTCTGGATGCCAACGCGGCGGGGGCTGGCCCGCACACCATCGCGTTCAACGTGCCGAGCGGGCTGCTCACGGGCTCATTTGGCAGCAAGCGGGCGCTTATTGCCCTTACCTCGTCGCTACCGGCCATCACGGTAGCGGGCGTTACCATCAATGGCACTACCCAAACCACGAACGTGGGCGACACCAACACCGGCACGCTGGGCACCACTACCACGGTGGGGGTCGATGGCCTGACCGTATCGGCCCTGCCCCGGCCCGAGGTCGAGTTGAGCCTGCTCAACAGTGCATCGGCCGCCGCCTCGCTCCTTACCATTCAGGGCACTAACTGCACGGTGCGGGGGCTGGCCATCCACGGCGGCGGCGACGCGGGCAATGGCGGGGGCGGCGACCGCCGGGCGGGTATCCAACTCGATACCAATGCCAACGGTTTTCTAATTACGCAGTGCGTTGTCGGCAGCACGGCGCTTTCCTACGCCTACCCCAGCGATGGCACGCAGTGCGCCGTGTTTGGCATTAGCGTGGGCACCGGCGCGGGCGGCGGCACCATTAGCAATTCGCTCATCGGCTTCACGGGCAATTCGGGCATCTTCGTTATTAATAACAGCACGGCACTGGTCACTATCTCGGGCTGCCAATTCAACCAGAATGGCTACAACGTGGCCGGGGGCGACGCCATCACGCTCGGGGGCTCGGCCCGGGTACCGGTGAGCCCGGTTACCATCAGCGGCAACCTGATTACGGCCCCCAACTCGAGCGGCGTGCAGCTGGAAGTGGGCTCGACGGGCAACACAACCATCGTCAACAACTCGCTGCTCTCGGGCGGCCTGGGCGGCAACAGCGCCTCCAGCTCGCTGGAAGGCTCGGCCATTTGCTACCTCTTCCGGAGCGGCTCGGCGGCGAGCACCAGCGCCGATGTCATCTCCAAGAACATTATTGCGTCTTCGGAGGCGTCGGGCATCGTGGTGGGCTACAGCCAAAAAAACGTGCGCATCACGCAAAACCAGATTTATAGCAACGGCTTACTGAGTATCGACCTGATAGATAACAGCACGGCGGTTCCGGGCAACGGCGCCACCTACGGCAACGGCGACGGCGTGACGCCCAACCGCAACAACGCCGCCACGGCCACGGGCTCCTACTCGGCCGTGACGGCCAACTCACCCAATGAGGGCATCGACTACCCCATCTTCACGTCGGCCACGCTGAATGGCAACGTGCTGACGGTGGCGGGCTACGTGGGCACCGCCACCGGCCAGACGACCTTCGCCGGGGCCACGGTCGAGATTTTTGAAGCCGCCAACGATGGCAACAACGACGGCCCCATCGTGGCCAGCACCGCCGCGAGCGTGCCGCACGGCGAGCTGGGCCGCTATTTGGGTGCCCTCACGGCCAACGCCTCGGGCGGCTTTAGCGGCACGCTCACGGTAGCCAACCTCACGGGCGGCAACCAGCTGGCCGGCACCGCCTGGCTGAGCGCCAAGGGCACTTCGGAAGCCTCCAACCTGATAACCGTAACCGCCGCCCAACCGCCCACGGCCGTAGACCTGACCACGGCCGTGTTCCAGAACACGGCGGCCCGCACCGATTTGGGCGTAGCGCTCCAGGGCTCGACGCCGACCTCGGGGGCATCGATTACTTCATTCACCATCACGGCGCTGCCCGCGGCGGCGGCCGGCACGCTGTACTACAACAGCGGCACCACGGCCAGCCCGGTCATCAAGCCGGTGGCGGTGGGCCTCAGCATTCCGGTGGCCAACGCGGGCAACCTCTCGTTTGACCCCGCCACGGGCTTTTCGGGCAGCGCGATATTTGGCTACACGGCTACCGACTCGAACAGCAAAACCAGCGATGGCAACGCCACGGTTACCATTCCGGTGAACGACCCGCCGGTGGCCATCAACGTCCTCAACGCTACCATCGCCAGCACCACGGCGACCCAGACCGCCATCAGCCCGCTACGCGGCACCGACTCGGACGGTACGGTTACTTCGTTCACCATCACGTCGCTACCCGCAGCGGCGGCGGGCGCGCTCTCCTACAACAATGGCACCAGCACGGTGGCCGTAGCGGCCGGCCAGTCGATTCCGTATGTCAATGCGGGCCGGCTGCTCTTTACCCCAGTCGCTGGCTACAATGGGCAAGCCGTATTCAACTACACCGCCACCGACAACGCAAACGGCGTGAGCGCGGCGGCCAGCTACACCATTCCGGTGGGCACGGGCGTGGTGAGCGGCAACCAGGCTCCCTCCGCCACCAACATCACCAACGCCACCATGCCCGCCGACGCCGGCAATACGGCCCTGGCGGCCCTGGCCGGCACCGACCCCAACGGCAACGCCACCATCGCGGGCTTCACCATCAAGAGCCTGCCCAGCAGCGGCACGCTTTATTTCAATGGCGAAATAGCCCAAATAGGCACCCTGGTACTGGCTAATGAGGCCGACCTGCTAAGCTACGTGCCCACCAAAGCCGGCACCTACACCTTTACGTACACCGCCACCGACAACCAGGACGCCGAAAGCGCTACGGCGGCCACCTTTTCCATCCCGGTAGCCGCACCGCTGCCGGTGGTATTGGTCAGCTTCGAGGCCCAGCGCACCGGGCTGGCCGCTACGCTAAGCTGGGCCACGGCCTCCGAAACGGGCAGCGACTACTTCGCCTTAGAGCGCAGCACCGATGGCCAGGCCTTCACCGAAATCGGCCGCGTGGCCAGCCACGGCACCACTACCCAAGCCCGCACCTACCAGCTGGCCGATGCCAACCTGACCCGCTACGGCGCGGCGCTGGTGTACTACCGCCTGCGCCAGGTAGACCTGAATGGCACAATAGCCTACTCCACCGTGCGCACCGTGGCCGTGCCCGCCGCCAGTGGTGCCGGCCTCACCGCCCAGGCTTACCCCAACCCCGCCCCCGCCGCCAGCGTGCAGCTGGCCCTCGCGGCCCCCGCCGCCGGCGCGGCCACCCTCAGCGTAACCGACGCGCTGGGCCGCCCGGTGCTGGCGCGTCAGCTGCGCCTCGAAGCCGGGGCTAATAGCCTGGCCCTGCCCGAAGCCGCCCAATGGCCCAGCGGCGTGTACGTGCTACGCGTAACCCAGGGCACTAGCTGCCAGACCATCAAGCTAGTGCGTGAATAAACCGTAAGCGCTTATTTTTTCGCTTCTTAACAAAGGCCTCTTCCTTGGGAGAGGCCTTTTTGCTGTTGGCTGGCAACAAGTGTAAGGATAGAAAGAGGCCCTGCACTTTTCTGCGTATTCAGCGTTATCGGGCCGAAAAGGCTGCTGAAGCCGTTCGATTTACCTTTGCCCCCAGTTATGATTCTTCGCGCCGAGCACCTCGTCAAGCAATACAAAGCCCGCACCGTCGTCAACGACATGTCGCTGACCGTTTCGCAGGGCGAAATCGTGGGGCTGCTCGGCCCCAACGGGGCCGGCAAAACCACCTGCTTCTACATGATGGTGGGCATGGTGAAGGCGAATTCGGGCAATATTTTCATTGATGATGAGAACATTACCCGGCTGCCCATCTACCAGCGCGCCCGGCGCGGCATGGGCTACCTGGCCCAGGAAGCCAGCGTCTTCCGCGATTTGAGCGTGGAGGAAAACATCCTCTCGGTGCTCGAAATGACGAACATGCCCAAAAAGGAGCAGCGCGAAAAAGTAGAGGAGCTGCTCGAAGAATTCAGCCTGGGCCACGTGCGCAAAAACCTGGGCAAGGTGCTGAGCGGCGGCGAGCGCCGCCGCACCGAAATAGCCCGCGCCCTGGCCGTGAGCCCCAAATTTGTGCTCCTCGACGAGCCCTTTGCGGGCGTGGACCCCATCGCCACCGAAGAGATTCAGGGCATCGTGGCCAAGCTCAAAAACCAGAATATCGGCGTGCTCATCACCGACCACGACGTGAACTCGACCCTCGAAATCGTGGACCGCGCCTACCTGCTCTTCGAGGGCAAGCTCCTCAAGGCCGGCACCGCCGAAGAGCTGGCCGCCGACGAAACCGTGCGCCGCGTGTACCTGGGCCGCAACTTCGAGTTCAAGCGCAAGGTGTTTAATTAAGTGAGGAAGTGAGTAGGCAAGAAGGTAAACGTGCAGGAAGAAGCTAGCAGGCAGGTAAGAAAGTAAAGCGAAACAAACCAGCAGACAGAGCCCTAAGAAGCAGCGGCACCAACTAGTCGACTGCCTTTTATCCCCTCCTCACCTTCTCACTTTTCACCTCCTCGCCCCACGTGCTCGACCTAGCCATTGCCGCTGCCACCCAGCTCACGAGCCTGCCCCGGCTACGGCAGGTGCGCGAGCAGCCGCACGAGCTGCAAGCCGCCGTGCTGCGCTACCTGCTGGGCCGGGCGCAGGACACGAGTTGGGGCCGGCGCTACGGCTACGCCCCCGGCTTGAGTGCCAGCGAGTTTGCGGCTCGCGTGCCCGTAAGTACCTACGAGCAGCTGTACCCCGAGCTCGAGAAAATGCTGCGCGGCCAGCCCGACGTGCTGTGGCCCGGCCCGGCCCCGCGCTGGCAGGCCAAAAGCAGCGGCACTACCAACGCCCGCAGCAAGTACATTCCGCTCACCTCCGAGGCCCTGCGCGGCAACCACTACCGCGCCGGGCGCGATATGCTGGCCCTCAGCACCCACCTCTACCCCAGCCACCGGCTTTTGCAAGGCAAAACCCTTAGCCTGGGCGGTACCCACGGCGCGAGCCCATTTGGGGGCCCGGCGCGGGCCGGCGATGTGTCGGCCCTCATCATGCAGAGCCTGCCGGGCTGGGCCGAATACCTGCGCACCCCGCCGCTGGAGTTGGCCTTGCTGGATGAGTGGGAAGAAAAAATCGAGCGCATTGCCCGCCACGTCTTGACCCAGGATGTGCGCGTGCTGGCCGGCGTGCCCACCTGGATGATAGTGCTGCTGCGCCGCGTGGTGGCGCTGGCCGGCGCCCAAAACATCGCTGAGGTGTGGCCCCAACTGAGCCTTTTTCTGCACGGCGCGGTGGCCTTTGGCCCCTACCGCGAACTGTTTCAGCAGCTCATTCCGAGCGAGCAGATGCGGTATCTGGAGATTTACAATGCCTCGGAAGGCTATTTTGCCCTGCAAGACCAGCCCGACGTGCCCGACCTGCTGCTACTGCTCGACCACGGCATTTACTACGAGTTCTTGCCCGCCACCCAGTTCGACAGCCCCGACCCGCGCCCCGTACCGCTTGCGGCCGTGGAGGTCGGCCCGACCTACGCGCTGGTTATCAGCACCAGCGCGGGGCTGTGGCGCTATTTGGTCGGCGACACGGTGCGCTTCACGTCGGTGCGGCCGTATCGGGTGCGCATCACGGGGCGTACCAAGCACTTCCTCAATGCCTTTGGCGAAGAAGTGGTGATAGAAAACGCCGATGCCGCTGTGGCCGCCGCCGCCACGGCCACCGGCGTGCTGGTGCGCGATTTCACGGCTGCGCCTATCTATTTCGCAGCGGAAGAAGCCTCGCGCGGCGGCCACGAGTGGGCCATAGAGTGCGCCGGCCCGCCGCCCGCCGATACCATCCGCTTTGCCCAGATACTCGACCAAACGCTGCGTCAGCTCAACTCGGACTACGACGCCAAGCGCCACCGCGACCTTGCGCTGGCCCCTCCCCGCGTGCATTTTGTGCCCGCTGGCACTTTCGAGGCGTGGCTGCGTAGCCGCGGCCCGCTCGGCGGCCAGCGCAAAGTGCCCCGCCTCAGCAATTCGCGCGAGGTATTGGAAGCGGTGCTGGCGGTGGGTGAATGAGTGAAATGTAAAAACGCCTGTCATTGCGAGCGCAGCGAAGCAATCTTTCCTTCACGCTTGGTTAGCGTTAACTAACGATAAGGAAAGATTGCTTCGCTGCGCTCGCAATGACAGGCGTTTTTGCACTGTTTAGCGCACTACTATTTCAGCGTTTCCGCGCCTTCTACGGCTTGCTTGCGCTTCTTCTCTACCGAGTCAATCAGCTTACCGAAGGGCTCGATGAATTTCTGCACGCCTTCGTCTTCGAGTTGCTGGGTGCTGGCGTCGAGGTCGATGCCGATTTTGGGCAGGTCACGCAGCACGGCGTGGGCTAGCTCCAGACCTTGTTCGAGGCGGTCGGCGGGCTTGCCTTTTTCCTTGAAAATGTCCATCGTCTCCACCGGAATGGTGTTCACGGTTTTCGGGCCGATGAGGTTCTCTACGTATTTCAGGTCGTCGTATTTCGGGTTTTTATTGCCGGTGCTAGCCCACAGCAAGCGCTGGGTATTCGCGCCTTTGTCAGCCAGGGCCTGCCAGCGCGGGCCGGCAAAAATCTCTTTGTAAAGCTGGTACGCCTGCTTGGCGCTGGCCAGGGCTACTTCGCCCACCAGCGACTCGGCCAGTTGGCCTTTCTCGCCGCCTTCGGCCGCAATTTTTTCTAACTGTGGGTCGAGTAGCACGTCGATGCGGCTCAAAAAGAAGCTGGCCACCGAATCGATGCGCTCCAGCGAATGGCCGGCTTTGGCGCGGTCTTCGAGGCCCGAAATGAAGGCTTCAGCCACGGCTTTGTAGCGGTCGAGGCCAAAAATCAGCGTCACGTTCACGTTAATGCCTTCCGAAATAGCCGTGCGAATGGCGGGCAGCCCTTCTTTGGTGGCCGGAATCTTAATCATCACGTTGGCCCGGTCCACGGCTTTCCACAGCTTGCGGGCTTCGGCGATGGTGCCGTCGGTGTCGTTGGCGAGCTTGGGCGATACTTCGAGGCTGACGTAGCCATCCGAGCTGTTGTCGTGGCTGTCGTAGAGGCCTTTAAACAAATCGCAGGCGGCTTGTACGTCGGCCACGGCCAGGCCTTCGTAGATGTCTTCGGCCGACTTGCCCTGCTGGGCCTGCTCCTTAATGGTATCGTCGTAGTCGGCCGAGCCGCCGATGGCTTTCTCAAAAATGGCGGGGTTGGAGGTGACGCCACGCAGGGCGTCTTCGTCGATGCGGCGCTTGAGCTCACCGTTTTGCAATACTTTCCGGCTGATGAAGTCGAGCCACAGGCTCTGGTCGAGGCGGCGGATGTCTACTAAAGGATTCATGGGCAAAGGGAATTGAGGTCTTAGAACAAACGGCTGGCGCCGGGAGGGGTTGTCCCGGCATCGCAACTTAGGCGCAGCCAAGTTACTACCGCTCAAACGCTGCTCTTGCTTCTTGCGCCATAACCTTCCCGGCGGTTTTGGGGTAAACGGGGGCATAACTTGTTTTTTCTCTCCTATGAAACTATCTCATTTACTGCTGGCTGCTGGCATTTGCAGCTTCAGCGCCGCTCAGGCCCAAACTACCCCCGCCGCTAACACGCAGCGCCGCCCCACTACCCTCACCCCTAGCAGCGCCGCCCCCGCGCTCAACCCCAATAGCGCTGCCAACACCCGTAGCTCCGTGCCCGCCGCCGGTGCGCCCGATGCTATCGACAACACGCCGTTGCCTGCAAAAGGCGAGCGCGCCATGAAGGACAAAAAGCAGAAAAGCTCCATGTCGTCGGGCAGCGGCAAAATGAAGAGCAAGATGTAAACCGCGCTCAGCCTGGCTCTTTCGCCTGCGAAGCGAGGCAGGCACCCGGTTTTGCCGCATTACGGGGCCTGAAGCACGCCCGTTTTTGGTCTGTTTCCCACATGGCTGGTACAAGAAGAGGCGCATCTGCTGAGCAGATGCGCCTCTTCTTGTACCAGCCATACTGGCGGCAGCCTCGCGCTACCGGGCAAGCCTTATTTTACCAGCCGCGTGGTGGCGGCACGCTCGCCGGCGCGCACTTGCAGCACGTAGAGGCCGGCCGCGCTGGGCAGCGGCAGCATTACTTGGGTGCCATCGGGGGCGGTTTTTAGCTCCTGCACCAGCAGCAGCGCGCCCACGGTGTTGTAGAGGCGCAGCGACACGGGCTGGCCGGCCGCGCCTGAAATCTCGACGGTGGCGCGGGTGCCCGAAACCGGGTTTTCGAGGGGGCGCACTTGCAGGGCGCCGGCGGCCAGTTGGGCGCCGGTAGTGGCCAGCACGCCGCAAGTGGTGGGCACGTCGGTCGACCAGTCGCTCACGTTCACATTTACGAAGGTGCCG
>Ga0265780_10010334_pt1 | contig 11130 bp, 10 predicted proteins | sample P1T30metagenome_FD_192432 | JGI IMG/M metagenome (GOLD analysis project Ga0265780, IMG submission 192432) | Plant litter microbial communities from East Loma Ridge, Irvine, California - P1 T30 | ecosystem: Environmental > Terrestrial > Plant litter > Unclassified | place: USA: California... | reverse complement strand
CGGCGTTCGTAACGAGTCAACATCAGGCTGAGGATAGCCAGGCATGGATGGAAGGTGTGATAGACGAATGCCAGAGGTTCCGAGTATGGTTGCAAGATCTGCCTGCGTGCGCGACGGCCCAGATTTCGTTACAATGTGATGTAGTCCAGACGACGTACCAGGGGCAGGAGGGGACCTTTTCTCAGGCTCAGGATCTTCGCTTCGAGCCGATGGCAGGACAAGAGATTCATTATCCGTGGTCGGCCTGGTCATCGTCATCAAGTTAGCTGCGTAGGCAACAGCAAACCCGGGATGATTTCGGCCTCTAGCGGCAGAGGGCGGCGACAGTTCTAGAGTACAATTTTGGGGTGAACGTAGACATCGTTCGTTTAGTCTGGCGGCTTGCTTCGGGTGAGGCAATGAGGGAAATGTGTCCCCAGCGAATGATTCTGCTGGGGTTATGCCTCCCAAAAGTGGAGGACACTTCCCTTGCACCGTTGAGGCATCGCTCGTACGTCCAGCGATAGAAGAGTCGCCGGGGAGCATATCAGATGCGATCTGAAGGCCCCTCCTAGAAGTATGGGTGTCTGTCGCATCTTCGAGCAGTGTTTCGCAGCAGTATTCTCCGTTCGCATTGGCCCATGCCATGGCCATGTCCAAGTCCTAGTTGTGCATCTCCAGAGTGGTGAAGGCTCCAAATACACTGATATCGATACTGCTTCGAAGACATGCGAGAACACAGGTCTCGTCATCGCTCAAACTAGCGAGTACAATGGCGATTTCGAGATCCTGCTCGGGGAAGAAGGCGTCCGTTCGGCTGGACATGGTGAATTCGGGATAGCGATGGTGATCAGTGCAACTGGTAACGATGGGATACGTGGCACAACGATGCTGGGGTGGTGGTGCACTGCAAGTCGCGCAGTGGCTCACGAATTGCTCGATGTGTAAAAGAAGCCGCCCGATAAACACCTTCCGTGATAGTCCGAGGGTTGTTCTTCGTGGACAAGGGGCGGGTATGGTTTTGAGCAGGAGCCGTGGCCATGAAGCAGGCGTCCTCTGCGCTTGCTAACCTTGGAAGAAGCCTTTCACTAGCACGAAATTAGTCTACTTTCGACATGGACGTACGTTCAATTTTGGGGATGAGTAAATCAAGCATTGGCACATGCATGATGATGGGCACATGGGAAATGAAAGTAAGTGTGCTATCTGGCGCAAATACTTGTTGCAACACAGGCAACCATGTTGGTCCTGATCTTATCCCGAATCCTCTACCACATCCAATTCTCGGCCCCATGGCTTACTAGCTTCTCCATCTACAGTACAGCTCCCTACAAAAAGTTGCTCATAAGTTTGAGTTATCAACTTCGTCGCTCAGTGTGTCCTGAAGACTGACACAATAGAACATGATGCGGTGTCGGCAATACACCAACAGTGAGCACAAGTCTCCCTGAAGCACACTAGAACCATATATTGCTGGGCTTCAAAAGCAGGCTTCTGTCTGTCAAGATCCTTCCAGTAGGCGCGGTATTGTCGCTATCTTCCGATGAAGAGGGTTGGAAGTTGAGACGAGTCAGACGATGAGGGCGCCAGGACTCGTCAGATGATCGATCCGCGCTACGAGCGCGTGACACTGCTCGAGAGCTACGTCGCAACTTGATCTCCTCTAAAGGGCTAAGCTCCTGACTCCACTGGTTCCCCAGACCATATTCGCCAGGTGAACTTGCGGCAGTAATTGGTGTCGACAGTAGGCTGTTCCGCTTTTCAGGTTTGACGCTCGGTAATGCCTTTCGGAGTTCTTTCAACATCCTTTCAAGTGGCGAGTACATAGATTTTGATTCCTGAATTATTCAAATCAAACACCCGTAATCAGAGTCAAATCAGGCTGAGTCAACACGAATCAAAGTCAAATCAGAGTCAAATCAGAGTCAGGTGTTGTTGGTGTTGTTGTATAATTATACTGCAAATGGGGTCCTTGGGGCCTCACTGTCGCTCCCATCATCACTGTCAATGTAGTTATTTGGCAGTCTATAAGCGAAACCACGGTGTGACCAATCCTTCAACAATTCCGAGCATCTAATTGTGTTGGCACTCAACTAAGATCTCTCCCACGACGTTGTCCTTCTCGCCTTGCTGAATGTTCGCTCTGACTCAGCGCTCATTGCAAAGACAGAGAGCACGTCAATAGCAAGTTGTGACAGGGCAGGGAAGGTTGATCGTTGTGTCGGCTGGGCCCACCACTCACTAACCGTCATTTGTCTCCCTTTTAGAGTTGGCAGCCGACTTGGAGGAGCAGAGATGAAGGCTTTAAAATTGTCCTCACTGTCTGCAACAACGGCCAATTGTTGTTGCCACCGATCAAAGGCTGACAACTCGGCTGCGGGGGTGTCTTAATCTCTCGGGCTGCTAGACGGGGTAGGCTCAAGCCGATCACGGTACATATGCCACAAGGCCTCTGCTCGTTGCAGACCTGATTTCAACCACTTCTTCTTCTCTCCTGTATTCCATTGGTTCTGTAGCCATTTGTAACGACGTTCTGGGTGCACAAGGGCAGCTGCAATGTAGGCACCACTCTCATCAATAAGCGCGTAGTACTTGCTAAAGAGGAACCAGGCCGTGTTTAGTGGGGCGAGCAGAGTCTTGTGCTTGGAGTAGTGCCTCTGTTAGTCTTTAAAGTAGTTAATTAGGAATTCTGTAGATAGTTGGAAACAGTCAAGGGTCGCTTAATGTCCCTCTGCTTTAAGAGTTACCTCCTTAAAAGGAAGAAGGAAGTTGTAGACATGCTCTAAGAGTGTCCAGTCGTCGTCTGTAAGCATAACCAACTCCAGAGCATTAGGATATCTTGCACACAACGCGTCGAGGATAGGCCTTGTTCTAAAGGCCTCTTTAATTATAAGAAGCCAACCATTCCACCGTGTCTCGCCAGGGATCTTAGGGATAGTTGCTAGGCACTCTGGAAACCCTTTTGCCAGTCTCTTAAAGGCTTGACTGAACTTGTCGTCTCGCAGTATAACTGCAAAACTGCGGAGTTTTGCAAGTGCAGGGTGCCTTGCAAGGGCCGTGTCTGCAATATCGTAGTTACTACTACTGTAGCTCTCTGTCCCATCCCTATCAGACTCCAGCTGTAACAACCATGCTCTTTTATATGCTAGTTCAGCTGCTTCTTTATTAGTTGCGAATATAAAGACCTGTGTAGCGAGGTTGATAATATGGCCAATGCAACGTAGTCTTCGCGTTTTCTCAGTCCAGTAGCTAATGCCTTCAGCACGCATAAATGCCTCAATTGCACGGACAAGCGTGTTATTCACTCCGGCGTTGTTAGAGGTTATCCAGCCCAGCCGTGTAGTGAGGTTGTACTCGTTAATAGTCCGTATAAGAATTGTAGCCAAGTATGCCCCAGATTTAGACTCTTCGTCGTCAACGCCAACAAGGTCAAGAAGGAATTGAATTAACTGTCTATTTTGGTCCACAAACTGGACATTCACCGCCTAGAAGTGCTTGTGCCCGTGCTTCGTCTTCCACGTGTTAGTGCTAATATAGAAGCAGCTAATTGTATCGTCGCAGAGATATCAAATAACCTCCTCTTGTTGAGCGCGGAAGTTCCAGACAATGCGTGAGGACAGTGAGCTACTAGAGCGAAGCAATACATGCTTAGCCTTAGGGTTGACAGCCATAATTAACGCTTTAAATTCGTTATAGACCACTGATTTGTGTGATCTACTGCACGCGGTCACAAAGCGGGCGAGGGCGTTGCGGAACAACTGCTTTTGAGCATCACTGCGGAGGACTGTGACGGTTTAATTGTGACTGGATTCAGCATGCTTTAGAGCCATACTATGGAGGCCTTGTTGCAGGCTGTTGGCTTGTGCAATTGTTGAGGGTGTAGCTGAGAACCTGCCCACAAAGATGGCATGTTTTCGGAGGTGACGAGCCGCATTGCTTGATGGGCCTTTCCAGCTACAATTGTCCTCTGCGCAGTAGAAGATTTGATGGCCATGATCATCCCTCTCAGCCTCGTAGGGTAGCCGTGCTCTTGCATGCTTCCAAACTGACTTGTCCTTCTGCCCGAGGCCTCTGTAAGGTGTACTGCTGCCCCTCTTCCTCTTAAGAAACAGTGCCCCAGTCTCTGTCGCGTGCGCAGAGTTGCGATGCCGTGAGCTTGGGAAGCATAAAGATGCCACCAATTTTAGGGTTGCGAACTGATAATTGTAAGTTTGCCGGGCATTCAGATCGTGCAATCCTTGGGTTCATGTACGCCGCTGGCCGCTCATCCTCGTGGTGCCCCTCAGGTGCCCTTTTCATGCAATCGGACCGGAAAGGTTAGCTTCGCCAGCATGTCGACGCGCTCCAAGCTCAGCCTCCATCATGTGACAAAGAGCGAAGTCCCTTTCCAGTCTTCCAGGTCTTTGTCAAATGGCGTTGCGTTGTGATGACACTGGGATAGTGGTAAGCCAAATAGCTCCACGCCTTCTTCGACAGAAACCAGGGTATTGAGAGGAAGAAGTCGCGCAAGGACTTTTGCAGCTCACCACCATTCTTCGGCGTGACTAAGAGAAGAGAAGAAGTGCGCAATAGAGGCACATAAGCACCAAATGGTTACCTAGGAACAGCAGATGCGTGTAGCGTCATTTGCTGTCTCGATCGCTTGCCACTGCCTTGGTTCGGGTTACCCCGGCTGGTCATGGACGACAAAAGGCGCGATAGATACAATGAGGGCTGCGGCGTGTGGCAACGGGTGCTCAAAGCTGCGAATGCCATTGTGCAGTGGTATTCAGTGGCATGCCGCCAGCTCACGGATGCCGAATGTCTCACTGCAAGGCACAGCAAGCGGGTTCGGAGATGGGCTGCTGCTGGCACGCAGAACTTCATGTCGCATGCGAATCAGCCGCTGCTCGCCGATGTTGAGTGCGCATCGCCATGAACTCTCTCAGACCAGGTAAAAGGTTAAAGTCTATTACTTGGGCACTGCAAATTTAAAAAAAACATATGAGAGTTCCGGTAAGAGCGAACAATGGCTTGTTGTTTGCAAAGGAGGCGGATGGAACGACTGCGCCGGAGATCAGGATAGCAAGCGCTACGGCTTAGGTCCACGCGTTACAAAGACACGACCGACCACACGGACCCCCTTGGAAGACACGGCCAGCCAAGAACATGATGAAGAAAGCGATGCACTGCAAATTTGAGATAGAAAATGATAGATGATGCAATTGTTTAAGCAAATAATGACTTTAGTCTATAAAGCTGTATCCGTGCTAGCGCCATATCTCACGCCAAGGTCCTCAACTCCGCCGCTTCGAGGAGTCTTGAATGCGTGGTAGGCGATCCAGGCGATCCAAATGAAGCCAGGCCCAGGTTCCGCCTGCAAAACCCAGCCATGGCCACCGAGAGCCTGCCCTCTCCATGCCCTCTCACTTCTACCTCATTCAATAGCCAGCACCTGCATCGCTGCCACGGTTTGCGTGCATCCTCTGCCAACCACGCCAAAGTTTGCGAAAGGCCACGAGAAGGGTGTACCGGTAGTCCGTCAAGGGGACGCCGCTTGCGCCGCCAGCTGACACAACCTTGAAAGACCTGCGACTGCCCAACAGCCGCAACTCCCATCACCCTCCCACTCCAACCTCCCAACATTACCTCTACCACCACGACGGGCCATCGCGACATCGCGTCGTCGACTCACCCCATCGCGAAAATGTCCAAGCCCGCCAAGTCAAAGACGATCATCCTCAAACTATCACCAAAGGCTCTCGTCGCCTTCCCACACGACGCCGCTGCAACACCACCACAGTCGAAGCCAGCATCAGCGCCCGACACGCCCGCGCCCAAGATCATCGAGCCGTCGAACGACACCCCTGCCGACGCCTCTACCGTGATGAACGGAACCTCCACACCGTCATCACTTGCACCGCCCGCCGCAGGGCCAAAGCGAAAGGGCCCTGCGCCCAAGAAGCGCACCATCGCTGCTGTCGATGGCGCAACCAACGGCGCCGCGTCAAAGGCACGCGGCAAGCCAGGCCCCAAGACCAAGAAGCAAAAGCTGGGCGACATGATCAACGATCCCAACTCCACAACACCCTTGGCCATGCCAGCACCAGCGCAGAAGCTGGGACCCAAAGCCAACGCTGGCGCTATCAACGCCAACCTGCGCAGCCTCGACCGCACCGGCAAGTTCAAGTGCAGGAAGTGGCAGAAGACTGGCTTTCGGATACGGACATTCACTGGATCTGTTGTCGAGCTGCCGTCTTGGAAGGCGCCGCGCCGTTTGGCCGCCTTTTCCGAGGATGTGAAGAGCGACTCGACTGGATCTAGCGATTCCAAGATCAAGGACGAGAGCAGTGCTATCAGCGACAAGAGTGGCCTTACACCTGCGCCACCAGCTCTGGATGTCATGGCGAGCTCACCAGCACCCGTTGCTGCCAGCTGAATACATTTCCATCACTGTTGGCATATCGAATCATTTGGACGGGTCACATACCCTCCTTGACACTGTCAACGGCCTTGTGCCACTTCTATCCCATCTTCTTTGCATTCACAAGTTCTGCATCTACACTGTCAGGATAAAGGAAAAGCACTTTTCTGCTATGCCATTGTGGCGTTGCTTCACTGCGGTTTCGGGTCCGCCACTTGTTCTTTCATGTACTGCCCACTTTCTCTAGCATTGGAGTTCTTGGGCGTATTGCATACTTCGGTTGGTGGTCTTCATGGCGTTTGGGCATGGAAAGTCTCACCCATGGCGCAGGATTTGAGGAACCAAGAAGCTCATACACACTTTACAAGATATTAGCAAGGGCAGCGAAGCTTAGTGCGTAGTCATACTGGATATCACGGACTTGAATAATCAGAACTCATTCGCAATGCACGTCAATCTTCAGTGCTTGTCAAAGGGTTGCCTCTGTACTTGAGCACGTGCATGCTATTCGTCGTGATGCTTGACCTCTAGAAGGCCTGTAGATTCTTGATTCAGCGTTAGTTACAGTAATAAGAAGAACAGATTGCCACTCACTCGTCTCGTGATTACTATAACTGTCCTTATTATGCAAGTTATCAGCATGACGACGCGAGATGGCGTGCCAGCGTGCATGTGCGTTATCGCGGGTCGATAGCCAACCTTGTCCCCGCAGTAGTGTACGGTAGCTCGGACGCATCCAAGGTGCCATGCCCATGTCTGGACCTCTCGTCACTCTGGCTCTCTTCCCATCACTCGGCTTGATAGCATCTGTGCCAGCTCAGACGATGAATGTGCAAAGACCTACTACAGCGCTGTCAGTCCTTGGTCTCGCCAACTGCACCTGCCCATAGCTTCCGACTCCGCATCCACCACGTCCACGGTCCGACCACCACTCGGCACGGCTAGCACGCGTTTCTGCGCTCTTTTGGGGATTCGAAGAAGGTCAGGACTATTGGGGATTGAAGAGTCATCCAAGTCTTGTTCGATAACACGTGAAAGTGTTGCGACCGCTTCAACGTCATCGTCTGCGCATCTTCCCACATCATCACCATGTTCACCGGGCGCCGCTCCTCATATGCCGCCGTGGCCAGCGGCAGTACGGGCACCAGCCAGCCCAACCAAGCTCATCCCGCGCCGACACGCTCCGGGGCCTTCTCCCACCTCACGAACAGCGCGAACTCAACTCCGCACAACACCAGCCACCACCGCCTCTCGCGCTCCATTGACGCCGACGGTCACCACAGCAGCATGGGCACCAGCTGGACAAGGGGCGGACCGCTGCCATCGTACTCCAGTCAGGCGGGATACTGGCAAGGGCTGGGCGGAACAGCGCAGGACATACCGCCCTTCTTTGTGCCGTCGTACCTGCGCGGATCGAAGCACGCCGAGAGACTGCAGGAGATACACAAGGCGAAGCTGGCCGCGCAAAGGGAGCACAAGTCGACGCACTCGTCAGCGGCAGGCTCATTATCCACCAGCTCAAGTAGCATAAACCTGCACAAGATGGCGCCCTCGCATCGAGGCATGGCACACGAGATCGTAGAGCGAGCGCCCGTCTTCGTCGACGAACCCGCACCGTGGCCCACGAGATGGAACGACAACGACAAGTTCGCTCAGCTGGACATTGAGGAAAATGGGCGGCAAGCCAAGTTCACGGGCTCGCAGAAGACACACGACGAGGCGGCAGCGGTGCGCGCGGACTACCCCATGCCTCGGCAGTGTGGCATATACTACTACGAGGTCACGGTCATGTCCAAGGGCAAAGACGGGTGGGTGTCTCTCCAGAAGGTGTGTTGCTGGGCTAATGATTTGCAGAAGAATGATAGGCATCGGCTTTGCGGGACCCAAGGTCGCCCTCAGTCGAATACCGGGCTGGGAACCAGACTCGTATGCATACCACGGCGACGACGGCCAGCTGTTCAGCAACACAACGTCCGGCAAGGCCTATGGGGCAAAGTTCGGCACGCTAGATGTCGTTGGCTGTGGCATTAATTTCAGGACGAATACGGCCTTTTTCACCAAGAATGGTCAAATGCAGGGTATGTAACATATCCGCATCGGCCCCGCATGGTACTGGTACTGGTACTGACTAGTCTAGGAAACGCGTTCCGAGACTTAAAACCCAACATGCCCTACTACCCTACCATAGGCATGAAGAAGCAGGGTGAGACATTACGCGCGAACTTCGGCCAAGAACCATTCGCTTTTGACATCGACAAGATGGTGCAGGACGAGAAAGCAGCCATACAGGCGGAAATAGCACGCACGAAGTTGTCTGACAAGGTCGCGACTGACGAGACAGAGTTCATACACCAGCTGATCGGACAATACCTGGCACACGACGGCTACGTCGAGACTGCACGGGCATTTGCGGACGAGGCGATAGAAGAAGCAAGAGCACTCGCCAGTGATGAGGACGCAGACATACCCTACACCGAGACCGTCGAGGATCTAGACGCGCTGAACCGGCAGAGTATGTCTTTCTGACCGTTCACAAATGCTATACTCACATCCCCCAGAAATCCGCACCTCCATCCTCGAAGGCGACATCGACAAAGCCCTCAAGCACACAACTGCCTACTACCCCTCCGTCCTCCGCGACAACGAAAACATCTACTTCAAACTTCGCTGCCGCAAATTCATCGAAATGATCCGCTCATGCAACGCCCTCACCGCACAATGCCACCCCGTGCCCACGCCCTCCTCAAACTCCAAGAAACGCAACTCCACCGCCACAGACGAATACGACTTTGAGATGGAACTCGACGAGCAGCTGGGCGTCCACAATCCACCTAGCTGGGACAACAATGACGACGAGGAGCTGGAAGACATGGAAATGAAACTGCAGCAATTGACCCAAGATACTATCAGTTATGGCATGGAGCTGCAGCGCGAGTTTGCGAATGATCCGAGGAGAGAGGTTAAGAGAGCGTTGGAAGATACGTTTGCGCTGATTGCGTATGAGAATGTGGGTGAAAGTGCGCTTGCGCCGCTGTTGGAGGAGAAAGGGAGGGTTCCCGTGGCGGAGGAATTGAATAGTGCGATACTAGGTGCGTTTGATGTGGAGAGAGAAGGGGAGAACCTGGGACGGGGCTAACGAGTGACAGTATCCCTGGGTAAATCCTCCTCATCAGCGCTCGAGCGCCTCATTCAACAAACGACCGCTCTGGTTTCAGAACTAGGGGATGATGGTGGGCCGGGCGCGTTTATCAATGTGCGGCGAGACTATTTGCAGTGAACGAGGGTGGTTTTGTGGCTTGCGTCTTGCATGGGTTGGCGCGTTTTGCGTTTGCGTTTCTGGGTGTCTTGGGATTGGGCATGGGATAGGAAGTCACTTTTGCATCGATTGATTGATTGATTGACTGGAAGTATGCTGTTGGAGACCCCGAGTGATTGAGAACGAAAGTAGATAGGACACGTGGAGCCGGGGAAGGGCTGGGAGTGGAACGAGCAGATAGATGGATGTGAAATACTCAACTCCAGTACCTGAATTATTCTTGGGTTGTATAGTGAAATCTTTTGTGAAGACCAATGGAGGAGGACAATTGAAAAGTTTTGTTGGGCTGGCAGCAGCAGCTAATGCAATCATGTCTGACTGGATTTTGATACTGCGCGAGCTTTGTTCAGGTTGTCGTTTGAATATCCTTTGCTTACTCGGGCCAGCACTGAGACTCTCTGGTGTCCACACGGCTTGTTAGATCCCCAGTCGTGACGTCTTACCGTCCCTCTTTTCCTCACTATCGACCAGCCACTGTCGCTCACATCAGCACAGTACCTTTCCAGTCCCTTTCTCCAACTACCCCTCTCTCCCCCTCACCACGGTTTCCACCATCTCGTCCCCCCCTCCCTCGCGTTCTTCTTCCCCGACCCCTCCCCCACCCTATCAAAAAACACAACCATAACCGTCGTATCATCAACCGCATACCTCCCCATCGGCCCCGGCACAGAAAGCACACCCGTAAACAACCCCCTCCTCGTCCCCCCCAGCGCATTCCGTGCCAAACACACCGCAGCATTCTCATCCTCAATCGCAAAAAACTCAGGCGTCGCTCGCCAGTCCACCGACTCGTCCTTTTCGGGATCGCATGTAACGCCTGGATCGGGCGTCATTGCTGCGTTGAACGGTGGCGGGTTGGCGGCGAGGTATTTGGGATCCAGGTGTCCGCGCGCTCGAGCTTCGAGCCAGCGCTGCACGCACTCGACTGCGTGTTCGGACGAGATACGATCCCATAGCCCGTCACTCGCCATGATCATGAAGTCACTTCCCACCATCCCTCCATCTGCCCTGACAACCTGCGTCTCGGTAACTTCCGGCTCAGCAGTCATATACGGCGGCGTCTTATTCCCCGCTCTCGGACTCGGCCCCCAGAATTTATGCTGCACGGTCTTGATGAAGTCGTTGTCCCATTTCCAGCGGTGGTCGCCGAACGCGCGGGTTACTGCTATGCCGAGTAAGCGTCCGGATTTGGGATCGATGATGGAGGGCTCTTCCGGGTGCAGGGCGGTCAGGCGGGATACTTCGGTGGGGTTGAAGCCTGTTTGGTCGGTGGAGAGGGGGATGCTGGTGTAGCAATTGGTCGAGGTGTTGAAGCGGCCTAGTACGGCGCGGGAATCGCCTGTACATGCTACGCGCAGGATGTCTTTCTCTGGGTCGAAAGTCGCGAGTAGTGCGCAGGAGCCTGAGAACGCAGGTGTGAGTGCTGCTACGG
>Ga0265780_10010333_pt1 | contig 11132 bp, 15 predicted proteins | sample P1T30metagenome_FD_192432 | JGI IMG/M metagenome (GOLD analysis project Ga0265780, IMG submission 192432) | Plant litter microbial communities from East Loma Ridge, Irvine, California - P1 T30 | ecosystem: Environmental > Terrestrial > Plant litter > Unclassified | place: USA: California... | reverse complement strand
CGCTCGGGACCAACAATCAGGCGGTCTCCTAAAATTACGAGAGCAGTGTTACACTCAGCTTATGCGCTTTCGATACCAATCAAGATGCTTTGTTGCCAAGACTATGCACGTTACTGCAATTAAGAGTTTGCGTAAATTGTATGAACAATGAATATGTTGATTTGGTGTATATGTAACTACAAAGGTCATCTTGCTCGTTGAAAGGTCAGCAAGTGTTGCGCTGTGCTCGGATTGCCTATCAGTGGTATACGACCACTGGCGATACATGCGCAGCGAAGTCCTCAGTGCGGAATTTAGGTAGCGTAGCGCCATGTGATGACCTCTCCAGTCCTCTCTTCCTCGAGCCCGATGGCCTTGTTCTTTCGCACAGACCACATCTTCGCTAGTAGGGAGAATAATATCGTTGTAAGGCCGCGCGGCAGGCCTGTACGGTATATACTATTGGTATATACTATTCTGCACAGCATGATCTATCGTTGAGATAGATCATTGTTACCTTTTTGGCATGCTGGCGCAGTGGGTGCAGACCTGTGTTCTGACAATCGTGAGCCCGCAGCCTACGATGATGACACCACCCATTTGGTAACGCGGCTCTTGACTGCGGAGGAAAAAGTATGGCGAGAACCAATGCGAGATACTCGACACACAGTTTGCAATAGCGATTAAGGCTGCACGCTTTGTAAGTGGCCGTGGAACAACGGTAGTCTCCCACGAAAGTTGGATATTGAGACTGACGAAAGGTCCTGAACAGAGTAGGACAAGTGAGAAGTACCGCGCATCGACGTTCAGGGTGGAGATCATAATGACAGCACCGATCAGAGTCATCGAGATTGACCCGATGATATGCCAGCAATGCTCCAACCTTTTGCCTGAGGACCAGGACACAAGGAGTGTGTCGACATAGGCGATGATGTACGGTGGAGCTTGTACAAGATAAGTTTCGACCTTGCCAAAGCCAAGGGTGCCAACGATAGATGGGAAGAAGTCCTTGAAACTCTGCGCAATGATGAGCGCAAAGTGCATACCAGCGAAGAACCACGTGAAAGGGCCTCGGATCGCTAACATGACGCCTTCCCACATGTCTCCTTCGTCGTCTTCGCTCTTGCCTCCAGCAGAGACAAGTGCACGGTATTGTGACATTTGTCGTTCTTCCTCGGTGAAGAAGTATGTGCCAGTGTCATCGGGGAAGTTTGGAAGTAGCCTGAAGATAAAGAGTCAGCATATGTCTCTCAAAGTTCTCCAGCATGAAAGGTCTTACCAGAATCGAGTAATCGCAACGAGTATCGAAATGATGCCCTCGAGAAGCAACGCATGGTAGAAACTTCCAATCCAGCTTCTTCAGAACAGCCTTGTTCAAGGCCTCGATCTATTCCTCAGTCTTATCTGCAAGCAAGGGATACCTCTGAAGATAGCTTGCATCAGTGACCGGGTCGGCATTCTCGGTTTTGACGATCTCCACGCTCTGCTTTGGGGTGGATTCGTGTGCCATGATGTTCGAGGCAGAGCAAACTTTGAAGAAACTTGTAGCGTGGTCGATCGTGTACGGTTCGCCCCCTGGGATCTGGATCTGGTGGTCATTTTATAGATTGTTCATTTCAGCTCGGCAGTGTATGCCCCAAGGTCGGCAATGCCACCTGTGTCCACAGCCAAGCGTACGAGGTGGTCGACTATTTACTTCTGCACACTTGGCATACATCGTGGAGTCCATCTTCCCCAGACCCCAGACCCCAGGATACCACGCCATGATTCGAATATCTTGGTGTGCAGGGCTCTGCCGGGGAGCGTGCAGGCGAGCCCGGCGCCTCTGTCCGATGCGGAGAAATGCCATCGGTGGTCACCCGGGTCGGGAACGTTGGAAGACTGTAGTGCGGCTCGTGTCGAAGTGTCCGACGTCCCGAGAGAGCCATTGTCTGACTCATTCGCGTGCCTGCGAGCTTGCGCAAACCGCTCCTTCAGACACTGTTATTGAAGTTGTATTTGTAATCTCTGGATGATAGTAAACCTTACTACCTAGGTAACAGGTCACTGTTGCTCAATCTTAAGATAGTCAAGGACTACAAGTCAACTAGCACGGAAGTGGACTTTTGAAAGCGGATGATATGGTTGTCCACAAAAGGCTGATTCGCTATTTCGATATCACCGGTCATGGACTCGAGTTGTGTCATTTTGTAAGATGAACCGCCGTGTCAAAGTTTTTGTGCAAAGCAAACAAACCATGACTAAGCACGTTTAACGTTCTTCCCCTCATTGATTCAGCAATGCCTATCTCTCGGCCCCCGAAGCCTTTTTGATTTTCCAGGGACCTCGTGACTGATATTTCACCCCAGCCTCGATTGCTTGCAAAGCGTGGGTTGCGCACGGCCGTAAACCTCGGCAATGTCCACCATTTCTTGCGTGCTTGCACCTTCATCATTAGCCATTGTAACATGGCTAAATGATCAAACGCACATGGCAGGGCTAATGGTACAAGCTTCCGAACGATGTTGGAGAAGGAAGCAAAAGGTTTATAACTTATTTCATGCAACAAGACCATTTGGGCTCACGGCTTTTTCTAGTGCTCGCGGGAGTTCCCTTGCTCACAATGCAGTGCAGCTTCAGCGACGTGCACGCAAAGAAGACTCGGTTATACAGCTGAATCGCCTGGTTCGTGCAGCCTAAGCTACATTGAAGCGCTGAAGCATAGGATCCAAGGGCTACAAGCACAAGTCCAAGGCGAAGATGCTCAATCCGCCACGCCATCGAGCCAGCTTCACACGCGCATATCAGGCTAAAATGCCAAAATGCCGCTCTCCAACCTCATTCGGGCTTCAGCAACCCTCGAGGTCTTGGATGATTCGCAGAATGACCTACATGACATCATGCAGGAAGCTTCGTATCTCTCACTTGCTGCTATGGCAGAACGCACAGATCGCCAGCCGTTGCCGATAAAAGGTCTCTCAAACTTGACTCTGCTGTACGCTGCGATCGGCGTCTCAGGAGCCAACCCAGCCACTTCTTCAGAGACCAATACACTGCGATCTGGTCCCCTTGCGAACTTTCGCAAGGTGCATGGTGTTCAATCGACATTTCATGATACCGCCTTTCTTACTGAGACTGTCGAAACCGCGCAGTATTATCTTCCGTTTCTAACAAATATTGATCTAAAGGAGATAATCGACGTCGTCCCTCAAGAGCAGGAAGGCAACGCATTGGCTAGTGTGGCGACTGAATCACCCGGAACGGCTTTCATGGCTTACATTGCGCTTGCTATCGGGCTTCTTCAATCTCCGGCTTATGTCTACAAGGAAACCTTTGCAACAGAATATGCCCTCAAGGCGGTAGATCTCGTACCGCAAGTATTTGACCACGAGAACGATTTCACGATTGTAAAGTGCTTGACCGCGCTCACGATCTACTCGTTCTACACGGCTTTCGAAGGATCGACATGGCATCTACTTGGTCTAACTATGACACGCTGTATTGCATCTGGTATGCATACCAGCCGAGTTTCTGATCCTAATGCGGAGGAAGAAGAGAAGCAAAAGTGCTACAAGGTTTTTCTGGACGTCATATTCGATGGACAACTATCTTAGCACCAGTCTCGATCGGCCAGTCTGTCTCAGCGACGATGGCATTACAGTGAGCGTACCGACAACGACGGGTACAAATATGCAAGGGAAACTCCGTTGCGCAGTTGAGCATGCTCAGCTACTTCGAACCATACGGCAGTAGCCTGATACAGATGCTTAGATTCACTACATTAATCTCCGTCATTGGCATGAGACGATTTTCCCACCTTCTGCTCTCTCGCAAGAAAACTTGCGGACTCTCCAACAGACCCAGCTACTTATACGTGGCCTTATCGAGCTCATCAAAACGCCATCTGCGAAGGCAAATGAAAACTGGGGCACGATGCTGTGCGGAGCTGAGCTGGATATCATTGACTACCTCAACCTTTTTGAACGCCACCATCTCGACCAGCGCGGCGCACCCTCGACATTTGACGCTTTCGATATTTTTGCAGCTGGGATTTTGATACTGCAGCTATCCCTTGATGTTGACAATAGCGTCGCTACACGTCAAAAAAGTGTGGCGCAGGCTACAAACATTCTCACAATGCTCTCCGTACGATACCCATCGGTTCATTGCTTGAGAGATATCCTCTCAGAGTGTCTTGAAATATCCATGGCCAGTCAACTCTTTCGACCAGTATCCTTGGATCGTCTTCGTGCCCTCATTAGATGTTCAGAGGTCAACATATCTTTTCCTCTTCAAAATCTGATGATGGCCGAGTCGAGATCTTGAACGGAGACTCATGCCACCGCGCTTTTGAACGTCGTACGGAATAAGGGCCTAATTCGTGCTACAGCATATTGCCAACTACAATAGAAAATATGTATAAGTATTCTATCCCTGATCGCTTTCCATTATAGTTGAGAACCTCTAGTATCCGAAAATGCATAATCGGCGTAGTGCTAGAACAGAATCAGCATAGTAGAAAACAGAAATAGCCGTTGAAGTACTCCACGTGCTCAAATTCTTGAAGCTTTAAATAATCGTACACTCCTGGAGAAATTCCCATCTACTGCAGGTTGTCACCTGAGACGGAAAGCGACCGCGATATCTGATAGCCCGAAGCTATACACAGCATCGTCATGCTCCGATTATTACAGCAAGTCCCCGTGTATTGCTTCAGGCACTCTAATCGCTATCCATCGTAGGTGAGAACCTGCAGTAGTAGAATAGCCTATCGGAAATACTAAGATGCTATGTGTTAAGCGAATGTGTGGGGTGTTTAGTTCATGTCCGAAGTGGCCGAGTGCTGCTTGGCAGCTTTCAGACGCGTCCGATGCACATCGCCCCAGATTTTCAAGATGCAACGGACACTCCACAAGCTTAGTGGACATGAACAAGGTTAGGGTGCGACATGCGGCAATGTAGTCAGGCCCTCATCACAAGCGCTACGCATCGGTCACAAGCCGACATGCTCGGTTTATATTTGGAAGAGACCACTGACATTCGATCATACAGCCGTGTCGCATCCATCTTTAGTCCTCGCATACTGAAATCCTCTGATCTCGACCTCGCATTATTGAACTGAGACATTATGGCACCAGGCCGTATTTCACCTGTCGAGTCGACACCTTTAGGAAAGGCAACCAAACCTACTGTATACCTCTTGGACAGATTCCATCCTGATGCAGAGAAGCATGCACAATCATTGTTCGATGCAGTCCTTCCTGGTGACAGCCGTCACGCGCAATGGCGGGAGAAGGCTGAATACCTACTGATTCGAGGCTCATACCTGACAGCGGATGACGTGCAGTCAAGTCCCAGGCTCAAGGCGCTTGGAAAGCAGGGCGTTGGTATGTAGTCCACGGCTAGAATCTCCTTACACGACCTATGTATCTAACGATGATGTAGGTATTGACAAGATCGACGCCACAGCATGCAGTGAACGGGATATCAAGATCTTCACCACTCCTGGCGTCAATGCGCAAGCCGTCGCCGAAACCGTCCTAACACTCACAATGTCCGTGGCACGGCAAGTGGGTCACATCACGGCGCAGCAGAGCCATGGCAAGCTGGTGCCGAAAGAGAAGTGCTCAGGTCTGATCATAAGCGGCAAGACCATAGGCATTGTTGGTATGGGAAATATCGGCCAAAGGGACGCCAGGATATTCCAAGGAGGACTGGGATGTGACATTGTTGCATACGACCCCCTACTGCCCGCAGATGCGTAGGCAGACATACCACACACGCGCGCGAAGACGCTGGATCAGGTCCTGGAAGCATCTGACGTTTTTACGCTCCACGTCCCACTACTTCCTCAGACACGTAACCTCATTGGGTACCAGCAGTTGTCACAAATGAAGAGCAACGCAATCTTAATCAACGCCGCGCGGGGTGGAATTGTCAACGAAGCGGACTTGGAACGCGCCTTGAATGATGGGTTGATATTTGGCGCGGGACTGGACTGCCACGAACAAGAGCCGCCTACACAAGAGCAATATGGTGGGCTCTGGGACACGGGACGCGTAGTGGGCACACCGCACATTGGTGCTGCCACTGCACAGACGCAGATGGAGACGGCGATGGCCGCGGTCGACAGATTGGCCGAGTATATAAGAGCAACTCAATAAATGAATGGCGTTTGATCCCAAAAGTTACCGTCCATTGGTATTGATCCCCATGCATACTCACCGAGCCCCGCCTCTAGTTGCATCATGAGGTCGTCAGTGAGGCCGAGGCTAGGCTCTTGGGAGTCCAACGCATAGTTCATATTGAAATGATCCATATTGAGACTCAGCTCATTGTTGTCTTGCGATAATGCCTCGAATGCCGCGTCGTAAGCTTGGTGGACGTCATGCGAGCTGACGTCGGAGGGAAGCTGATCCGTGTGTGCCGTGTTAGCATTCAAGGGGATTGCAGCAGCAGCCGTAGGGTTCATTGGGTGTGACTTGTCTTTGAGGCATTCGTCCTTCAGAACATCGAACACTACAGCCGCAGACCCCGCATCGGGCATTTTATCCTTAAAGAACGATAATATGCCACTGCATACGTCAAGCGTCCTGACAGGATCGCGTTGCTGGATCTCTGTGTCCGCGAGACGTACGCGAAATGTCACGGTTAAGCCCGCCATAAAGATGACCTGAAAGTAGCTGCGTGTCCACGTTATGGCTCGCTTTTCCATCAGATCAGCGTAGAGTTTGATTATGCGACTAGCCGATACGTAGCAAGCGATGAGTATCTCTTTGACCGCAGGGTCAGCGTACGGTCTGGAGGGTATGTTGTGCATCGCGCCTCTTGCTAGCAGGAGCAAGTCTTTTTCGAGAAGAAAGTCGTGCCATTCGGCTCGCTCGTACAGGGAGCGTGGTGATGGGAAAATGGGTGCTGTCGATCACCAGTCTCTCAATTCCTTCCGATATTGCGCAAAAGCAGAATAGACGTGACCAATAGATTTGAACTCTGGTAAAATCGCACCACTCGCAGGACCAGGCGCTGCTGAGCTTCGACCGGTATAGAATGTCGAGTGAACGCGAGAGCTGATGTGCCTCAGGTGAATACAGAAGATGAATACAGACACTTCAGTAGGTGTCGCCATACTCGGTGCTATCGAGTCGAGACTGCACATGCCAGCGTTGATGAGGTATTCGTCGTTTGCATCGAACGGAAGTGGCACATCAATGTCAGACTCTGCTATGGCGAAAGGTCTGCCCAAAATGCCAGAGCTATAGCGATCAAGGACGTAGCACTCCCAGAAAATGCGCCGACGATGCTGTTCAGTGAGAGGGTCCAAAGCTTGGGTCGGCCTTCTTTGAAGTTGCCACTCGATACATTGTCGCATACAGAGTTGGGAAATCTCCCACAAAGAAGTTCCGATGTGGTGATACATGCCAAATCTGACCACCAGAAGCAGGTTCTGTATTGCATCAATATCTTTTATGAGAGGTATTTTACCGAGATATAACTCAGCAGCCATGAAATATCCGTATAGATGTTCGTTACTGATGCCTGCGCGATATCGTGTAGTTGCACTGATGGCGAACACCATCAGAAGTCTGAAGTGATCTTGATCGGAAGATGCTGTTGACAAGTCGTACACGCGATTGAAGATGCTGAGAACTTCTTGACGCAGCAGGAACGTATGGTGAATATGGAAGCGTGGGAAGTAGTTCTCTAGTAGCTGCTCTCCTTCCTGTAACGGCGGTAGTGCATTTGGCGTCAGGTGAAGTTTTTGTATGCTCGGACGGGTTGCGAGCTGGTGCAATATACGGGTTCGATGTCGTTGCCATTTCGCCTCGGACAGAATGCTGTGGAGGGAACCGAGACCACTACCATCACCAATAAGGCCGCTGCGAGAAGCAGTGGTGCCTCCAGTCGTTGGTCCTGTAGGTGGCCCAGAAGGCGGTGCTGTTGGCGATGTTTCGGCTGCTTCCGAAGTGGTTGTGGGCCCCTGGCTTGCTTCTCCACGTTCGCTCGCGTGTTCACCGGCTCTTTCGCCAAACTTTGCCTTCAGTTCGGCTTCCTGCTCTTCCAATCGCTTGATATAGTCGCGCGCATATTGTTCTCCGGTTAATAGATCAACAATGATACACGCGACGTTCCCCTTGGTGCAGCTTGTGCACTTGGTGCCTGCCGATCGCATTTAACTTTGCGTACTTCGCATTTTTGACAAGCAGGTAGCACTTGTATGTCGCTCGACATCGTCCTCCTTCATACCGGCCGTGTTACGTGGCCCTTCATTGGCGATGCAACATATGTGCAGAAGATTGTAAAAGAGATCAGACGGCGCAACCCGCAGATCGGAGGCAGCCCGAGCGGCGTCTTGCGGACTAGCACGCTGAGGTCAGGTGAGGAGCGTCGTGCACGACGACTGCGCCACAAGTGCATCACAGGAACAGCAATGCCAGGTAGAGGGGATCAACATGCGATGGATCGACAGGCTAATCAGAAGAAGGACATCAGATAGGCCTTTCGTCCCGACTCTGTGACTGCGGTCGCTGGCTTGTCGAAATGGCCCCCAACTTGTGTGACACTCTCTCGAACAACCACAACAGCTAGCTGATCTTTGCATGCCCAAATAGGGGGTCGTGTCACCCAGGATCAAGATCTTACATTTTCCCGCTTCGGAGAGCTATCAACGGTTTTCTTCTACACGTTTCGAAAAGCACACAACAGCCCGTACACCTGATAATCGCTGCGGTTTACAGATGATCTACTGTCTTCATTAAGAGTCACAGTATCGGTATTGACGCTGCATTCTAGAAGCTGCGATTCAGAATGAGTCTGGTTGTTAGAAGGTGATTCCGATGAAGTTCGTGAAGTATGTAATGTTCATTTCAGCTCAGCTCGAGCTGTCATTGTAAGCCATAAGATAGATCGTGAATGTGAATTGATACCACCCTAATCGTCCCAGCCGCAAATCTTCCAAGAAAATCCGTTCCCTCAAGTGGGCGCCCCAACTCCATAAAAACGCCGAAGTGGCTCAGATAGGTGCAATGATTGCGACCGCCTAGTTTCTAAGCGCGCGCAGCCTCTCGGTGAAAGCCTCCTCTTCCTGCTCGGTCGGACCTACTTTCGTCTTCACAGGGGTCGCCTCTTGTAGGTCTTGCTGTAAATCGACACCGGCCTTGTCTGCAGCCTGTGACATCAAGCGATCCACGTCTTCTTGCGGGGTGCCGACAGCGGTTGCTGAGGAAGTGATGTCTTGGTAGAGCTCGGTAGCAGAGTCGACGTTCTCGAATTGTTTCTCAAAGTCGACCATGACGGATGCAATCTGTGTAAGAGTCAGTAATGTGAACATCAAAGTCGAGAGGCTCTGCAAAGCTCGACGGGATGCGTACCCGTTCAGGACTCATTGACTTCATAGCCACATCCAAGCTTCGGTTGACCTTCATCATGTTGCCAGTGATCTGTCGCATGGTGACAGCGGTCTGTACGCGGCCAGCGACGGCATCGACGCGCGAGGATAGTTTTAGGAGGTTGAGCTTCTCGTTCTGCTTGCGGACAGCGTTTTGGGCGTATATGCGAGCGATGTCTCCATGGCCCTGCTTCATAGCCTGTACACGTATTAGCGCAAAGTTTGCCTCTACGACTACGAGTATGTGCACCTTTTCGAGCTTCGTCTTCTCCGCCTGCTCCTCCTTGCCAGCTTTGAGCGCCTGCCTGTTCAGCGACTTTGCCGTGAACTACCGCGAGTTAGTGATGCTTGGGCACCGTCGGGAGGTAGACGCACCTTCAGATTAAAGAGGGCGTTCTCGAGGCCCGACATGTTGAGGGTGAGGTTGGAGAGTTATGGTGCGTAGTGGAGCTGTGAGGTGTGGTTGATAACAGTAGTGGTGGGTGCAACGCGGCTGATTTCCGGGGTTCGCGGGGCCATCTTCTGGGCGCTCGACGTCACTGGCTGCCAAACGCCGCTAACGACAACTTAATCCTAGGCGGCAACTTCATGGTAAACTTCGCGCAACGCGAGTGAGCACAAGTAGATGCATAGCATAATGGCATTTCTTTCGCATGATGGCATATTCCATGCGCCGCCTGTCATGCCCTGTGACGCTCGAATATCCGCCGTACATGTCCAGTACATGCCAACCTGTGTGCCCTGTCTATCCCAAACGCCGTTCCGAGACCACTATGGCCAAGACCACAACGCCGTGTGAACATGTGTGTCAAGATTGAGGAAGTCGTGACACTCATTATTGCGGTCCCGCATTAAATTTGTTTGTTGCCGACTTGAAGAGCTCTTCTTGGGCCTTGATTAGCTCCTCTTCCGTCATGCCGCTTTGCTCGATCTTGGTTTGCTTCTTCTCGCGGTTCTGCAGCGCGTTAGTGGGGGCTTGCTGCTTTGCGTGCGAGGACGCACCTGTTGCTGCTTCTTGTAGTCCTGCGCCACATCGAGGACGGCTGGCACGTAGTCGCCAAAGTCGAGTTCCTCCAGCGCTGCCTTGACATGTTCGCATGCAATGGTCTTCTTTGCGTCCTTTTCGGCGATTTCGTTGGCTTCGGAGGAGATGAGGGTGATGAACTCGACGCAGCACTCGATCAGGAGGTCGCGCGAGTCTTTCGCAAAGGTCATGCCCGGCTCGGTGGCCAATATATCCTGAACAATCTTTTGGACGGTTGCTGCGACGCGATTAGCTGCGTGCGAGCTTCGTGTAGTGTCGCTGCATACCCTTTGGCAACGACAAGTCGTCGTTGCCGCCAAACTCGCGGTCAGACATGGCGAGTGATTGCGCGGTTGAGGAATTCGGGCTGTGTATTGGTTTGTCCGGTACCGTGCGCCGTGGTTCCTGGCTTAGAGCATCATCAAAGAAGCAGAGAACGCGCCTGGCGGGCCGACGTTTTGCCGACGCCCCGCCGGCGCTACCACCAGCCGCAGTCCGTACCCGACAGATGGGCGTGAATGAAGGCTGACACCCATACATGGGAATTTACTTAGTAATTACTAAGTAATTACTATTTACTAAATAGTATTGCCTATTATAGTTTAGCGTAATAGTAATTACTAAATAGTAATTACTAAATAGTAAAATAGTAATAACTTAGTAATTACTAAGTAATAAAAAGTTTAATATAATTTAGTACTTTTAAATATATTTTATATACTTCTTTTAGTTTGCTTAATATATATTAGTAGAAATTAGTTTATA
>Ga0265780_10010332_pt1 | contig 11132 bp, 8 predicted proteins | sample P1T30metagenome_FD_192432 | JGI IMG/M metagenome (GOLD analysis project Ga0265780, IMG submission 192432) | Plant litter microbial communities from East Loma Ridge, Irvine, California - P1 T30 | ecosystem: Environmental > Terrestrial > Plant litter > Unclassified | place: USA: California... | reverse complement strand
GACCATGGTATCGAGTCGCCCGAGGCGCGCGTTGCCGCCGGGAAGCCGGCCAAGGCCTTCATCCTGCTCAAGGCCTGGCAGGAAGCCAACAGCGTCATGATCGTGCTGCAGGACGACGGCAAGGGCATGGACCCGATCGTCCTGCGCAAGAAGGCGGTGGACAAGGGCCTGATCGGCGAAAACGGCGCCCCGAGCGACGAAGACGCGTATCAGCTCGTGTTCCTGCCGGGCTTCTCGACCAAGGAAGTCGCTTCCTCGGTGTCGGGCCGCGGCGTGGGCATGGACGTGGTGAAAACCGCGGTCGAGAAGAACCGTGGCGCCATCCGCATCGAAAGTGCGCTGGGCAAGGGCACCCGCTTCGCGATCCGCCTGCCGATCGAGCTGTCGATCGTGCCGACCATGCTGGTGTCGACCTCGGGCGCCCAGCTGGCGCTGCCGATGGCCGTCGTCGAACGCGTGGTCGAGCTGCCGGACGATTTCTCGTGCGTGGGCGGCGCCCCGGTGCTGAAGGACCAGGGCCGTCCGCTGCCGGTGCGCTCGCTGGCGCTGGCGCTGGGCTACGAAGCCGGCTCGGAAAAAGTCGGCATCGTGATCAACGCACCGCAACCGTACATCCTGGCGATGGAAGCCGTCGACGGCACCGCCGACCTGGTGATCAAGCCGATGACCGCGCTGACGGTGGAAGGCATTACCGGCACGGCCCGTTCGGCCGAGGGCGAACTGGTGCTGGTGGTCGGCTTGTCGTTCCTGATGGATGGTTGCCGCAGCAGCGTCAGGCTGGCAGCCTGACGCGCTGAATGGTGGGCGCCAGGCAGGGTTGGCAACTACGCCGCCGACGCGTCGATCGTTACCTGCGCCGCTTTCGTGCCGGATGATTGTGCTGCAACCATCACCGCGCCGGCGGCCAGCCGCCAACCTGCAGTTGAATTAGCGACAGTTTTACTGCCTTGCGCCAAAAGCGCAGACAAAAGCCTGTGTCAGTGACACAGGCTTTTTTTATTTGCACCCAGCTGGAGCACTGTGAATTTTATTTTCTGCATGTTAATGTTGTTGGCATAATCGTGCGCCGCCCCGGCTTGGTGCGGCACCGCACAATTATGGCATAATCAAAAACCCGGTTTCATCAGGGTCTCCCTGGCAGCCGCGCTTGACCACCCCGTTCGACATCACCGCTTCACTTGGATCGACCATGCAAAAAACGCTCTACGACAAACTCTGGGATTCCCATGTCGTGCGTGCCGACGCCGATGGCACCACCGTCCTCTATATCGATCGCCACCTGGTCCACGAAGTGACCAGCCCGCAGGCCTTCGACGGCCTGCGCGAAGCCGGCCGCGGACTATGGCGTGTCTCGGCGAACCTGGCCGTGGCCGACCACAACGTCCCGACCACCGACCGCGCCCAGGGCATCGCCGACCCCACCTCGCGCCTGCAGGTCGAAACGCTCGACGCCAATACGAAGGCGTTCGGCCTGACCTATTTCGACATGAACGACAAGCGCCAGGGCATCGTGCACGTGATCGGGCCGGAGCAGGGCGCGACGCTGCCGGGCATGACGGTCGTGTGCGGCGACTCGCACACCTCGACCCATGGCGCCTTCGGCTGCCTGGCGCACGGCATCGGCACCTCGGAAGTCGAGCACGTGCTGGCCACGCAGACGCTGCTGGCCAAGAAATCGAAGTCGATGCTGGTGAAGGTAGAGGGCAGCCTGAACCCGGGCGTGACCGCCAAGGACATCGTGCTGGCCGTGATCGGCCGCATCGGCACCGCCGGCGGCACCGGCTACGCCATCGAATTCGGCGGCTCGACCATCCGTGCGCTGTCGATGGAAGGGCGCATGACGGTCTGTAACATGGCGATCGAAGCGGGCGCGCGCGCCGGCATGGTGGCGGTCGACGCCACCACGATCGCCTACGTCAAGGACCGCCCGCTCTCGCCCAAGGGCGAGCAATGGGAGCAGGCAGTCGCCTACTGGAACACCCTGCATACCGACGCCGGCGCCGTCTTCGACACCGTGGTCGAACTCGATGCCCGCGACATCCAGCCGCAGGTCACCTGGGGCACCTCGCCCGAGATGGTGATCGCGATCGACGGCCGCACGCCCGACCCGGCGCAAGAGAGCGACCCGGTGCGCCGCGGCGCCATCGAAAAGGCGCTGGCCTATATGGACCTGGCGCCGAACACCCCGATCGGGGAAGTCGCGATCGACAAGGTCTTCATCGGTTCGTGCACCAACTCGCGCATCGAAGACCTGCGCGCCGCCGCCGACGTGGTGCGCGGGCGCCAGCGCTCGCCCAACGTCAAGCTGGCGATGGTGGTGCCGGGCTCCGGCCTGGTCAAGGAACAGGCCGAGCGCGAAGGGCTCGACCGCATTTTCGTCGACGCCGGCTTCGAATGGCGCGAGCCGGGCTGCTCGATGTGCCTGGCGATGAATGCCGACCGGCTCGAGCCGGGCGAGCGCTGCGCCTCGACCTCGAACCGCAACTTCGAAGGGCGCCAGGGACAGGGCGGGCGCACCCACCTGGTGTCGCCGGCGATGGCCGCCGCAGCAGGTATTGCCGGCCGCTTTGTCGACGTGCGCGCACTCTGATGCGTTAATGCAGCATTGAAGGGCGCTGGCCCGTTTTACCGAACTGGAAACAACATGAAAAAAGCAATCGCACTGTCCCTCGTCGCCATCCTGCTGGCCGGCTGCAACACCATCTCGGGCTTCGGCCGCGATGTCTCGAAAGTCGGCCAGGTCGTCACCGGCGCCGGCGGCAAATAAGGCAGTCATGGACAAGTTCACCGTACACGAAGGCCTGGTGGCGCCGCTCGACCGGGCCAATGTCGACACCGACGCCATCATTCCCAAGCAGTTCCTCAAGTCGATCCGCCGCACCGGCTTCGGCCCGAACCTGTTCGACGAGTGGCGTTACCTGGACCACGGCGAACCGGGCCAGGATTGCAGCACCCGTCCGCTCAACCCGGACTTCGTGCTGAACCAGCCGCGCTATGCGGGCGCCTCGATCCTGCTGGCCCGCAATAACTTCGGCTGCGGCTCCTCGCGCGAGCACGCGCCATGGGCGCTGCAGCAGTTCGGTTTTCGCGCCGTGGTGGCGCCGGGCTTTGCCGACATCTTCTTCAACAACTGCTTCAAGATCGGCCTGCTGCCGATCGCGCTGAAGGAAGAAGAGGTCGAGGCGCTGTTCCAGGCCACCGCGGCCACTGAAGGCTTCACGCTGGTGATCGACCTGGAACAGGGCTGCGTCAGGACGGCGGACGGCGCGCTGTCGTTCGGTTTTGCGATCGACGACTTCCGCAAGTACTGCCTGCTCAACGGCCTGGACGACATCGGCCTGACGCTGCGCCACGCCGACGCCATCCGCGCGTTCGAACAACGCCACATCGCGGCCCAGCCGTGGCTCGCCAACACCATCTGAAAGACACTGCATGAAGATTGCAATCCTGCCGGGCGACGGCATCGGCCCGGAGATCACCGCGCAGGCGGTCAAGGTCTTGAACGCGCTCGGCGAATCGTTCGAGATGGAGCAGGCCGACGTCGGCGGCGCCGGCTACGCGGCCCACGGCCATCCGCTGCCGGAGGGCACGCTCAAACTCGCGAAGGACGCCGACGCGGTGCTGTTCGGCGCCGTCGGCGACTACAAGTACGACACGCTCGAGCGCGCGCTGCGCCCGGAGCAGGCGATCCTCGGCCTGCGCCGCGAACTGAACCTGTTCGCCAATCTGCGGCCGGCGATCCTGTACCCGGAGCTGAGCGGCGCTTCGACCCTGAAGCCCGAAGTCGTGTCGGGCCTGGACATCCTGATCATCCGCGAACTGACCGGCGACATTTATTTTGGCAAGCCGCGCGGCGTGCGCGAATGCCCGGACGGTCCGTTCAAGGGCCAGCGCGAAGGCTTCGACACCATGCGCTACGCCGAAGGCGAGATCCGCCGCATCGCCCATGTGGCGTTCCAGGCTGCCCGCAAGCGCGACGGCCGCGTGACCAGCGTCGACAAGGCCAATGTGCTGGAAACGTTCCAGTTCTGGCGCGATATCGTCACCGATGTCCACCAGGAATACCAGGACGTCGCGCTCGAACACATGTACGTCGATAACGCCGCCATGCAGCTGGTGCGCGCGCCGAAGAAATTCGACGTGATCGTCACCGGCAACATGTTCGGCGACATCCTGTCCGACGCCGCCGCGATGCTGACCGGTTCGATCGGCATGCTGCCATCGGCCTCGCTCGACGCCAGCAACAAGGGCCTGTACGAACCGTCGCACGGTTCGGCGCCGGACATCGCGGGGCAGGGCGTGGCCAATCCGCTGGCGACGATCCTGTCCGCCGCGATGATGCTGCGCTACTCGCTCGGCATGCCCGCGCAGGCCGACCGGATCGAGAACGCCGTCAAGCAGGTGCTGGCGCAGGGCCTCCGGACGCCCGACATCCACGAGCCGGGAACCACCCGCGTGGGCACCGAAGACATGGGCAACGCGGTGGTCGCGGCGCTCGGATAACATTCTTGTAAAACTCCAAGGGAAGATGATGAAACTAGTTGGTCTGGTAGGTTGGCGCGGCATGGTCGGTTCGGTCCTCATGCAGCGCATGCAGGAAGAGGGCGATTTCGACCACATCGAGCCGGTGTTCTTCACCACCTCGAACCCGGGCGGGGCGGCGCCGAAGATGGCGAAGAACGAGACCGTCCTGAAGAGCGCCAGCGACATCGCCGAACTGTCCCGGTGCGAGATCATCATCTCGTGCCAGGGCGGCGACTACACGAGCGACGTGTACCCGAAACTGCGCGCGGCCGGCTGGAACGGCTACTGGATCGACGCGGCGTCCACCCTGCGCATGAACGACGACGCGGTGATCGTGCTCGACCCGGTCAACCGTTCGGTGATCGACAGCGCGCTGTCGAAAGGCGTCAAGAACTACATCGGCGGCAACTGCACCGTGTCGTGCATGCTGATCGGCCTGGGCGGCCTGTTCGAACACGGCCTGGTCGACTGGATGACCTCCATGACCTACCAGGCGGCGTCCGGCGGCGGCGCCCAGCACATGCGCGAACTGCTCACGCAATTCGGCACCATCAACAGCGCGGTCCGGCCGCTGCTGGACGACCCGGCCGCGGCGATCCTCGAGATCGACCGCGGCGTGCTGGCCACCCAGCATGGCTTGAGCGCGGACGAGACGAAGCAGTTCGGCGTGCCGCTGGCCGGCAACCTGATCCCGTGGATCGACAAGGACCTGGGCAACGGCCAGTCGAAGGAAGAATGGAAGGCCGGCGCCGAGACCAACAAGATCCTGGGCCGCGGCGCAGGTTTCGAGGCCAAGCCGATTCCAGTGGACGGCCTGTGCGTGCGCATCGGCGCGATGCGCTGCCATTCGCAGGCGCTGACCATCAAGCTCACCAGGGACGTGCCGCTCGACGAGATCACCGACATCCTCGCCTCGCACAACCAGTGGGCGAAGGTGGTGCCGAACACCCGCGAAGCGTCGATGCACGAACTGTCGCCGGCCGCGGTGACCGGTGGCCTGACGATCCCGGTCGGGCGCCTGCGCAAGCTGGCGATGGGCGGCGACTACCTGTCGGCCTTCACCGTCGGCGACCAGCTACTGTGGGGCGCCGCCGAGCCGCTGCGCCGCATGCTGCGCATCGTGCTCGAGCGCTGAACGCATGCTCGACAGATAAGTATCGTGTGACAATGGCCTGCTGCGGACACCGCCGCAGGCCCGTGCGCGGTGTCGATAGCATTGCGTCAACTCCGATGCAACGGCGATATCGAACTGTCTCGTCACCGCAGCGGATTGACTAAATCTCCACTCTGCAAGGTAGCCAAACCTTGCATGCTCCAGAGCATGATGTTATGTTGGGATTCTGCGAAACCGTGTTTCCTTTGGTCAACTAACTTTTGCTTACTATGCCTTTTTCTCACCGTCCTCCGCTTGTAACATTCGCGATGAAATCCCTCACCGCGGCAGTAGCCAGCGCAGTGTTAATGTCTTCCGCTGCCAGCGCCGCCGGGCTCGGGAGATTGACGGTGCTGTCGGCCCTCGGCCAGCCCCTGAGGGCAGAAATCGAGTTGACTACCGGCCCAGGTGAAGACCCCGGCAGCATGGCGGTCAAGCTGGCGGCGCCCGAAGCCTTCCGCAATGCCAACATCGACTTCAATCCGGCCCTGCTGTCGCTGCGCTTCGTGGTCGAGAACCGCGGCGGGCGCCAGGTCATCCGGGTCAATTCGGCGCAACCGCTGAACGAGCCGTTCGTCGACATGTTGCTTGAGCTGACCTGGAATAACGGTCGCCTGGTGCGCGAATACACGTTCCTGCTCGACCCGCCCGAACTGCGCGCGACCCAGCCGGCCCAGGTGGCTGCAGGCGCCGCCACCGGTGCGGCAGCAGGCGCTGCGGCATCGGCAGCAGCCGGCAGCGAGCAGTCGCGCCTGGCGACACGTGCCGCCGCGGCCCGTGCCGGCGCCGAGCGCCAGGCAAGCGCTGCCGCCGCGGACGAAGAATCGCCGTCGAGCTACCGGGTGCGCCGCGGCGACACGCTGGGCCGCATCGCCAACCGCGTCAAGCCGGGCGACGTGTCGCTCGACATGATGCTGGTGGCGCTGTACCGCGCCAATCCGGATGCCTTCATCGGCAACAACATGAACCGCCTGAAGTCGGGCCAGATCCTCAGCGTGCCTGACGCCGACGCCGTGCGCAGCGGCGCCAGCGCCGGCGAAGCGCGCGGCGTGGTGGTCACCCACGCGGCCGACTTCGAAGCCTACCGCAACAAGCTGGCCGGCCAGGTCGCCAGCAGCACCCCGAGCGCCGCGCCGGAAGCCGGCCAGAGCGCCACCGGCCGCGTCACCGCACGGGTCGAAGAAAACGCCAGCAGCACCAAGGAAGCCCAGGACAAGCTGCGCCTGTCGAAGGCCGAAGCGGCCGGTGCGGCCACGGCCGGCGCCGCCGCCCAGCAGGGCGGCACCGCCAGCGTCGAAGACACGGTCGCCAAGCAGCGCGAACTGGCCGCGGCCCAGGCGCGCGTCAAGGAACTCGAAAAGAACGTCGGCGAGCTGGAAAGCCTGATGACGGTCGAAAACCGCCAGGGCGCCGAAGCCCAGCAGGGTGCAGCGGCTGGCGCCGCAGGTGCGGCGGCCGGCGCAGCCACTGGCGCGGCAACCGAAACCCCGGCCGAGCCGGCAGCTGAAAAGCCGGCCCCGCGCCCACGCCTGAAGAAGCCGGCCCCGCCGCCGGAAGAGCCGGGCCTGGTCGACACCCTGATGGACAATATCGCCGTGCTGGGCGCCGGCGCCGCCGTGCTGCTGCTGGGCGCGTTCGGCATCGCCCAGCGCCGCAAGCGCAAGGACGAACCGGCCAAGGCCACCCCGACCGAACCGTCGGTGCTGGGCGTGCCGGGTGCGGCGCACTCGCTGTTCGCCGAAAGCGGCGGCCAGAGCGTCGACACCAACAACAGCGTGTTCAATTCGAGCTTCGCGCCATCGGCCAGCCAGCTCGACACCAATGAAGTCGACCCGGTCGCCGAAGCCGATGTGTACATCGCTTACGGCCGCGACGCCCAGGCCGAGGAAATCCTGAAGGAAGCGCTGCGCATCCACCCTGAACGCCATCCGGTGCGCCTCAAGCTGCTCGAGATCTACGCGGCCCGCAAGGACCTGCGCGCCTTCGAGACCCAGGCGCGCGAACTGCACGCACTGACCGCCGGCCAGGGCGACGAATGGGCGCAGGCCGCCGCGCAGGGCTTGACCATCGACCCGGCCAATCCGCTGTACGCGAACGCCGCACCGGCCCCGGTCGCCGCACCGTCGGCGCAGGAGCGCAGCCAGCAGGCCATGCTGTCGCAGCAGTTCGAGGAATCGTTCCGCTCGGGTGCACCGGTGGCTGCCGCGGCCGCGGCCGGTGCAGCCGCCGGCGCCGGCGCCGTGGCGCTGGCCAAGGACGAGCAGCCGACCGCCGTTCCTGCCGCCGCTCCGGCAGCCGCGCCCCAGGAACAGGACAGCGCGCTCGACTTCGACCTGAATGGCCTGACCTTCGAGCCGGTCAGCGCCGACGAGCCGGCAGCGGCTGGCGCGCGTCCCGATCCGAATGCGACCGCCGTGCCCGACCTCGAGTTCAATACCAATCCGGTGACCCAGCTGGCCCCGCAGGCCAAGCCGGCCCCGGATGTCAACGACCTCGATTTCGACATGACCTTCGACGCGCCGAATCCAGCCCCAGCCCCAGCCCCGGCCGCGAAGGACGACGACTTCGCCCTGGACCTGTCGCCACAGGCGCAGGTCCAGGCCACCCCGGTCGACATGGCCGGCCTGGCCAAGGACTTCGACGGCCTGCCGCCGCTGCCGGCCGCCGCTCCGGCCCCGGCTGCCTCGACCCTGGATGCCGATCCGCTGTTCGACCTCGACACGATGGACTTCGGCACCACCGAAGCGGCGCCCGTGCCGGCCGCCGGCAAGGCGCCTGCAGTCGGCACCGCCGACGATCCGCTGTTCGACCTGGATGCCATGGACTTCGGCACGCCGGACGACGGCAAATCTGCGCCAGTGCAGAACTTCGGCACCACCCAGGCGGTGGCCCAGGACGATCCGTTCGATGCGTTCGACCTGCCAGAGACCCCGGCCGCCGTGCCGGCCGCCCAGGAATCGCAGGCAGCGGCGAACCCGTTCGACAACGCCGGTTTCGACCTGGACCTGCCGGAAGAGCCAGCTGCGCCAGCCCAGGCGGACAGCCCCTTCGCCGCGCCGGTCGACGCCGAACCAGGCCAGATGTCGCCCGAGCACATGGAGATGGAGACCAAGCTGGATCTGGCCATCGCCTACCAGGAAATCGGCGACAAGGAAGGCGCGCGCGAGCTGCTGGACGAAGTCATCAAGGGTGGCAACGCCGAACAGGTAAGCAAGGCGAGCTCGATGCGCGACCTGCTGGCATGAGGGCGGTTTAACGCGTGACTAGAATTGCCCTGGGTGTCCAGTACATCGGCACCGGCTGGAACGGCTACCAGAAGCAGCCCGACCGTCATACCGTGCAGGACCGGCTCGAGATCGCTCTCGAGAAGTTCGCCTGCACGCCCCTGAGCACGACCTGCGCCGGCCGCACCGACGCCGGCGTGCACGCGATCGAGCAGGTGATCCACTTCGACACCGACCTCGATCGCGCGCCCCAGTCCTGGGTGCGCGGCGTCAATGCCTTCCTGCCCGAATCGATCGTGGTGCGCTGGGCCAAGGCCGTCGCGCCAGAGGTCGACGGCCTGGAATTCCACGCGCGCTTCTCGGCGCGCTCGCGCACCTACCACTACGTGCTGTACAACCACCCGCACCGCTCGGCCCTGCTGGCCGACCGCGCCGGCTGGACCTTCCGTCCCCTCGACGTCGAGCGCATGCGCGCGGGTGCGCGCCACCTGGTCGGCACCCACGATTTCACCAGTTTTCGCGCGTCCGGCTGCCAGGCGAATACCCCGGTCAAGGACATGCACGAAGTGAACATCGAGCGCCGCGGCGACCTCATCGTGTTCACGCTGCGCGCCAGCGCCTTCCTGCACCACATGGTGCGCAATATCGTCGGTTCGCTGGTCTATGTCGGCATCGGGCGCGAGGAACCGGACTGGATACGCACGGTGCTGGAGGCCCGCTCGCGCGACGTGGCCGCACCGACGTTCATGCCGGACGGCCTGTATTTCGCCAGGATCGAGTACGATCCACGCTGGCAGCTGCCGCAGGAGACCGGCGCAGCGCTGCCATTTTTCTGAAAGCGCGCATGCGACGTACCCGAATCAAGATCTGCGGCATCACCCGCGAACCGGACCTGCAGGCGGCAGTCGCCGCTGGCGCCGACGCCCTCGGCTTCGTGTTCTACCCGAACAGCCCACGCTACGTCACGCCGCAGCGCGCGGCTGAACTGTGCGCGGCCCTGCCGCCGTTCGTGAGCGCGGTAGCGCTGTTCGTCAATCCCACCCCCGCCGAGGTGCAGGCCGTCGCCGCCGCGATGCCGCTCGGCCTGATCCAGTTCCATGGCGACGAAACGGTAGCGCAGTGCGCCGCCATCGCCGCGCTGGTTGCGCGCCCGTTCGTGCGGGCGTATCGCGTCAAACCGGACACGTCGCCCGCGGCTTTGCTAGAATGCGAGCATGCATACCGCGCCGCCAGTCCGTGGTTCTCGGGCCTGTTGCTCGACGCTTACGTGGACGCTTATGGTGGTGCAGGAAAGGTTTTCGATTGGTCTCTTATTCCAGAAGAGCTCGCGCCTCGGGTCGTTTTGAGTGGTGGCTTGAGCGTACACAACGCGACTGACGCTGTGGTACGTGTTCGCCCGTTCGCCGTGGACGTCAGCAGTGGCGTCGAAGCGGCGAAGGGGATCAAGGACGCCCGCATGATCGGCGGCTTCATTGCCGCGGTGCGGGCCGCCGATGCCATCATTGCACCTGAAAGCGAGTCGCACCATGAAACCCACCCTCCTGAAGCCGGCGCCGGGCGCGCCCCTGTTCAAGACCCCTGACTACGCCTTGCCCGACGCCACCGGGCATTTCGGTCCCTACGGCGGCAGCTTCGTCGCCGAGACCCTGTCGCATGCGCTGGCCGAGCTGAACGCCGCCTATGCAAAATACTCGCAAGACCCCGAATTCCTCGACGAGTTCCGCTACGAGCTGGCGCACTTCGTCGGCCGCCCGTCGCCGGTCTACCACGCGCGGCGCTGGTCCGAACTGGCCGGCGGCGCCCAGCTCTACCTCAAGCGCGAAGACCTGAACCACACCGGCGCGCACAAGATCAACAACGTGATCGGCCAGGCCCTGCTGGCGCGCCGCATGGGCAAGCAGCGCATCATCGCCGAAACCGGCGCCGGCCAGCACGGCGTGGCCACCGCCACCATCTGCGCGCGTTTCGGCCTCGAATGCGTGGTCTACATGGGCAGCGAAGACGTCAAGCGCCAGGCCCAGAACGTGTACCGCATGAAGCTGCTGGGCGCGACCGTGGTGCCGGTGGAATCGGGCAGCAAGACCCTCAAGGACGCGCTCAACGAAGCGATGCGCGACTGGGTCACGAACATCGAAGACACCTTCTACATCATCGGCACGGTGGCCGGCCCGCACCCGTACCCAATGATGGTGCGCGACTTCCAGTCGGTGATCGGCGAGGAGTGCCGGGTG